>Ga0187833_10000489_pt1 | contig 45719 bp, 40 predicted proteins | sample ETNtaG_37_FD_167968 | JGI IMG/M metagenome (GOLD analysis project Ga0187833, IMG submission 167968) | Marine microbial and viral communities from oxygen minimum zone, Eastern Pacific Ocean - ETNP2014_SV_400_PacBio MetaG (Illumina Assembly) | ecosystem: Environmental > Aquatic > Marine > Hypoxic...
TTTCATAATAATTTAAATAAAATTCAAAAGTGAGTACCGCGGAAAGGACTCGAACCTTCACACCCAGAGGGCACCAGATCCTAAATCTGGCGTGTCTACCAATTCCACCACCGCGGCAAATACATTTATCATTAGGCCCTTGTATAGCCTTTATTTAATAATTGCTGTAATTTTTTATATTTTACAAACACTTTTTCACCAGAAGGACTGATGACCTGAATTTTTTCATTTCTTCCAATTTTCTGATCTACTTTGACGGGAGTTTTCACTGGTTGTGGTGGTCTTTGACCTCTTTCAGTTTGTGGTGCAGCTTGAATACCCATTCCTTCCGTGCTATCATGTCGTACCTGAACGTTTCTATCTTTTCGCTGAATTTGAGGCGCATGTTCCATCCCCTGTAGCTGAGTACGAAACAACCGCTGTACCGTTTTCTGATTCATCTCTTTTATCATGTCCTGAAAAAGATGAAATCCCTCAGACTTATATTCAAGAAGAGGATCTTTTTGTCCATAGGCCCGTAAATTGATTCCTTCCTTGATCTGGTCCATTCCATATAAATGATCTTTCCATTGTTCATCAATGGTTCGTAAAATAACAAAACGCTCAAATCCCCTCATAATTTCTTCTGGCAATATAGATTCTCTCTCATTATACACTGATTCAGCCTGGGCAATAAGGTAATCCCGAAAGTTGTCATGAGTGATCTCATCTTCTCCATATAATGACTGAATCCTTTCCATCTCCAAATCCACCAACATATGAGACGCAGTAGTTTGCTTTAAGGTATCCCAATCTATTTCGTCAAAATGATCCACATTTTGATTTTCAAGCTCATCATCCACAAACTCTGCAATAAACTCAGATACCATTTCTCGGGTATTTGTCCCCTTCAACGTTTTATCCCTTAAATTGTATATCACTTGTCTCTGTTGATTCATAACATCATCATATTCCAATAGATGTTTCCGAATTCCAAAATTTCTTCCTTCTACTTTTTTCTGAGCATTTGCGATAGCGCGAGTTACCATTTTTGCAGTAATAACTTCTCCCTCTTCCACACCCATCCGGTCCATAATGGCGGCAACCCGATCGCTGTTAAACAGCCGCATCAGGTCATCTTCAAGGGATAAATAAAACTGAGATGAACCGGGATCTCCCTGACGACCAGAACGCCCCCGCAACTGTAAATCTATCCGCCTAGATTCATGCCTCTCTGTTCCCAAAATATGTAGCCCTCCCAATTCTTTGATTTCCTCTCCTTCCAATTTAATATCCGTTCCTCTTCCAGCCATATTTGTGGCAATCGTTACCGCCCCATTTTGTCCAGCTCTAGCTACAATTTCTGCTTCATGCTTGTGTTGTTTTGCATTCAGAACATTATGAGGAATCCCTTTACGTTTCAGCATACGTGATAATAATTCAGATACTTCAACAGACACCGTTCCCACAAGAATGGGTTGTCCACTTTTATGGCAATTTATTATTTCTTCAATTACTGCATTATATTTTTCTCGTGTTGTCTTATAAACAAAGTCATCTCTGTCATCACGTATAACATGTTGATTAGTGGGTATCACTGTCACATCAAGGTTGTATATGGAACCCAATTCCTCTGCTTCTGTTTCAGCTGTTCCTGTCATCCCTGATAATTTATCATATAAACGAAAATAATTTTGAATTGTAATTGTTGCCAGTGTTTGAGTTTCACGTTGTATCGCAACATTTTCTTTGGCTTCTATCGCCTGGTGCAATCCATCACTGTATTGTCTCCCGGGCAGAACCCTTCCGGTAAATTCATCTACTATTTGAACTTTATTCTCTTGAACGACATATTCCACATCTTTATCATATAAGGTATAAGCTCTCAATAATTGACTAATATTATGTATTTTACCACTTCTATCAGCATGAAGATGGTAAGCTTTCTCTTTTTCCTCAGCAATCTGAATTGAAGAAAATTGCTCATTATTTTCAATTTCTGAGATCATCTCCCCCAAATCAGGAATGATAAACATTTCTGGTCGATTTGGGGATAAAACCTGTCTTCCTTTTTCAGTTATATCAATAATATGTGATTTTTCATCAATACTAAAAAATAAATCGTCATCTACTTCATGAAGACGTTTATCTCTCATATAGTCTGATTCAACTTTCTGGGAAAGTTTTATGGTTCCCGGTTCCTGAAATATTTTCATTAATTTCCGATGTTTCGGCAGACCTCTTCTTGCCTGAAGAAGTTTCAATCCTGCCTCATCTTCTTTGTTTTCCTTTATAAAATGTTGCGCCTTATCCACCAACTCTGAAACTAGAGCATTCTGTTTTCGGACAATATCCTGAATCAACGGTTTTAGCTCTGAGTATGTTTTGTCCACGGGGGCATCAACAGAGCCGGAAATTATCAACGGAGTTCTAGCTTCATCAATCAGCACACTGTCCACCTCATCTACAATGGCAAACGCATGGTCTCCCTGAACCTGATCCCGAGCATCTAAGGACATATTATCTCTCAAATAATCAAACCCAAATTCATTATTAGTGCCATAGGTAATATCACAATTGTATGCCGCTCTGCGCTGGTCATTATTCATAGTATTCAACATATATCCCACGGTCAATCCCAATCGCTTGAACACTTCGCCCATCCACTCCGCATCCCGGCGAGCTAAATAGTCATTCACAGTTACGATATGAACCCCTCGCCCTGTGAGGGCATTCAGAAAAATGGGCATTGTAGCAGCAAGAGTTTTTCCCTCTCCCGTTTTCATCTCGGCAACATTCCCCCCATGAAGAACAGTAGCTCCAATCAGCTGTACATCATATGGAATCATTTCCCAGACAGCTTCACGTCCCGCGACAGTCCACGATGTCCCACATAACCGGCGGCATGTGTCCTTTACGATAGCAAATGCCTCAATCATAAACGAATCCAATATTTTCTGTTCCGATTCATAAACAGTTTTTTTTATTTCTTCCGGATCAGTATCTTTTTCCTGTAACTCGATTTCTAATTGATTTCGAGAGGAGGAGATCTCCTCAATCATTTCATTTGTACGGGCTTTTAATTCTTCATCAGATTTCCCCTGAAGATCCTTTGCGGTTTGGTTGATCTCATTGATTACCGGGACCAACCGATTTATTTCTCTATCTGATCGTGAACCAAATATTTTTTTTAATGTTTTCTGCAACATAAGCTGTTAATGGGATATAATGTTCTTTTTTTCTGCTTCTCTAAAGACTGAATCTAAAATTCCATTCACAAATCCTGAACTGTCATCTGTACTGTATTTTTTAGCTATTTCAATTGCTTCTGATATAGATACTTTCGGTGGTACGTCATCAAAAAATAAAAGTTCACACACTGCCATTTGTAATATCAGGTTATCCAAAAGCGCTATCCTCCCTAGCTCCCAATTTTCAAGAAATTTTGAAATTGTTTTTTCCAAAAACTGTTTCTGATCCAGTGTTTTGATATACAATGAAGAAGCAAATGATTTGGTATCCTCATCAAATGAATATCTATTTAACATATCCGAAAATGTTTTATCCTGGGAGTTTCCAGAAATTTCCATAGCATACAAACCTTGAAATACACATTCACGTGCCCGCCTTCGGGAATGATATTTTGATTTCTTCCCGTGTTTTTCAGGGTTTTTCATCGTACGCTCTAAACCTGAATCAACCAGCCAAAAGGATCATCTTTTAACTCTTTTTGAATACTGATGAGTTCAGTATTCAAAGCAAGAGTAACATTTCCAATTTTATTCTCATTAATGATACCAACTGAATCATCCGATGTGATTTTACCTATTGGAGTCACTGAAACAGCAGTACCCGTACAGAACACCTCATCTGCTTCCATCATTTCACTGAGTGAAATAGATCGTTCTTCAATATCTAATCCTAAAATTTCACGGGAAATATGAATAACTGAATCTCGTGTTACACCCGGTAAAATACTGCCGCCTAAAGGTGGCGTTAAAATCATTTTATCTTTCACAATAAATATATTTGCAGATCCGACCTCTTCAATTGATTCATCATCTCGCGCATTTAAATAAATGACCTCATCAAATCCAGAAGACTTCGCCAATTTTTGCGGATAAAGTGAAGCAGCATAATTTCCTATTGTTTTATATCCTCCCACTCCACAAGGTGCTGCCCGATGGTACTTCTTTGTTACTCTCAAATTTAAACAGCGAATTCCAGATTTAAAATATGGACCGACAGGTGATACATAAATTAAAAAAGTATAAGAAGAAGCCGGCGCTACACCTAACACTGGGCCGGTTCCCCAAATGATTGGACGAATGTACAAACTCCCCTTATCGGATGGGGGAATATATTCAGAATTATCCTTTACAACTTTTAACAGCCCATCCATGAATAAATCTGAAGGAACAATGGGTATACATAACCTCTCTGCTGAAAGTATTGCACGTTCAATATTCTTGTCTGGACGAAATAAAATAATTCTGTCTTTAGCCGTTCGAAATGCTTTCAACCCTTCAAAAATTCCCTGTCCATAATTCAATACAGCTGCAGCAGGGGACATAGGGATATCCCCAAACGGAATGAGCTCTCCACCAGTCCAACTTGTTCCATTTTCCCAATGGGAAATAAACATAGATTTTGTCGGGGTTAAGCTAAATGTTAAATTATCCCAATCAATTTGATTCACAATTTCTCTCTTATTAATTATTATTCTTTATTTAAACACCGGGAGATAATCAGTTCCTGAATTTCAGAGGTTCCTTCATATATTTGAGTAATTTTCGCGTCCCGCATAAGCCTTTCTACACCATATTCTTGCATGTACCCATAACCACCATAAATCTGAACGCAATCTCGGGATGCGTCCACCGCAAGTTGAGATGCAAATAATTTTGCCATAGCTGCTTCCTTTACATAATCCAGTTTTGAGTCCTTCATTTTTGCAGCCTTCCAGATCAAGAGCCTGGCAGCTTCTAATCGGGTTGCCATTTGAGCCAGTTTACTTTTTACCGAACCAAAGCTGTTCAGCGTCCTATTAAACTGCTTTCGCTCTCTGGAATAAGCAATACTTTTTTCCAATGATGCTCGAGCAATCCCCAGTGCTTGACTGGCAATCCCAATTCGTCCTCCATTGAGTGTTTTCATGGCAATGTGAAATCCTTCTCCCTCATTTTGAATTCTATTGTTAATGGGCACTTTACAATCCTCAAAATACAGTTCACATGTATCAGATCCCCGGATTCCAAGTTTATCCTCTTTCTTCCCAGTTGTAAACCCTGGGGTACCTTTTTCAATGATAAAAGCGGAAATTCCCTTATGACCTACGTTATTGTCTGTTACAGCAAACACTATTACAATATCAGACGAAATACCATTGGTGACCCAATTTTTTGTTCCGTTTAAAATATAAGAATCTCCATTTTTGACTGCATTCATTTTCAGATTACTGGAATCCGACCCGGATTGAGGTTCACTCAAACTAAATGCACCTAGGAACTCACCGGTTGATAATTTCGTTAAATACTTTTCTTTTTGTTCATCTGAACACCAATCCAAAAATATTTGACACACCAGTGAATTATTCACAGACATGATAACTCCTGCAGATGCATCTACACAGCAAATCTCCTCCATAGCTAATACATAACTCATGGTGTCCATTCCAGAACCATTCCACTCTTCCGGCACCATCATTCCCATAAATCCCAATTGTCCCATTTCTTTAATTTCGTTTATGGGAGTGATACTTTTATCATCTCGTTGAATCACTCCAGGCTCAAGATGGACTTCAGCAAAATCCTTTGCGGTCTTCTTTAATAATATCTGCTCTTCAGTTAGGTTAAAATTCAAATCAGCTGTATTCATAGAACCCCTTGCCTGTCTTCCTTCCTAAACATCCAGCAGAAACCATTCGCCGTAAAAGTGGGCACGGTCTATATTTATCATCACCAAAGTCATGGTGGAGAACTTCTAAAATTGAAAGGCAAACATCCAGTCCTATTAAATCTGCCAATCTCAAAGGTCCCATGGGGTGTGCCATGCCCAATCTCATGACATCATCAATTGCCTCTTTTTCTGCTACTCCCTCCATGAAACAAAAGATTGCTTCATTTATCATAGGTGCAAGGATGCGATTGGATACAAAGCCCGGATAATCATTACATTTAATGGCATGTTTCCCCATAGTCTCTGCCAGAGAAAAAATCTTTCTGATTGTTTCTTCACTCGTTAAATGCCCTAAAACGACTTCGACTAATTTCATCATGGGAACCGGATTCATAAAATGCATTCCAATGACTTTTTCAGGACGCGAGGTGAATGATGCAATATCCGTGATGGAAATAGAGGAGGTGTTGGTTGCTAAAATTGTTTCCTTTTTACAATTTTTATCTAATTCCTGAAAAATCCTGCCTTTTATCTTTCGATCTTCTGAGGCAGCTTCGATAACAACCTCTACCAATTTCAAAGCACTTAGATCAGTCTCGAGATTAATTTTATCCAATGCATTTTGTTTATCATCTGGAGTAATAAATGCCTTTTTAATCTGGCGATCCATATTGCTTTTGATAGAATTAATCCCTTTCTCAACTAATTGTTCATTTACATCCATCAAAATAACTGAATATTTTGAGAGTGAGGCAACATGGGCAATTCCACTTCCCATTGTACCTGCTCCTACAATACCTATTGATTTCATGACATTATCTCAATAATAAGTGCGGAGGCTTCTCCCCCACCAATACATAATGTGGCAAGTCCAAATCGTCCCCCTACTCGTTTTAAACTGTGAAGTAACGTTACAAGGATCCGTGCTCCTGATGCACCGATAGGATGGCCCAGGGCAATGGCACCTCCACATATATTTACTTTATCACCATCAATGTTATACTCATCAATCGCAGCCATAGCAACAGGAGCGAAAGCTTCATTTATTTCCCATAAATCAATGTCTTTCTCGTTTAATCCTGCAATGGAAAGCACTTTAGATATTGCTTTAATCGGCGCTGTAGTAAACCAATCCGGCTCATGGGCAAAAGACGCCTGTGCTATCATTTTCGCTTGCGATTTAAGCTGATTTGAATGGGCAAATTCTGAGGATGTAATCAACACGGCTGCGGCTCCATCATTTATCTTAGAAGCATTTGCTGCGGTGATCGTCCCTGATTTTTCAAATGCAGGCCTTAATACTTTCATTTTTTCAAAATTTATCCTCTGAGGTTCTTCATCCTGGTCTACAATAATAGGAACTCCCTTCCTCTGGGGCACGGACACAGAAACAATTTCATCTGAAAACCATCCTGATTTAATTGCGGTATGAGCTTTTGTATAAGATTGCTCTGCAAATTGATCCTGCTCTACACGAGATATATTATTTTTCTCTACCAGCATTTCAGCACAACTGCCCATATGTTTATCATGGTATGCATCCCATAAACCATCAGTTATCATACTGTCAATAATTTCCCCATGTCCCAATCGATATCCTGACCTCGCCTTTGGTAAGAGATAAGGAGATAAGGACATATTTTCCATTCCACCCGCTATTACAATTTTGGCATCACCTATTTGAATTGACTGCATTGCCAACATAGTAGCTTTCAATCCGGATCCGCACATTTTGTTAATAGTCAAGCATTCTGTCGAATAAGGTAGACCTGCTCTTAAAGCTGCCTGCCTTGCGGGTGCTTGACCTAATCCTGCTGATAATACATTCCCCATTATTACCTCATCAATTTGATATGGGTCGATCTGAGAATTATTTACCAATTCTTTAATAACAACTGCCCCAAGTTCGGGTGCATTAATAGTTGACAATCCGCCGTTAAAAGAACCAACAGGTGTTCTTTTTCCATCAATAATTAAAACCTCGTTTTTCATTTTTTATAATTTATAGTATACTACAATATTAATTGATACAAAATCGGGAGCAATAAATTTACCGAATATTTTACTATTTTGTATAAACCTTTAACTGTGAAAATCAATCAATTTTGAGCTTTTTTAAATAATAATTATCATATGCAGCCAACAAGCTTTCTTGACCTGAATAGGGTGCAGGCGCATATTTTTTCGATTTTATACCCAATTGAGAAAGTTCTGAAATTTCCCAGTCCTGCTTATTTGTCATATCCCAAAAATCAATAGCATCTTGGATTTGATGTTCATTTGACTTCACAACTTCCTTTTCAAATAACCAAGTACAGTACACTTTGCATTGGTCCACTCCATCAGGCCAGACCGTATGATACATTACATATTCAGGGTGCAAACTCAGAAGTAAGTTTGGGAAAATTGAATAATAGTAGACTTTTTTTATGTCATCATCACATACATTATTAATAGATGGACAGCATAATTTACCTGTAGTGGTGATGCTATCTTTATCCTTATTAAGTTTCATATATCCACCTAAAAAAGGACCATCATAAAGATCATTCCGTCCTCCCATATAATTATGAATAGAGGCAAGATCTGGGTGTAGAACTGGGCAGTGGTAACACTCACAATAATTCTGGATAACCAGTTTCCAATTTCCTTTTACAATATATTTTTTGGTTTTTTGTGGAACTAATTTTGAAATTTTCCATGCTTTGAATCGATTAATAATTGGCTTAAAAACAACATCAAAATTTTCAGGTTCCTCACTTAAATTAATAAAAATAAATCCCTCCCATTCTGATAGAGCAACTTCATGTAAAGGATAATTCTTTTTCTCAAATCCGTCAACCGCTTCCATATGTGGGGCACCAATTAAATCTCCATGCAGATTGAAAGTCCATCCGTGATATCCACATTGGATGGTTTTTGAAAATTCTCCAATTTCCTTATTGCATATTTGTGTTCCTCTATGTCGACAAACATTATAAAATGCTCTTAATTGCCCTTCATCGTCACATAGAACAATAATATTCTCATCTTTTACATTAATTGTTATGAATTTTCCTACAGAACTCAATTCCGATGCTCTGCCAATACAAATCCAGTTGCTCAAAAAAATATTCTCATATTCTTTTTGCAGAATAATCGGGTTCACATAATATTCCCGGTCCAACGTATGTGCATCTTTGGGAAGCGTTTCTGATGTTTTTTTAAAGGCCATCACTTTAATATTCTCCTCGCTGCATTAAATCCATTTGTCCCATGGATACCCCCACCGGGATGGGCTCCTGATCCACAAAGATAAAGATTTTTTATAGGTGATTCATATCTGGCTGCGCTCATTGTAGGACGCATAAACATAAATTGATCCAAGGTCATTTCACCGTGATTTAAATTACCTTCCGTTAGCCCAAATTGATTTTCAAAATCTACTGGTGACCAAACAATACTTGAATCTATAAAACTTGAAAATCTGGGGATATAATTTTCCAATACTTCTACCACATTATTTTTCAGATGAGATTTTAATTCACCAGACCAATCTCTATCACGTAAGTGGTAAGGGGCATATTGTACTGTGGCAGATAAAACATGTTTACCATTAGGTGCAAAATCTGAATTCAGCACAGAAGGGATTGTGAATTCCACATAGGGATTAGCAGCAATCTGTCCATATTTAACAGAATCAGAAGCTCTTTCCAAATATTCAATAGAAGGACTGACAGAAAAAACAGTTCCCATTTGCTCTTTTGAAATACCCTTGATCTCTGGTAGTTCATTCAAAGTAAAATGAATACGGGCTATACTACCACGATATCTTATATTTCGAATTTGGGTAAAAAAGGATGGATTTAATTCCAATGGTCCTACCAAATCAACAAAAGTATTATTGGGATCTAATCCAGACACAGTTTGCTCTGAGTGAAGTATCTCTCCACTCTCCAACGTCACACCACTGCAAATTCCATTTTTAACATTAATAGAGGTGACCTTAGTATTTATCCTAATCTCAACATTGGCAGATTCTGCGGATATTATTACGGCATCCATCAATTGTTTAGTACCACCTTTTACAAAATGAGCATTATGAAAAACACCTTTCCCATGAACATGCTGATGAAGCAGGTTAAAGCCAGTTCCTGCGGCATATGGGCCGAAAGATAAATGATGAATTCCAGCTGTAGAAATTGCACTGCGAAGAAACTCAGCTTCAAACCATTCATCCATCAGGTCCAACATCGTCATAGGTGCGACCCGCATAAAATCAACTAATCCGCGAGTGCCATACTTCCTTATGGGAGCCAGCATAGAGCTCATAGAAAGCATTTCCTTAAATCTGATATTTGGCAATTTTGGTGGAGCTAATTCATAAAGTTTTTCTAAAAAAGATGCACACCTATTAATATATTTTGTGAAATCTGTCCAAACTTTGGCATCTTCTTCTGAATAGTTAGCAATAGACCTTGCAGTATCGTTTGAATTTCGAAAAAATGAAATATGCTTCCCTTGGGTGTCCAATGCAATCCGAACAATATCTGGGGAATGAAACGACAATCCATGAGATTCAAGATTCAGTTTTTTTATGACTCTTGGGTCTATCCATTTCACTACATCATTGATTAAGTTACATTGGAAGCCTGGAACAAATTCCACAGTAGATGCCAAACCACCAATTTGTTCACGTGCTTCAAGGAGTAAAACCTTTTTACCAGATTGTCCCAAAATAGAAGCAGCAACCAGACTGTTGAATCCACCTCCAATAACTATGCTATCGTAATGTACCATTTACCAATCCCTTAATATTTTTTTTGCAGCCATTTCTCCGGGAGAACCGGTGATTCCTCCACCAGGATGAGTTCCTGAACCGCACTGAAAATAATTTTTTATGGGTGTTTTATAGTTTGCCCATTTTACAGATGGTCGCATGGAAAATAATTGTTGTAGTGTGAGTTCACCATGGAAAATATTCCCTTCGGTTAAACCAAATGTAGATTCCAAATCAACAGGTGTCAGTACCTGTCTATGTAAAATGATATCTTTGATATTAGGCGCATACTGGGCAAGAGTATTGATGACCGCATCACCAAATGAATCACGTTTTTGATCGTCCCATCCCCCTTTAATATTGTATGGAGCATACTGTACAAAACAGGACATAACATGTTTCCCTGGTGGTGCCATTTCAGGATCTAGAACCGATGGTAAAACAATATCCATAAATGGTTTCTGAGAAAATTTTCCATACTTGGCATCATCGTAAGCTCTTTCCAAATGGTCATAACTTGGGCTGATTGAAATAGCTCCTCGAAGGTAACGACTATCTCCAGATAAACATGTAAAATCAGGCAATGTATCTAACGCTAAATTTACTTTTCCAGATGAACCACGTATTCGATAATTTTTGATATCTGTGACAAAATCTGATGGAAGATCACTCTCATCTACCATTTTCAAAAAAGAGAGTTTTGGATCCAAACCCGAAATTACAATATCAGACCTATATTCATCCCCATTCTCTAGTGCAATACCTACAGCACAACCATTTTTCACTATCACTTTTCCCACTGGTGATTCCGTCTTAATATCCGCACCGAAATGCTCTGCTGAACGGGCAATGGCCATGCTCAATTCGCCTGTACCGCCTCGCTGAAATCCCCAGGCTCGAAAAGCACCATCGATATCACCCATATAATGATGAAGCATCACATAGGCGGACCCGGGAGATCTAGGCCCCATGAATGTTCCAATAATTCCACTTGCAGACATTGTGGCTTTCAAGGGTTCATATTCAAACCATTCATCCAGAAAGTCTGCTGAACCCATGGTCATAAGCTTGGTCAAATATTCAAATTGCTCATCACTGATAGATTTGAAATGTTTCATTAGTCTTCTCATTGCACTCAAATCTGATAAACTGGGACAAATTGCATTGGGTGCAATCGTTTCTAAAATAGGACGAACCGCCATCCCTATTTGGCTCATGAGCGGTCCAAAGCGCATATATGTTTCCGCGTCCTTTGGCGAGTGCCTATAAATTTCTTGGTATGTCTCATCCGAATCAGCGGTGCGTATCAAGTAATCATTATCCAAAGGTGTTAAGGTGCTTTCCAGCGGGAGTAGTTCCAACCCAAATTCCGGAAGCCTCAGCTCTCGAATCACATTTGCCTTCATAAGACTCACCACATAGGAACAAACTGAAAATTTAAATCCAGGGAACACTTCCTCTGTGACAGCTGCACCCCCTAAGACGTAGCGCCGTTCCAAAACCAACACTTTCTTCCCAGCTCGACCTAAATAGGCAGCTGCTGTCAGGCCATTGTGTCCACCGCCAATGATAATAGCATCATATTTTTTTACTGAGGACATGAACGCTTCCTTACCGGATCAAAGAAGGGGGTCCCCACTATTCGTGCCGATGTGAGTTTACGATAGTGTTCTAACTTAAATTCAAAATCTAATTGAGTGTTTTCTTTTGCATATTCGGCTTTCACATGGGCCAAAGCAATATATCTTTTCAGGATAGGAGACCAACAACCGCTGGTAGCATAACCTACCTGTTCATTGTTCTTATATAAGGGCGTGCTGGTTCGCCAGGCTGTGTGAGGTAGTCCAGGTGGTAGCCCAACCTTTCGATAATGGCCTTCCAGTTGTGACCACTGAATCTCAATACCTACAAATTTCCATTCCGGCCTGCGAGCATATTCTACTTCCAGCGCTTTTTTCCCAATAAATTCTTTTTTCTTCAGTTTTACAGCCCAGCCTAAACCAAGCTCATAAGGAGATGATTTTCGAGGTTCTATGATGGCATGGCGCGATGAAATATAATCCACATCAAGTAAAATCAAACCCGCTTCTATCCTAGCTATATCCAGTGCATGGAGTCCGGTAGGTGTGATGCCGTAATACTTACCTTTTTCCAATAATAAATCCCATACCTCTAAAGCATCTGTCGGATTCATCCAAATTTCGTACCCCAAGTCGCCAGTGTATCCAGTACGGGAGACGGAAACGGGAATCTTACCAAAATTTGTATCCATCATCCAAAAAAAATTAAGATCATCCAAAGGATCTGTAGCAATGGAGTTGAGGATTGCCCGGGAGTTTGGACCCTGTAGAGCTAATGCAGCAGTAGTATTAGAATCATCAGAAATGGATAAATTCATGCCTGAAGAATTTATTTGAATCCATTCTAAATTGGGCTCTGCACTGGTAATTCTAAATTTTTGTTTGGATAATCTTTGGACAGTACCATCATCAATTTGTTTTCCGTTTTCATCGCACCAGGGTGTGTACATAACTTGTCCAATTTTGCAAATATTGATATTCCTTGTGACCAATCGATTAAGAAATGCTTTGGCATCCGGACCTTCGATGATGTATTTGTATAATGGTGTAATATCTAAAAGTGCAGCCTTGGTACGAATGGCAAAATATTCATTATCATGGGTAAGCTCATATTTAGTAGCAGATAAATATCCGGACCAACGCTTCCACTCCTGAGGCTCATTTAACTTGGAAGTCCGTTCAAAAAAAGGAGATAATTTGAGTTGAGTGTGGGCAGTAAACTTGTTTTGTCTATGCATATTAAAACGCTTAAAGATCAGATTTTATAATACAGGGAATTAATTTGGTTTATAAAACCTTTCTGTAACAAATAGTGTATTATTTTGTACTTTCATGATTATTTACAGAATTATATGCATCAATAATATTTTTTACAAGTTGGTGTCTTACCACATCGGTCCTATCCAGCTGACAAAACCCAATTCCATCAATATCATTTAATATATCCAACACTTGGAGTAACCCAGAATTAGATCTATTGGGAAGATCTATTTGAGTAATATCTCCTGTGATAATTGCTTTTGAATTCACTCCCAATCTTGTAAGAAACATTTTCATCTGCATGGGTGTAGCATTTTGGGCTTCATCTAAAATAAGAAATGCATTATTCAGAGTCCTCCCGCGCATATATGCCAGTGGAATGATTTCGATAGTATTTTTTGCCAATAGCGGATTTAATCTTGTTTTATGAAGCATGTCCCCCAGTGCATCATAAAGAGGTGTTAAATAGGGGTCAACTTTTTCCTTTAGATCCCCCGGAAGAAAGCCAAGGTTTTCCCCAGCTTCAACAGCGGGACGGCATAAAATAATACGATCAATATCATGGTTTTCCAAAGCAGAGACAGCAAATGCTACTGCAATATAGGTTTTACCTGTCCCTGCAGGCCCAATAGAAAAAACAATATCATTTTTTCTAACCGTTTCCACATATTTTTTCTGACCTTTTGTCCTAGCAGTAATCCCTCCCTTTCTACCATAGAAAATGACATTATCTATCTTATCATCCGTTTGTTTTTTGTTGTCATTACCACTAATTAGTAATAAATCTTGAACATTTTTTTGCGTTAGTGAACCCTTACGATTCAATGTCTGACTCATTTCATGGATCAAATTACCAATTATTTCTACCTCACCTTTTTCTCCATCAATATGAAATTTATTTCCTCTTACAACAACACGGGCTGAGAAATTATCTTCTAAAATTCTCAAGTTGGTATCACCAGCACCTATCAATGCTTGAATATTCACTCCTTTTAATGCAATACTCTTTTTCATAGACAATAAAACATAAGTAATTTCATGGTTGAAATTTACACTGTGAATCTTTCTAAATACCAGCCACAAGCCAATGAATTACCATAAATTAATCATTGCCTCAAATTTTTCGCTGATTATACTATGGTATTCCTGCACACCTTTTCAGCCGAGTCAAAAGGATTTATTATCTCAAAATGTTGATTTTTTAATTGTAAAGGGAAATGAATATTGGGAAAAACGTGTAGAACCTGAATATGCTACATGGGCAAGAAACTTTCTTTTAAAAGCACATCAAATGAGGCCCCAAGACACAGTAACAGGTCTTTTATACAGTAGAGCATGTTTTTTTGAAGGAAAATATATTGAACAAAATAAAATAAAAAGAGATAGTCTTTTTATAGAAGGAGCTCTGAGTGCTTTGTCTATTGCTTTAAATATTGATCCAAAGGAAATTAATTCTGAAACGATTCTGAATTCCGGTGAGGGTCAACATTTCTTAGTGAAAAAAATAGAAAACACAAAAGAATCATCCCTTCCTGCTCTGTATATGTTTGGGATAAATTTAGGAGAATTTATTTTCTCCAAACCTGTGAGGAAACGCATGCAGAAACGAGATTTGCTTGAATCTTTATATCACCGGATTTACAGCCTTGATCCAATCTATGATTTCGGAGGCCCAATGCGCCTATTAGGCATATTGTACTCTAGATTACCAGGCATGGACCTAGACCAGGCTAAAGTTTATTTTGATACAGCAATTCGGATGTATCCCAATTGCTTCAGTCACAGAACCGCTAAAGCTGAATATTATTATATAAAATCTGGAGATAGAGAGTCCTTCCATAACGAGTTGTCTCATATCATAAATTTAGACCCAACAATAATACCTGATATCATGCCTGAAAACCTTATGGAACAGGGAAGAGCAGAATTTCTTTTAAAACAAAAATTGGACCTATTTGAGTAATTCCCATAATTCAATATCCAAGTGAATAGTCAGGATAAATTATTTATAAAAATATGAATACAATATTATTTATCAATACCTATAAAACTATCTTTGATTCTCATTATTAAATCATGTAATTTTATTTAAGTATACTAGAATTTCTGCTTCAGATACTGTTACTTCAGGATCTACAATAAAAAAACTAGGAAGCTGTACTCCGTTTACAAAAAACAGGCCTTTCCTGATTACTGGGATGAAGGAAGTTTGCTGCAAGCGGGAGGCATCCACCGTGATAAATCACGGTCCTGAAAAACAACTGTTGCAGAAATAAAAAGCCCTCTGAAAAATAATTGGAGGGTTTTTTATTTTATCTATCCATTTACCATTTTCTGAAGTTTCTCAATGCGGGTCCTATCTCCTCTGATCTTGAATACCATTCCCTTTTCATTATATGTTTTCCGAATAACCTCCACTCCCTCTTGCACAGATGAAATATTTTTTCCCTGCTCATAAGGAACAAAAAATTCTGCGGTTGAATAACATTCTTCCATTTCCATCTTGATTTTATGAAGGAATGCATCCAAACCAAGACAACTCTGGGCGGAAATAAAGAGACCATCAGATAATTTATTTTTCAAATATTCTAGTTGGGTATCCCGTTCCAGTCTATCCAATTTATTTAAAACAATTAAATATGGAATTTTATCTGCCTTGATTTCGATCAAAACGTTTCTGATGACTCGGTAGTGCTCCAAAACAGAAGGAGACGAAGCATCCAATACAATGGCCAACAGATCTGCTTCAGTTGTTTCATTCAGTGTAGAGTGAAAGCTGGCAACCAGATGATGAGGTAATTTTCGAATAAATCCTATGGTATCACTCAATAAAAAAGAATGGGATGAGTCAATATCCACTGAACGGATAGTCGTATCCAGAGTAGCAAATAACTGATCTTTAATATAAACATCTGCTCCGCTTAATGCTTTCAATAAGGTTGATTTTCCGGCATTTGTATATCCTACTAGGGCAACTTTAAATACTGATTGACGGCGTTTCCTCTGTACTTCCCTTTCCTTGTCAATCTTTACTAAATCTTTCTTTAATTTTGAAATCCTTGTTCGGATGAGCCTTCGGTCTACTTCAATTTGGGTCTCCCCTGCTCCAGCTCGAGCTCCGATTCCACCCATCTGCCGTTCCAAATGTGTCCACAAACGTGTTAGCCTAGGGAGTAGATACTGTAAATGTGCCAATTCAACCTGAGTTTTTGATTCTTTGGTAAGAGCATGTTTTTTAAATATATCTAATATTAGAGCACTGCGATCTAAAACTTTAATTTCCCCACAAATCTTTTGATAATTTTTGGTTTGGGTTGGACTTAATTCGTCATCAAAAATAATAAGGTCAATATCCAGTTCTTTGGCCTGATGAACCACCTGTTCTGCTTTCCCCTTTCCAATGTAATAGACAGGGTTTATCTTTTGAATCTTCTGAGTAATTGATCCAACGACATGCGCTCCGGCCGTATCAGCTAGTAGAGTAAGTTCTTCTAAATGTTCTTCTATAATTTCTTCTGTGTTTGTGCGATGAATCACCCCCACCAATAAGGTTCTTTCCCTTTTTTCTGAATTTCGTTTGGTTATCATAAAAGATTATCGTTTAGATTTACCCGTACCCATAATACTCTCAAGAAGAAAAAATATGATAGCTAAAATTAAAAATCCTCTCCAAAGAGATGATCCGTAACGGATATTTTTTAAATGATTTTTCAGTTCTGTTTGAGGAGGAACCCATCGAATACGATCATGAGAAAAAAGATTGAGTATTTCATCCTTTGATAATCGTTCAGATGGATATTCAAATTCTGACAATCGTGTTGAAAATGATGCATAAGGTTCTCCATTATTTAGCACTTTATACGAACCCAATTCTTCTGTATGGATGATTTTTAACTGTTTTGCATTATAGTCAGGAATTAATTGAATATTTTTCCCAGACGGAGTGAGTAATGTCCACTCTGATTTCAAATCTTTTTCCTCTACACTGATCATCTTACTTACTCCTAGATATACCGGTCTAGTATTGGATTCATCTGTAGCTAAATAGAGAAGGATTCTATGTAACAGAGATACCGCTAACCCTTTGAGTGGAAAATCACTCCAATTCAAATCCATAAGGGAAGAAAAATAAAACAGAGTGCCTCCAAAAACCGGGATTTCCAAAAGATATGGATCGCTATTATTCAATGTAAGTACCGGGATATGATTAAGCGGAGGAGTGATTTTTACGTACTGAAATACTTGAGGAAGTTCATTTTCAATATTTCTTAATTTTAAATCGTTAAGGATAGGATGATTATTCTTAGCAACCAACACAGAGTAGAATGATTCTCCCGATACTGAGTTTAGTCCTCTGACCTTAGGTAATCGTAATGATTTTGCCCCAATGTCATCCAACTGTGTAACCGAACGATCACCTGCAAACCAAATAATCCCTCCTCCTCTATTCAAAAATTTTTGAATATCATCAATGATATTTGGACTTAAGATACCATGATTATACATTATCAGTACATCCGTATAGTCCAATGGAAGGTGATCTAGATTTGAATTTATTTTAGTTTCAATCTGAAGAAATCCTTTTTGATTATCAATTGATGACAGTGCAGTCTCCAATAGAAAGGTTTCTTCTGCCGACCTTCCCATAACAGTACAGGATATTTGTTCAGGAACCGTAAAATCAAATGAAAGATGATTATCAAGTAAATAATCATCTTCAGGAATTTCTAAATGCCCTTGAATGACTCCACTCATACCTGGATACACTTGATAAATAAAATCTTTTCTTTGCTGTCTGCTGAACGATGCAACTACCTGTCCTAATCTGTCGTCTTTCAGAAATAATTCCACCGGAATATTTCGTTTATCCTTTAAACCATCATTTATTACTTCAGTTTCTATCTTCAAAAGCGAATTTGGAAGACGTATTTGGCTTAGGATATCCACATCTAACAAAGACAGATTATTGGTTAACCCTTCTTGAGCAATACCATAAAACCGCCACCCAGTTTCTAATGTATCTGTCAGAAAATGTGATACCGGAGTATAATCCATCATATCAGCATGAATCTGTTTTGAAAAATCACTGATGATGAAACATTCTTTGTTGGGTTCAAAAGCATCCTGCATATATAAGATTGAATCCACTTTAAAAAAAAGATGATCTTCAGTATTGGAATACTGAACTCGTTCCAATGCAGTCTTCAAGGATTGATCACCAGGACCTCCATTGTAAATCTGCTTCAGTGGATTTGTTTGGTAACAATAAAATTTTGTGAACTCATCATAAATGTCCGCAATTTCTAATACATGGGATTTCCCATTCTCTAACAGGGATTTTCCATCACTTAACATAGCCATGCTGGCCGAATTATCTAAAATGACAACCACTCTAGATTCTTTTTCTCCGGCAATCCAAGTAGGAATAAATCCCTTAAGAACCGGCCGCGCCGCCATTAAAATGAGACAAATAATAATAAGCATCCGAAGAAACACCAAAAGCCACTGACGTATTTTTAACCGCCTAATGGTCTCATATTCTAATTCACGAATATATTTCAGTGAACTGAATTCTATCTCTTTAGTTTGACGTAAACTGTACAAATGTATAATAATAGGAATGGATGCAGCCAGCAAACCCCACAACATCGCTGGAGTTAGAAAAATCATAAGATTATACCTCTGAACAATGTCATCATTCCCCCCGAAATAAGGGGAATCATTAAATTATCATCAACAGGTATAGGACTTAATTCAATCAGACTAGCTATTAGAGAACCTGCAATACGATTAATCCAGTTCACTGATGGAAAAAATATCGAAATTAAAATGCATGAGACCAATCCTCCTGCAAATCCCTCAATTGTTTTTTCCCCAATCTTTATTTTTCCATATTGTTGCCCTATTAATGCAGCAACCGTATCTCCAACACTCATAAAAAGAAGAGCTAATACTGCGATATCTTTTTCAAAGAGAAAAACACTGATGGTAGCTCCAATAAATGCCCAAGTTGCTCCGGTCAATTTTCCTTCTAATTCGTGTTTTCTCAACATGGAGGAGAAAAATACACTAAACCACTTTTGAATCCAACCAATACGGAACCGGAAATAATCAACTGCAACGAAGAAAATTGTTATCGATAATAAAATCCATATCATCATCAATCGATCTTCTACAAAAAAATAGTAACTCAAAGGTATAACAGAATTACTTAAATGGATGATTTTGCGTTTTATCTCTTCTGATCTAAGTAACAATTATTTTTCCATCACTTGATTAAATATATCCTGCAAATCCTCTACACTGATAACGATGTTAACAGGAATTGATTTTTCCAATACAGTTCCCGGAAGAATCGATTGATCTAAAACGGTAAAAGGAATCAAGGTTGTATCCTGTTTATAATCAATTTTACCTAACAATAATCCAGATTTTTTTAATTCTTTTTCTGCTTCAGTTTTACTGAGTTGATACATATTCGGGACTTGGAAAAAATTTGGTGGCTTTCCCTGACTCACACTTAAATGAATTCCATTTCCTTTTCTCAAAACATCCCCCCCCCTTGGAGATTGCCAGATTATTGTTCCCTCTTTTTTATCAGGGTGGAATTCGAAGTATACTGTATCCAACAGCAGGCCGACCTGCTGTAGAATAAGTTCACCGTTTCTTTTTGATTGACCAATCAAATTAGGGACATCAACCAGCCGTTCAGGGTGAGATATTGATAGTCGAACGGTACGACCTGCCTTAACACGGGAATAGGGTTTGGGAAATTGATCCATAACGATGCCAGATAAGACGGCATTTGTAAAAACAGTGTCATTTATTATCGCTTTAAATCCTTCAGATTCCAAAATATCAATTGCTTTAGAAATTGTTTTGTTTTTCAAATTCATCAATGGGATACTGTGTGCTTTTCGTATGTACCAAGGCATGATTACTGAGTTAAAAATAATTAAAGTAAATAGTCCCATAAATCCGAAAATCAGGAGATATCTAATGAAACGATTCATATGATACTTATCTCAAACATGATTAGAATATGAATTTGGACACTTTATAGTTCCATTTTTATTTTAAGATTCGATACCATTAATCTTCTTTATTGTTTTTATTGCAAATACGAATATGACAATCATTTACCAAACATATCTCCAATGTTGATATCAATACCATTAAGAAAATCCGGGGTCTCCATGGTTTTCTTTCCCTCTCTTTGTATTGTATTAAGTTCAATATGTCCATCACCTGTTTGAATTATAAGCAGTTTTTTATCACAAAAAACCACCGTTCCAGGATTTTGTTTCTCATTGGAATAATTCACACTCGATCTCAATATTTTAAGACGAATTCCATTAAAATAGGTAAAGGCCCCCGGTATTGGAGCCAGCCCACGAATTTGATTATGAATTTTTTCAGCGGGCTGTGACCATTTGATACAGGAGTCATTTTCCTTGATTTTTGGAGCTGAGGTAGCATTAGAGTGATCCTGTTCTTTTGGAGACAAGGATTTATTTTTTAAATGATGGAGGGTTTCCAATAATAGATCAGCTCCTTTTTTAGACATATTCTCAGATAATGTTCCAAAAGTATCGGAGTCAGTAATTGCAGCTTTTACTTGCATTAAAATTGATCCTGTGTCCACAGACTTTCTGATGATAAATGTGCTTAATCCGGTCTCCATTTCACCGTTCATAATAGCTCTTTGTATGGGCGCAGCTCCACGGTAATGGGGAAGCAGAGAAGCATGAAGATTAATTGACCCTTTTCGTGGGATATCCAAGAGTAAATCTGGCAAAATCTTAAATGCAACCACTAAGAAATAATCTGGTCTCAGGGTCTCCATTTCATTCAAAAATTCTGGATCATCTAATGTCTGAGGTTGAAAAAGAGGGATGTTTTGACTTTTTGCAAATTCACCGACTTTTGTTATTTTTTCTGTTTTGTTCCTTCCAATAAATTTTGAAGGATTGGACACAACCGCTAACAGCGTATATTTTGATTCAGCAATGATTTTTAAACTGGGAACTGCAAATTCAGGATTCCCCATAAAAATTATATCCACCCTATCTTCAACTCTTTTTTATTATGTAAATCAACGTTTTTATGAGGATTAATAATTACAAAAATACTTCGGGATTTGATTTTATATGAGACCCTTTAATAGTAGTGTTTTTTATATCTCGAATGTTCTTTAGGTATGGAATCTTTGCTGCCTCGTTTACCCGATCAATAATTAAAATTCCGTTCAAATGATCCACTTCATGCTGGATAGCTCTTGCTAGTAACCCATCAAATTCTTCAATCTTTTTTTTTCTGTCTATATCTTCAAAACTGAATGTAATATTTTCTGGCCTAGTGATATCAAATTTAATTCCCGGAAGAGAAAGGCAACCTTCAGAATACTCAGATTTACCCTGAGAACTTTCGATTTTTCCGTTTATAAAAACACGAGGGGTTTCATTTTCATTAACATGAGAAATATCAACGATAAACAAATTTTTATTTACCCCCACCTGGTTAGCTGCCAAGCCAATGCCCTCAGCTTCATACATGGAGTCCATCATATCATTAATAAGGTTAGATAAATCTTCATCCGGAAATACATTTTTACATTTTTCCCTGAGGATAGAGCCACCATAGTGTACGATATGCCTAACTGCCATTAGGTCCCTCTGATAAAGTATCCTCATCAGTCGTTTTACCAGCTAGTCCAGCAATGGATGACCTGTTTAAGTTTACATTTACATTTTTTCCCAAATTCAAAACAACGATTGATCCTTTTTGTTTGATACCTGCAATTGTACCATGGATTCCACCGATAGTAATGACCTTATCTCCTTTTTTAAGAGACTCGATCATTTGTTGTTTTTCTTTCTGTTTCTTAGTATTTGGTCTAATCATCAGAAAGTATACAATGAACATTATAACAATAAAGGGCAGCATTGCTGCCAACCCTCCACCCTGACCAGATTCACTCCCTGCCATTGCGTGTATGATTTCCAAAATTCTCTCCTTAAAATTTGTATGCGAAATTAGACAGTCCACCGTCGTTTGACAAGGGGTACTATCACAGATTTGCATAAAATGATATGAACGTTATAACCATCAACAAAGATATAAAAATACCTTATTCAGAATTAAAATTTGATTTTTTTCGATCGTCAGGGGCAGGAGGGCAGCATGTTAATAAAGTCGAAACGGGTGTTCGCCTTCGATATAATGTGACCCATTCCATTTATTTACCAGAATATATAAAAAAAAGACTGATGCTGATTCACAGTGGTAAAATCAACCGAGAGGGTGATTTGTTAATTGAGTCTACAGTATATAAAAGTCAGCATCAAAACAGAAAAGAAGTGATTGATAGATTAACTAAATTACTCACTCAGGCAACCAAAAAAGAGAAAAAACGAATAAAAACCGCTCGAACCAAGTCGTCAATAGAGAAACGGTTATACAAGAAGAAAAAACGAAGTAATGTTAAAAAACTACGTAGCAAACCTGATCTGGATGACTCTTAATCCGATTTCAAAACAGGCTAAAAAAAATTGACCTTTTAATAAACTTTATTAATTAGGATTAAGGAATATGGATTTCGACTGTGGTTCCTGTATCGGGAGAAGATTTAAGTATTTGAATAGTTCCATGATGTATTTCTTTAATAATCCGGTAACTGAGAGATAAGCCAAATCCCCATCCATGCTTTTTTGTTGTAAATCCAGGTTGAAATACTTTTTTCCAATTTCGTCTTAATATCCCTTTACCATCATCTTCAATTAAAATTCGAATACCTTTTATGTTTGATGAAATCTTCACATATACTGTACCTTCATTGGATTTCATAGAGTCCAATCCATTTTTTATAACATTTTCAATAGCCCAAGACAATAAGGTCTCGTTTGCCTCTATTTTAATCTCAGGAGAAATTTTGTGTTCAATCTCAATTTTTAATTTATCTGAGGGTAATCTACGGTTTAAATAATTTATAACTCCTTTAATTAATTCTAGAACATTTATAGAGTTCAATTTTGGACTTGATCCAATTTTACCAAATCGGTTCCCTACTTGTTCCAATCTGTTTACATCAGCTTCAATCTCCGGGACAATATCTCTTATTTTATCAGGGTGGGATTTAATCCTTTGAATCCATCCGATTAGCGCAGAAACAGGAGTGCCTAACTGGTGAGCCGTTTCTTTTGCCATACCCGTCCATATATTATTATTTTCTGTCTTTCTGATATAAGTGAATCCCATTATGCCTAAACATATAAAAAAACTGATAACACCAATTTCAAGATAGGGAAGCCACAATAACTGATGGATAAGATTTGAATCCCCAAAATGTAAATAACCCAAAAGTTGTTTTTTACCAGTCAAAGGGTCAGAAAAAAATAATTCAATCGGAGCATTTTGTTGGTCCATTAATTCTTGATTACGCTTTATACGAGATAGATCTGACTCCTCAAAAGGTAAATTCTTCCATGATTGCGGATCCTTATTTATATCTGATTGAATAATTGGAAATTGTATACGCGAAATAATTTTATCAAAAATAAAATTTAGATTCTCATCCGATTCACTCTCCACCGCTTCAGCAATTATTTCTGAATACATTTGAACAATATTTCGGTTGTCTTCTCTCAGCTTTTCAACTATCCATTGTGAATATATGACAATACCAGTAATTAAGATTATTCCTAGAAGCAAAAGTCCAGTTTTAATATTTCTTGAGTATCGATGGGAAATCATTTAATCTCTATTACTCCATTCTTTCCAGGATATAAATATCAAACTGAATAAAATAATTAAAAATGAAATCCGTGAAATTAAACGAGTTATTTCCCATGAATTTTTATCATAAAAAAATTTTATACTATGAGTGCCTTCAGGTACAAAAATTGACCGAAGAACATGATTCGTCTGAAAAATATCTGTAGGGATCCCATCTATTTTACATTTCCATCCCGGTTTATAGTAAATTTCGGACAGGATGAGCAACCCACCTGCACTGGTAGAAGCTGTGATGACTATTTCATTTTCAGATAATGTTTCTATTAGGGCGGTACCGGTGGATGACTCTGGTATTTCTGGTCCAGAATAGTTTGTGATAACTGCTGCTTTTTTGGGATCAAATGATTGTGACAAAACTGACTGTAATGATGTTTTTTGATCAGTAACATTATCAATATTATTTACAAACCATGTCCTTGGGAGGACTGCTGTATTTTTATATAATCCATTGTAATTAATCACTGGAGAAAATAGTGGGGAATTTATTTTTTTTTCTGTTAATACATATTTTACATTTAACATATTTAATATTTGTGGTCTTCCAAACCCCCCCGCATCCATTAAATCCTGAAAGTGTCGTAACTTGACTGCTCGATATCCTCCAATACTTTGGATTCCCCAGTATCCATATTTATTTGAATTCAATTCATCTACAGGGAAAATACGAAAGTGGCTATTATCATTTTTTAAATAGTTGATAAGTGGAGTCTCTCTAAAATATAAATTAATTTTTTCAGGTTTTTTAAGAAATAAAAATTCGTTATTTACTACCCATAAATCTCCGATAGTAATTAAAACAATAAGTGCTGAAAATATTTTTTTGTTCAACTCACCTTTTAATAATAACCAAGAAAGACCAAAAGTCACTCCACTCAAAACAAGTGCTAACATAATACCCTTATTGAAAAGCTCTTTTCTAATATCCTTAACTTGAGAAAGTATTGCCGGATTAAATCTATTATCTGATAAAGAAGAAAAGGACAATATTGACTCTCCAAAAATTAGAAAAATGATTGTTAAACCTATAAATCCACCAAATACCCACAGAATTTTTTTCCTTACAATTTGTTTCTTTTCAGTAGTTATCAATTTATCCAATCCAATAGCAGCCAGATAAGGAATGGTAATGGCTAATAAAATAAAAATCATAGATGGAATTCGGAACTTAGAAAAGAATGGAGCTAATAGAAATAAAGGTTTATATAGAACAGGGAAGTAGCTTCCAAATCCAACGAATATTACTAATCCACTCAACACCCACATATACGATTCAAATCTATCTGGTTTTCGAAGCAATGCACCTAATATTGCGAACAAAATGACGATTAGCCCTAAATAATGAGTCGATTGAGTAAAGGGCATAAATCCCCAATATGCTGCTGATTTTATATCTCTTGTGGGATAATTTTGAAGACCATAAAGATAAGGATATAAAAATGAAATAGTTTCTTTTGGATGGAATGACCATTGCGTGGCATAATCCCAATCTGTGCCGGAGGATGTCTCTTTTGTATCATCCAAAACGGATTCAGCACCTCTATTTGAATGCTTTTGAAATTCATACACATGATAATAGGGATCAACAACGACAATGAGAGATAGTAATAATCCTATAATAATGATACAAATCTGCATTCCATTGTTCTTCAGTGAAAATTCTCTCAATCTCAAATCCGAAATCAAATTCCATAGCCATAAAAATACCACCATCATCCAGGTATAATACACGACCTGAGGATGATTCGACCATAATTGAAACATAGTGGGAACACTGATCATTAAAATTGATTTAAGAGATTTGTGGTTCATCCCATAAATGACGCTTGCCAATATCCAAGGAATGAATGACATTGCGATTATTTTATTTGTATGTCCCGCATTTATCAATCCAAACGAATAAGGAGTAATCCCAGAAACTATCCCTCCGAATAAGCATGAGATACTGCTGATTTTCAATAATCTTAATAAAATAAAAAAGCCTATCCCACTCAACGAAAAATAAAACCAGAGTTTTATTCCACGATTTAAAAATATCATATTTAAAAAAGTTTTTGTTGGGTCACCTGGTGTATAAATATATCCACCGTAAGATGGCATTCCAGAAAATAAATTTGGGAACCAGTGAGGGAATTCTTTCACTGATTTACTCCATTCGGCGATAGGAATATGTGCTATGGAATCGTTCGCAATTGGATCACTTCCATAAAATACCATTTCCCAAAGAAAAAACAGATAGCAAAGCGGAATTAGTAAATAAAGATATTTTTTATATTCATCCATTTTCGTTACCCTTGTAAGTCTGAAATTAGATTCTCAATTTTATTTTGTTTGAATTGAAGTAAAAAGATGTTTTACTCCTTTCAACTCCTTTGGGCCAATTACATTAAAAATCCGTAATACAATCGGGAATAAAATCAATCCGGCTATATTTATTAAATAAACGTTCAATTCACAGTTCAATTTCAACATATGAGCTAAAAGAAATATAGCCCCCGCAAGGAAGCAACAGATTAATATACGGCTCCACTTCCAGTGAATTTTTTGTTCTAGTTGTGATAGTAAATAAACTGCCCATGTAAGTAATACAAATGACAGAATTGTCGAAATGGCTGCACCAATCGTACCAAATGTTGAAATGAAAAACCAATTAGACACTATATTAATTCCAATTACAGCCAATGCAATCATTCCTAATTGACTAGTTTTATCCTTTAGTGCAGGCACTGCCATAAAAAATTGTCTAAATCCATTTATGAAATATGCTAGTAAAATGATCGGAATAAATTTTAATCCAGTTATATAAACATCTGTCGCAATAAGTAAAATTAAATTTTCACTGAATAATGTAACGGCAAGAAATAGAAAACATCCTAGAACAGAATAATAGAACATCATGTCACTGATTATTTCCTTATTTGATTTCGAATCCACTCCTATTTTAAACACCATAGGTAAAAAACTCATGTATAATGGCAAAACCAAGAACATTTGAATTATCATTCCTATTCGATATGCAATACTATAAATACCAATTTCATTTTGCGGAACAAATAAATTTAAAAAATACCTGTCCGAAAAATTTAAAAAAGTTAAAGCTAATGTCATTGGCATTAAAGGATATCCATATCTTGCCATTTGTTTAAAAATCGAGGAGGAAAAAGAAGATAAATATTTTATTATCATAAACAATAAAATAGGAATGAATAGAATTCCATTAACCATTGATTTTGCTAAAATGATACCCATTAGCCCCCACTTATATTGGGAAACCAACACAATGCTTAACCCCAAAATCCCCGCTAATTGACAAACAGAAATAAGTGAAAATAAAAATGCTCTCCTGTGAAATTGAAGAACCCGCATGATATACCGAATGGATGTGATAAATAAAACATTCAATAATATCGGATATAGGAACCAATACTCTTCAGGGTCTAGAAATAAAAATCGACCAATATTCGGTATAAAAAATATAGATACAAGGAATAGAATAATTCCTATAAAAGTGGAACCCCAAAATCCTGAACTGATAACTTGATTTGGATGAATTTTATCTCGTTTCCCTAAAAATCTCCAAAGAGCATTACTTAACCCTGCTAATGCAAAAGGTAACATCAATTGTTCAATCATCTCTATAACTGCAATAACTCCAACTTCATTAACACTTAAATATTTTGTATAAATGGGGATTAATAGGAGGGCAGCAATTTTTGTGAATAAATTCCCCATTCCATAAATTATATAATCCTTACCTACTTTTTTAATGGGTTCACGAATTTTTGTCATCATATAACTATGAGTTAAATAATTTCTTTTAATTCAAAGGAAATCAACTTTTTATTTTTTCCTTTGAATACTGTTTCTATAGTATGATTTGATACAATACATTCATATTTCCAATTATCAGAAAATCGCTTTGGAAGATAATGTTCCCAATCATTCATAACATTGACTGTCATGCCACTCATTTGTTTCTTTAATAAGGGGAACATAGATTTTTTCGTTATCCATTTTTTTCCGAACCATCTTTCATGAAAAATATCTAATATCTTAATAGGTTTTTCGTTCATCCCTTGACAAAGAAATACTTGAATAAAATTCCATGGGGTTTTAACAAAAAATAGATAATTTTCTGCACTATTCTTTTTAATCTCAATTTTATAGGCCGAAATAATTTTTTTCTTTTTTCCAAAATCTGGAAATTCCATTTTGGTTTTATCTAATTTGGGAAGATTTAAACTTAATAATAGTTTAGCATGTTTCTTTAAAATATGGATATCATAATCATCATCCCAAGGAATTTCCATTCCGTGACGAATACATCCCAAAAGAGTGCCAAATGCAATTGAATACGGAATGCTCTCACTATCTAGTATTTCAATAAATGCTTTGAATAAAGGACGTAAATGTTTCTGTTTTGATTGTCCATATTGAATTTGTTTTAAAATTTCATCTTGTTGAGGGTGATCTTTTATGCTATTTAATATATTTTTCACAGATCAGTAAAATTATATTGAATCAATTAGAATATATTCTAATAATAATGAAATATTTTGATTTAAATTTCTACGATAATTCACACAGTTGTACAATATTTTATCCCCATTATTTTATTAAAAAATAATGCATTTTAACATAATTATTAAACTATAGATTTTGAAAAAAAATCTCGACTCCAGTCATCCTGAAACATATTGGGATGATATTTATACTCGAGACCTGTCCTCTATCCCAAATTACGTGTCGTCATTTGCGAAATTTACAATTGAATTTTTATCAAGTAACAAACATCATTTTCAAAATAGTTTTGATTCTTTATTAGAGATTGCCTGCGGAAATTGCAGGGATTTTGGGTTTCTGTCCTCACATTTTAAACATAGTCTGGCAGTGGATATCTCAATACCTGATGATATATTAGAGAACCATTCATTTATCACCTCATCGGGAAAACCAGCCATATTAAAAAAATCTAATATTTTTTCATTGCCAAATAAAAATTATACATCAGCAAATGTTATTTATTCACGTTGGTTTTTGCATACGATGAATTGGGAAAAAATGGTTTCATTTTTCAATTTGATTTTTAATTTAATAAACTTAAATACATTTTGTTTCTTCGAATTTCGTTCCATTCGAGATGAATTATATAAAAAAGGTATAAAGGTTGAAAATGATAAACACGGATATTATACCGACCATTATCGTAGATTCACAGATCCAATTGATTTTATGGATTTATTGAATACCGCTTTCCCAAATATAAAAACTCTCTTTTTTGAAGAATTAGATAATGTTTCCATTATTAAAGATAGTAATCCAACTGTAATCCGCTGCGTTTTGAAAAAATCTGATTAATATGAAGAGGGCCCTCAAACAGATCGTTCAAAATCACATTGCATTAAAATGCTTTTTTATCCTATATAAACACTATAATAATAATAAAATAACATTATCAGAATTGTTAGTTAAAAAACCCTATAAACTGCAGAAATACTTAGGTTTCCCATGTAAGACAATCCTGCCCTTAAACAAATTATTAATTGGGCAACAGGCAGGTTACCCACTGAAAAAATGGATTGAATTAACAAATGAATATTCTCGAATATCTACACTTGTAAAAAAATCACCTTACGTTAGTTATTTAAGAAGTGACTTAAATGATGAAAGCGATGACGAAGATTTCAAAAATACTGATTATTTTATCATGGGAAAAACTTGTTTAATCTATAAAGGTCATTTTATGGGTAAAACAACTGAATCTGGAATCATTGATTGGATGAAAGAATATAAAAAAATGTTTTTCTCAATGAAAACCGGGAAACAATATCATTCAAATGAAATGCAAGGGAAAGGTCATTCAAAACCCGGATCATGGATATGGGTCAAAAAAATAAAACAATCTAATTATTACGAAATTGTGGATGGACACCATCGCTGTGCCATTCATTATGTAAAAGGAGACTCACATATAAATGTAAAGATAGCTGATGAATCATATTCTTATTTACAGGAAACCATTTTAAAAAGTCAACAAATTTATGATTTTGAATATTATCAACCCCTCAATAAACCAGAAATTGAATCATGGAAACTCATCAGAAATTGTGATGACCGACTTACAATGATATTCAAATTTTTAAATGAATCAGGAATCGATGGGAAATCATACATTGATTTGCCCTGTTCTTATGGATACTTTTTATCCTCATTTAAGGAAAAAGGGTTCAAAGTTAAAGGAGTTGATATTGATAAAAGTTCTGTTAAAATCGGCAAAATAATAAATGGACTTGCTGCAGATGAAATAATACAATGTGATATTATAGATTATTTAAAAAAATCGGATAAACAATTTCATATTGTATCTTGTTTGAGCATTCTTCATCATTTTGTCATGGGATATATTGATCATTCCCACATTACTTTGATACATCTCTTAGATAAAATAACTAAAAAAGTTTTATTCCTAGATACTGGACAGGCACATGAAAAACAATATGCTGGTAAGCTTGAAGATTGGACAAATGAGTACATTATTGACCTAATCAAAAATAACACTGGTTTTAAAGATGTAATTCCGTTAGGAAGTGACTCTGATAATATGGAAAATCAACAACAAAACAATACAAGGACTTTATTTGCTTGTATAAAATAAACTCATTATTGAGGAACTCAATTTTTTAACAAATAAATCGATATGGACTTGTAACCCCTGTTAATTTATTAATATAGTGATTCCACCATTCCCTATATCTCATTCTATGATAATAATAAATTAAAAATTCATTTTCAACTTTTTCCCCCATTTTTACTAATTCGAAAAAATATCCTCTAACATAATTAAATCCGAATCTAAATCCTATTTTAAACATATAACCAAATCCTCTGATGAGCACCTGAATAATCGGATTTTGAAGATTCCATGCCCGTTGTCCTCTACTGAATCCACCGCTAATCTCTCCTTTCGAGTCCGTAGGTCTAATGGAGAGACAGTGAAGTTCAGGAATCAACAATGTCTTCCATCCCTTGGCACGAGCAATGGCATTCATAACTGCATCGGGACTTCTACTTTTTATGATTGAACCAATATCATAAAAACAATCACTTTTAATAAGTCTCATCCCTCCTCTCGGAAGATGATGCCGTTGGTTTTTTTCGAGAACAATTTTTCCTGAATTGTTATTTGTCAATGATCCTGAGACAATTCCCATCTCCTTTTCGGAATCAAGTTTATTTTTTAATTGTTCCCAATATTCAGAATCGAATTCAATATCTGCATCTAATATGCCAATATATGATATATTTTCACTTTTTAATTTTGAAAGACAATATGTCCACCCATTAATTAAAACCTGTGAATAATTCATCCCCATATATTCTGAGGGGTTATCCAGTGATTCAACTAAATGGATAAATGGATTATAATTAGATAAACTTTTTATTTCATCTACTGAACCATCTGTACTATGGTCATCAATAATAATCCAAAAATCAGGTTTAAATGTACTGTTTACAATACATTTTACTAAGTTTTCAATTTGTTCTTTTTCGTTTCTAACGGGAGTTAAAAGGACAAACATCGCTTAACATTTTCCAAATAATTAATTAGAATAATATTTTTTTTCAAAACCTGTGAATGTATCATAATTAAATATAACCCGTTTGGTAAAGGCAACTAGAAATCCCGAACCGTATCCGAAAATTTGAGTTGGGATAACTAATAGTAAATATCCAAATACTCTTATATCCTTATATTTTATCATCCCAAGAATGCATTGAATCAAAAAAAGGATTAATCCAAGTTTCATGACATGTAAAAAAAACAAATTGGTCAAAATACATCCTACCAGAATAGATGTGGCAGATAATAGACCAATTGATGGGAAAAAATGGATGGGTTCTAAAAGGGATTTATCAATTTTATACAAATTGATTCGGGCGACTCCCCAATTAAATGTCTGTTTGAAAAATGATCTCAGGGAAGTCCTCCGCCTGTGATAGACTATCGCATCAGGAATAAACCTTATCTTTGCACCAGATTTTATTATTCGATGACTCAACTCAATATCCTGTCCATGTCTGAGAGATCCAAACCCTCCAACTTGTTTGATTAATGTTTTCGTCACACCCATATTGTGAGAACGGGGATAAAATTTTGCGATCATTTTAGTGCTGTGCCCTCTCATACCTCCTGTTGTAATAAAAGATGTCATTGAATAATCAATTGCCTTTTGCAGGGGTGTAAAATCTCTTTTAGCTGCGTCAGGACCTCCGCATGCATCAAATCTATTATTTAAATATTCATCGTATATTACTTCCATCCATCTTTCATCAGCTTCACAATCTGAATCGATGAATAATATCAAATCCCCCATGCTATTTTCAATCCCAAGATTTCTTGCAGCACCGGGGCCTTGATTATTTTTTGTTAAATATTTAAGATTAAAATCTATTTTTTCCAATATTGAAGGTATTAATGATTCAGTATTATCTGTAGATCCATCATCCACTATAATCATTTCAAAAAGAGAATGGTCGAGAGTTTGATTTTGAATTGAGTGTAGCAAAAAAGACAATTCATTTGCTCTATTGAATGTAGGAGTAATAACGGATATAACCGGAAGGACGGTTTTTTCCATAACTTATTTAAGAATCTGTTTGATTCTATTTTCTCTATGCTGAGTTACTTTTGCAATCATTTCACCAATTAATCCAATCGAAAAAAACCATAAGCCCAAAACAAATAGCATACCACCAAACACGATTAACGCGAAATGAATCTTAAAAGGTTCATTAAAAAACAATTTTAAAATAACTACATAAATTTCAGCCCCAGAGGAAATCGATATACTAATCAGCCCTAAATAGCCAAATAAATGGAGTGGATTTTGAGTATAACGATGGAGAAACAAAATAGTAAGTAAATCAAAAAATCCGTGAAATAATCTGGCCCCTCCGTATTTTGTTGTTCCATATCTTCGTTCTCGGTGATTGACAGAAATTTCTCCTATTTTAAATCTTTTCTGACTAGCCAAAGCAGGAATGTAACGATGCCGTCCCCCATAAATGTCCAGAGAATCTACCACGTGTTTACGATATATTTTTAACCCACAATTAAAATCATGGATTTTTACTCCTGTCATCAATTTTGTTACCCAATTAAAAATTTTGGATGGTATTTTTTTTGATAATGGATCTCTTCTTGTTTTTTTCCATCCCGAAACCAAATCATAACCTTCCTGAATTTTATTGAATAAATTACCAATCTCTCTCGGATCGTCCTGCAAATCTGCATCCATAGTTAAAATAATATCCCCCGTAGCATTTTTAAATCCTTCTGATAAAGCTGCAGATTTTCCATAATTTCTGTGAAATTGAATCAATTTTACTCGTTTGTCTTTCTCATGCAAAGACCTGATAATTTCTACTGAGTCATCCGTTGAACCATCATCAATAAACAATATTTCCCATATCGGAAATTGAGCAACGTTTATCTTTATTTCGTTGTACAATTCGATTAATGATAAAGCCTCGTTATAAACAGGAATCACCATTGATAGTGTTTTATTATTTTTCATATTTTAATTATTTAGTTCATTTTTATAGAAAGAAATATCTTCATAAAATTCGCGTTCTATAATTTCAATAGTTAAATCAATTTTAGGATCGTTCAATTTTATTTGCACGGTATCAACTAACTTGTTTTCCTGTGATTGATTGTTAGAGAAGAAAATAGAACCATTTCTAATATTGATACCAGATTCATCTTTTAATTGCATATCGGAGATGGTTATTTTTCCCCACAAATAATTCTGGAGAACCATGGGAGTAACCACATCACTTAATGAGTAATATTGAATCAAATTATTCAGGTCATGTTTGTTACTATTTTGATGATTTATTATAGAAAATCCATGAGTATTTCCTTTAATAGAGTAGAGTTTGCGACCCAAAAAATCTTTAATATGAACTTGAGAGCTATCCCTAGTTGATATAAAGGAAAAATAGAGTTTTCCTTTTAATGGATTCACAGAAGAAATCTGCCCTTTACCCGTACAGCGAGTAATTGAAATATTATCAATTGTGTTATCATGATCTCTAATATGGACTTTTTGATATCCTTCCCTTTGAATCCAAGTACTACAACCTGAAATAATTAATCCAACACACAGAATAATACTATGATTATTAAGGTGCACTTAATTTTTTCTCTAACTCTTCATTGCTTGGGTTGATATTAAAGGCCTTTTTCCAATAAGTTTTGGCACCAGAAATATTATTATTGGCTTTATATACATCACCTAAATGTTCCAACACAATGGCATTATCATTTTCAAATTTTATGGATTGCTTTATGTATTCCAATGCCATTGTGTTATTCCCAATCCTGAATAATATCCATCCCATGGTGTCCAAATAGGCGGCACTCTCAGGAACAAGTTGAACAGCTTTACGAGATAGTTCCAAAGCTAAATTTAATTGTTCGTTCCGTTCTACTAAACTATATGCAAAATTATTATATGCCTGAGCATCCGTTGTATCTGTTGCAATTAAATTTTTGTATAGACTATCAGACTTCGTCCATAACTGTATGGAGTCATAAAGTATAGAAAGATTATGCATGGTTTTTCTAGAGTTAGGATTTAGTACTAATGCTCGTTCATAAAAAGGAATTGCAGAATTTTTATTGTCAGTTTGATTCAGGACGAGCCCTGTTAAAAATTGAATCATATAATTAGATCGGAATTGTTTCGAAGCCGGTAAAAGAATTTTAATCGCTTTATTAATTTCATTATGATTCAGATATAACAAAGCTAAATCAGAAAATCCAATTGGATTGTCAGAATAATGAATAATCAGATTTCTAGCGAATTCCTCTGCTTTTAAAAAATTACCCATTTCGTCATAAATTAATGTTAAATAATGTAGAGCTGTTTGGTTCTTGGGTTCTTCATCTAATACATTGGTGAACACAGCTATTGATGAATCAGGTTGGCCATTATCAAAATAAAGAATACCTAATTGATTCATCATCTTCACAGAATATCCAGTCAATTCCAGCATTTTTTTCATTGACCAAATTGTTTTGTCTTTATTACCAAATGCCAAAGAAATATTAATCATTTTATTAATGTAATTCAAATTAGATGGATTTAATAATATTAATTTCTGCGTCAAAGCAATCGTTAGAGATTCATTCCCTAATTGTAATGCCAAATCTACCGCAGTTTCTAAATAAGATAGTTCTTGTGGATTAACATTATGTGCCTTCTGGTAATAGAAAATTGCCTCCTCTAAATTATTTTGTAATCGTGCTAACTCTGCTAAGGAGAGAATATATTTTATTGAATCAGGATACTCCATAGATAATTGCAGATAAACATTTTCTGCGTCATTTAGTTGTTTTAAAGCAAAAAAACGTTTTGCTAATAATTCTTTTATATTTTGGTTCTCAGATTCTATCTCAATTGCATTTCTCATATGAAAAATTGATAAGTCTGGTTTTTTTAACATCCAATAACAATCTGCAAGAGAAAGGTGAATTGTACTTACATTTTTGTCAATCAATAAAGCATTCTGTAATTCCACCGATGCCATCGCATATTTCCCCTGGTTTATATACAATTGACCTTCCATAAAATATTTTAATGCTTCCGGAATTGGGGACTCAGATACTTTTGACTGCGGCTGGATTTGTATATTTGTAGATGTGGAGGAACATCCACCAAGATTGAAAGCTAAGACAAACAGAATAAAATAAAACCAGTTTAGCATCCCCGATGCTGATATAAAATTTACTGATTTATTATCTTGAGACAACGGAATCCTTTTGTGTGAAAGAAACCATATTACCACCTTGCCTTTTTGATTCATATAATGCTTCATCTGCTTTCCCTATCAAAGGTTCTATTTTATCAGCATCTGCAGGGAATTCCGCCATTCCTGCACTGATAGTCATACGGACATTAACATCCTCATAGTCAAAATTAAATTTCGCGATATTACTCACCATTCTTTTTGCAACATGGCGACATTTTGGAATATCTGTATCCACTAATATAATGATAAATTCCTCCCCACCATATCGTGCTACAATATCAATATTTCGCACACTCTCCTTTAATATCTGTGCTGTTGATTTAATAACATAGTCACCATAGGGATGACCGTGAGTATCATTGATGCGTTTGAATTTATCTAAATCAAACATGATAACTGCTAAACTTTGGTGAGTACGGCTTGCTCTGCTTATCTCCTCTACCATACGCCCATCAAATGCTTTTCGATTTAACACTCTTGTTAACCCATCATGAGTCGATGATTTATGAATCTTTTGAAATTCTTTTAACCAAGATAATATATAACCCAAAGTTGAAGATAATAATTCAAGTAGTTTTTGGTCCGAATCATCGAAAGGTTTGGATGTCAGTCGTTCCAGGCCAATAATACCTTTTACAGTGTTCTTTATATAAACCGGAAGGATTATGACAGATAAAAAATTATGTTGTTTATCTGAATTATCATTAAATCTATATGTTTCAGAATAATCTTCTTTCCAGTTATTTGACCGGATACTCTCATCTCTTAATATAGCTCTACCATGCAGAGAGCCATGAATATTAAATTCAAATCCGAGATTAATATCATCTTTTATTCCATCTACACATTTCAATTGGGCATTTTCTTCATCAACCAAAAAGGAAATACTTAATTTATCATAGGTAAAAAATCGATGGCACAAACCTTCTACTGCTTCATAAATATCCTCTTCTTTAGAGTACATATCAATCGATTTATACAATTGGCTAATGTGAGAATTATAATAATTATCTGCCAGAAGTGATTCAATTTTATCAATTTTTGTCATTCCCAAGGTTAAAAATTTTCCGTTATATCGTATGATATTCAGATCCCGGCTTTGAATTTTACTGAAGTGATCTGAATAAACTAATATAAAACCCACAGGATGATTCTTGTACATGATTTGTGAGCCAATAATACATTCACTCCCTGACCACTGCTTTTCACCGAAAAATGCATCAAAACAACTGGAATATTCATTTTGTTTAAACAGCTGACTTATCTCTTGAGAAAACAATTTATTCGCCAGTATAACATCTGAATGAATTTTGTCAATATATTTTGTTGATGAACCTTTCTGAAGTAAAAATTGATTATTCTTAAAATGTAAGATATATACAGCAGATTCATATTCTGAGTTTACTGCTTGTATAGATGTACAAACAGTCTGGACAAGTTCACTGAATTGATTTTGTATGCTATTATCCTCATCTGTCTCAATAAAAACTTTCAGATGGTCTTCAAGTTCATTATCACCCAATTTTTTTTTACTTCCATTTTTAAAATAAGTATAAATTGTAATACTTAATATTATTAAAAGAGCGATTATGATTAATGGAGTTCCCGTCATAAGAGAATTTTATTACTCTAATTAAACTCTTTGATATTCATGAACTTATTCCAAACAAATCAGTGAAAACTAAAAAAAACCCCACTGGTAAACTAATATAATCAATGGGGGTGATAAAGGAGTGTTTGGAATAATTTAGTTATCTTTCACAAAAGTTGCTTTATCATCAAGGGGAAAGGAGGGTTTTCTATGTTTCTCTTTAACAGAGGTTGAATCAACCTTATCCTTATCTTTTGTTGTAGCAAGAGCATTCATAGTATGCGGATTTGTCAATAGTGGAGAACTATTTGGTTTCTGAATAACAATCTGTTCTTCCTGTTTTAATGGTTGAGATATTTTTCCTGATTTAGTATTCGGTAATAACTGTATCCCTATCCATATAAAACACACTAATGCAACAGAGAAAACACTCGCATATACAGGAGTAAATCCAAAATAGGTCCTACCTGTGTGTGAAGAACTTACCGGTTTGTTCTTTTCAATTTCTAATTTACGATTCAAACCATCCATGAATCCATCCGAGACTGAGACCGGATTCATAGATCTTATTGAAACCATATTATTTTTTACGGATTCCACAATTTCCCTACACTCAGAATTTGAATCTAAAAAAACTTCAAATTCTTTTCTTTTCGGGATGGATAATTTATTTTCTAGGTAATCTGATATTAAATCTTCAAACTGATAACGATTCATCTATAAGCTTTCCTCCTTTTATCTATATTCTTTAAGTGTTTGTTGCAGTTGCAATCGAGCACGATTAATTCTTGATTTTACCGTTCCAAGGGGAACATTGACAATATTACTGATTTCTTCATAAGAAAGTTCCTGAATATCTCTCAAGATAACTACTGTCCTGAAATGAAGGGGTAATTGCAAAATTGCTTTCTGAATATATCTCTCTGTGTATTCCCCCTGAACTATGTCTTCCGATTGTAATTCTGTAGATGGAATTTCATATTTCCTATCATCAGTATTCATTTGACTTAAAAGGGTTACCTTTCGTCTTTTCCGCTTTCGCAATTCTGTCTTTGCAAGGTTTCCTGCTATGGTATAGATCCAAGTTGAAAATTTAGCAATCTCTTTGTAATAATGTTTATGGGTAAACACTTTGACCATAGTGTCCTGAACAATATCTTCTGATGATTCCATATCTCCGACAAACCTAAAAACAAATGTCATTAATCGATTCCTATAACGCCGGACCAATTCATTATATGCCTGTTCATTACCATTTTGAAAGCTGGCAATCAACTCTTCATCAGAATATTGATATCTATTCTTCTGACTAACTGATTGCATGGAAGAGGAATTTCGTGAAAGCTGACTCATGATTGATGGTTGATGTTTTTATTTTCCTGTCTAAAGATGCAAGATAATGAATAATATTTTCAATTTCATTTAACGAATAATGCTTTGCTCCAATGGGTATTCTTTTTTTTACATACGGTGATAGAGGAATAGAACTAATATTTGATAAGAAAGTTCCATTAGAAATTTTTAAATAATAAAGACTGGTAAAAAATGTAATAAGTACATTCATCACAATAGAAAAGTCAGGTACCAAATTAAGATAGGATTCTCCCCGAATAAGAGCATCGTTTAATTTTTTCCTAGCAAGGACATCCAAAAATTCCCAGTTTTGATATGACTTTTGCCAAAGTAGGCTTTCCTTTATCTCTTTTCCTGTTATTTTTCTTGAACCCTTGAACCCAATACAGATTTTATCTATTTCGTTTGCAATATGATATATGGAATCTCCAAATAAATGAACTATTTGTGTAATGGCATCTGCTGTTGCATATATATTTTTTTCTTTAAAAAGTACACCTGCCCATTTTTTTAAATCTGAATTGAAAGGAGTTCTCATATCCAGAGGTCTAACTATCTTTTCCAGATTTGAAAGAAATTTTGTTTTTTTATAAAAATCATCGTTGATTATCACAAGCGTATGCTGAACATTAGGATTTTCACAATAAGATAAAAATTCTTTCTGTATTTTACCTTTCAATTTCTGTGGATAAAACAGTATCAGAAGTTTCTTGGATAAAAATAAGTCCGAAGTGTTTAGCATATCCATCAACTGACCTTTTCTCAATTCATCTGGTATAATAATGGTTTTTGAGACCGATCCATGCCGATTTAATCCAGTTTCTATTTTTTTTATTAATAAACGATGTAAAAAATGTTCCGGTCCTTTAAATAAATAAAGAGGTTTGATTTTACCTGAACTGAATTCCCGTTCTACAGATTGAGGATCAAGTGCCACTGTTTTTTCTCCCATCTATTATGCTCACAATGATAATGATCATAAACGCAAAAATAAAGCTAGCCAATCGCTCAGTAACCGATGTTTGGAGCGATTCAATGTTTACCCATAAAACCGTTGTAAAAAATCCAGTCGTCAATCCGGCAATAATACCTTTTCTTGTAGTTTTTTTCCACCATAATGTCAACACCAGTGCCGGTCCAAATGCAGATCCGAGTCCACTCCAGGCATAACTTACCACACCAAATATCTTTTTACCTTGCAACTCTGAAAAGACAGCAATCCCAAATGCAAACAACCCTAGAATTAATATAAATATTCGACTGTTTGTCACACTACTTAGTATCTTTCCTTTTATAGAGATACCAAACCCAAAATCTTCTGTTACAGCAGAAGTCGAGACCAATAACTGAGAATCAGCAGTAGACATTATGGCAGCCACAGCACCGGATATAAAAAGACCAGCAATAATTGGATGCAGTAATTCAGATGCCAATCGAGGCATAGCCTGTTCACTATCAACATATTGGAAATATTCAGGTCCGAAATATACTAGAGCAACCAACCCGATTAAAAACGCACCGGTAATCCCAGGTATCGCCCAGACAATTGCTATTTTCCTGGCAATTTTTACCTCTTCTGATTTACGAATTGCCATATATCGGACAAGCAAATGAGGCTGACCTAAATAACCCAATCCCCAGCTTAAACCGCCCAAGGCAGCCATCAGTGCTGAAATTCCGGATTTACCCATTAAATAAGATGTATTATGACCATTAAAAATTGTTTCAGCTTGGGATAAACTATCTACTAATGTCCGTTCCGAACTCTGCAACTCAATAAATCCCGCAATTGGAAGAATGATCAACGTTCCAAACATGAGGATTCCTTGTAAAAGGTCTGTCCAGGCAACAGCAAAAAAACCTCCCATCAGTGTGTAAACTATGATAATAGTTGCTCCAATGGAAATACCGTATATGGGATTCATATTGAACAATGAATGAAGCACTTTTCCAGATGCATGAAATTGGGCCGAAACATAAAATGTAAAGAAAAATGCAATAATTATTGCAGAAAATAATCGGATGATATTTGTATGGTCATCAAAACGGCGATGAAGATATTCTGGAATAGTTAGGGCTCTATATTTCTCGGTTTCTTCCCTCAGTTTTTGGGCAATCAGAAACCAAGATGCAATAATTCCTAATATAATACCCATGACCGTCCATGATTCTCCTAGGCCTACCGTAATGGCTGCCCCAGGAAGTGCCAAGAGAAGCCAGGCTGATTCCCCTGACGCTCGTTCAGAAAAAGCTGTTACCCAGGGACCAAGTCTCCTCCCAGCCAGTAAATAATCTTCCTGCGTTTTATTAAATTTGAATGTCCAGACACCCACGCCCAATAGAAAGACGAGATATAGGATAAAAATGATGCTAATTAAATCCATATTAGTTCACCAATGTTATAATTCCTACTGAAAGACAATAGGCTCCAAAATAATGAAGTTTACCTTGTTCCAACCACCCTAGAAGCCATTTAAGAGCAACAACCCCAACACCAAAAGAACTTAGGAACGCAACAATACTGACTGAAAGCGGTAATTGAAACCCACCACTTACATCCAGTACTGTTAAGACCCCTGCACCACTGATTGCTGGTATGGCGAGTAAAAAAGAAAATCGTGCTGCTTCTTTTGGAGATAGTCCTAAAAAAAGTGCAGTGCAAATTGTCATTCCACTGCGGGAGACTCCAGGAATAATAGCGACCGCTTGAGCACATCCAATCAGGATAGATGTAACAATAGAGTGCTCTCTATTTTTTCTTTTTATAAAAGAGGAACAATACAACATTAATCCTGTAAAGATAAGTGCACCACCAACAGCATCCATATTGTCAAAAAGTGACTCAAGAATATTCTTAAATCCCAAACCAATGCATATAGCAGGTAACGTGCCAACCAAGACAAAAAATATGAATAATTGTGATTTTTTTGATGTCAGTGACAATAAAAGTGACTTTATATCATTAAAAAACACCAAAAGCACACTGGCCAGCGTTCCCAGATGGACAAGAATCTCAAATTCGTTTCCCGGTTGTTCGATTCCTAGTATAGCCTGAGCCAAAACTAAATGACCGGAACTGCTGATGGGTAAAAATTCTGTAAATCCCTGGACAATACCGAGAATTAATGCCTGAATCCAATCCATATATTAAACCACCGATTCCGCCCAACCCATAACTGCGATCATCCTGCCATTAAGCTCTTTATCTCTTCGATAGGAATGAAATAGGTCTTCCCTACAAAATGTGCATAAATCGCTATCATAAATCGAATTAGAACTTATTCCCATTGAGATAAGTTGACCAATAACCATTTCCTTTAAATCTACTCTGAACGATTCATCTTTTTTTGGGACAACAAATTTTGAAGGAAACTGTGATACAATATCATTTTTTACCTCAAAATGATTTTGGCAAATAGATGGGCCTATTACTGCGCGTATATGTGAAGGATTACCTCCATTTTGTATCATTTTTTTAATGGAATTAATTGCAATTTCGCCCACTGTACCTCGCCAACCGGAATGAATTAATCCAAAAAGACCAGTTTTATCCTCATATAAAAAAAGAGGAATACAGTCAGCAACTTTTATTGATAAAACAATACTTTTATTTCTTGAAATGAAACCATCCACTCTATATTTTTTCAGAGGTTCATTTACGAATTTTACCTTATTTGAATGAGTTTGAACGGCAGTACACATTCCCTCTCCAGACAATTGAAAAATACCTGCCAATTTAGATCGAATTACATCATTGTTTCCCTGAATACTACGTAAAGAAATACCTGAAATTAATTCAGGTATACCAAACCACTGGGAAAAATTGATATGATTTTCCACTGTATTAATTTTCAGGGAGTTTGTGGACCGTAGGATATAAGAGAATCAGAGAGGAAATAGCCCAACGAGTTAAATTTGAAATTATTGTATCTTAAAATATTTACTGCTTGATTTATATGTGATTGATCTGGGAAATAATAGGTATGGGAATGAGTTTCAATGAACTCAAGTGATTCATTTTTTTCTTTAGACAAATAACTCAATAAAAATAATGCTGTATCATAACCATCAATAAATTCTGTATTTCCACGGTTAAATTCTTCCTCATCAGATAAATTCAAATATTTATACATTGTTGAAGTTAATAAAGATAAATTCTGAAAATGAGGCCCGATATTTTCCTTGTTCAACGTTTCCAAATCAAGCCATCCGTCATGTCCTACAATTTGAGTTTGAAGATTATACATGGGAAATTGTGTGCCCACAAAAGAGAGATCATCATCAGATAAAGGTAGATACAAACCGTCTATGGTTGCCAAGGTAACCTTGCTTGAATCCCGCTTGGTTTTAAGGGGATTCTCCTCTTCAACTTCTTCCACGAAAAAATCATCAGTATCAATAGAAAACATTGCATTTAGACTGTCAATATCCATTCCCAAAAATGGCGCGAATTCATCATCTTCCGGAATCAATTCCCATGCTCTTTTCCTCAGTGAAGAAAAATGACGTTTCATATTGCGAGATTCCGGGGAATACCATTCCACAAGAATAGGGTTTATTTCCTTTTGGTCCAAGACTTGCAGAAATGCATCAACACATTGCCGACCTTCAGAAGTGGACGGCGCAACGATTGCGATAGAATCAAGCCCCAATATTTCAGTCATATATTTTGCCGCTAATTTCCCTTTCAGAGGTAAACCAGATTCCAATTGAATTGCATTTGGAGATATCTCTATTAATCCCTCAGTGTTAAAATAGGGGAGAATTAAATTTTTCCCTTCGGAAAATTTAGAAGACACAGTGGCAAGAGTAAATTGAGAAGAAAGGGGGCCGATAATTACAGGAATATTTGAGTAACGAGATATGTCTTTTAAATTTTGAATCGTTCCCATAAGACTGCTTTCATTATCATAAATGAGGAGTGAATACTCCAATTCTGTATGAGTGAGGAATCCTGCCTGTATACCACCCAAAAAATGATTCCCTTTTGCTTCCATTTCTCCCGTCAAAGGCAAAATAATTCCAATTTTACTAAGGAAAGGCTTATCCTGAGCTACGGAATTAAGAATGTCATCATAGGTATTAAAATAATTTTCAGGCAGATTTAGGGGTTCAATCTTATGAACAAAAACTTCTGCTTTTAATCTATCACCACCAGTTAAGTAACTTACTGCTGATGCAAGATGTAAAATATCAATATGGTGGGGCTCAATCTCAAGTAATCGAATGGCCTCGATATCATAAGCAGGAATGCCAATTGAAATGGTATTTAATATCCGTTTATCTATTTTGGGTCTAATTTTCTCATCTGAATATTTTCGTGCATTTAAATAATATTCAAGGGCTCTTGAATATAACCCTTCATTGACAAAGATATCACCAGCAGTCTGATATACTTCATTTTTATATTTACTCTCAGGGTATAACGAAAAAAAATCGTGGATAGCCAGTTTAGTCCCCTTTAAATCACCTTGAGTATATGCACATTTAATCTGAAGGAGGAGTACGGCACTGGAATAATCTCCCCACTCATCCAGTGTCCGTTTGGTCAGGATTTTTTCGGCGATGGCTACCCTATCTGAATTGAAATGTCGTACTGCAATCTCAAAATCAGTTTTAGGATTCTTAATGGCAAAAAGGCAATGACTGCCAATTATAAAATAAAAAATCGATTTATTTAAACTGTTTCGAATCAACCTATTATAGATGGGTTAAAGAAGATTAGAGTGGAATGGAAAGTAAAAGAATTTTGATTTTGTAGAGAAATTTGAAAGGTTAGTCTGTTGAATTATTTTAGTGCAAATTGAAAGGCCTATCAGATTTTAAAAAATCTCCATAAATAAAAATTCCATCTTTGTAGTTTCCTGACCAAAATATTTTTCCATCTTTATCATAGAAAATATCATTGCCATTTTGGTACCCATCTTTGTAATTCTCTATCCTACCTATTTCTCCATTAATATGATAATGAATTGATTTACCATCTAATTTTCCATTTTTATAATTTTCTACCTTTACTTTATGGAAAATATTATAGTTTCCATAACCGGATAAAATAAACTCACCGTGTTCTACCCCATCTTTGTAGTTTCCTTCGTACCATATCTGTCCATCTTCTAAATAATAAATCCACTTACCATCTTTCTCACCATCTTTATAGTTTCCCTCTTGAATTTTCTGGTTATGTTTACAATAAGAAATCCACTTACCATCTTTTTTTCCATCTTGATAGTTTCCTACTTCATTTGTTACTTCTTCAGGTCCACAACCAAAAGATAAAGAAAGAGAAAGGACTACTACATAAATAATATAATTACTGTTTTTCATACTACAATTTACAACCTTATTAATTGAAAGTTTCATTACCCAACAATAAAAAACAGAACTCCAGATATGGAGTTTAACAGGAAAATGAGGGTAGAATGAGTCACTTTTACCTCAATAACTCTAACTTATAATGTTTTTCCTTAACTTATATAGTTAGAAAAAAGAAGAGGATTACAGACTGTAACTTATACTTCTATCTTGTAGTGTCAACCCCAAAACCTTGATTTATTCCACAGTAACAGACTTAGCTAAATTTCTCGGTTGGTCAATATCACACCCTCTTAATATAGCCAAGTGATAGGCTAAAAGCTGAAGAGGGATGGAAGCAGCAATGGGAAAGATATGAGAATGAGTAGAAGGA
>Ga0187833_10000490_pt1 | contig 45696 bp, 39 predicted proteins | sample ETNtaG_37_FD_167968 | JGI IMG/M metagenome (GOLD analysis project Ga0187833, IMG submission 167968) | Marine microbial and viral communities from oxygen minimum zone, Eastern Pacific Ocean - ETNP2014_SV_400_PacBio MetaG (Illumina Assembly) | ecosystem: Environmental > Aquatic > Marine > Hypoxic...
AAAAAAAAGAAAAAGAAAAAATTTCAAAACATCTACAAAAAAGATGGAGTGGATGATATGGAAAAAGAAAAAAAAGTTTCTACGTGGTTAATAGTATTCTCATTAATACTTGTTGTAGTACCCCTTGGTTTTACTGCTTTATGGTCTGGATTTTCGTATTTTTTCCCTGCTTTAATAGGGGATATAGTTCGTTTGTTTTGTGCTTTCAAATGTTCTAAATGGGCAAAAGAAATCGATAAAAGTATGAATTGGGCATTTGTTATTGGTTTTATGTTTAGTTTGTTAGGATTATTAGGATATTTTATTTATTATAAAAGTAAGGAAGGGGAAGAAGAGGAAAAAGAAGTTATAAAATTAAAAAACTACATTATTGGATTGCAAAAAAAAGGATTAACTCAAAAAAGCATCATTTCAAAATTAAAAAATAAAGGTGCAAGTGAGGAATTGATTTCTAATTTATTCTCTGATAAATAAAACATTAATATATTTAATAATGTATTTATTAATAATCACTTATTCTAATGGTTTTAAAGTCGGTGGGTAACGAACTTTTTTTATAGTTTGGCCGCGGGGATACATTTCTTCAAAGAACTAATCCTGAGAAAACAGCACCTAATATTTTCATGAATATGAAATAGAAGAATAAAGAACTGATTATAAAGATTGGTATGTACTTTAGACCGCTTTTGACATTTCCTTTTTCCACTATGGAGACAATGAGGGAGGAAAAAAATGATATCACTGATATGGCCGCTATTGAGAAGTATCTGAAATTGTTAGGCTCTACGGCTACATCAGTAACACTAAACGGCAGGGCTCCGGCATTGCCAGTTACAGCCGACAGCTTTGACACAAAGTTAAGTATAACTATCAAAAGATGGAAAGACAGGGAAAACAGCAAAGGAGCAATAACAATTACTATTGCCGCCATAAAGATTGTGTAGGCTACAGCCGAAGTAGATATCTCTTCTTTCAAAGCCTTTGTTTCTTTAATATTATCGACTATTTTATCTATTAGGTCTGCTATTTCACCGCCGCTTTCGAGCTCGCTTATCATCAGGTCAATCGAACGACGCAGCATGGGGCTGTCATACTTTTCCCCTAATTCAGTTAATGCCTTGCTTACATCATGGCCGGTCATTACCTTTTTTGACACTTCTGCCATCTCATTTGCTAAAATGGTAAACCTTGGCTTAATAGCACCTAATAAAGCATTTTCGAAAGACATCCCTCCTTTTAGGTTGGAAGCAACTACTTGCAGAAAATCAGGAAGCATCTCTTCCATTTTCTTTGTTCTTAGATATATTTGCATATCCACGTAAAAATAAATCATTAAAATGAAAAGTGTTGCCAGAGAAAACTGGATTGCAAACCAGGCACCTATTGATGCAATTAATACAATTAATGTGGAGTATTGCAAAAGAAATGTGTTTACGTAAAGCAGGTAGATAATTCCGGTTATTAGTGCTGTCAAGTAAAATAAAGCACCAAAGAATTTATAGGGCACATTAATGATGCCTGCTTTAAGCAGAAACAGCCTTAAGTGAGGGATTGCGCGTTTAGGCACAAAGGCTTTACCAAATTCCTCCAAAAATATAACTCTTAGTGGCATTTTACAAGTTTACAGTAGGTCTTATTGTCTTAAATATTGATATAAACAGGAATTGTATAAGAATAATGAATCCAATGACAATTGCAAAGTGAGTTGTGCTTACGGTAAAATTGATGAAGCTTGACAAAACAATAAAGATGGTCATGCCTAGGGAAGGCATAACTATGGCTGCCAGCATATAAAAAATAATAATGGTGTTCAGTTTTTTGCCATACCTCTTGATCTCAAGGTCCTGTTCTGTGGTTATCTCCTCTAAAACAGCATTTAACGGCTTTGTAACATCTATTCCTAATTTCAATGCATTGTTTACATGAAACAATATTTTCTTGAATTTTTCAGAAGGGGAATAAATCATCGCGTTCTCCAGAGCTTTTTCCAGAGAGCTTCCGGTGCTTATGTCATTGACTATTTCCTTTATGTATTTTGACGCGACCCCATAACTCTTGCTGGTGTCAATCAAGGCATTAAGCAAAGGTCTTCCGGAATAAAGCTTGATAAGTAAATACTGCCCTGCAAACAAAACTTCCTGGTCTATTTCTTTCTGCCTTTTAATTATTTCTGCCTTTAGCTTCAGGAACTGGAAATTGAATATCATGGCGAATATTACAATAAAAGCAAGTGGAATTAAAATTAAAGGAAGCCCTGCTTTGTCAGCTACGAAAAAAAAAAGGATTGTCAATCCTAATGAAAACGGCAAAGAAAATTTTAAATTTTTATTAATGAATTCCCTTGGAGTTGTTTTTATATGTGCTATTCTGATATCCTTCTTAAGTTTTGGAAAGAATGAACTTATTCTTTGCACTAGCTTGTTTATGGCTATTTTCATCTTTTGATAACTTGCTTAAAAGACTGTTTTCTGTAATATTTAGACATAATCAGGCCTATTTTGTTGATATCTGTTATATTATTCTGCACCACCCATTTTAAAATATCAATTTTTTCGCTAATGTCCTTTTGTATATCTTCCTTGGTAAGCCCTGTATAGAGATTTAATGTCTCAAATATTGTGGTTGGCTCGTTGATTTTTTCAAGAGTGTCTTTTACTGCATTGTGCTGCATAACCGGTTTTGCATCGCCGCTATATGTTACTTCCCCAATTTGTAATGTCCTTCTTTTTCCATTTCTGCGGTTTATATGCTGCACAACTATTAATGACAAAGCTGAAAGAATCTGCTTGGGAAGGTTTATAGGGGGCTGTGTCAATCTATTTATAGTTTCCCTGACATTGTTTGCGTGCAAAGTTCCATAGACACTATGGCCGGTATGCATTGCCTCAAAGAGCACCTCTGCTTCTGCTTTACGCCTTATTTCTCCTACCAGGATCCTGTCAGGCCTCATCCTTAATGAGTTTACTACCAGATCAAGCATTGTTATTCCTCCCTTTCCTTCTGGATTTGGAAGTCTTGTTTCTAATGGAACCCAATGCAGAATATTAGGGAGCATTAGTTCTCTGGTGTCTTCTAATGATAATATCCTTTGGTTTGGTGGAAAGAAATTTGCAACAGCATTCAGCATAGAAGTTTTACCAGAAGCTGTACCCCCGGTAATGATTATGGAAAGCTCATTTTGGACTGCCATCCAAATAAGGGCGGCTGCTTCATAAGTGATAGTATTTTCCTTGATGAAATCTGTTATTGTCCATGGCCTTACTGCAAATTTTCTTATTGTTATGGTATTGCCTTCTGAGGATATTGGGCTTAAGGTGGAGTTTACCCTGTCGCCAGTCTTTAGATGAGCATCCATCAGGGGATTTAAAACTGTTATTTCCTTACCTACATCACGGCCTATTATTGTCGAGTAATACCTTATTCTGCTTTCATTTGGTATTGTTATATTTGTTTTAAGCCAGCCGTATTTTCTATGGTAAATCCAAATAGGTTCATGGGCACTATTAACTACAACCTCCTCAAGATTTTTATCTTTAAGCAGGATTTCTATATTGCCGAGGCCTATGTTCTGTTGCAGGATGTAATTTATGAGCATGTCCATGGTCTGTTTGTTTGCATTTGGAAAGTATTTTTTCAGCAATACCATTATCCCTTTCTTAAACTGCTGGTGTATAGTTGATGTTTCAAGTGAATCCTCTTCCAGGGCTTTTGTCTCCTGGCTTACAAACTCTTCCCTTATTTTTTCAAGAATTATCTTTGTGGTTTCGCTTATGTTGGTTATGGAAATGTTGTAAACAGGAACAGGTTCGTCATCATCAGAGAAAATTGAGATATTTATAATTATGTCATTCACAGTCAATTCATAAGTGTCAATAACCTTTCTTGCCAACTTTCCACCTCTTTTTTATAAATACACCTAGTTATATTAATCAATATATCTGCTATTTTTAAATTTTGTTATTAGAGTTAAGAATAAAAATTGGAATTCTACTCCATAGGCACTGCTGACCATAATGTCCAGTCATTGCTTGGTGCATAAGGTCCGAAAACGAAATAAGGGGGCCTGTTTTGACCGAAATATGAATATTGCACGTCAGTCCATTTTTGAGGTATTTGGGCACCGCCTCCTCCGGCCATTCCATAGATAGAACTTCCAAAATGTCTCCAGGTTTTCATTAATCCATGAAAATCACTTAAATCAGTTGTTGCGTCTGCACCTGGCTCTACTGTCATTGCGCTGTCATATCCATGTTTTTTTAGTATAGCAACCACTTCTTTTATTGGTGCATTACCCTGTCCAGGGCTTAGATGGTCATCCTGGTAGCCATAATTATCTGCTAAATGGACATTACCAACCATGTCTTCTTTTGCCAGGCTTTCAACCTGCTGCAAGTACCATTCCTTGAATTTTGTTTCATTTTGCTCTTTATTCAGGTGAGGGTCTTCCTGCCAGAATTTCTTCCACATATTCAAATGCCCTGTATCAAGAGTAGCTTTAATATGATCTGCTGCAAGTTTTTCTGCTTCCCCCCTGCTTATTCCCTTATAATATGGATTTTCCTGTAGCATTCCTTCTTTCCCCGGCTGCACTGCTTCTATAAGTCTTTCTTCTGTCATTTCAACAGGCTTTCTACTGACACCCAATTGTATTTTCGGCTCTGTAAGAAGCTCAACCATTCTCTCCCTTGATTTTTTGATAACCCATTTTAACTCTTCTAAATGACCTCCAAATCTTTCAGGGAATAGGTTTTCAATAGCAACAACTACTGGATTGTTAGGGTCTTTTGTTTTCTGTAGTGCATGAATTCCGGCTTCAGCATACATTTTTGTGCCACTCTGTTCAAGCCTTTTTATGGGAGTTATGATATTCTTTTTTGTTTCGTTTGTATCTGCTGCTTGCTGCTCCTGGGATGTTGAAGCTTGTCTTGAGAATTCAAGCCTCTTAGAAGCTGAACTTCTTGCTTCTTCAAGAACTTTTAACGGATGTTTTGTTTCCATAGGTATAAGATTCTCAATAGCGCCCCCCATAGGAACAACCCGATCATCCTTCATTATTCTCCACTTTTCATCTTCTGGAATTGATTCATCTAGTTCTTTATAATGTTCAATAGCTTTGTCTATTGCATTAAGGGAATCAACCCATGTTTGAGTTTCCTCGCCGTACTGCAATGCCCATCCCCTTGAATGGCCCTCATTCATTTCCAAAGTTGCCTGCAGGTATGCTTCTTCCGGATAAACTTTCTCAAAATAGTTTGGTTCTCTGCCATTCATTTTTCTGAAGTGTGCATTTTTTTCCTGGGCTTCTTGCCTAAAATAATCAAAATGTCTTCTTTCAACAGAAAATCTTCCGGTTTCTTTGCTGTATATCGGTACTCTCCCTCTTACTGAATCATACCAATCTTTTTCCGGTATCTTCTGGTTTTGGTAATCTATATAATCTCCTTTTTTGACTAATATAGATTTACCGTCTATATCAACTCCCTGGTAATCTTCTTTTGCCCGGTTCCAGACAGGATATGCAACTAATCGGTCTTTCTGCACAGTTTCCATTTTCTGGCTTGTCCTGTTATCCAGCAAATCAAATTTTGCGTCAACTTCCTGTGTAGTGTATGCCTTTACTCTTAGCTTTCCTGATGGATCACGAGCTAAATTCATATTATGAGTTTCATCATCCATGTACATGTCTGTTATTGGCCTATCAAATTCTCCTGAGTGCATTACTACACTACCACCTCCCATATCTGCCTGGAAATCAATTGACCTTTTTAGCTCAAGCAAATCCTGATAAGCACCACTAATCGAGAAATCTCCCCTGCCTTTTTCATCTCTGCCCATCATCCCCATGAGGCCAAAGCTTGCGTGAGTGTTAAGCCTTACTTCATTGGCAAGCTGCATTTCTCTTAATGCTTGCCTCTGGTCTTCTCCAAGCATTTCCGGCGTTTGTGCCTGCCTGCTTCCTGATTTATACCCTGGAAATTGTATTTCTAATTTACCAGCACCCATTCTTATTTTTGAGTATATCCCTGCAACATTTGAAGCAGAAATACCCATAGGGACTGACATTCCAATGTCTTGGACGCCTATATTTAAATCAGGCTTGTTAGCCGGTTGGTCACCATAGCTTTCCGGCTCCATGGAATTAAAGTAATCCACCATGGGATGGTGTCCGTAATTAAGGTCTCCGAATTTCATTTTTTACCAGTTCAACATGCCATGGTGCTTTTTGAAATGATGATAGATTGCCCAGGTTGCGGATTTTGCGCCAGCAGCTGCTGCTCTTCTTTGAATTGAGAGTTTGAAAAGCTCATTTTTGCTGGGTCTCTTGGGCCTTGCTGTTTTTGCTTTTTGAGCTGCGCCAAATAATTCTGAAAATCCCTTAAAGACTGAAGTGTATGGACTTAAAACTGAAGATTTCTTTTCTTCTTTGTTTTCAGTTTTTGGTCCAATTTCTTCTCCTGCTTCCCTTAGGTATCTCATTAATTCGTCTCCTAAAGATTCCATCGCAGCCTTAACAGCACTGTCTACTACTCCTAAAAGCTGGAAGTCTTCCTGTTCGCGCATCCTTTTGTAATTTTCTACTTCTTCTGGGGTCCATGCATATACTCTAAAGTCAATTTCAACTCTTCCAAGGTGCAATGGTCCGCGGTTATATTCCTGGTTGTAATTCATCTCAGGCCTGGTTCTGAACATGTAATTCAAGAGCAAGCATTGGTTAACATCTCCGGGCTTTCTTGCCAGCAGTTCCACTTCTATCATGGAACTTTCAAGAGCAACCAATAAATCAGGCGTTTCTGTCTTGCTTTGATCCAATTGCAGGCGCTGTATGTTTCTTAAATAAGGCCTTACCCAATTCATATACATTCTGATAACTTCATAATGCTGCCTTAAGAATTTTAGAGTAAAAACTCTCCTGTTTTTCATTTCTTCAAAAGTATGTTCTTTCCATGCAAGGAATGTTCGTAATTTCCTTTTAAGGACTTCTCTTACTTTTCTGTTAAAAGCTCCTCTTTCACTCTCAACAACATCATCAACATCCTCCTGTTTTTGGGGATGGGTTGAGAAAAATAAATCAGGCAAGGTCGTAAATTGTACTTCCCGAGCCATACCATATACAGATGCAGGATTTTTCGCACCCTGTTCAACTAAATCTATCCAGATCCCTTTTAATGTTATTTCAGCGCTTTCAGAACTTCTGCTTGTAGTAAAGCTGTCATTATAATAACTTAGCCTTTCATCTAAGATTCTTAATTCCCTTACAAGTTGGAATAACTCTCTAACCATTTTTCCTATGGTTGCTAAGAATTGAGATACTTTTTCTTGTTGTAACCCTAGTCTTTGTTGTGAGGCGCCGAAAAAAGCGCTGTTTTCAGCTGCAGCAAACACATCTGTTATTTTATCTATTTGGCCAAAACCAGAATAATATCTTAAATAATGCAGAATCCAGAAATAAGGCTCTTCTATGGAAATATTATATCCTTCGTAATGCAGCCGGTATCTTCTTTCAGGTTTTGGGAAGCCGGTTTTAACATAACTGGCCCTAGTTTGTTCTGCAACTTCCTCCTGGTCAAACTTAAACTTCTTTAAATCTGCTGTTGCAACCATAACTAGTTCAAACCTCTCTTTTTTCTTATATTCAGTATACTATTTTGTATATTAATATATGTTATCATATTTAAAGGTTTCTAACAATTAAACATAGATTAGCAGATATGCCAATAGAAAGATTTGTATAATAGTTACTTTTTATTAGTAGTAAAATGTTGTTAAGTGTTGATGATATTAGGGAGGATATAGAAAGACCTACAGGGAAAAAAGAATATAATATCATATTTGTAGGTATGTCTAATTTTGGAAAAACCTATTGGTCAGATTTATTGGCAAAAGCATTTGGATATGAACATGTCCAATTTGATGAATTAATTGATGCTTCTCCAGAAATCAAGAAGTTTATAGAAGGTAAAGATGGAGCTGAAAGAATGGGCAAATGGTTCGGTATGTCTTGGGAGCCTGGTTTTCAGAAAAAAGAAGATAGATTTTTAGAAGTCGAAGAAGGATTTATGTCAGAAGATTATGGTCCTGGTGTGGTTTTAGATTTAACTGGAAGCTCAATATATGTTCCTGAACAATTAGAGAGGCTGGCGAGAACTGGTCTGGTTATCAATCTTGGATCAACTGAAGAAGCACAGGGTCAAATTATTGAAGCTAATTTAAGCGATTATGTGAATAATCCAAAATCCGTTTGCTGGAATGGCAATTTTAATCAAAAAACAAGGGGAATCAGGTCCAGATGCTTTAAAAAGATGTTATCCAGAGCTAGTTGCTTCGAGAGCTGTACTGTACAAGCAGTTTGGTGATGTTACAATACCCTATGCTGTTCATAAGAATGCATCTGATGCTCGAAGTTTAATGGAAGCTGTTTACACACAGTTAGCTTCTGGAAAGTAGTTTAGAAATTCATTTGTAAAAATCTTTCTGTAGAAAAATCAACTTTTTAGCTAATAATCACAAAAATTTAATCAGTTTGGATTGCTGCTTAATATTCTTCAATAATTTGCTGTTTTTCAGAATATTGTCTAAATTAAAATTAAATTTCTTTTTTGCAAGTTTTTTTGCGTACTCCAGCATTAATTCTTTTGAAGAGAATTCAATTGGTCTTGTTTCCATTGCTTTTCTTGATGCTTCTCTTGTTACCCAAACTCCTAAAGGCAGTGTGTAGTCTCCGGTAATGAACCTTAATGCTAATATTGATCCTTGTTTTTTCATTTGGTTCAGTTTTTCCAAAATTGCCAATCTAACTGTATAATAACCACCGGCAGTTTCTTCAGCATAATATTTTCTTCCTTCATATGGCTCATGGTCTGTCATGAAATTATTTTCATTGCTTATGTGCATTTCAAACAATTCATATGACCAAACTTCAGGAAAACACAATATTAGATAATAATTTCCCAGATAATTGCCAAAGAAAGCCGAATAATTATTTATTTCATTATGATTTTTTATTTCTTTAAGCAAGTATTTTCCTAATGTATCGTCTGTTGCTGTTATGGACCAACGCGTTGGAACTAATTTTCGGTTTTTCCCAATGCCAATATTTCCTACACTTAAAATTCCTGATAGGAAATTCTCATCAAACTTATTGTTGTATAAATAAATCAATGCGTCCTGGGATTTTAAGTCTGTATCATAATGAACTTTCTGGACTTTAGTGTGTATATTGGGATTTTCTGTTAGTTTTGCTTTTTTTAACTCTGCATAAGGCCCTGTAGGAGCCATATAATTATCATAACTTATGCGGAAATGAGGTTTGTCTTTTAGGTTGATATCAACATCTACAGGAGTAGAGGCCATGCTTACTTCCTGATTTAATTCTAAGAATTTATTTTTGCCTTTAATGTCAATCTTATTTCTTGAATTTATTAAAGAGCTCCTAAAATCAATTATTTTAGGTATTTGGAAATTATGCACAGCCCAGTACTTTGGAGCATCATACAGCCAGGTATCATCTTTTTCTTCCGGAGGAGCTAATAATCCAATATTAATTGTTGGATATCCATACCTTCCCACAAAAGGCGCAATGCCTTCAGTAGAGAAATTTTCTTTTATTATTCTGGTTTTTACTTTTATTTGCGAGTAAGCTTTTGCGCAGATAGGGCAGTTTATTTTACCGCAATTGAATAACGGATGCTTTTCAGAAAGTTTTGGAAGGCGCATATTTGATGCAATGTAAAGAAAGAATTTAAAGGTTTTGAATGTTTATCATCACATTTAAATATAACTTAAATTTCACATAAAAAATGCTTACAGAAAAACAATATAAACAAATTAAGGAAGAATTAGATAATTGCCAGAATCCTTTGTTCTTTTTTGATGATGATCCTGATGGATTATGCTCATTTCTTTTGATGTACAGATACAAGAAAGAAGGGCATGGTTTTGTTGTTAAGACCCATCCTAAGCTTGATGCAAGGTCTGCGCCTAAAATTGAGCAGTATGAGGCTGATAAAGTTTTTGTTCTGGATGTTGCAAAGCTTGAGCAGGATTTCATTGACGCATGCAAGGTCCCTTTAATATGGGTTGACCATCATGGACCTTCTGAAAGAACAGGATTGAAATATTTTAATCCAAGGCTAAATAAACAAGACTCAAACATACCTACAACATATTTGTGCTATAAAGCAGTTAAGCAGGATTTATGGATCGCTATGTTAGGAAGCATAGCTGATTATTATATGCCTGATTTTATTGATGAGTTCAAGAAAAAGTATCCTGACCTTATGGATAATGAAAAATCAGTAGAAGACATTTATTTCAAGACTGAACTTGGAAAACTAATAAAGATTTTTTCTTTCTGCTTAAAGGGAAAGACAAGCGATGTGATGAAAAGCATGAAAGTCCTGACAAGGATAAAGAGCCCTTATGAGATACTTAATCAAGAAAGTGCTGGAGGAAAGTTTATTTTCAAAAAATACGAGAAAATAAACATGCTTTATGATAGCTTGCTTAAGGATGCAGTAAAGAATCATGACAAAGGAAAAATTCTTGTTTATACTTATTCAGAGGACAAGATGAGCTTTACAGGCGACTTATCAAATGAGCTGTTGTACAGATTCCCTGACAAAATAATTTTAGTTGGAAGAAAGAAAGGTGAAGACGTGAGAATGAGCTTAAGGAGTAAGAATATCCTGTTGCCAGGAATTCTGGAAAAATCATTATCTGGCTTAGAAGGCTATGGTGGAGGCCATGAGCATGCATGCGGCGCAAGCATAAAAGAAACGGATTTTAAGGAATTTATTGAGAGAATTAAAAATAATATTTAGACTTTTAAATTTCTGTTAATCATATCCACTACAAAATCTTTTTTATCTTTAATGCCCTGCCTTTTCATATACACTTCAAGGTTCTCTTTTTTTATTTTAGAATTAATTCTCGTTATTTTCTCATTTATTTTATTTAATCTGTTGATTACCATGTTAAGTTTCCCATCCATGCTTCTTGAGACAGAAATAACAAGCATTTTGTCGAATGCCATGTTTAAATAAAATAATTTGCTGCCTCCGAATGTTTTCTGCTCGCTTCGGAGCATTTCCACCAGACTGTCATTTCTTCTTAGGTCTATGTTTAAAGACATAATGACAGCTTCTTTGTACGCTTTGTTTTTTATTAAGCTCAGCTCTATGGTGTCATTGCTGGTATTTACGTCGGTAATAAACTCCTTAAAAATAAATTCACTGTTAATGTCCCTGAAATTAATATATTCTGTAGAGTTTATACTCCTGTCAATATCAATATGAGAAATAAGATTCTTATATACAGGACTGCTGCCGTCCATCTTTCACCCCCACTTTTAATCATAATGTGTAATTTAATATTTAAAAGTTTCGGTATTTTACTGTGAAATAAGTGTTGTTAAGTATGAACTATCTGCTCTGAGTTTTTGCGAATTTAATCAACTCAATAATATTGTCAGTAGCCAAAGAAGGAGTTAAGAAGCATGCTAAAGTGCATCCCTCGCAAAAATCAAAATATTTGCCATGGAATTCTTTTGAACTATTGATTATACTTTTAATGCTTGTATTTTTTGTTGAAAACTTTTTAATGGGAAAATAACCACAAGGGTAAACAATGTCTCCGTTAGGCTTGATATTCAGCATGATTTTTGATGATTTGCAGACAAAATTATTTTTTGATATTCCTCCGTTTTTTATCAGGTTCATATAAGGCTTAAAGAACACAACATTGCCGTATTTTTTGCTTAACTTAAGGACAATATCATGATATTCTTTTGGGTCAAGCTTAACATCTTTTGAAATTGTTTTTTCAAAGCCTTCATTAGGTATGACAGATACAGGAGTAAACATGATTTTTAAGCCGTTCTTTTTGCACAAAACCGCCATTTTTTCAAGGTCTTTCAATGATTCAGAAGTAACGGTCATGTTAATAATAGTGTTAATATGCTCTTTTGATTTAGAAGCAGAGTCCAATACTTTTTTGAAGGCTCCTTTAAAGCCGCGGATTTCATCATGAGTCTTCTCATCAGGCGAATCAAGTGAGAGACTGACTGCATCTAGGCAACCTTTTAATTTAGGCAGCTTATGATCCAATAATGAGCCATTTTCATTCATAAATGTCATAATTCCTTTTTGACTGCAGTATCTAATGACTTCATCAAGGTCTTTTTTCAGCAAGGGTTCTCCCCCTGTAAAGGTAATCCATACAATGCCCAATTCATCCAGCTGGTCAATTACCTTCTTCATCTGGTCAGGAGACAACTCAGAGTATTTATTGCCATCATGTCTCCATACATTGCAGTATCTGCATTTGAAATTACAATTAAAAGTTACCTCCCATTGAGCAACAAGAGGTCTTGGTGTTCCTATTTTGTTCCTAATAACTGCCTTAAGAAGTTTTAAAGTTGTTTTTATTGTATTTTTTGCCAGTTTAATCACTTTATGTTAATATCCGGTGCAAGATGCAGCCAAATTAGATTCAGGTTTCAGCCACAGATATATAAATTCTTGTATTAAAATAATTAAATTTATAAACTAATTACCTATCTATAGAATTATGCGTCGGTGGTCTAATGGCTATGACTGTGGCCTTCCAAGCCGCCTATCTGGGTTCGAAGCAGCTTTTTTGCCAAGGCAAAAAACCTGGGAAAATGCGACGAACTTACCTTCGGTCGTTCGCCTAGGATTTTGCTATACAAAATCAAAGAAGCTGGCGAAAGTCCCAGCCGACGCATTTTTTACTATGAAATACAAAAGATTTTTCAAACGCTGTACCAGTGGATTTTTCAGAGATTTTTCAAGTTTTGGAAATGTTTTTATCTTAATCCTGATATATCTGCTTGTTTTTGAAGGGCATCAGTTAGTGCTTGCGCTTGCAGGACTTATGGTAATATATTTGATAGGATACATCATAAAATTATTTTTCCATAAAAAAAGGCCAGAGCACATGGAGTATTCGAACAGTTTAGAAAAAATGCAGTCAGGAAGCTTTCCGAGCATACATTCTGCTGTTATAATGTACTCAGGACTTATGGTCATAAACCAGGTTAATAATCTTTTAGTGGACATATCTTTTGCAATGTTAATCCTTGTAGTAGGTTACTCCAGATATTTTCTGAAAATGCATTACTTTAAAGACATATTTGTCGGCTATGCCCTAGGCTACCTGGTTTTTCTTTTTATTTAAGCCACAGCATCTTAAAATAGCGGTTAATGCCTTTAGAATATGCAGCTCCGGCTGTAGCCAAGATATAAGCTATAACTGCAAACAAATACATAAACCAATAGTTTGGATAATCAAGAACAAACAAAAGCAGGATTAAAATAAAAGGAATTACCACTAAAATATTTAATTCGTTTTTGCTGTAAAATTTTATTGTTTTTCTTGCCTGCCAGCCTTTTGCATTCTTTTCAAATTTTCTTCTCATAGCCGATATCCCGAAAGCTACTAAAAAAACTGATGCTACCAGAGAATAATTCATTGAAGAGCCAACCATAGCAATTCCCATAGCAAACCTAAGAGGATATGTTGCACTGTTGAATATCAATTCTGCATAAGGAATATTTCTTGCGGCAAACGAGTAAATGACATTTAGCAGTATGAAAGCCAGGAAAAAATAAAAAATAATATCAAAATAAAAATAAGAAATAACCAATCCCAGCAATACGAATGAAAAAGAGAATATTGATGCTTCCTTTATGCTTATTTTTTTTGTAGGCAGCGGCCGTTTGCTCTTAAGAGGATGTTTTTTATCTGACTTAATATCTGCAATATCATTCATAGTATACAACCCAGAATACATCAGTATGTTAAAAGAGAAGTAAAGGACCAGCAATGACTGGATTAAAGAAAGAGTTATTTCATCTGTAAAAACCAGCGCACCAAGAATAACTGCTATAAAGCTGACATGATACCTGAACTTGATTAACCCTAGATAATTTTTAAGATTTGTCATTGAAACACCATAAGCTGCCTGCTTTTGACATTAGTGTGTCATTGGGATTCATTAATAAACATTATGTTTTTAAAGAACATCCATCCCATATTGAAGATTTATTTGGAAAGATGAAACAACATATTTAAATATGGGGTAAATATTGCGTATAAAAGCAAGAATGATGGATTTTACAAAAAAAATACAAAGTTATGCAAAAAAACATCCTGTCTCACTGCTTAGAATTGTCCTAGGACTGGTATTTTTAAGTGCAGGATTGCAAAAAGCTTTTTTCTTTCAGGAAGCTTATGAAAATTTTCTAGATTTAGGAATTAATTTCATAACCCCCTTGTTGATTATAACAATAAGTTTGCAAATCATTGCAGGCATACTCCTGATTATAAACAAGTATGTTGTTCCAGCCGCTTTTGCAATAGGGTTATTGCTTTTAGTTGGGGTAACTATGTCAATATTAAAAGCAGGGTATTCACTTGTTGAAAATATCAATGAATTATTTATTTTAACATACACTCCAACAAATATTTTCCTGCATATAACCTATTTAATCGGGGTAATAACTATATTGCTGGTAGGCATCAAAGAAAATTCAGAAAAATAAATTTAAACCCTTAAGCTCATAATCTGGCTTATTCCATGCTCATTCATGGAAACCCCATATAAACTGTCTGCTTCCGATATTACTGAGTCGTTATGGCTCATTATCAGATACTGGGCATTGTTTGAATACTGCCTTATGAGTTTTGCAAGTTTTTCTGAGTTGTGCTTGTCTAAAGCTGCATCTACCTCATCCAGGACGTAGAAAGCAGCTGGCTCGTGCTCCTGGATGGCGAAAATAAAAGCCAGTGCTGTCAATGTTTTCTCACCGCCTGATAAACTCCTTATATCCATAAATTTGCTTCCTGTTATCTTAACATTAATTCTTAATCCTGCTTCAAAAGGATTTTCCTCATTTTCAATAACCAAAGTAGCTTCTCCTTTTGTTGTAAGCATTGAAAAGAATTTCTGGAAATTTGTATTAACAACATCAAATATTTTCATAAACAGCTCTTTTTTCTTGCCTTCTATTTCTTCCATCATCTTAAGCACATCTTCTTTTTCTCTGCCAAGCATATTTTTCTTTTCAATTAAGGTATTGTACTGCTTTTCAACATCATCGTAGATTTCCAAGGCCCTCATGTTTACTGAGCCTATTTCCTGCTGCATCCTTTCAAATTTTCTTATGTCATTTTTGAACTGCTCCTCGTTTTTCTCTAAATTTAATTTAACGCCTTCATACTGCTGAAACTCCAGATTTAATCCGGAAAGTATTGACTGCATTTCCGCTAATTTTAATGACAAAGTGTTTGCTCTGACTTCTACTTTTCTGCTGTCATCCTGCCTGTTGTTCATAGTGGCCTGGTTTTTTTGTATTTCCTGGTCAATTTCAGACCTTTTATGGAACATGCCCTTGAATTTTGCATAGAAATCTTCTGCAAGTGTCTCTTTTTTCTTTAGCTCTTCGTTTTTTTCATTGACAACAGATGTTAACTCTTCCAATTCATTGTTAAATCCCTCGTCCTCTTTTTCAATACCTTTGATTATGGCATTTGTTTTTTCCAGCTCCTTTTTGTAGACATCTTCTGCCTGTATGTCTATGCCTTTTATCTCAGAGTCAATCCTTATCATGTCTTCATTAAGCTCTTTTGATTTTTCTTCAAATGCATTTAGCTCTGCAATCAGGGTTGGGTTGCTTAATTGAGATATACTAGCGCGTAATTTCTGCTTTTCTGTTTTAATTGCTGCAAGTTCATTGTTTAAAGCAGAAATCTTTTCCTGAACTAGCACTATTTTTTTGTCAATTTCACTTTCATGCCCTTGCAGAGAGGTTTTTTTCTGCTCAGAAGCCTCTAAATCAGATGCTTCAAGATGCAGAGACTTTTCGGTCTTTATTATTTCTCCTTCAAGGCCGGCTTTTTTCGTCCTTAAGTTTGAAATTACCTGTTCATTTTCTGTTCTTGTTTTTTCCAGGGCGTCTATTGTATTTTTTAATTCTTTAATCTGCACCTCATGCTTTTCAATCTCTTTTACAATATCCTGCTCTTTAAAGCCCATGCTGTGCTTTCTTTTTAATCTAAAGCCTCCGCGCATTCCACCGGATTTTTCAGCCACATCACCGTCTAAAGTAACGAATTTTGCACTTCCAATGCCTAATCTTCTTGCGACATCTATATTGTCCACTACAATAGTGTCTGCAAAAACAAGGTCAAAGACTTTTTTATATTTAGCATCAAAAGTGATTAAATCAATAGCAAGGCCGTGGCTACCATTTGAGCCTGAGAGTTTTTTTGCTTCTGCTTTTACTGAATTTGATTTAATTTTGTTCAGGGGAAAGAAAGTCACTACGCCTAATTTGTTGTCTTTCAGATATTTAATGCATTCTGATGCGGTTTTGTCATCTTCCACAACAATGCTTTTAAGCTTAAAGCCGGCAGCAATCTCTAATGCCAGGGCATATTTTGACTGGACGTTTCCTAGCTCTGCAACTGTTCCGTAGATTCCTGGTTTTTTAAGGTCAATGATTTTTTTGATTGCGACATCCATATAACTCATTTCCTTAGTGCTTAACTGCTTGGCTTGTAATTTTTCCAGCTCTACATTTGAATAGTATATTTTTTTTCTTGTAGCTGAAAGACGTGCAGCTGATTCCGAGTCTTCTTCGAGTTTTTTGGTTAATTCCAAAGTTGAGCTTTTGAACTCATCTCTTTTGTTTTTTACTTCATCTAAGCGTTTCTTGTTTTCCTGCTCTATGTCAGTGACTTTGTTTATCTGAGCGTCTATCACGCTTGTTTCATGAGTTATAGAATCTTTTTCCCTTATCAAATTGTGCTGCTGCTCTCTTGTTGCTTGGACTTGCTTTTCCATCTCCTCTGATTTTTTGTCTATTTCCTCTACCTGCTGCTCTATTTCGGCAATGTCCTCAAGCTTGTTTTTCCCCCTGAAATCCTGTATTTTTTTTGTTATTTCATCTCTTTCCTTGTTTTTTGAATCAATATCATTCTGCATATTTTCCTTGTCTGCCTCAAGCTCTTTTATCTTGTCTTGTGTTTCCTTGATGCTGTTTTCTAATTCATTTTTCCTGTTGCTTATCTTGGTTATTTCGTTTTTTATTGTGTCTATCCGGGCAGTTTTCTTAGTGACCTCTATCTTTAATTCTTCAACCTGTTTGTTTAGGCTTACCTGCTCTACATTCCCCTTTTCCTCTATATCCTTGGATATCTGCTCTATCTCCTTTCTTTTTTCCTCATTTAGCGCTCTTAGAGTCCCAACTTTTTCGTTTGTTTTTTTTAATTCGTCGTTTGTTTCATCAAGTTTTTTCTGCTGCTCGTTTTTTTCTTTTTCTTTTCTGTCAATCTGCAGCTTTAAGTAAGAAGCCTTGTTCTGCTTTATTTTGTCGCTCATGTCCTTGTATTTCAAAGCCTGGTCACGGTCTTTCTTAAGCTCTTTGAGGTAAGTGTTTCTTTCTGTAAGAACTATTTCTGTATCATTAAGCCTTTCATCAACTTTCTGCAGCTCTAACAGAGCTTTGTGCTTTTTTTCTTCATAAACAGATATTCCTGCTATTTCTCCTATAAGATCTCGCCTTTGGTCAGGATGCATCTCAACAAATTTTATTATGTCTCCCTGCAAGATTATGTTGTAGCCGTCTGGATTTATTCTTGCTATTGATAATAAATCGACAATTTCTTGTCTTGTCCGGGTTTGGTCATTTATTTTGTAGATTGATTGTCCGCTATGCCGTACAATCCTTGTTACTTTTACTTCAGTATCCTCAGTAGGAAAGGTTTTTTTGCTGTTGTCAAAGAAAATAGAAACTTCCCCTTGCTTGGAAGGCTTTTTTAATTTGCCTCCGTTATAGATCAGGTTTGCGGATTTTTCTGCTCTTAGTGATTTTGAAGATGACTTACCTAAAACAAAGCATAATGCATCCAGGACATTGCTTTTTCCAGAGCCATTTGGCCCTAAAATACAGTTATAACTTTCATTAAACAGAATTTCAGTGTGCTTGGCAAAGCTCTTGAAGCCATTCATCACCATCTTGTTTATCTTTGTCCATTTTTCCTGCTCTACTGCGACTTGTTCAGAGGTTTGCTCTTCCATAATAACAAATTCATAGATTAATTGTTTATAAAACTTTTTATATTTAACAACATTTGGATAAATAGCTAAATATTTAAATAAAATTAAATTTTCTTTATGAAAAGAGGACTGTTGCCTCGGATTAATTCTTGAGGTTTTTAGACGAAAAAATGACAGAAAGAAAATTAGTTGTAATAGCAGGTTTTGGTCTAGGAGACACTACTGGTTTAAGTGAACAATATTCATCAGAAGGATATACTCCCTTACATGCTCTAAGTGCGGAAGAAACATTAAGGCGTATTCATCAAATAGAGCTAGATGGTGATAGTGGAGCATTAGAAGCGGTACTGGAGACGCTGAAAAGCTTTTAGGTCTTTACAAAGTGTTTGGTGAGTCCAGAGAAGGAGAAGATGTTTCGGAAGAAAGTGCTGGCAGGAGAGACCCTTATAGAGACTACAAAGAATTTTGTTCAAGATATAGCGCCTTTATTCAATATGCAAAACAAATTCCGGTCTTCACTGCAGAACTGCAAGGAGACATATATGTTGTTTCTCAAATAGCTCCTATGACTGGAAATCCTGGACAGTAATTTCTATTCAAAAAGTTTTAGCAGAAGTCTTTAATTTAACAATTTCTCAACACTTTTTTTATCCTTTTCTTTTCCCTGCACTAATAATTTCCCGGTTTTGAACAAGGTAATTGTGCACAATCCTTTCATCCTTATCTGTTCGTGTTCTGTTGATGTTGGGATGAACTTATATCCCAGATCTTCTAGTTTCTTTAATTTGTCCATTAATTTTTTGTTTTTATTTTCTGCTTTTTCTATAAAATCTGAAAATGATTCTAATTTGCTTTGGAATTTTGAATTAATTTTATCCTTAAATGGCCGCCATGATTTGCGGAACAGCTTAGAGTGTTTTTCATAGTATTTCTCTAAAAAAGACGCTGTTTTCGGGTCAGACATATATCCAGAGCCAAAGTCAATCTTGATTTTTTTCTTTATTTTTTCTATTTCTGCATCTCTTGTTACTTTTGCTAAAATAGAAGCTGCTGCAACAACAGGATAATTCAAATCTGCTTTGTGCTCAAGAACTAAATCAATTTTTTTATTTTTGATTAATTTCATTAAATAATCTTTATATTTTTGAATATTATTGCTTGGAGCATCCACTATTGCCCTGTCTGGCTTTAATAAATTAATTATTTCAGCTGATTTGTGGGCTTCCAGCCAGTTTAGATTTAATCCGCCATCACCATTTACAGCTCTGTCAACTTCATCAGGGCTTATGGTAATAATCTCATATTTGTAAGAAATATCTTTTATTTTATCGAATAAATATTCTCTTTTTTCCTTAGTAAGCAACTTGGAGTCTTTGACTTGTAATTTAACTAAAGCTTTTTCATCTTCTTTTTTTAATGCCAAGCCGCACATAACTAATGGTCCAATTATTGGACCGCGACCAGCTTCGTCAATACCGCATACTATATTTACCATCTTTTTATCTGGATTGATTATATTGTTCTATTTAATATTTTTGAATCTGAACTGTGCAGAAAGAAGTTAATCTGGATGGACAGATGAATCTAATAGCAATAAATAATTAACAAATAAATCAGTAAAATCAATTTCCATTCCCCTAGGAATATTAAATTTTAGATTAGTTCTAAAAGAGCCATCCTTATTCCCGGTAACTTTTACAGGCCTGCCACGATGGTAGGCCATGTTAAGATTGGTTCCGTAACAATTCTGAATTCCCTCAATTCTTACAATACTTTCTAATCCCATAATTATCAGAACTAAGGAATGGAATATAAAGTTTTGGACAAACTAAATACAAAACAACCGCAAGTTTTATAAAGTAGAAATATCCACTAGTATACTATGAAACATTCAGCATATAGCAATTTTTTGATATTAGTTCTTTTGTTAGTTGTACTGCTGGTGGGTTAGGTTCAAACCTTTATTTTAAGGGATTTGGACCATCATTGTTCTTAATTATCTAAATAAAATGACAAAAAAATAAATACAAGAACTTGGGAAGGAGAAAGAAATGAAGAAGATATTAATATTTGATACAACATTGAGGGATGGAGAACAGAGTCCCGGAGCAAGCTTAAATATTCGTGAAAAGCTGGTTATAGCTAAGCAGCTTGCAAAGTTGAATGTTGATGTTATTGAAGCAGGTTTCCCCAGAGCATCTGAAGGTGATTTTGAAGCAGTTAAACTTATAGCTCAGGAAGTGGAAGGGCCTATAATTTGCGGTTTAGCAAGAGCTATGAAGAAAGACGTCGATAGGGCATGGGAAGCCATAAAATATTCGAAAAAACCGAGGATACATACCTTTATTGCAACTTCGCAAATACATATTGAAAAGAAATTCGGGAAAACAAAAGAAGAAATTATGCAGATGGCTGGAGATGCAGTAAAACATGCAAAAAGTTATTGCGATGATGTTGAATTTTCCCCGGAAGACGCTGCCAGGACTGATTTGGATTATATGTGCGATGTTGTCAGGGCTGCAATTAAAGCAGGTGCCACAACAATCAATATTCCGGATACAGTAGGTTATGCTGAACCAGAAGAGTTTGGTGCCAGAATTAAGTATATTCTTGATAATATTCCTGAAGCTAAAGATATTGTTATAAGCACACATTGCCATGATGATTTAGGTTTAGCAGTTGCTAACAGCTTGGCTGCGGTGAAAAATGGCGCTACACAAGTAGAGTGCACTATCAATGGTATTGGTGAAAGAGCTGGAAACGCGTCTATGGAAGAAATTGTAATGAACTTGAAAACAAGAAAGGATTATTTCAAGAACTTTTCCACTGCAATAAATACCAAAGAAATATACACCACATCAAGAATGGTGTCAGATTTAACAGGCTTGTCAATCCAGAGGAATAAAGCAATTGTAGGAGCAAATGCTTTTGCGCATGAAGCAGGCATTCATCAGCATGGAGTTATATCAGATAAATCTACCTATGAAATCATGAAACCAGAAGAAATCGGCTGGACAGGGCAGGGTCTTGTGATGGGAAAACATTCTGGAAAACATGCTGTTGAGGCTATATTGAAAGATATGAATTATGACTTTACAAGCAAACAAGTTGAAAGTGTAATGGCCAGAATTAAAAAATTAGCAGACAAGCAAAAAGAAATAATGAGAGACGATATCATTGCAATAGCAAATGATGTTATTGGGTCATTAACAAAAGAAGAAAGAATAATTATTTTGGACGAAGTAAAGGTCAAATCCGGGAATAAATCAACTCCTACAGCTTTTGTTAAACTGAAAATTAACGATGAGATCATAACCGGAGAAGGCAAAGGCGTGGGAACTATAGATTCTGTATGCAATGCAATAAGGACAGTTATAGGTCCAGATATACGACTAAAGGATTTTCATCTTAAGGCTATAACCGGAGGAACAAATGCATTGTGTGATGTTATCATAACAGTAGAAGATAAAAACGGCAATATATTTAAAGCAGAGTCAGTTGATGATGATATAATGATGGCATCTACAAAAGCTTTTATACAAGGTATAAATAAAGCATTGAATTTCAGTAAACATGCGAAAAAAACATTTGGACGGATAGTCTAAAATGAAAGCAGACTCATTAGCATTCGTAGCTTCCATTTTTAAAATATATAAAACAAAATTATGTTAAAAATGAAAGGTAGCAAACTTATGGTGGAAACATTATTGAAAGAGAAAGTGGATACTATGTTCGGCATTACAGGAGGGGCTATAATTCCGTTTTACGATTCGTTGTATGATTACCAGAGCAAGATTAGGAATATACTGACAAGGCATGAGCAGGGAGCTGTGCATGCAGCAGAAGGCTATGCAAGGGTTACTGGCAAAGTCGGAACTTGTGTATCCACATCAGGGCCGGGTGCATGTAACTTAGTTACGGGCATAGCCGATGCTTTAATGGACTCTGTGCCAATAGTTGCTATTGGTGGACAAGTTGCTACGTCATTAATAGGCAATGATGCATTCCAGGAAACAGATATGATGGGAATTACAACTCCTATCACAAAACAAAATTTCCAGATCAGAAATGTGGATGAAATACCCGATACTATGATGAAAGCGTACATGATTGCAGCAGAAGGAAGACCAGGACCTGTTTACATTGATATGCCTAAAGATGTACAGATGAAAGATACCAATGTAAAAATTCCTAATAAAGTTGAAATACCGTCGTTTAAGCCTACGCTGCATCCAAATCCTATGCAATTGAAACATGCAGTTGAGTTAATATTAAAGGCAGAAAGGCCATTGATTTTAGCTGGAGGAGGAATTATTATATCCGATGCCAGCAAAGAATTTTTGAAATTTGCAGAGACTGCATTAGTCCCTGTAGCTACAACAATGATGGCTAAAGGCGCGTTTCCAGATGATCATCCTTTAGCATTGAGAGTTACAGGAATGCATGGAACAGAAATGGCAAACTATGCCATAATAAATTGTGATGTCCTTATTACTATTGGCTGCAGGTTCTCAGACAGAATAACCGGAAATACAAAAGAATTCCAGGAAGGGAAAAAAATCATCCATATGGATATTGACCCTGCTGAAATAGGGAAAAATGTCAAGGTTGAGGTTCCTATTGTAGGAGATGCTAAAATAATTTTGTCAAAGATAACCAAGCTTTTAGTGGCAGAAGGAAGCAAGCTGAAAAACCGAAATAGCGAGTGGAGAAAAAAGATAAAGGAACTAAAAGAATCATGCGATGCAGCCGAAATCAAGGATATAAAGAAAGATGGCTTGACTGCGAAATTTGTTTGTCATGAGATGTCCAAGTTCATAAAAGATAATGACATAGTTGTTACAGGAGTTGGCCAACACCAGATGTTTGCTGAGCATTATTTGGAAAGGAAACTGCCAAGAACATTCATAACATCGGGTGGAGCAGGAACAATGGGTTTTGGATTGCCTGCTGCACTGGGAGCAAAGGTTGGAAAACCGGACGCAGATGTTTGGGATATAGATGGTGATGGAAGCTTTCAGATGACTATGCAGGAATTAGCAACTCTGAAAGAGCAGAAAATCAAGGTTGTTCCTATAATAATCAATAACCAGTTTTTAGGCATGGTAAGGCAGTGGCTGGATTTATTCCAGAATAAAAGATACTCCGGTGTTAATTTCAAGGAGAGGATGTCTTTTGAAAAAATAGCGAATGCTTTCGGATTAAATGGAATTACTGTTACAAAGAGAAGCGAATTTTTAGATGCGCTTAAGCAGGCAAAGAAGAATAATGAAACAACAATTGTAGATGTAATGGTAGAGAAAGAGGAGAATATACTTCCTATGCTGCCGCCATCTTCAACACTAAAAGAAATAATTGGAGGCCAAGTTGTGTTTAAGCAATCATGGGATGACGTGCTTAAATCAAGGTAAAAAATGAAGCGGAAAGCAACAGATTATTAATATCGCTTTCCTGTCATTTTTTATGAGGTAAAAAATGAAACATATTATTTCAATAATTGTGAAAAATGAACCAGGAGTAATGACAAAAATCTCAGGAATGTTTGCAAGAAGGGGGTTTAACATAGATACTATTACAGTAGGAAAAACCCATAAATCTGACCTTTCAAAGATTGTCATAACGGTTATAGGACATGGTGCAGAAGTAGAGCAGATAGAAAAACAATTGAATAAAATGATTGATGTTATTAAAGTTATTAAACTGCCTTATGATAGATCAGTAATCAGGGAACTGTGCTTGGTGAAAATCTCTGCTCCGGACCAGAAAAAACATGACCAGATAGTTAAATACGCGAATGTTTACAAGAACAAGATTGTGGATATAACCTCAAAAATAATTACTCTGGAAATAATTGGAGAGCCACAGAAGATAACTACCTTCCTTGAGCTTGTAAAGCCTTTTGGAATAAAAGATATAAGCAGGACAGGCGCTACAGGAATTTTAAGGGATAAAGTCAACGAGAACTAATTTAATCTTTTATATCTTAATAAAATGGTAAATACACTATTTGATAAAGTTTGGAATCTGCATAAAGTAAGAGATTTATCTAGTGGACAGAGCCAGCTTTTTATTGGTGTGCATTTAGTGCATGAAGTTACATCTCCACAGGCATTTCAGATGTTAAGGGAAAAGAAACTGAAAGTTGCTTATCCTGAAAGAATCTTTGCTACTGTAGACCATATAATACCTACTGATGACCAAAGTAGGCCGTTTAAGGACAAGCTTGCAGAAGAAATGTTTTCCACTTTGGAGAAAAATGCAAAAGAGTTTGGCATTAAATATTTTGATTTTGACAGCAATAAGCAAGGCATAGTTCATGTTATAGGGCCAGAACTTGGCTTAACACAGCCTGGGATGATTATTGCTTGTGGTGACAGTCATACATCTACTCATGGGGCTTTTGGAGCAATAGCTTTTGGTGTTGGAACTTCGCAAGTAAGGGATTTATTGGCTACGCAATGCTTAGCTATGCAGAAGCCAAAAGTAAGAAGGATTAATGTAAATGGAAAGTTAGGCAAAGGAACTTATGCAAAAGATGTTATTTTAGCTATAATTAGGAAATTAGGAGTTAAAGGCGGAATAGGCTATGCATATGAGTATGGTGGTTCAGTTATAGATAATATGGATATGGAAGAGCGCATGACATTATGTAATATGAGCATAGAAGGCGGTGCCCGTGCAGGTTATGTAAATCCGGATAAGAAAACATTTGATTACATTAAAGGAAAAGAGTTTGCGCCAAAAGATTTTGAGAAAGCTGTTTCATTTTGGAAGTCAATTGCTTCTGATAAAGATGCAAAGTATGACGATGTTGTTGATATCGACGGTTCTGAAATAGAGCCTATGATAACCTGGGGCATTAATCCTGGACAGGCTATTGGCATAAGTGAGAAATTCCCGGCTGTAGAGGATATGCCGGAAGACCAAAGAGGCACTGCAATGGAAGCTTATGAGCATAACTCATTTGAGCCCAGAACTAATGTTGTAGGAACAAAGATAGATGTTGTGTTTATTGGTTCGTGCACAAATTCAAGATTAAGTGATTTAAGGGAAGCAGCTAAAATTGTTAAAGGCAAGAAAGTTGCAGCTGGTGTCAAAGCTTTAGCTGTTCCTGGCTCACAACAGGTTAAGAAAGATGCAGAAGAAGAAGGTTTGGATAAAATATTTGTTAAAGCTGGCTTTGAATGGCGTGAAGCTGGATGCTCAATGTGCCTGGCAATGAATCCGGATAAGTTAAACGGAAGGGAAATTTGCGCTTCGACTTCTAACAGAAATTTCAAAGGCAGGCAAGGAAGTTCTGTTGGCAGGACAATTTTGATGAGCCCTGCAATGGCTGCTGCAGCTGCTGTTAATGGGAAAATAGTTGATGTGAGGGAACTTGAAAATTAAGAATGTAAAAGGACGGGGAATTCCGGTAGCTGGAAATGATATTGATACTGACAGGATTATTCCGGCTAGGTATCTTAAGTTAGTTACTTTTAAGGACTTGGGAAAATATGCTTTTTATGATGTTAGGTTTAATAAGGATGGCAGCAAGAAAAAACATGCGTTCAATGATGAGAAATTTACTCGTGCAACAATATTGATAGTCAATAAGAATTTTGGTTGTGGTTCTTCCAGAGAACATGCCCCTCAAGCTTTGATGAGATATGGAATTAAAGCGATAATTGGAGAGAGTTTTGGGGAAATATTTGAAGGCAATTGCACTACTTTAGGCATTCCTACAGTGATTGGGAGCGAGGTAGATATTGAAACATTAATAAAAGTTATAAATGATGATTCTGTTTTAGAAATAAGAATAGATTTAGAAACTATGCAAGTCAGTTATGGAGATTTTTCATTTGAAATCAAGCAAAAAGAATCTTCAAGAGCAGTTTTAACAGAAGGTAAATGGGATTCTTTATCAACTTTAATGGAAGCCAAGGAAGAAACAAAGAAGTTAGCGGAAAAGTTGCCTTACCTGAATGGGTTTCGTTCTTAAAATGCAAAATATAATAGAATTAATTAATGTGTCTATGCATCGTGGTAAAACAAAAATCCTTAAAGATGTTTCATGGAGCATTAAGAAAGGCTCTCATTGGGCTTTGATAGGCCCTAATGGCGCTGGCAAGACTTCATTGTTGAAAATTATTTCTGGAAATTTATGGCCTAGCTCCGGTACGGTTAAAGTTTTGGGCAAGGAATTTGGGAAAACAGATTTACGAGAGCTAAGAAAAAAAATAGGTTGGGTAAGCTCGTACTTAACCGAAAAAATTCCTTCTAATGAAGACATTTTGGAGATTGTTATTTCAGGAAAATTTGCTAGCTTTGGTGTTTATTCAAAGATCACTGATAAGGACAGAAAAAAAGCATTGAATTTGATAAAATTATTGGGAATTAAGCATATTGTTGACAGGGATTATAAAGTTATTTCGCAGGGTGAGAAGCAGAAAATATTGATTGCTCGTGCTTTGATGGCAGAACCTTTGGTTTTGTTGCTTGATGAACCTGCTGTGGGGTTGGATATTAAAGCAAGGAACAATCTTTTGGAATCAACATCAAAGATCTGCAAAGAAACCAAAACCACTGTTATTTACATTACGCACCATATTGATGAAATTGTTAAAGAAATTGATAATGTTTTTTTGATAAAAAGTGGGCAAGTGTTCAAGCAGGGCAAAAAGAAATCTATATTGACTAAAGGCAATTTGGATAGGTTGTTTGAATAATTCTCAGATATTAAGAAAATTTTTAAAGACATATGAAATTCTAATCTCATTAAAATGAGCAGGCAATCAATTACACAATCAAGAGAACAAGGTGGCGATAGATATACTTTAGTAGCTTCTGTAAGATCGGATTTTGATGCTTTTAGTGACTATATGGCAGAGAAGGGTGTATTTGTAAAGGATGGCGTGAAAGTCCCTGGAATACATTCAGCTGATTATAGAAGTGCAGGTTTAGAAAATATTAAAGTCAGATATCAGGGCCATACAAAGATTCTTATGGGACATGACGGCAACGAAATACCAGTTGATTTAGGACCATTGTTATCTGTAAGTGGGCCGGAACTAGAACTGGTGGAAGCTGAGGCTGATAGGATAATAAAGTGTATGGGTGAGGTTGAGGATCCAGGGTCTGTCCAACGATATGTTGCACTAGAAGATAGATTTTAAGATTAAGTGGATTACATTTAAACAAAAAGCTTAATAAACAATAATAATTCCATATATAATCATAATTAGTTTATGGGGTGGAAAATACATGGCAAAACAAATTAAGGATGCAGGTGGAAAAGTTGTAGCTGAATTGCTGCAGGAAGATGATGTAAGTTCTAATCTAGATGGTAAAACACTGGCTGTTTTGGGATATGCTTCTCAAGGAAGGGGGCAGAGTTTATGCTACAGAGACAGCGGTATAAACACAATAATTGGTGTAAGGAAAGATGGTGCATCATGGAAAAAGGCTTTGGAAGACGGCTGGAAAGAAAATGAAAATTTGTTTGAGATTGATGAAGCAGTTAAGAAAGGAGATATGATTTTAATGCTGATAGCTGATACTGTACAGTCAGAGGTTTACAAAAGCCAGATTGAGCCTAATTTGGGAGAGGGTAAAACATTAGTTTTTGCTCATGGCTTTAATATAAACTTTAAGCAGATTACCCCTCCTAAAAATGTGGATGTTTCAATGATTGCTCCTAAAGGACCTGGAGCTACAGTAAGGGTTGAATATGAAAATGGTTTTGGAGTTCCTGCCCTTTTAGCTGTTGAGCAAGATGCTAGTGGAAAAGCATGGGATGATATTTTAGCTTTGGCTAAAGGATTAGGCGCAACAAAACCTGGTGTGTTTAAGACCACTTTTAAGGACGAAGTAGAATCAGATTTGTTTGGAGAGCAAGTAGATTTGTGCGGCGGAGTTATTGAGATGGTAAAGCATTCTTTTGAAACTTTAGTGGAAGCAGGTTATAATCCATTGCTTGCTTATTGGGAATGCCATCATGAGCTGCATGGTTTAATTGCTCCTTTGGCATATAAATTAGGCAACGTTGGAATGCTGAATAGTGTTTCATTAACTGCTCGTAAGGGAGCTTTAGCATCCGGAAAAAGAGTAATGGATTCTCATGTCAAAGACAACATGAAAGCTGTTTTGAAAGATATTCAGGACGGAACATTTGCTGATGAATGGATGAAAGAATACAAAGAACATGGCTTCAAGAAGATGGAGCAAGAGCTTGATGTGTTAGCTAAACATCCCTTAGAGAAAGTTGGTGTGCAAATCAGAAAATGCATGTGGCCGAATGAGGAAAGGCACCAATAACTTTTTCTTTTTTAAGATGAAAATAGCAGTTGAAAGTACAATCAAATTACAGGAAAATCATAAGGATAGACTAGGGAAAATAGGAGAATTGGTTGTATATGAATTTGGATGTTCTAAAGAAGAGTTTTTAGAGAAGGTAAAGGATGCAGAAATTATTATTGGAAACAAATGGTTCTTTAATGACTTATTGCCTTCATTGAAAGTTAAAGTTATAGCTTTGTGGTCAACTGGTTATGATTTAATTGATGTTGATAAATGCAAAGAGCTGGGAATTGCAGTAACCAATGTTCCTGCATATTCTACAGATAGTGTTGCTGAGCTGGCTATAGCTTTTATTATGGAACTGACTAAGAAATTGCCTTTCCAGAGACAAGAATATGATTCTGGAAAATGGGTTTATGATATGGGTTTTTTGACGGAATTAAGCGGGAAGAATTTAGGTATAATTGGCTTTGGAAATATTGGGAAAAAAGCTGCAAAAATTGCATCTGCTATGGACATGAATATTTTAATCACAACAAAAACCAATCAACAGGAAAAATATCCTGAGTTTAAATTTGTTGAGCTGGATGAACTTTTAAGCAAATCAGATTTTGTTACTATACATGCACCATTGACAGATAAAACAAAGCATATGATTTTTGAAGAACAATTTAAGTTGATGAAAAAAACAGCATTTATCATTAATTGCTCAAGAGGAGCTGTTATTGACGAAAAGGCAATGATAGATGCTTTACAGAAAAAGGAAATTGCCGGTGCTGGATTAGATGTTTTTGAGACAGAACCTTTACCAAAAGATTCTAAATTGTTGAAAATGGATAATGTTGTTATGACACCTCATTCTGCCTTTTATACGCATGAAGCTATAGACAGATTAAACAATGTCTGCATAGACAATATTGAGAATTTTCTTGCTGGGAAGGATAGTAATAGGGTTGTTTAATCACTTACCATAACAATTCTTTCCAGTATATTTCTCTCTGTAATATGATAGCATATGAGTTAATGTTCTTTTTGGAGCTTTAACTTTGCTTAATCTTTGTTTTATTTCTTTGTCTGTTAGATTTACATTTATTTTTCTTTTAGGAATATCTATTTCAATTATGTCATTGTCTTTAATTGCTCCTATTGGGCCGCCATTATATGCTTCCATCTCTATATGGCCTATGCATGGTCCTGTTGTTGCTCCTGAGAACCTTCCATCTGTAATTAAAGCGACTTTTTTGTAGCCTGCGCCAACTATTGCGTCTGTTGGTGTAAGCATTTCGGGCATTCCTGGAGCTCCAGATGGCCCTTGGAATGGCAACACAATAACATCCCCTTCCTTGATTTTTTTGCCTTCAATAGCTTTTAGAAAATCCTCTTCTGTATAGAAAACTTTAGCAGGGCCTTTATGTTTCATCATTTCCTTAGTCACTGCTATTTGCTTAATTATTGATGAACGAGCAATGTTCCCCTTTAATACTACAATTCCGCCTTGCTTATAGAATGGATTGTCTAATGGCCTTATTATATCGTCATCTGTTACTTTTCCTTCAGCAGCTATCTGCTTTATTGTTTTTCCGTTTACAGTTATGCCATCTTTTAATGAATTTTTTAGTCTGTTTAATACTCCGGAAACTCCTCCTGCTTTATCTACCTCTGCCATCTCATAAGTTCCTGCCGGAACTATATGGCATATGTTTGGAATTTCTCTTGAAACTTTATCAAAATCATGCGCTGTTATGTCGATATTTGCTTCTCTTGCTATTGCAGGAATATGAAGGACAGTATTTGTTGAGCCGCCCATTGCCATGTCTACTTTAATTGCGTTTTCAAAAGCATCTTTTGTCATGATGTCTCTGGGTTTGATGTTCTTTTTGGTTATTTCCACAATTCTTTTCCCTGTTTCGTAAGCTTGTTTTTTCTTTAATGGGTCTATTGCTATTGTGGTTGCGCATTTTGTTAATGACATCCCTAAAACTTCTGCTATAATTGCCATTGTATTTGCTGTGTACAATCCAATACAGGAGCCTACACCGCAAACCATACAAGGCAAAAAATCTTCTGCTTCTTTTTCAGTCATTTTTCCTGCCATGACTTTTCCAACTATACTAAAGCCTTCTATTGGATGGTGCTTTTTCCCATCTATCACATTGGCTTTCATTGGACCTCCGGTTAAAATCATTGCAGGCAAATTTAATCTGGCTGCAGCCATCAGCATTCCCGGAGTAATCTTATCGCAATTTGTAACACCAACCCAGCCATCAAATGAATGTGATAGCATCATTATCTCAACATTGTCTGCAATATGCTCTCTGCTTGGAAGGCTTAACCTCATTTCTGCAAACATTGCTATTCCATCGCAAACACCTGGAACTCCCCATTCAAAAGGAATTCCACCTGCATCTTTTATTCCTCTCTTTACTTCTTTTGTCAGTTCATTTAGATGAGCATGCCCTGCAATAACATCAGTGTAAGAATTAGCTACGCCGATGAAAGGCTTGCCTGCATCAAGGTCTTCTTTCTTTACCCCAGCTGACATTAGCAAAGCTCTGTGCGGCAATGTTTCTATGTTTTTCTTCAATATATCTGATTTCATAGTGTCTAAGAAAATGTGATTGTATTTAAAGTTAATTGAAAAAGTTAGCTCTTAACTATATCAAAGACTTCTACCTCTTAAACCTGTACTTGAACTGGTTTTTTCGGTTTGTTTCCTTGAATGTTATTGCTTTTGTTTCCCTTAGTTTTTTAAGGCAGTTTGTGACTGAGCCTATAGATACCCCTAATTTTACAGATATCTCTTTAGAAAGAAACCACTTGCTGCTGTTTTTCTTTAAAAAATTATAAACTTCTTGCTGCCCCATAAACAAACCACTACTTTTTTATGTTTTTATATATGCTTTTTTTGCATTTCTTGCATAATCCACCGTGAAACGAATAGACTGTAAAGAACTTCTTGCATTTTTTGCATAAAATCTTGTATTTTTGAATATATATCGCCTTTGAGATATATATTATTGGATTCTTTAAAAGCCTTTGGAAATTTTGTTTCCAAAACTTTGCTTAATCAAATAGTACAATCCAAAACCTTTATAAATAAGAAATTATTCACTCTTCATTATGGCTAATATAGAAATTATAAGAAAGAGTATACTTCTGTCTATGATAGCTATAATTATAATCATTTAACAGGGCTTTTCGTTTATTCTGGAAAGTCCACAAGAAAACGGTTAGATAAAACTATATGGGGGATCAAAAATGGAAAAAATCGAAACAAAAAACGCACCACAGGCAATAGGGCCTTATAGCCAGGCAATAAAATCAGGAAATTTAGTGTTTTGCGCTGCTCAGATAGGTATGAATCCTGAGACAGGATCAATGGTTCATGGAGGTATTGAAGAACAAACTACACAGGCTCTGGAAAATCTGAAAAAGGTTCTAGAAGCAGCTGGCTCGTCATTAGACAATGCAGTGAAAGTAACTGTTTATTTGAGTGATATTAATTTTTTTGAGAAAATGAATGAGGTTTATGCAAAATTTTTTACAAGTAAACCAGCAAGAGCAACAATCCAGGCAGTCAGGCTGCCAAAAGATGCTTTGGTGGAGATTGATGTGGTTGCTGAGTTAAAGTAACACTGATTAATAATAAAATCAAAATGAAAATCTACGACTTTTACGAATTAAAATGCACGAAGTGCGGAAAGAAATCTGATGAGAGCAAGGAGTACACTAATTGCACTAAATGCAATGCACCTTTAGAAGTTGAATTAGACTATGAGCTGTTGTCAGAAAGATTAAACATGCATATGCTTAAGACAGCTCCGATAAGGGCAACAAAGTATATTGATTTTTATCCAATTAGAGACAAGAGAAAAACAGTAACCCTGCATGAAGGCGGAACACCATTATACAAATGCAAAAATTTAGGCAGGAAACTAGGCTTAAAGAATCTGTATGTCAAGAATGAGGGGGCTAATCCTACCGGAGCGTTTAAAGACCGGGGAACTATGGTGGAAATTACAAAAGCTCTGGAATTAAATAAAAAAGCTGTTGTTGTTGCTTCTACCGGAAACATGGCAGCTTCTGTATCTGCATACTGCTCGAATGCAAATTTGCCGTCATATGTTTTAGTGCCGCAAGGAACACCTATTGGAAAACTGTCGCAAACACTGGCCTATGGAGCAAGAATCATACAAATAAGAGGAAGTTATGATGCTGCAGCAAAGCTAACCAAAAAAATAAGCGAGAAGCATAATTTTTACCTTGCAGGAGATTATGCTTACAGGAGAGAAGGCCAAAAATCAGAAGCTTATGAAATTATTGAACAGATGAACCGGGAAGTCCCTGATAAAGTTATAGTGCCAATAGGCTGCGGAACTAACAGCTCAGCAATATGGAAGGGCTTTAAGGAATTTAAGCAGCTGGGCTTAACAGACAAATTGCCGCAAATAATCGGAGTGCAGGCAAAAGGCGCAGACCCGGTGATTAAGGCATTCCAAAACAATGCTGAAATAAAACCAATTACTAATCCAAATACTGTTGCAAATGCAATGAATGTTGGAGACCCATTAGACGGAACTTTGATATTGGATGCATTGAAAGAATCTAATGGCTATGGAGTAAGCGTAGAGGACAATAACACCCTGGAAGCTGAAAAACTATTGGCAAAAACACAAAGCACATTTGTTGAACCGTCAGCAGCAACAACATTAGCTGCATTACAGGAAATGATAAAACATAGAAAAATAGACAAAAACGAAAAAATAGTTTTAGTGCTTACCGGAGCAGGATTAAAAGATCCTATATCCGCATTAAAGGTTTTATATTCACCGCCGGATGTAGAGCCTGAATTTAAGGAGGTTGAAAAATACCTTAATTATGGATTTTATGATGTTGTTGCATCAGCTGCAAATATAAAAAAAGTGGTATTTAAAGAAATACCTGCGCCGGAAAATTTGTCTAAGGTGCTGAAGCAGGAATTCAATACAAAACTAAGCGGGCAGGACTTAAAGACATGCAACGAATTAATAAAAGAGTTCATGGAAAAGGGAAAGCAGATTTTAAGAGGGGATTTGCAATATATACTTGAAAAAACAATAAGGGAATCACCATCAAATGCAAAGAAAAACCCCTTAAAAGTTATTGATTTTAATGTAGAGGCAAGCAAGAGTGCAAAATCCATAGGCAAAGTAAAAGTCAAGTATAATGGCAAGGAAGAAGAAATGCTGGCTAAAGGCACTGGACCTGTTGACAGCATAATAAATGCAATTAAAAAAGTAGTGATGAACAATGGATTCAAATTTGTATTAACTGATTACCAGGTTAGCATAACTGAAGGAGGCACCGATGCCAGTGTTAATGTTAAGATGACACTAGAAGATGAAAAAAGAAACAAGATAGTTGCAATGGGCACCAGCCCCGACATAATTGTTGCAAGTGTGGAGGCTTTTGAAGAAGGCTATAACTTGCTCTACCTTAAAAACCAAAAAAATAGAAATTGTTAAAAAGAACAAATCAAATCTTGTTGTAATATTTATGAACGAAACAAAATATATATGGATGGATGGAAAATTTATAGATTGGGACAAGGCTAAGGTACATGTACTTGCACACACATTGCATTATGGCCTTGGAGTTTTTGAAGGAATAAGGTTTTACGAAACAAGTAAAGGCCCTGCTGTTTTTAGGTTAAAAGACCATATAAAAAGACTGTTTGACGGTGCAAAGTGCTCATTCATGAAAGTTCCTTATACGCAAGACAAGATGAATGATGCTGTCCTAGAAACAATTAGAAAGAATAAAATCAAAGTAGGCTACATAAGGCCAATATTATTCTATGGGTATGGGAAGATGGGGCTTGATCCAACTGGTGCTTCAGTTAATGCAGCTATTGCTGTATGGCCATGGGACTCTTATCTTGGAGAAGAAGCAGTTAAGGTAAAAACTTCCAGCTTCATAAGAATTCATCCAAAATCAACTCATGCTTCGTGTAAAATATGCGGTCATTATGTTAATTCAATATTTGCATCTCTTGAAGCAAAAGAAAAAGGATATAATGAAGCATTATTATTAGACCATGAAGGCTATTGTGCTGAAGGTCCCGGAGAAAACCTGTTTATTATCAAGGACGGAAAATTATTAACGCCTAAATTAGGAAATATTTTATCTGGAATAACAAGGAAAAGTATCATTGAAATTGCAGGTAATGAAGGTATTAAGGTAGAAGAAGCAAAAATTAAATTAGAGGATGTTTATGATGCAGACGAAGCTTTCTTTACAGGAACAGCAGCCGAGGTAACATCTATTGCAAGCGTTGACAACAAGAAGATTGGAAAACAATCACCTGGGCCGATAACAAAAAAGCTGAAAGAATTATACTTAGACATAGTTCATGGAAAAGTAAAAAAGTATGAGCATTGGTTGGAATATTTATGATTTTTTGACTAAAAATGGTAGAATTGACTTTAAATCAGCCTGGTTCTGAAAGTCGCTTTCATCCGTATTTTGGCAAGCCTAGTCATCAGTTGTTTGAAATTTACATAGATGGCCTAGTGCCATTGACCACAGCCGGTTTGATGCAAAGAAGATTAGATGTTAAAGATGGTTTTCTGGAACTTTCTCAGGTCTGATGGAGCAATACGTTTTATACCGGTACACCTGTTCTTTACCATCCAGATGGAAGAGTTAAGCTTACCCATGATACTAAGCCATTAATGGAAGTTACTTCTGGGAGCAAAGTAATAAATCAGGCCATAGTACTGCCAGATGGGGTGTATGAGGCTATTGATGGATTTGAACTTACAGAAAAATGGGTTGAAATAATTAATAATAAACATCTTACAAGAGAAAATGTAAGATATGACCAAATCTGGAGATTTTTGGCAGGAGACGAGCGTCTTTTAGAGCAATATGCAGATGCAGCTTTTGATATTGTAGAACAATTTTTTAATTTTGAATTTAATATGGGCATTGTTTTGAATGATCTTCCTGAAGGAGTGCCAACAATGCGTCTTATGACTATTGCCGGTATAAATCAATGGTCTATAGCTGCAGGAGCTACAGATGTTGACAATACTAATTCAGTTTTAGTTGGAGTAACTCGAGAGACATTAGAGTATCTTGCTTCTGGCACAATAGATAGTGGTAACATGCAGATACCAGGAAGGTCTTTTCAAGGAACACTTGATGAACTGGTAAGGGGGGGAAATAACACCAACAATTGAAGTTCCTGATACGTTTAGTAATGCATTTTCTGATGAAGAATTAGACCCGGATTTACCTCAGCTAGATTAATCCTTTATTCTTCTAATTAGCAAAGAAGCAGTATATCTAACTTAATTTGATATGGATATGTCTACTATGAACATGGCAATTAAATTTGTATAATTTTTTAGTTATACACATTTTATTTGTCTTGGAACTCTTCCATTTTATCTTCTGTATTTATGGTTTCTAATTCTTCCTTTATGGTTTCATAACCTTTCATTTTTTTCACCTCATAAAATCTTTATAAATTTTTAAGAGGTGCCAGAAAACCTTGTTTTCTCAGCACCTCAAAATTCTTTTTCATTTTTTGTGTTTAATTTTTTATAGAGAAATCTGATGCTCTTAAGAAAATTGCATTAAAAACATCAGAAATTTAAACAATGAGAGCACACTAGCAACTATGAGAATGGGGCATCATATAGACCATATTATTAAAGTGTGCCATTTTTTAAGTATAATGTTGTAACTTATATATAAATATTTTGTTTAATGATGGTTTAGAAGGTGTAATAGGAATAAACAAAAATATTTAATAGAGTTAGAATCTCTTATTTTAAAGGTGATATTAATGTCAAAAATAGTTCTTATAACGGGAAGTAATTCCGGAATTGGTTTAGCAACTGCTGTTTTACTGGCTGAGAAAGGCTATAAAGTATATGCAACAATGAGGAATTTGGATAAAAAACAAAATCTGGAAAACAAAGCAAGAGAAAAAAATGTAAATGTAAATATTCTGCAACTGGATGTTACTGATGATGCTTCTGTAAAAAATGCTGTTAATGAAGTAATGGAAAAAGAGGGAAGGATTGATGTTTTAGTCAATAATGCAGGCTATGGCTTGATGGGCCCTATGGAAACTATTTCCATTGATAAAATAAAAAAACAGTTTGAGGTTAATTTCTTTGGATTGATTAGGATTACACAAGCAGTTTTGCCGCAAATGAGAAAGCAAAACTCCGGACATATAATAAATCTAAGCAGCATTGCAGGAGTAAGAGGAATAACGGCAGCAGATTTATACTGCGCTTCAAAATTTGCAGTTGAAGGCCTTACAGAATCTATGCAAGTGTCCATGGAAGGATTTGGAATCAAGGTTTCAATGATAGAGCCAGGCCCTGTAGATACAGGGTTTATTGCTGGCCAGGATTTTGGAGACAGGTTTACAGGAGAAAATCCCTATGAAGACCTGTTTGCAAAAATAGCTGCGAACAGAGAAAAAAGATTTGCTGCAGCTCAAAAACCAGAAGAGATTGCGCAGGTGATTTTAGAAGCTGTTACAACTGAAAAACCGCACTTAAGATACCCGACTAATGATAAAGTAAAAGCATGGACATCAAAGGAGAAAGTTGATCCTTATGGCGATGTGTATAACAAGGAAATAAAAGAATTTCTTGGTTTGTAAAACAAAAGTTTAAATACCATTTGCTTAAAGGATATGATTTATCAAACTAAAATGGACGACCAAATAAAACAACTTGCAGAGACTTTGAGAAAACAAGGTCTTGCTGCTTCTGAATATGAGGCAGCTGAAAAAGCTAAAAGTATTCTGAATGTAAAAACACAAAGAACTGATTCTCAGGATGCTTCAGAGCAAAATCCAGAACAGAATGTAGAAGACAAAAGGCCAATGCCGAATCTTGGAGTAGATGTAAAAGATGAAAATGCCCCTTTAAACAACTTGATGAAAGAGGTTAATGTTTCACCTGAAGAAATTGAAGCGCAGGAGCAGGAAAAACTGGATAATGCCCAGGAAAAAATTGACGATATAAAAGAAGACATTAAAGAAGTTGATAAAAGCCCTGAACAAGTTGAGCAGGTAAAAGAAGAGATTGCGCAGGTAAAAGATGAAGTCAATAAAATATATTTAGCTGAAAATGAATCTGAAGAAAAAAAACAAGACATGTTTGAAGATGAAGAAAAAATTGATCTTACCAAATTGTTTAATAAAAACAAAAATACTTCTGGTTAATGTGAAAATTTTCTGTAAAAACCACAATATTTATATATAAATTAACCACTCTCGAATAATATCACTAATGATTAAAATGAATAAATTTTCATTAATAACAATTTTGACTCTGCTTTTATATGCAGTGAGTGCAAGTGCTGCGCCTAATTTTAATATTGTTGAAGACTCTGGAAATGCAACAGGCAGTGCCGGAGCAAGTGCAAGCGGAAGCTTTACAGTCAATAATACAGGTACAGAAGATTTAACTATTGGGTTTTCTAGTGATACATTAACCAGAGCAGGCGGAACTGAAACGTTAGCAGTTAGTTCTTTGAGTGATTTATCCTTAGGCAACAATACATCTCCTCAGAGCGTGACTTTCTCTGTTTCAATCTCAGATATTCAACAAATACCTGGACTATATACCGGAACTTTGACAGCTACAAATGGAAGCCTTTCTGATACAGTAGAAATAAATGTTAATGTTACTCCAACTTACAGCGTAAGCACAAGCCCTTCTACTATAATGAATCTTGGAAGTGTGAGCCTTAATACAACTTACACTCAGACTTTTGACATAACTAACACTGGCAATGATGACCTTACAGCCGTTACCTTTGAGTTTAGCGACAGCAGTTTTAATTTACAGGCTAACAAGAGCAATTTTGTTCTTGTTTTTAATACAACAGAAACAATTGAGTTCAATGTAACAATTCCTTCATCTTCATCAACAGGAAATATTACTTTAGGCTCTGTAACACTTGATTCAGCAGAATTAGATGAATCATTGTTTAGTTTAGAATCTACTGTAGGCGGAGGCTTGCAAATAGAAGACCTTGATGTGTTCCTTACAACAAGAATTCAAAGAAGCTCTGATGGGAGCCTTAAATCTGAAAGCGGAAATGACCTGGATGTTGTTGACGGAAAACAGCTTAGATTTGACAATGAGAATGCAGGACCAGAATCAGAGCTGAGATTTAACTTTAACATAGAAAATATTTTTACAAATGATGATGACATAGATATAAATGATATAACTGTTAAAGTCACAATTGAGGAAATAGATGACAGCGAAGATATTGAAGAGGAATCAGATGAATTTGACTTGGATTCTGGAGACAACCAGGATGTAGATGTGATAATCAAAATACCTTTGGCAGTAGATGTTGGATTATATGAGGTAGTTATAGAAGTCATAGGCGATGATAATGATGGAAATGACCATACAGCACAAATAAACTTAAAGCTGGATATAGACAAAGAAGCCAGGAATGTGATAGTAAGCAAAGCAACTTTATTCCCTGTTAAGGTAAAATGCAGCGGAACTTCAACACTAGCAGCAACAATGAAAAATATAGGATCAAGGGAGGAAAATGAAGCAGGCATTCAGATTATAAATTCTGACCTATATATTAACTTTGAAAAGCAGTATATAACCATGGAAGAAGATCCATTTGATGTTGATAATGAATTCACAAAAAAAATGATAATTAATGTTAACCAGGATACAGAAGCAGGAACATACCCAATAATTGTAACTTCCTTCCTGCAAGAAGATGCCCCATGGGAGTCAAAAACAGTTGATTTGGAAGTTGAGGCTTGCAGTGGCGACCAAGTTGTGGATGATGAAGAAGAAATTAATGAAACAGAAGCTGTTGAAGTTGGTGGAGATCAGGACGAAGAAATAACTGACAGTACAGAAGTTCCTGTTTTAGGCCCTACAACAACTACTGAAACTTCTTTTGCAAAACCTTTGTTCTGGACTGGAATGATTTTATTGAATATAATTATAATTGGCGCTATTGTTTTCTTTGTCGTTAAGGCTGTTGGGAAAAAACAATAATTTAACCACCAGTTTATCGCTACAAAAAATATCCTTTTTACTACAATAGTATTTATAAATGAATTCAGGTTTTTCAATCTAATTCTAAACGTTGGGGTAGTAAATTGAAAAAGGTTGGTAAAAGAATTGTATTATTGGGATTTCTTTTAGTCTTACTACTTGTTTCTATGTCAAGTTTTGTTAGTGCTGATGTTTTTATTAATGAGTTTTTGCCTGAGACAAGTCCATCTAATGGAGAATGGATAGAATTGTATAACAACGGTAGTTCTTCAGTAAGCTTAACTAACTGGAACATATCAGATGAATCATCTAATAGCAACCTTACTTTAGATATAACAATAGCAGCAGATGGATTTGTAGTACTTTCCAGAAGCTTTGCAGTTCTTAACCAGACTTATCCCGGAATAAATGACACAGGCATAGTTGTGGGATATACTGCTTTCACTTTGAATAATCCTGGAGATGGTCTCTTTTTGTATAATGATTCTTCAGATTTGGTTGATAGCATTTTATTTGCTGGTCCAGGAGAAAACGTTTCAGTTGGTAGGTATCCTGATGGAAGCACCAATATATTGAATTCAACTACCTTAACACCAGGAGACAACAACGATAATGCTACACCTGTTTTCAACAAATGGGCAACTCCGTCTGCAAACAATTCATTTATTGGCGGATTGTTTAATATAACTATAAATGTAACAGATGTGGTTCATACAGTTAATGTTTCTATTATGGAATTCAATAACAGTAATTTTACCATGAATAGGAGCGGAGATATATTTTATTTTCTTTTGAATACAAGCCCATATGATGAAATCCTTTACAATAACATAACAATATACTTTAACGACTCTGTGGGTTTATCCAATACAGACACATTATTTAACATAACAGTTGATAATACAAAACCAAACATAACACTTCCGCAAACAAGCGCAAACTCCAGAAATTATGCAAATCCAGGATTTAAGTTTAATGCTTCTGTCAATTCAACTGATACAAACTTGTTTAATGTAACCTGTATCTTGAGCGGAACTACTGTAGGCAATTTCAGTAGTGACGGAAATACATATTCTTGCAACTTAACATCAGCTTTGGAAACTGCCACGCAATCTAATGCAGAACAGGATTTTGAAATAACATTTACTGCAATAGACAAGGCTGGAAACACAAACACAACAACTGCTAACTTTACAACAAAGCATTCAACAATTGGATCATTAACACCGCGAGATATAACAATCTCAGATATGAACCAATCTGATAAAATAATCCAGATAAATGTAAGTTTGAACAATACTGGCAGCAATCGAATGTACGATACAGGAATTATTCTTCATTCGTTTGAATCACCAGATAAATTTTCAACTACATCTTATCAGAGTTGTGCGTCAGAACTAAACAGCAGCCAAAACTGTACTATAACTTTTAATGTTACAATTGACGGTGGAACAACAGGAACTCACAATATATTCTGGAAAAAGAACTGGACTGACAGAAACTTCAGTGAAATTCAGTTTGTACCAACAATCCTAAGCACTGTTACTATTGATAGTAATCCTCGGGCAACAACAGCTCCAAATGTATCCTCAATAATAAGCCATGGAGAAAATTCAACAATATCTCTTGATATAAACTCAACCGGAAATTCTGATCTTGGAAGTGTAACTATGACATTTACTTCAGGAACTATTGAAAGCAGCTGGCTGAATGTAACTACTTTTAGCCTTGGTACAATATCAGCAGCTACAAATGCCACTTTAGATGTAAATGTAAAAGTGCCTAAATATACTAACCCTGGAAATTATACCGGAACATTTAGTATTGCAGCATCATCTATAAGTTCTAAAACCATATTATTGACAGTAGAAGTTCCTACAGATGATTCCTGGATATCTTCTCCAAACGAAACTATAACTTACAGCAGAACAGACAATGCAGGTATTGTTGGAAAGTTCTCTATTAATAACACTGGAAATGTAGGGCACAACTTCACCTTTTATCCCCCAGTTGGAAATTTTATGATTTATGAAACTATATTATGGAACACTTCAAATATAAGAGACATATATGTTGAGGCAGGCCGAAAAGAGATTGTTTCAATATCTCATTTGCCAATGAGCGGAACACCAGGATCTGATGGCAGCTTTAACCTTACTTTTACTATTACAAGCCAGAATACATCCCAGACAAATACTTCATTTATGAGTTTAATTAGAGACGATAATAATCCAAATGTAAACATTACAAATCCAATAAATAACTCTTATCCAACAGGAACTGTAGAGTTTAATGTTTCAGCTTCTGATCTGAACCTGAGTAGGATAGAATATTACATAAATGATGGTTTAGTTTTGAATTCCGCAGAAATTAATTTTACGTTTAATTGGAATACTACTGATGGAAACTATCCAGATGGCAATTATGCATTGAAAGCAATAGCTTACGATAGTGCTGGAAACTTTAATTCTTCGAATATTAATGTAACAGTAAATAATACTGATGATAATCCAATCTTTGTAACTGATATACCTACTATAGATATAATAGAAGACAACGACTCAACAATTTTGAATTTATCTTTGTACTTTAACTCAATTGATGGTGATAGCCTGGAATACAACTTCACACAACCAGGTAATGTTACAGTACATGTGACTAACACAACCCAGATAGCAAACTTTACCCCTGATGCAAACTTTATCGGTCTTAACAATATAACATTTACAGCCATTGATTCAAGCTCGAATACGACATCAAGCAATTTTATCATAATTAATGTGGCAAACTTAAATGATGCGCCTACAGTTCCAGTATTAACAAGCCCGACAAGCGGATCTAATGTCACATCTTCTGCAGGAGCAGCTACATTAAGATGGAGCACATCTGTAGATGTAGATAATGACGTTATAACATACTATGTATTCCTATCAAATGACAGCAGTGATATAAGATTTAATGCGACAACAACTTCAACAAATCTTCAATTAACTGACTTAATTGCAGATGAAACATATTTTTGGAATGTTTTGGCAAATGATAGCTTGTTGAACTCATCAAAATCATCTACATTTAACTTTACAATTATTAGGGACAATAATCCTGTAATTAATTTATGGAACTGGAGCAATACAGTAACTAATTCCACTACAGATACAAGCCCTACTGTTGCAGAGAATAAAACCCTGAACTTTACAGTTACTGCTTCTGATCCGGATGGTGATTCAATCAACTATACCTGGTTTATAGACAATGTAAATGTAAGTTATGTGCAGAACTTTACTTTTGATTTAATAAATAATTTTACAGCAACTGGAAATTATGTCTTAAAAGTCCAGGTTCAGGATAATAATTCAAACTCAGCAGAGCAGGAATGGCAGGTTGCAGTAACAAACACAAACAGAGAGCCTGCTTTAGATCCAATAGGAAATAAAAATGCAGTTGAAGACACTGAATTTAAATTCAATATAACTGCAATCGATCCTGATAATAACACCATAACCTTTGACTCAAACATAACTGCAATTTCATTCACAAATGACGCTAATAATTCAATGACAACAGTTTCATGGACACCAACAAATGATAATGTTGGAAGCAACACAATTGAATTTACAGTAAACGACAATACAAAGAATGCTTCAGAAACTATTACAATAGATGTAACTAATACAAATGATGCGCCTACAATAACATCATTCTTTCCATCAGAAGACAAGACTATTGCAGAAGGCGTTGGAATCCAGAGATTTGACATTACATTTGAAGATGTTGATGTGGGAGATAATGTAAATGCCACATGGTTTGGAAATACAACCGGCACAACTGAGATTTTGGCTTTAAATTCCTCAAACGTTACACTAACCGGATTAGGCAGGGGAATCTACAACATATCAGTAAAAGTAAATGATACTTCCGGAGCAGAAGCACGAAATGAATGGACTTTAACAGTAACTACAGGAATGATCTTTGATGAATTGACCACTGTAGTTACAGGCCTGAATCAGTCTGATAGAGAAAATGTAACTAATGTGACAATAAACCAAAGCACTTTCGGAGGAATTGATTTCGGCAATGAAACAATGAACTTTAGCAGAGTAGCAAGTTTAGAAGACGCATTTAACATAAGTGAGGGTTTAATATCTGTTGACACAGCTACCTACCCCGAATTAAACAGAAATGCATCAATAGTCATGAAAGGGCTTAACTTTACAAAAGCGCCTTTGATTAATCTGTCATCAGGATTTGAGGACACTGCTGGAGGAGTTTCATGTCCGGGAGATGTATGTACAGGCACAACATATGATGCGGTAAATGGAATCTTAAGGTTCAATGTTACTCATTTTTCAACCTATTCCCTTGAAACGAACACAACAAACGGCGCTCCTGTATTAACTTCCACACCAGGAACATCAGCAATTGAACGTGCTGATTATGCTTATGATGTTGATGCTACTGATCCTGATGGAGACATTTTAACTTTCTCTTTGATAGCAAGCCCTACTGGGATGAGCATTGCTAGTAGTACTGGTTTAATCTCATGGTCACCAACTTTAAGCCAGATAGGACTAAATGATGTTGCTGTCAATATAACTGATGGCAGCTTAAACATTACCCAGAGCTTCCAGATAAATGTGGTGGAAGGGCCAAAACTGATCATAAGCGACCTTGATATAAAGGTAAACGGAAAAACTGACAAGAATGTAGTAAATAACACCATGATATCCGAAGAAATAAAGCCAGGCCTAGAGGTCGAGTTTAAACTTGAAATAGAGAACTTATTTACAAAAGATGAAGATTTAGAAATAGAAGATATAGATGTTGAGATTATAATAGAGGACATTGATGATGGCAGTAATTTAGAGGAAGATGCGGATGAATTTGACCTTAAACCGGGAAAAAATGAGGATATTAAAATTAATTTCGACATACCTTGGGAAATAGATGAGGGTGTATTTGATGTTATAATAAATGTTGAAGGAAAAGACGAAAATGGAACAACTCATGAAGTAAGGTATGAGCTTGAGTTAGAGGCTGAAAAGAAATCTCATGAAATAGAAATAATAAGGTCTTCATTAACACCTTCAATAATAAAATGCCAAAGACAAATATCAATTAATACTGAAATAATAAATATCGGCTCTAATGATGAGGATGATGTAACTCTTGAGATTACAAGTGCAGGCCTGGAAATAAGTTCGTTGACAGACAATATAGAGCTTGATGAAGGCACTGATGATAATAGGTTTACAAAGCAGATTAGAGAATCCATAAGCTCTGACATCCTGCCTGGAGCATATCCTATAGCAATAGATACATACTATGACGGCAAACTATCTGATTCAAAAACAGTTGATCTGACTGTTGGCGAATGTGAGCTTGCAAGGGATGTCAAGGAAAAAGTCAAGGAAGAAAAGCCAAAAGTGGAAGTTGTAATGCCTAAGTCTATAGCAGATAAAAAACCAGTAGATGAAATATCATCTACAGGAACAAGTTCATACAAAACATTAATGGCAATTTTGGTAATATTATTCCTGGGAACTGCTGTATTTATTGTTGGAGCTGGGTATATACTTTTGAAGAAGTGATTTCTTATTTATTTGATTAATTTATCATGCAGTTTATCAATCTTCTTCCATGTCTTTTCCAGCTTTGCATTGCCTTCTTTGATTAGAACTTTGAAATAACTCTCGTCAATCAATAATTTTTCATTTTTACTTACAATAGTCTCAATTTTTTCAGTGGATATAAGCTCCATAGTAACCCTGTTCTTCCCAACAGAAATGATTCCAGAGCGCTTGAATCCTATATCTCTTGCAGTATTCAGGAACTTTTTTGCAGAATTTATATTATTTGAAGCGACATGCAGTATAGCTCCATCTACCTTAAACCAAACATCATCTTTCGGCAATTTTTTTATTAATAATATGTTTTTTATTTGATTGAAATCTGTTTTATTATGCGTTGTAAATAAATATTGAACTTCGTTTTTCTTATTGGATTTAGGCATTGCCAGGATTAAAACCCTTCCAGAACAGCTGCTTGTTGTGTAAAAATCATCCAGAGAATTGATTTTATTAACTAGTTTTTTTATTCTATTATCTATAGTTCCTTTCCTGCTTTTGTCTTTTTTAGTTAAAAATTCTTTTTTTTCTTTTTCAAAATTCATAAGTACAAAGAATTATGATTTGTTTTAAAAAGATTTGTTTATTTTTGTTATAAAGGTTATTAATTAAAATAACTTTTTAAAATGCGCAGATAATTATTTATACTTTGAGT
>Ga0187833_10000493_pt1 | contig 45565 bp, 55 predicted proteins | sample ETNtaG_37_FD_167968 | JGI IMG/M metagenome (GOLD analysis project Ga0187833, IMG submission 167968) | Marine microbial and viral communities from oxygen minimum zone, Eastern Pacific Ocean - ETNP2014_SV_400_PacBio MetaG (Illumina Assembly) | ecosystem: Environmental > Aquatic > Marine > Hypoxic...
GTTTTAAAAGTTCATTGACTATTTTATCTGGAAAAACCTTATCAAATATCCAATGACTAAAAGGAAGATTTTGGTCTATTGTATTTTTTAGGTTCTCATTAACGGATTCTAACAAGGTAGATTCACTACCTTGAATACTTTTCTCTTTTTTTTCTAAATTCACTTGATTCATCCTATAAATATATATTTGATGATAATTAAACTAAAAAAAAAAATAACTCTTGATTTGAATCAAATCATTCAAACTTTTGTACAAATAAATCTTAATTTAAGTTTACTAATAAAAAAATATTTAACTAAATAGCAAAAACAAGTTCATGAATACTATTTAATCTCCAAGTTCGTTTAGCTCTTACCTGGCATAATGTTAGTTATAAAATATCTTTAATAAAAAAAATATAAGAGACTGAAGCTAAAGCCAGAGTAATTACCGAAAGAATTTTTAATATTTTAGACTTCCTTTCTTCAAGCATGCATGACATTGCTGAAAAAATAACAAACGGAAGATATGTAAAAGTAAAAAATAATTGTGCTGACATATTATTATAACTATTTGAAAAAATAATTTTTTAATTGATATTGATCAATTTTTGGTTTGTTTGATTTAAATCAATAATATTAAACAAATACTGTATTGATAAAAATCATGCTGTGCATCAACTTGTTATATATCAACAGTTTTGATCTTAACGTATTTTTTCTTTATATGACTATAAAATATCCGAATTATTATAATTTTGATATTATCATAATTAATTTGATAAAGATCAAATTCAAAAAATGAAGGATTCTACCCGAGTATAAGAAAAGGCAAAAACGGATTTCTTTGATTTAGATCAATTTTATCTGTTTGCTATATTATGTACAGAGCTTAGATAATTTTAAATAATCATTAATGAAAATTTGTTTAGAACTAAGAAATCTAATTATATTTGCTGTTTTAAGTTTTGAAAATTCTCTACTAACTGTTTCAATAGTTAACCCAAGATAATCGGCAATATCTTGTCTGGTCATTGGTAGAGAGATAGGATTATTTTTCCATCCAATTCTTTTCCGTTGTTCAGATATATTGAGTATGAATTTTGATAATCTTTCTGTGGCTCCAAATTTTCCTAAAACACTTATTCTGTCTTGAGCTAACGTAAGCTCATAAGATGTCATGTGTAACAATTCTTTCGCTAATGCCATATTATTTTCTATATAATTGTCTAATTTTTCTTGATCAAATACGCATACTTTTGTATCTCCTATTGAATCTGCAGAATAATTATATCTTCCATTTCTATATGATCCAAAAAAATCACCTGGATATAAAAATCCAATGATTTGGATGCGCCCATCATCTAATAACTGATAAATTTTAACATTTCCTTCAGTTATATTAAAAAGATCAGATGATATATCTTGTTGAAGAAAAATACTTTGATTATTTTTGTAATTTTTTTCTTTTGAAATATCAACAAAAACTTTCAGTTCATCTTCATGCAAACATTTGCAAAAAGCGTAAGATTTAATTTTGCATAAAGTACAACGTGTGTGTGAAGGAGCTTGATTTGCGAGTTGTGAATCTGACATTTAATATTTTACCATTGAATAATCTATAACGCCAATTGATTTAGATCAAAACAATTATTGTCAAAATTGAATAAATTTTCAATAATGGCTGCAATAAAAGAAAAATCACCCATTGGTTTAATTATCTCAAAATATGATAGCGTTGATATAAACCCTTTATTACCTTTATTGTCAGAAGAATTTCCAGATTGGTCAATTGATAAAATAAAATCCTATATAAAACTAGTAATCAAAAATAAAAATGATTCAGGTGGAGTGCTGGTCGCCAAAAATGAAGCTTTTTATAATGTTGGTTTACTTATTTATACAATTCAACAAATTCAAAATAAAACTATTAAAGTGGAAAGTAATAATACTTTTGCAAATTGTTTTGTTATTGAAAATCTAATAGCTTCCAGCCCTATTTTAAAAAAACAAGTATTTTTTTTGATGGTAGAAGAATCATTTAAAATTGCTTCAAGTATCCCATGTACATACATTGAATTACCAAAATTAGACGATAATTATAAATTAATTAAAGATAAGTATAAAAATGAAATTAAAAATGTAAATGGTTTTAGAACTTTTTTAAAAATATCAAATATTTTTACAGCAGATAAAGCAATATAATTTATTGGTTTGAACTTTTTGAAACATAGTAAGAAACTGTTTCTATTTCTTCAGAAGACAATATTCCTTCAAAAGCAGGCATAACTCCTATTCCATTTGTTACAGCGCCTATTATTATCGTTTTTTCAGGTTTTAATTCATTCAGATTTGGACCAATCATTCCAGAGGATTTGGCATCAGCAAGCGTATGACACATCGCACAATTATTTAAAAATATATCTTTTCCTAAATCAAATTTTTGGTCTGCTTTCACGGGGACAAAAAAAAGAATTGAAATCACAACTGAAGTGTAAAAAAAATTATTTTTATTCATAAATAAATGTTAAGCTTTTTTCATATATTTTTTTCTTAAATCAGAAAAAAATCTTCTAATAAAAGCAGCAGAAACTCCTAATACTATTGCAAAAATAATAGAAATTACTCCATATTGAACTGGAAAATTTTGTGAAAGATCTTTAATAAAAATTGAAAAATTATTTAAATTTTTAGTGTCAAAAGAAGTTGATTTATTAATTAAATTTTCAGCAAAAAAAGCATCATATGCAATAGCTATACCAACGGCCAGTAAAAGAGCAGCCAAAAGAGTTTTAAGCTCAGAACTATCTATAAACTCTCCTAATTTTTGTCCAATTTGAACGCCAACAATTGATCCAACAATTAGTATTGAAACTAAAATTAGATCTATAGTTCCATAGTTAAATGCATGAAGAATGGTTACAATTGCGCTAACAAAAATAGTTACAAATAAGGAAGTTCCTGGGACCAATTTTGTTGGCATACCAATTATGTAAATCATTGCGGGAACCAATATGAATGCGCCGCCAATGCCCATGATTGCAGCGATAAACCCTACAATTAAACCAATTATAATTGGAGTAAAAGCACTTTCATAAAGTTTCGATTTATTAAACCTCATTCTAAAAGGAAGACCATGTATCCAATAATGATCGTGTAATTTTTTTTTTAAAATAATTTTCTTTTTTTTTCTATCTAACTCTCCCATGCCTTGAACAAACATTAAAGTTCCAACAATTGCTAATATATACATATATGATAGTGAAATAACTAAATTGATCTTTCCAATTTCTTTAAAATAGGTAAAAGTAATAATTCCAATTATAGTTCCTACCGCACCTCCAATGACAATCATCGTTCCCATTTTGTAATCCAATGTATTTTTTAGCCAATGAGTTGTTGAACCAGAAACAGATGTAGCCAATATATTGTTAGCTTCGTTAGGCACAGCATATGATGGTGGGACACCTAAAAAAATTAAAAATGGTGTCATAAGAAAACCACCGCCAACACCAAATAATCCTGAAAGAATACCAACAATCGTGCTTAGAGTAAGAATTGTAAATATATTAATTGATACTTCAGCAACAGGAAGAAAAATTTCCATTAATTAGTAAATATTCTTCAAATATATAATTGTCAATAAATAGATGTGACGAAAATAAAATTTATTTTAATTAAAATTTCCTAATTTGCCTGAAGTAAGGTGCCTGCAAGAATAATACCCCAGTAAATTAATAAACCTAAAATAATAACAGATTTAGATAAAGATAAAGAAAATAGTTGTGGCAGTTTTTCTATAATTTTTTTATAATTTCTATTAAAAAACCGCATATTTGTTAGCCTCTAACAAAACTTTATAAGCTTGTCTACAATTATTTTAAATGATAAATGATTTTATTGAATTAATTTTGAGATTTAGAAAATTGTAGCACCAAAGACTTTAACTTCTCCGCCCTCTTCCCCTAACACTAATCGACCTAAGAAATCACCTGAAATCGTATTGCTAGTCTGCTTGAAAAGGATAGTCACATGTTGATTTCTTCTTAAGCAACCAAAAACTTCATTTTTTTCGTATAAGTTAGCTAATAATTTGTTACTAGACCATTGTTTGCCAAGCTCCACCTCACTAGCTCCATATAACATTTGTGATGAAAAATCCCTGGTAAAGCCGCCATAGTCTTTAATGTTAGAAGATTTAACAAGATTGTCCCATATGGGTTTTGCAATTTTTATTATTTCTTCATCTGTTTTTTTTTGAAGATTCATTATTTATTATATTGGTATCTTAAGAGGCTTCTTTTTTCTTTTCTTCATCAATAATGTGATAGACTGGCATTTTCTCCATAGTAAATTTGCCATTTTTTGGGTCTCGTCTAGATAAAGTTAAGCAATGCCAATTTTCATCATCCAATTTTAAATGATCACCTCTATAATAATATCCTGGCCAACGCGTTTCTTCACGAAACAAAGTATGTTCTGTTACACATTGTGAAGTAAGTGTACGATGTTTTAACTCCCAAGCACGCATAAGCTGATGGTAATCTTCAGCTCCAACATTTTCTAAGTCTTTTTGCAACCAATCTAATAATTCTAAGCCTTTTTTAAGTAAGTTTTCATTGGTCATGTAGTTTACAGAAATACCTCCTACATATTCATCCATAATTTTTTGAAGACGTTGAAGGCCTTGTATTGGCGAAATATAGCTCGGCGAAACTGTTCCGCCAGTAATCTCATTTCTGCCAACCGTGTAGTTTTCTAATGGTTTATATATAGTTTCTTTATAATCTTCGCATTGTTTATTGCTAACATTAATATCTTCAGCTTTTTGGTCTTGTATATATTTAACTGCAGCTTTTGCAGCCAAACGACCTTCTGTAAAAGAACCAGATGAAAATTTATGCGCGCTACCACCAATAGCATCGCCTGCACCAAAAAGTCCTTCGACAGTCATCATCCTGTTATACCCCCAACAATATTCAGGTGGTGAAATATCTTCTGGACCACTTGCCCATGCGCCTGAACAAGTTGCATGTGAACCCATAACATATGGTTCAGATGTTGTTAATTCTGGATTTTGATATTTTGGATCAATATTTTGAGATGCCCAAACTACAGCTTGTCCAACAGTCATACCAAGAAAGTTTTCCCATCCAATAGTTTCTAAATGAGGATCTTGGAAAGCTTCTTTTGTAACCATATAAATTGGACCACCACCTGCAATAACTTCTTGAACAAAAGCATGGTTACGTAAACAAGTTGGAACTGGATGATGATCAATATATTCACCTACAAGTTTTTTTGTATGCTCATACCACTTTTTCTCGTAGTTTTCTCCATTTGCATTTTGTGTATAAGTTTTTAAATGTAAAAAATATGCGCCCACAGGCCCATAACCATCTTTAAATCTACATAAAACAATTCTATTTTCCATTTGTGTCATTTTTGCTCCTGCAGCAATCGGCAAAGCATAGGCTGACCCATTACTCCAAGGAGCGTACCAGGTTCTACCCATACCTTCTCCAACAGCTCTAGGTTTAAAAATGTGAGATGCTCCACCAGCAGCAACTATAACTGTTTTTGCTCTAAAAACATGATAATTGCCTGTACGAATATTAAACCCTACAGCACCACCTACTCTATTTTCTTTTGTTTCATCCATAAGTAGATGAGTGATCATTATTCTGTTGTAAATTTTATCTGCAGATTTTTTTGCAGCTTCTGCCACGATTGGTTTAAAACTTTCACCATGAATCATAATCTGCCATTTACCTTCACGTTGATAACGTCCTGTTTCTTTGTTACGCATCATTGGTAAACCCCATTCATCAAACATATGAACCGTTGAATCAACATGGCGCGCCATATCATAACCAAGATCTTCTCTAACAAGGCCCATTAGATCGTTTCGAGCATAACGTACATGATCTTCGGGTTGGTTTTCTCCCCATTGCATGCCCATATAACAGTTAATTGCATATAGACCTTGAGCTACTGCTCCACTTCTGTCTATATTTGCTTTTTCAACACAAATAATTTTTAAATCTCTACCCCAGTGTCTAGCTTCAAAAGTAGCGCCAGTGCCAGCCATACCTCCGCCAACAACAAGAATATCGCAATCTTCAAAAACAGTTTTTTTAGCCATTAGTAATATACACCTTTTTTAAAAACACTTTTTTCGACTTTAGGTAACTCTTTATTTGTATTTAAACCTTGTGGTTCTGAATAAAGAATTTGAGAATTTATTTCATCTTGATTTGGTTTCTCAGTCTCAGCTAGTTTTGGAATAAATTTTCCCCATGGTTTAGTTGTTATTGGAGAAACAAAATCTTTTACTGTTCCATTTCTAAATTTAATTTTCCAAGAAATGGTTCCTTTTTCTTCTTCTCTTCTAACTCTTACACTATGTCCCATTGGCGCAAAATCGGCATAGCCACGAACATCAATAGCATGATTTGGGCATGCTTTAACGCACGAGTAACATTCCCAACAAAAATTAGGTTCTATATTTTTTGCTCGTCTAATTGTTTCGTCGATATGCATAATATCTGATGGACATATATCAACACAATGTCCGCAACCATCACATCTAGTCATGTATACAAAAGTTGACATATTATTATTATCCTTTCTTTATCATATTAATAGTGTTTTGGTTCTTCTCTTTTTATTCCTAAACCAAATTGTTTAGGTGCATCAGATTCAGATGGTAAATTATCTCTTGAGCCATCAGCCTCTGCTAAATTTTTTTGTATTGCCGCCCCAGGTTTATAAAACATATGTGCAAATTTTGACCAATACACACCGCCAAATAATAAAAAGTTAGATATAATATATAAAACCAAAAATACTTTATCATCCCATCTATCATTTAAATTTAATGATTGTAAATATGACCAAACTAAACCAAATAAAGAAGATGCGACAAGAGATAATACAAATAAATCTGCTTTTACAATTCTGTACCAAGGTTGAGCTTCCGAATAAACATCTACTCTTAGAAAGAACCAAAACCACGATCCTCCTAAAATTGTCATTATTGCACTAACATGCCAAATAAATGGCCATAGTGAAGGTGTATCTGAAGATGGTTTAGAATAACAAAAAATCATTATTACAGAAGCAACCCAAAATAAGACAGTTCCATACATGCCGAGTAGATGAGCGGCTCTTCTTTTACCAACTCCTAACTCAGATGTAGTTGCAATATCATTGGCAATAGTTTTAGAAATTACAGATATTTTTTCGCCAGTGCTTAAAGTTTTAGTGGCTGATAGTTTTGCTTTTTTCGCATTTTCAAAAAAATACTTAACATTTTTCTTATGTATAATATCTAAAAGAGTTCCCGCAACAATTAGCATTATCATTACAATAACAAACCATTGCATAAAAATTGGTGAAATAGTAACTGCCAAAATTGAAAATGGATTAGTTAGCAACATGTGGTTTATTTTCTCCCTTGATTAAAGATTTTTAGTATACTTATAATAATAGATCAACTGTTATATCGAAGGCAATTAGTAATCGCCTGTTGGTAAATTTTTGATAGAATTCTGTAATTTTTTAAACTTTTTCTTTTCCAAAACGGTTTTGATATAGTGTTAACTGAAGTTACTCCTTTACCAGAACCGATGATAATAATTTCATCATATTCATTTAATGAATCGATAAAAATATTTATTTTTTTAATTTTTTTAATTTTTTTTATGAAAAATTTTAAAGTTGTACCTTTATAAAAATTATTAATTGGTGAATATATTTTATTGTTTTTTATAAATAAAAGATTAGAAGTTCCACTTTCTAATATTTTATTATTTTTGTAGAGAGCTATATCTGATTTTGTTGTATCTATTTTATTTAAGAAATTTAAAATTTTTTTATACTTTAAATTTTTATGTTCAGGATCTATTCTTTTATAATTAATTAATTTTAGACTAAAATTTAATTTTGTCTTCAATCTTTTTCTTAATGAAATTGAAATCATATTATTGTTCACGGCAACTCTAAATAAATGATCATATTTCTCTTTATTACTTATATTTGATTTAATTAATTTAAGAATATTTTTCCTAACATTTTTTATATAAATTTTATAAATTTTCAAAGATTTAAATAAATTATCAATATGTTCTTTAAAAAATAAAATCTTAGCCGGTTTGCCAATAACTCTCATTGTTGTAAAAATTCCATAAGAGTCCCATAAATCATAAAATTTTATTTCTTTGAGATCGTTATGCCGATAAGATTTTTTTAATAATAAAGTTGCCATTTTCTGTTAAAAAAGATTCTGGATGAAATTGAAATCCATAAACATTATTTTTTAAATCTTCTATACCCATAGGAATATTTGTTTTAGCACATCTCATTGAGATTTTTATATCATTTGATTTAAAAGGCTCAAATAATTTTAAAGAATGATATCTTCCCACTTTAAAAATTTTATTATTTTTAAATATTTTGCTTTGATTTGTAACTCTAACTTTTGATTGATAACCATGATAAATATTTTTTTGCTGAATAATTTTTCCTTTTTCATTAAACAAGATTTGTTGATATCCAAGACAAATCCCTATTAATTTTTTTTTGCCCTTATATTTGTTATAGATCTTAGATGTAAATGGATAATCTTTTGGTGATCCTGGCCCAGGTGATAAAACAATTGTATTGCACTGGTCTATTTTTTTTTGTTTTATTTCAAAATAATTTGAACAATACACATCATCAAATTTTGAAAATTGATGTACTACATTCCATGTAAATGAGTCTTGGTGATCAATAATATAAATCATTTATAAAGCTCCAATAATGATTTTGCCTTAATAAAATTTTCACTAAATTCTTTTTTAGGTGAACTATCTAAAACTACACCAGAAGCGGCTGAAATTTCTGAGATATTTTTAAAATTTAAGATAGATCTAATGATAATATTAAATCTCATGTCTTGATTAAATTTTATATAGCCAAAACTTCCAGTAAATATATTTCTATCTTCTCTTTCCTGCTTATTTAAAAGTTGTAACGTTCTAATTTTAGGGCATCCAATAACTGAACCACCAGGCATCATGGACTTTACGATATTCTTAATCTTGGTTTTATTTCTCAACTTACCTTGTATCGTTGTTACATAATGGAAAAGATGCTTATACTCTTCTACATATTTTTGTTTTAATATTTTTACCGACCCCGACTTACATATTCTTGATAAATCACTTCTTTCCATATCCACAATCATATTATGTTCTTTGGTTTCTTTGTCATTATTTCTAAAAAAATTTAATGCTTTAAATTTATTAATTTTTTTATTCTTTTTAAGAGTACCAGCAATTGGTTTTGTAATTATATTGTTCCCCTTTTTATTTATTAATGTTTCTGGAGAACAGCTAACTATAGAAAAATCCTTATCTCTAATCATAAACGACTCCGGTGAAGAATTAATCTTCATCAGTTTCCAAAAAAAATTAACAGGATTAATTTGAGATTTATTTTTGTATTTAGTGCAGATTTTGATTTGATATGTTTCTCCTTGTTTTATTTTTTTTGAAAATAAATCAAATATTCTTTTATATTTTTTATAATTTATGTTTAATTTAAATGGACTCAAAATCTTGGTTTTGGTAAAAAAATTTCTGAAAACTTTTTTTTTTTTAGATGAAACTACTTTTATATTTTTCCTTATCTTAATTAATGTTTCAGGTTTGTAAAAAACACCTTTGTAAAAGTTTAGTTTTTTTTGATTTTTAATCTTGATGTTTAATAAGTTGCAAAGAATTTCATAACCAAAAAAACCTATATAAAGATCAGTTTCTTTACTAAATTTTTTTTTTGAAAATGAGTTAAAAAAATTATTTATATTATTGTTTGTCAGGATAATTTTCTTTGAAAAATCTGTATATAAATTATACCCATCTTTTACTTTGTAAATTATTAACGATTTATCTGATTGGTAAAGTTTTTCTAGATAAAGATTAAATTTAAATTTATGCGATTTGGAGTCTTTCAATTGCTTTCTCTTTTATTGGTAAATGTATCAAACCTGCAAATAGAGATAAAGCGATAGAAATGTACCAAGCATAATTAAGAGAACCATATAAATCGTGAAATAAACCACCAAGGTAGGCTCCAAGAAACGATCCAACTTGGTGGCTCAAAAAAACAAATCCATACAACAAAGATATATATTTTGTTCCAAAAATATGACCAACTATACCACTTGTTGGTGGTACGGTAGATAGCCATAAATAACCAAATGTAGCTCCAAAAATTAAAGCATTAATTACGCTAGCTGGAGTAAAAACAAAAAATATCAGTGAGATTCCTCTTAATAAATAAATTGTACTTAATAGTTTTTTCTTGCTAAATCTTGTAGATAAATATCCGCTAGACAAAGTTCCAAAAACATTGAATAGTCCAATTAGTGCTAAGATTGCTGTTGCTGTCCAATCTTCAAGTCCTTTATCTCTTATATGCATAGGAATATGTGTTGCTACAAGAGCTATATGCCAGCCACAAACAAAAAAACCTAATGTTAAATAAATAAAACTTTTATTTGAAAAAGCTTCTTTGATTGCCCCCATGGCTGTTTGTTTGTTTTCATTTTCTTGTTTAACTTCTTGAGTTGGGGTTAATAAAAATAATGAAATAATTAAGCCAATTACAGTCATAGCTCCAAAAATAACTAATGTTGTGTTCCAACCGAATTCCATAAGTGTAAATCTTGTGTACATAGGAGACACAAAATATCCAAAAGAACCAGCTGCAGTAACAACTCCTATTGAAATAGTCCTGGTGTTTAAAGGAAAATGTTTTGATACTATTGAAACAGGAATAGTTATTGCTGTTGCCGCAAGACCAATTCCAATTAAAATTCCAATATCAAAAGTAAACCAAAATCCTGTATTAGGTCCATAATTTAAAAAATAAATTCCAGCTAAATAAAATAAAAAACCTATAAATACTGCCATTCTTCCGCTAAACTTATCTGTAATAATTCCAAAAACAGGTCCAAATAGTCCCCAAAAAAATAATTGCAAACCCATTGCAAATCCAAATTCGGTTTGGGTACAACCAAGATCAATTTCAAAATCAAAAAAGAAAAGACCAAAAGTCTGTCTGATACCTAATGAAATAATAACTACTAAGCATGCGGCTATTAAAGTTGTTAAAGCAGTTTTATTTGGAATAAAATTTTTTTGAATCATTTGATAAGCTTTAAAGATCTTTTTAAATCCTGAATTAAATCTTTTGGATCTTCAAGACCTATATGAAGTCTTACTAAATGCTCATCTTTTTTTAAATTCAAAAATTTTCTTTTCCCTTGTTCTCTAGCATCTTGATATAAAGCAAGGCTTTCAAAGCCGCCCCAACTGTATCCATAACCAAATAATTTTAAAGAATTAATAAATTTAACAACTGATCTTTTATTTTTTGATTTTATTTTTAAACCAAGTAATCCAGAAGATCCTAAATAATACTTTTTCCACAATTTAAATCTTTGTGTATTTTTTTTAAAAGGATATAAAACTTCTAAAATTTTTTTATTTTTGGATAAAAAAATAGCTATCTTTTTTGCATTTTCTTGGTGTCTGTCCAGTCTAACATCTAAAGTTCGAAGCCCTCTGATAATCAAATAAGCATCGTCTGGGCTAAGTCTATAACCTGTAATTTTGCTTGCTTTTTCGACATATTTATAAACTCTTTTATTCACAGCCAAACTGCCCCCCATAACATCGGCATGACCAGAATAATATTTAGTTGCAGCAACGATTGACATATCAAATCCTAATTTAATAGGTTTAATAAAATATGGAGTTCCCCAAGTATTATCCATTGCTGTAAAAATTTTATTTTTTTTTGCTAAAGAAATAATTTTAGACAAATCTTGAAACTCAAAAGTATTACTTCCTGGATTTTCAACAAAAATAAGTTTTGTTTTTTTTGATATTTTATTTTTTAAATCATTAATGTTATTTGGATCATAAAAAATAGCTTTAATGTTAAATTCTTTTAAATAATTTTCTGTTAATAAACGTGTGGGAGAATAGATGGGATCCGATAGAAGAATTTCATTACCAGGTCTAACAACGCTAAAGATTGCTAAAAATACCGATCCAAAACCTGTTGGTGTTAAAAAAACTTGATAACTTTCTTCAATCTTTCTCAATATTTGCTGTAAAGCAAAAGTGGTTGAAGAACCTTCTCTACCATAAGTAAAATGACCACCAATTGGATTTTTATTGCTTTTATTTCGTGTTTTTCTTATATCTTCAATTGATTTAAAGATAAGTGTTGAAGCTCTTACTACTGGAGGATTTACAGATTGATTATAGAAATCCTTACCCGCATGTTTTAAATAAGTTTTAAATGATTTAGCCATAAAAAAATTTGATATGTTTTTTTAACAATGCTATATCCCACAAATATGTCAATAAAATAATAAAATTAAGGAGATTATGGGATATCCAAAAAAACACAGGGGCCGTAGGAAAATGGGATCTAAAAAAAGAAGAGCTCGAAAAAAAAATAAGAAAAAATAGTTTCAATTAAATGGATGAAATTCGTAAAATAAGATCTATTACTTTATGGATTTTTATTGTACCTTTTATTGCTATTAATGTTTGTTTGATTTTAATAACCCAGTTCCATGGTTTATTTCCCAATCAAGAAGATGTGATTTTTAATACCATGCCCTATATTGATGGAGGCGCTTCAATAAGCAGAACTGCAAGGGTTTTCCCAACATATTTAATTTTTAAACCTGCAATGTTTTTAACTTCATTTCTTTTAATTAAATACTGGATTTATAATAATAGAATAATTTTAAATTTAGTTCCTGAAAATAATAATGTAAAAAAAATATTATTATTCGGAATTGGATCAGCAATTCTTTTAACACTTCATACAATTTTTTTAGGTATAAAATTTGACTTTGTGTTATATAAATTGTTTAGAAGAACAGTAATACTATTTTTTATAATTTTTGAAATTGTTGCTCAGGCATATTTGGTAATAACTCTATATAAACTAAAAGAAAAATTTCTAAAATATATAAATCCATATTTTTTAATACTGAAAGCTATACTTGTTTCAACGTTAATTATTGTTGCTTTAGCTTCTATCCCAATAATAAGCTTTCCTGGAAATGAACATATAAAACATGCTCTTGAATGGGATTATTTTGTTGGAGTTATAGCTTTTTATTTATTAACTTTTTTTATGTGGAAAAAAGATGAATAGAATTATTATTTGGCAATCCATCCACCTCCAAGAACTCGATAACCATCACTATTTTTAGAATAAAAAACACAAGCTTGGCCAGGAGATATTCCATATTCAGCTTCTAAAAGGTTTACTTTTGCGCAATCATCTACTAGCTCGACTTTTGCTTTAAGAAGTTTGCCTGTTGACCTAATTTTTACATAAATTTCATCTTTTAACTCATTTTGTTTACACAAAATATTAAGATTTATTAATATTATATTTTTTTGAATTAATTTATTTTTGGGTCCAACTATGATCTCATTTTTTTTTGCATTAATTTCAATAACATATAGTGGTTCTTTATCTGCAACTTTAATTCCTTTTCTTTGGCCAATAGTAAAATTAATTATACCTTCATGAACCCCTATTACTTTTCCACTCATGTTTTTGATATTTCCTTTTTGAAAAGATTCTGGTTTAAATTTTTTTATAACTGATGAATAATCTCCATTTGGTACAAAACAAATATCTTGACTGTCAGGTTTGTTGGCTACATTGAGTTCTAATTTTTTTGCCACCTCTCTTGTTTGATTTTTCATCATTCCGCCTAGTGGAAATCTTAAATAATTTAATTGTTCTCTAGTTGTATTGAATAAAAAATAAGTTTGATCTCTGTTAACATCTATTGCACGATACATATTGGTTTCGTTATTTTTTGTAATACTTTTTACATAATGACCTGTAATCAAAGCATCTGCATTTAAATGTTTTGATTCATTAAATAGATCTCTAAATTTTACGGTTTGATTGCAATGTACACAGGGAATTGGGGTTTCGCCTTTTAAATAACTTTCAACAAAATTGTCAATTACTTCTTGTTTAAATTTATCTTGGTAATATAGAATTTTATGTTCAATTCCCAACTTATCAGCCACGCGTTTAGCATCCATAATATCTTGGCCTGCGCAACATTGTTTAGATTTAGAAACTTCTTTTGTGTCATCGTATAGTTTTAAAGTAATGCCGATAACTTTATATCCATCTCTTTTCATTATCCCGGCAACTGTGGATGAATCTACTCCACCTGACATAGCCACAACTACTCTTGTATCCTTCGGATTTTTTTCTAAACCAATAGAGTTAAGTTTAAGTGTCATATTATTGGTATTTATACTTATTTCTAATATAAGATACATTAAATGATTGTAAATTTTGAGCCAAGAAACACAGTTATGAATCCTACAAATAAAGAATGGGAAATTGGTCAAATGCAATCAATTATTAATGGTAAAATTACTGTAAATTTTAAAAACGTAGAAAAAAAAGTAATTAACTCTAAAAATATTCAGTTAGAAAAATATAATAAAAATGAAATTACAAAATAACAAAAAAATTGTTGATGATTTGCTAAATATTTTTTTAAAAGCTGGAGAGATATCATTGTCATTAAGAAAAAAGGGATTAATTAAAAAAATTAAATCTGATAATACTCCAGTTACTAATGGAGATATTGAGGTTAACAATATTTTAACTAGAAAAATTAATGATATAACGCCAGGTGTAACCATCATTTCGGAAGAAACTTCAGCAAATAAATTAAAAGAAAATTTAAAAACTTTTTGGTTGATTGATCCAATTGACGGAACGTCCGAATATATTAGTAACAAAGATGAATTCACGCTCAATGCTGCGCTAATAATTGATAATAAACCAGAAATTGGTATAATTAATGCTCCTGCAAAAAATAGATTGTTTTATGCATATGGTCCAGGTTTAAGTTTTGAATTAAATAATAATAAAGAAATTCAACTAAATTGTAAAAAAATAACTAATCAAGGTGAAGTTAAGGCAGTTTCTTACTCTAACAAACTAAAACCTGAAATTTTAGAATTACATAATAAATTTAAAGTCACTGAATATAATAAAATGAAAAGTTCACTTAAATTCTGTGTTATAGCTGCGGGCGAATATGATTTATATGTAGCGGAACCAAGAGCTTCTGAATGGGATATTGCAGCCGGTCATGCAATATTAAAAAATGCAGGAGGTGAAATTTTAGATTTTGATGGAAATGAAATTTTATATGGTAAAAAAGATTTTAAAAATACTAGTATAATTTTAAAAAGATCTTCAGTTTTATAATGGATGAGCGACTTAGAATAATATTAATAATTATTGTTTCGGTCTCTATTTTTGGAGTTATTGTTTTTGTTTTTGTAAAAAATTATATAAAAAGAAAAATAGAATATTATTTAGTTAAAAAAAATATGAATAATAAATCAAAGTAAATTAATTATTTTTAAGTATTCGGCTTTATCTAAAGTCATTACTTTTTTAGAAGTTTCAAAATCAAAGCCTGATCTTGCTAAGATAGCTATATCCTTTTGGTAAAATAATGATCTATTATCTTCTACTCTTGAGGGACCAATTCTTTTTCTCTTACAAATTTTAATTGCAGAAAAAAAATCTTGATCTTCATTATTTTCCTTAATTTGATTGATTGTTTCTTTAATGTATTTATCTTTTATGCCTTTGGATAATAGATAATTTCTTATTTTATTAATTGAACTGCCTTTTTGGATTAAACTTTTAGCTTTTGAATTAGAGTAAAACATATCATTAATAAATTTTGTTTTTTCCAAATCTTCTAAGACAAAATCAATTAAATCAGTAATATTTTTCTTATTAACATTGGGTATTTTTGTTTTTAGATATTTTTTTAATAAATAAGTTTTTATTTGCTGTTTAGATGGAGTGTATTTTTCTATATAAGCAAATGAAAAATTACGCATTTCTTCAACAGTAGCTTCCAAAGATTTTTTTTTATTTTTAATAGGAATCATTGAATGATGTAATATAATACATTTAATAATGATCGAACAATTATCTTTTTTTTTTACTATCGAAATGATCTATTTATGGTTGAACCTTGGTGTTCTTCCGTTCTGGTTATTATTAATTTTTTTTTCAAGGTCCAAAATATGTAATTTATTTGTGACTTCTATTTTTCCATTTATTATTTTAGCGGTTATTTATATTTATCTAATTTATGATTTTTTTGTATCCGGTTATGATTTCTTAGGAAATTTTAATCTTTATTTAGGTTTAGATGAATTAAGAAGCTTGCTTACAGATACATCCTTCTTAATAATTTTTTGGCTTCATTTTATAGCTATCAATTTATTTTGCGGAAGCTGGATAGTTAGAGACAGTCAAAAATATATGATATCAAAAATTTTAATTTTCTTTCCATTAATAATTACATACTTTACAGGACCAGTTGGAATTTTTATTTATTGGTTGATTAGAATTTTCTTTGCAAAAAGAATTTCACTCTATGATTAATTCAATTGAATTTTATTATGACTTTACAAGTCCATACTCATTTTTAGCTCATAAAAGAATAAGAGAGATAGAAAAAAAAGAAAAGATCAATTTTATTTATAAACCAATTCTACTAGGAGGATTGCATAATTTGACAGGTATTACAGCGCCAGTTTTTATTAAATCTAAAAAAAAATTTATTCAACAAGATTGTCAAATGATTGCCAATAAATTTAATATTAATTTTAAATTTAATAATAAATTTCCAATTAACTCACTAAATCTGATGAGAGGTGTTCTTGTAATTAATAAAGAGCTTAATAATAAATATATTGATCATTTTTTTGATTCATATTGGTCATTCAATATTGATCTATCTGAACAAAAAAATATAAAAAATATTTTAGAAAAAATTCAAATTAATGCTAATAATTTTTTTAATGATATAAAAAAACAAGAAACTAAAGATCTTCTAAAAAATCTTACAAAAGAAGCTTTTGATAAGGAAATCTTTGGAGCACCAACGTTTATAGTCAACAACAAGTTATTTTGGGGACAAGACAGATTGGATTATGCAATAAATGAATTTTTAAATTAAATGAAAAAAAGCATTATTAAAAAAATATTCATAAAAATATCAAAAATTTTGGGTTATGAAATAATTGACCAAAATCAATTTTATTCACCAACTTTAGAAAAATTTGCCAATGAAGATCTCTCTAATATAAATAAATCAATTGTGCTTCCCTTGGGTGAAGTTAAATTAACCAGAAAAGTAAATTCAATTTTAATATTATTTAGAACAAATACTAATGTTGAGATATGGGATCAAAACAAAAAAAGAATATTTGAATTTCCAAAAATTGAGTATGTTTTAAGATCTTTAAATTCATTGATAAAATCAATAAATTATCTTAAAGAAAAAAACAATAATATAGAAATAAAAATTAAAATTATTGATGACAACTCTAAAGAAGAAAATTTAATAAAAATTAATGAAATAATAAATAGAACTAATTCAAGTATAGAAATAATAAATCATAAAAATGAAAAACATAAAAAAGTAATAAAAAAACAATCTACCGATGAAACTTTTGCAAATTTGTCAAGCTTGCTAAAATGTTTTGAAACTGGTAAAAACGAAGGCAAAGATTTAGTTTTTTTTGTTGAAGATGATTACTTACATTTTGTATCTGCTTTAGATGAAATGATCTCATCTTATGAAAGAATATCTTCACAAATCAATAAGGAGCTTTTTGTTTGTCCTACTGACTATCCTTATCTTTACATGGATAATAATAAAACTAATCTTCTAATTGGCAGTAAAAGACATTGGAGAACTGTTTCAAAAACACTTTGTACATTTTTAGTTAGTCATAAGTTAATTGAAAAATATTGGGAAAATTTTTATAATAATTGCTTAGATAGACATGAACCTTTTGAAAAATATTTAAATCAAATTTATGAACAAGAACTTTGTATTTCTCCAATTAAGTCATTATCCATTCACATGACTAATGTAAATTCTAGTTATGGTTTATCACCATTTATTAATTATAAATCTATATGGGAAGAAAACGATTATAAATGAAAATTAAAAAAGCACCAAATTTTAAGTTAACTAGTACATCTAACGAAATAGTTGAACTAAATATGCTTAAATCAACTTTTATAGTTTTATACTTTTATCCAAAAGATGATACACCTGGCTGCACATTAGAAACTAAAGATTTTAATTCACTTTTAAGTAAATTTAAAAAAAATGATTGTTGTATATTTGGTATTTCAAAAGATGATTTAAAAAGTCACATAAAGTTCAAAAAAAAATACGGAGTAAAATTTGATTTATTGGCTGATGAAAAAAAAGAAGCAATAAAAGCATACAAAGTATGGGGAAAAAAAAGTTTCCTGGGTAGAGAATTTATGGGATTAATTAGAAGCACATTCTTAATTAATGATAAAAAAATTATTAAGGAATGGAAATCTGTTAAAGTAAAAAACCATGCTAGAGAAGTCTTAAATTTTATAGAAGAATTATAATTCTTAGAAACTTCAAGTTTTTAGGTATACATTAATCGAATATACTAATAGCCTTTACTAAAAATTATTTATATAAAGACTATTAGAATAATGATCTACGAATTAAAAATTTCTTTTAATGCTTTTGCAGGTAAAAATTTCACTTTTTGAGAAGCACCGATTTGAATTTGTTCTCCTGTTCTAGGATTACGTCCAATTCGAGCCTTTCTTTTAGCCACTTTATAAGTTCCAAAACCAGCAATCTTCACAGAATCGTCGTTTTTTAATTGATCAAGAATAGTGTTGGTAATAGTATCAAAAGTACGCTCTGCATCTGCTTTACTTTGATTCAAAGATACGGCTAATTTAGCGACTAATTGTTTTTTGTTCATTTTAGCTCCGATTTTTATGTTTTTTTAGTTATTTTTAACAAAATCGTTGATAATTCAAGTTTTTTTTTAGTAGAAAATGTTGTTATATACACAATATATTGTGCTTAAAAAATGTTGATTTTATTGACTTTTTCATAAATCAATATTTCTCAAAATAAGCCTAAATCCTTAAGATCATTAAATGTTGCAAAGAACATTAAAAAAAACAATAAAAACATTCCGATTCGAAAAAAACCTTCTTGGATTTTCTGACTTAAGGGGTGTCCTAAAATTTTCTCAAATCCATAAAACATTAAATGTCCACCGTCTAACAATGGAATAGGAAATAAATTAATCAAGCCCAGGCTAATTGAAATATAAGCCATTATATTGAGAAAAGGAATAAATCCATATTCAGCAACTTGGCCTGTAATTTTTGCTATTCGAATAGGACCTCCGAGTTGAGAACTATCACCTGAACCAAGAATAATTGATCCCAAGTATTTCAAAGTTGAAACAATTACAAAATATACTTCACTTATAGAATAGTACAGAGATTTAGCTGGACCTAATTTTTGATAATTTATTTGATTTTTATAGGGAATAAGTTTGATACCAATCATTCTTTTATTTATTTTGTTTCCTAAATTATCTTCTGCTTCAACTAGGTTGGGTTTTATTTTTAAAATTATTTCTTGATCGTATCTTGATATTCTAAAATCAATGTATTCAGATGTTGATAATGTGATATATTTGGAAACATCTAAGATACTATTAACTTTAGTACCATCTATTGATAAAATAACGTCATTTTTATGAACTCCAGCAATTTCTGCTGGGCTATTTTTTTGAACTTCATCAATCATTGGTTGTGTAAAATCTTTACCTACAAACATATAAATAAATGAAAAAATAAAGATAGCTAAAAGAAAATTAGCTATTGGGCCAGCCGCAACGATTAAAGATCTTTGATACAAAGGTTTTAAAATAAAAAGTTTTTCTTTTTCTTCTTTACTATATCTTTTTAAAATTTCTTCTTGATCGCATATACTAAATACATTTCTATCACCAATAAACTTTACGTAGCCGCCAAGAGGAATCCAGCAAATTTTCCATCTTGTGCCAGACTTATCGTTCCATCCAAATAATTCTTTACCAAAACCAATTGAAAAATCAGTGATTCCAACACCATATTTTTTTGCAAAATAATAATGGCCATATTCATGAATGAATACTACAACCAAAATCAAAATTATAAATGGTATAATAAAATTAAACATTGATAATGATTCTAATCATTTTATTTTATTTTCCAAGTTAATACAGGTATAAATGTAGCGGCTAAAAATGACAAAAACAGCAAAGATTGAGACATAAAGGTTGGAAAATTACTGATTGGAAACAGAATACCAATTAAAATTGATTTTGAATAATCTGAACTTGGAAATAATAACAAACCCACAAATAAACCAATTAGAATTGATATATAAGCATTTTTTTCATTAATTTTTTTATCATAAAAACTATAAAAAACCGTTAAAACTGCCGCACAACAAAATAGATCTGCTAGTAAAAATAAATACAAAATGCTTAATCCTTTTGATGCAACAATAAAAGCAATAATAGATAATGCAGAAATAAAGTATTTTGATAATTTTAAATAATCTACTTTAAAATTTGAAAATTTATTACCATCCACAATAACTATACTTGAAATAGCATTGATTAAAGTGTCAATACTACTAATCGTAAGAGATATCGCCAAAACAATTACTATCACTGACAACAGTAAAGATTGCTCTTTTAACAATAATGAAAAGAATGCTAAATCTGGAATAATACTAGAACTGCTTGATACAGCCACTAAACCAGTGAAACCCATAAAAAAAACAATTGGAATAATTATTATAAAAGAAATAATTAAACTCTTTTTTAAAACTTCGCCATTTTTTGCCGCATAAACTCTTTGCCAGTTTCCTTGATGAAATAAATTTGTCGCAGCTACTGCTATAAAAAATGTTAATCCAGCAGTAAAATTCGGTATATATTTAGAGCTTAATAAAATAGGTTTATGGTCTTTAATAAAATCAAAACTAAATTCATTTGCATTAAATGAAATCAGATAACTAAATGAAATTAATAGTAATATCAAAAAAACTATAAACTGAATATTATCAGTAAATATAGAAGCTCTCAAACCGCCATACAAAGTATATATAAGAGAACTAACTATTACTATTAATGCAGTAATCCATAAACTTGTTCCTGAGATATAATTTACCAACAATGATACAGCAGTAACCTCGGCAATTAGAAAAATAAACATATAAAATATTGTCAATAATAAAATAAGTTTGAATAATTTTTTTCCAAACCTTAATCTAACAACTTCAATTAATGTTTTTCCTTTTGGATATAATTTTCTGAATCTTTCTCCTAAATAAATCAAAATAAATAAAGGAAATGCTGTTCCAAATGCGTAGCCAACAACAGCACCTATGCCTCCCCATGTAGCAGCTGAAGCAGGCCCAAATAAAATCCAAGCACCAAGTGCTGATGCAACCAAGCTAGTTGTTAAAGAAAATACTCCAACATTTCTATTTGCTAGTAAATAATTGTTTAACCCTTGATATTTTTTAGAGTATGAAATTCCAAGTACAACAAAACATAAACAAATAACTATTATTAATGCTAATGATGATCTTTGGCTTAATATATTTAACTGATCCATGTCTTTTCCCTTTCTGAATTACCGGACAGGTTCTTAGAGTTTGTTCTCAGTCTTTTTAGACACCCCCAATAAATCATTATAAACAAATATTTTATTTCAGAAAGCAAAAATTATTATCCAATATGAAATTAGACCAGAAAAAATAGTTAATACTAAATTTTTTGAAATCAAACCAACTAGTACAGCAACGCCCGTAGCTAGTATTTTTGGATTATCTATTAGTAATAAATAACCATTTGCATCTAAAAAAACTGCAGGAAAAATTATTGCTGGAAATACTGCTGAAGGAACATAGCTTAAAACTATTTTAGTTTTTTCAGTCAACATTTCTCTCTTGATTAATGCGATCATGGAAAATCTTAGTAGATAAGTTATCAATCCAGAAAATATAACAGTTGTCCAAATCATTTTATTTTATTGATCTAAATTTAGTAATTATTGCAGCAACTATTAAAGCTGATACTGAAGCAACAATTATATTAGCTTTAAATGGAATATTATAAGCAAAGATTGCTATCATACCTGAAACAATCATTACAATAACATGATCTAATTTTCTAAATTCTTGCACAAGTAATGATATAAAAGTTAAAGGTATTGCAAAACTTAAACCTAATTCTTCTGGAATAATTGATCCTAGTAAAATCCCCGTTATTGTGGAGATTTGCCAAATCAACCATAAAGTAAATCCTGATCCCAAAAGATAGTAATGTGAATTAATATTTGATTTATTCAATTTTAAATATTTATAAGATACGGCAAAAGATTGATCTGATGTAAAATAAGATAAGAAAATCTTCCAAATTAAACTTAATTTATCTAAATATTCAGATAAAACCGCGCCATATAATAAATGTCTTGAATTTACTACTGCCACAGAAGTTAAACTTACAAATGTAGATGCGCCAGCAGACATCAATTGAATTAAAACTATCTGTGCTGATCCAGTAAACATTATTAGTGAAGTTCCATATGTAACATAAGGTCCAAAACCTAGTTCCATACCAATTACACCCAATATAATACCAAAAGGTATAACTGGAATTAAAAGTGGAGTTATATCTAGAGAACCTTTTGTAAAAATATTTATTTTCGAAGACATCTAAAAGAAATATAATTAGCTTATTACAGAATGTAAGATTCGGCAAAACTAAAGTTAAAAGCAAACTATATGATCAATACTAATTGGTCTTCTTATACCAAATTTTTCATCAATTTCATGTTGATGTATATGGTGTGAATTAACAAAAACAGGAATTAATAAATTGCTATTTGTTTTTAACGTATAAATAAAATTTGTTCCTCTAAACTTCCTATCAACAACTTCGAGTTTAAGGTTACTTTTATCATCATGCTCTAAATCTTCAGGTTGCAAAAGTAATTGTACATCAGACCCTTTCGGATAATGTTTTACAAAATTTCCTTTTATAATTCCAAGGTCTTCACTTTCTAAAGTATTTTCGCCAGTAACTTTTGCTGGTACTAAAATTCCTCTATTTAAAAAATTTACAACTTCAATAGAATTTGGAAAATGATAAACATTATATGGATCGTCATATTGTTTAAGTTGTTTATTTAAAATAATCCCACATTTATTTCCGAGATAAAAAGCTTCATAAGAATCATGGGTTACAATAATTGTTGTTATTTTTAAATCTGTCAAAATTTGTTTCAATTTAACTTGAATTTCTTCTTTAAAACTTTGATCAACATTAGACAAAGGCTCATCTAACAATAATAAATCAGGTTTTGAAAGTAATGATCTAGCCAAAGATGCTCTTTGAGCTTCTCCGGAACTAATTTGATGAGGAAATTTGTCTTTTACATGTTCTAAATTAAGAAATTTAATTACCTCATCAACTTTTAAAAGTTTTTTCTTTTTATTTCTCTCGGCGCCAAATTCAATATTTTGAATAACATTGAAATGTGGAAACAAACAATTGTCCTGAAATGATAGTGAAATGTTTCTTTTTTCAGGTTCTATATGAATATCTTTCGATGAAATAATTTTATTTTTTAATAAAATTTTTCCAGATTGAACCCTATTTAAACCAGCAATAGTTCTTAATATTGTGGTTTTTCCAATGCCAGAAGGTCCTAACAAGCAAACTATGTCTCCTTCATTTTCAATTACTAGTGAAACATTGTTTACTTTATTTTTTTTGCTGGCTACAAAGGTAACATTGTCAATTTCTAGAAAATTATTAGCCATAAATTTATTCTTTTAAAATGTATTTAGATGTAATCAAAATAAAGAAACTTGCAATAATTATAAGAAACAATGATGGGGCAGCTGCAGCTTCTAGTAAATCTTGTGAGGCATAAATATAAGCTGTAGTTGCGAAAGTCTCAAAATTGAAAGGCCTCATAATTAGTGTAATTGGCAGTTCTTTTATAATCTCAATGGAAATTAGAATAGTAATTAATAAAATTGAATTTTTAAGATAAGGAACATGAATATCAATAAAAGTTTTCAATTTGGAATATCCTAATAAATAAGCACTCTCATCTATAGAATAATTAATCTTTAAATATCCAGATTTAATTCCGTTGCAAGCTAAAGAATAGAAACGAACAAAATAAACAAGTACTAATCCTAATATAGAGCCTATAAAAATTGATTTAATAGTACTTATTCCAAAAAAATTAATTACATTATCATCGAACCATGAAATAAATGTAATAAATGCTACAGCAAGAATAATACCTGGTATAGCATAACCCGATATTGAAAACGTTGTTAATATTTCAAGAAATTTACTTTTAGAAACTCTATTACCATAATTAGAAATGATAGCCAAAGTTATCAAAACACAACTTGATAAAAAAACTAATAAAATTGTATTTAAAAACAAATCTAACACATTTAAATCAATAAAATGTTTTGGAAAAATTATCGACCAATAAAGCATTTGTAATACAGGAAATACAAAACTAAAAGAAAATATAAATAAACAAAAAGAAAATGCTAAGAAAGATTTATAACCTTTTAAAGTAATAACTGATTTTGATGTAAAACTATCTTTCGATGGAGAATGGTATTGTGCCTTCTTTCTTGAAATATTTTCCAATATAAATAATCCGAGAATAAATATTAATAAATAAAAAGATAATCTGTTTGCCAATGTAAGATCATCAAAAGAAATCCAAGCATTGTATATTCCAGTTGTTAAAGTTGATATGCCAAAAAAAGAAACAGCTCCAAAATCAGATAATGTTTCCATTGAAACTAGTGAAAGACCAGCAACAATTGCAGGTCTTGCTGAAGGAAGAATGATTTTAAAGAAAGATTTTTGTTTTGAAAATCCAAGATTTTTCCCAAGGTCGATTAAATTTTGAGATTGATAATAAAATGATGCTCTTGTTAATACATAAACATATCCAAAAAACGAAAAAGAAATTGAAATTATTGCTCCTAACATTCCGTCAAAATTAGGAATCTTTGAGTTATAATTACCTTCGCCAAAAATATTTTTTAGAATGGTAAACGCTGTACCATAATTTTCAAAAAAAGCTGTTAAAGAATAAGCGTATATATAAGCAGGAACTGCAAAAGACAAAATTAATGCCCATTTAAAAAAATTTACACCTGGAAAGTTATAAAACGACACAAGGTAAGCACCTCCTACGCCTATAATAAAAGTTACTAATAAAACTCCTAATAATAAAAATATTGAATTTGAAATGTATTCAAAAAGAAATGTTTCTTTAAGAATAAATGTATAATCCCCTGTTATTTCAAAAAAACTTATAGATACTGTAATTATAGGTATTGCTACAAAAATAGATATTAAAAGTGAACTTAAATACCATTTGTTTAATTGATTAATTTTAAGCATTTTTTTTTAAACGATTAATTTTTTCTATCATTCTTCCAATCTCTAAATCTTTTAAATGTAAATCATACTTTAATATATCGATTTCTCTTTTAAAGTATAATTTTTGACCTATTGTTTTTTTTTTATTTTTTTTTAGATTTTATTGCATATTAATTAATCTTTCATCAAGACACAAAAATCTTAGTTAAAGGCTTAACTATAAGCTTTTACATGTGTATTAAGTAACAACCCATAATTATTTATTCTTTATAAAATAAATTTTGTTTCATGCTAATGGTTTATATCAAAATTTATTTCCAGCCAGCTGCTAGCATTACTTCTAATGCATCAGCTTGCTTTTTCGCATATGATGAAACTTTCGTTTTAAGATCTTGTTTAAAGTCTAACCCCATTTGTACTACTAATTTATGTGGTTCTACTCCCCCAATCATTGGATATTCAAATGTATTATTCACTATATGTTTTTGAGCTTCTTTACTTAATAAAAATTCTAAGAGTTTAATAGCATTGTCTTTGTTTGGAGAATATTTTAATACACCTGCTCCACTAATATTCATATGCGTTCCTCTATTTTGTTGATTGGGAAAAAAAGGTTTTACCTTTTTAGCGGCCTCTTGTTGTTCCAGACCTTTTTTTCCAGATAACATTAAAGCTAGATAATAAGTGTTAGCTACTGCAAGATCTGCTTCTCCTGCCGCAACTGCTAATATTTGAGCTCTATCATTTCCTTTAGAATCTCTAGCCATATTGGCAACTAATCCTTTTGCCCATTCTGCTGTCGCTTTTTTTCCATTATTTTCAATTAACGATGCTACAAGAGATTGATTGTAAATGTTGTTGGATTTTCTTATTACAATTCTACCTTTCCATTTTGGATCAGATAGACTTTCGTATGTTAAATCATTTAAATCGTTAGCACTAATTCTTTCTGGAGAATAATAAATTATTCTTGCTCTTTTAGCTATTCCCGTCCAATAAGCTGTTCTAAAATTCGATGGAACAGTTTCTTTAATTATGGATGAAGTATTAATTGTTTTTTGAAACATTCCTTTAGCTTGAAAAGCTCCAAGTTTTCCTGCATCGGCAGTTATATAAAGATCTGCTGATGAATCTTTATCTTCTTCTATAATTCTTTTTTGGAGAGCTTTATCTTTTCCTGATAAAACGTTTACTTTAATTCCTGTTTTTACGGTAAATTTTTCATAAAGTTGAATGTCAGAATCATAGTGTCTTGCGCTAAATACATTAACTTCATTAGCAAAGACAATATTCGTAATAATTGTAAATATTATGGATAATAGATATATTTTTTTCATTTTTTTCTTTATTTATTTAGATTAATAATGTAAATGATAACTATTATCAATGATAATGATTATCAATCGCACATAATGACGCGGAAGTTCTAAAATTTCCACTCAGAAATTTTGCTATATAAGAAATTTCTAAAAGCTTGAACTCTAGCAACATTTTTTAAGGATTCAGGATATACAAAATGAGCCTCTGTTATTGGTCCTTCTATCTTGGGAAGTATTTTTACAATATTTGGAACGTTAACTGTTAAATAATCAGGCAAAGCAGCAATTCCAACACCGCTTTGGACAGCTAAAAGCAGTCCATACACACTATTCACTTTCATAGTAGTTTTTCTTTTTTTTCCTCCTTTCATACCTAGTTTTAATGCCCAATCAGGACTAAAAACTGGAGATGGGGCGCCTTTACCATAGGAAATAAAGCTATATTTACTTAAATCATTAACAGTTTTTGGATATCCATGCTTATCTAAATACTTGGTAGATGCGTATAAATGATAATTAATATCAATCAATTTTCTTTGAATGTAACTTAACTGCTTAGGTCTTCTCATAAAAATTCCAATATCTGCTTGTCTAGTACTTAAATCTAATTCTTTATCATCAAATATTAATTCTATCTCAATTTCTGGATTTAATTGCATAAACTCTTGAATTCTAGGAGTTAGCCAAGTAGTTCCAAAGCTGACAACTGTTGTGACAGTCAGTTTTCCAGAAGGTTTATTTTTTTTGTCTATAAGCGTTGTTTCAACTTCTCTAAGCTTTGTAATAACATCATGTGCAGTTTTGAATACATATTCACCATTTTCTGTTAAAGTTAACCCTCTTGCGTGTCTTTCAAACAATCTAACTTTTAAATCATCTTCTAAAGATTGAATTTGTCTACTTATAGCTGATTGACTAAGATTAAGATTAACCGTGGCGCTCGTAAAACTACCCGCTTCAGCAACAGCATGAAAAATTTTTAATTTATCCCAATCCATTATTTATTTAAATTGATTATATATCTTCCAGAGGTTTCGCCTTTAAGCATTTTTGGAAAAACATTTAAAAGTTCTTCTAAACTAATTTCTTTGATTGACTCATTTAATTTTTCAAAATCAATTAAATTTGAAACTTCATTCCAAATAAATTTTCGTCTTTTATTAGAAGCATTAACTGAGTTTATTCCCCAAAGTTTTACTCCTCTTATTATAAAAGGCATAACAGTTGTATTTAATTTTATATCAGATGCATTTCCGCAAGCAGCAACAATTCCAGAATCTTTTGTCTGAGCAAGTACGTTAGCAAGTATATTTCCTCCAACAGTATCTACTGCTCCATCCCATAAACCTTTATCTAATGGCTTTGCTTCTTTATCAAAATCTTCTTTATTTACAATGTTTTTTGCGCCAATTGATTTCAAGTATTTATTATTATCTGGTTTACTAGTAACAGCAGTTACATTGTATCCAAATTTAGCAAGTATCATTACAGAAATACTTCCAACACCACCTGATGCTCCTGTTACAATTACATCATTTACTTTTTCTCCTAACAACAATTCTTCTCTGGCTTTAATAGCAAAAGAACATGACAATGCAGTAAATCCTGCGGTTCCTAAAATCATTGCCTGTCTAGCGGAAAATGAATTTGGTTTTTTAACTAAAAAATCTCCATTAATTTTTGTATATTGAGAATAGCCACCATAATAAATTTCTCCAACACGCCACCCGGTTAAAATTACTTCATCACCAGGTTTATAATTATTATTTTCACTTTCAACTACTGAACCTGAAAAATCAATGCCTGGAATATGTGGAAACTCTTTTACTAATTGAGCACCATTTCTCAGTATTAGTGCGTCTTTGTAGTTTAAACTAGAATAATCGACTTTTACTAAAACATCTCCGTGTTTTAAAAAACTTTTTTCTAATGATTTAACTTCTCTGGTGAAGTTTTCACCGTCTTGATTGATTACAAGTGCTTTGAAAGTTTCTTGCATTTTATTTAATTATACAGAAGATTTATTTGCTAATAAATCTCAAATATCTATTTTGAAAACTTAAATCTTCTTTAAATTTACCCAAATAATAATTCGTAACCGTTGTGGCCTGTTCTTTTTTAATTCCTCTCACAGTCATACACTGATGAGTGGCATCAATAGATACCGCTACTCCTTTTGCTTCCAGTGCTTCCATTACTGCATGCGCAACTTGCATGGTCAATCTTTCCTGCGTTTGAAGTCTTTTTGAAAAAACTTCTACTACTCTTGCAAGTTTACTTAATCCAACAACTCTTTTATTTGGAATATAGGCAACATGTGCAAATCCTATGATTGGTGCCATATGGTGTTCACAGTGACTATGAACAGATATATTTTTTTGAATAACCATATCATCATAATTTTCAATATCACCAAATGTTTTTTCTAAAACTTTTTTTGGATCTTCGTTATAGCCTTTAAAATATTCTTTAAATGCACCAACTACTCTTTTTGGTGTATCTATAAGACCTTCTCGTGAAGGATCTTCGCCTATCCATTGAAAAATTTTTATAAAAGCTTCTTCTGCTTCTTTGTCAGTAACTTTATTATCCAAAATCTTTTTGTTTTCGTTTATTGCTAATTTCATGCTCGTCGTTATATATATAAATTGGTGTTTTTAAAATATTTAATATATTCCTTAATATGTTACATAATTCCAATAATATGTTCAAAAAAAGAGAAAATGTCACTGAAATAGAAGAAGGATGTTTATTATCACCTAAATTTGATAACGATGGGTTAATACCGGTTGTGACAAGTTGTGCTAATACTAAAGAAATTTTAATGCACGGTTATATGAATGTTGAAGCATTAAAACTAACTATGGAAACAAAAGAAGCTCATTATTGGAGCAGATCTAGAAAACAAATTTGGCATAAAGGCAAAACGAGTGGCTTTGTTCAAAAAGTTAAAGAAATAAGAATTGATGATGATCAAGATTCTGTTTGGCTAAGCGTTGACATTGGAGATGGAGCAAGCTGCCATGTAGGATATAGATCTTGTTTTTATAGATCAATACCTCTAGGAAAAATTGACAATGCCAGACAAATAGAAATGAAATTCGAAGAAAAAGAAAAAAAATTTGATCCAGAAAAAGTATATAAAGACGAGCCAAATCCTACAAAAATATAATAACCGACAAACAAAAAAATGTTTTAAGTGAAAACTCAAATGTATTTGTGTTAGCTGGTGTGCAAAATATTTAGAAGTTGCAAAAGCTTATCATATTTTTTTAAAAAGAACCCATAAAGATCCTTTAAAATTAATTCCAATTGAAAAATTAAAAAAGTACCTGATAAATTTATCTTAACTACATATTCCCATACTTAGGTCCACCTCCACCTTCAGGTGTTACCCAAGTAATATTTTGAGAAGGTTCTTTAATATCACAAGTTTTACAATGAATACAATTTTGAGAATTAATTACAAATTTTGGTTTTTCATTTTCTATATGAATTTCATATACACCTACTGGACAATATCTTTGAGCAGGTTCATCGAATTTCTCCAAAGTATAATTAATTGGTAAACTTGAATCTTTAAGTTGTAAATGAACTGGTTGATTTTCATTATGATTAGTACCTGTTAAATATACTGAACTAGTTTTATCAAATGTAATTTTTCCATCTGGTTTTGGATATTCAATTTTTGGCATTTTATTAGCCATTTTTAATGTTTTGTAATCAGCATGCTTATGCTTAAGAGTGAAAGGTAATTTTCCTTTGAATAAGATTTGATCTATCCCTGTAAATATAATTCCAAAAATTAGTCCCCAGTTAAAACTTGGTTTTACATTTCTTGCTACATGAAGTTCTTTGTAGATCCAGCTTTTATTAAATTTTTCTTCATAAATTGATAAATCTTTATTTTCTTTTATATTTTCAACAATTGTTTCGGCTGCAATCATTCCACTTTTCATTGCTGTATGAGAGCCTTTTATTTTAGGCATATTTAAAGTTCCCGCATCACAACCTACTAATAATGCTCCAGGCATAAACATTTTTGGCAAACTTTGTAAACCACCTTCTATTAAAGCTCTTGCTCCATAAGAAATTCTTTTACCTTCATCTAAGATTTTTTTTATGGATTGATGTGTTTTGAATTTTTGAAACTCATCAAAAGGTGATAAGTGTGGGTTTTTATAGTCTAATCCAATAACATAGCCTAAAAAAACCTGTTTATTTTCGGCGTGATACATAAAACTTCCTCCATATGTATTATTGTCTAGAGGCCAGCCCACAGTATGCATTGCCAAGCCTTCTTGGTGTTTATTTTCGTTAATTTCCCATATTTCTTTAAAACCTATTCCATATTGTTGAGAATTTTTTCCTTTGTCTAATTCAAATTTCTTAATTAATTGTTTTCCAAGATGACCTCTGCAACCCTCAGCAAAAACTGTAACTTTTGCATGCAGTTCCATTCCAGATTCAAAACTATCTTTTTTATTTCCCTCTTTGTCTAAGCCCATATCTTGAGTAACTATTCCCTTTACTGAACCATCGTCTTTGTACAAAATTTCGCTAGCAGGGAATCCTGGAAATATTTCAACCCCTAATGTTTCGGCTTGTTCTGCTAACCATCTACATAAATTTGCCAGACTAATTATATAATTGTTATGATTTTGTTGCACCTTAGGTAATAACCATGTTGGCCAACTAAAAGATTTTGTTTTGCTTAAAAATAAAAATTTTTCTTTTGTAACTTTTGTTTTAACTGGAGAATTTAACTTTTTCCAATTAGGAATTAATTCATCAAGAGCTCTAGTTTCAAAAACATTTCCAGATAAAATATGAGCGCCAATTTCTGAGCCTTTTTCCAGTAAACAAACATTTAATTCTGATTTTAATTGTTTTAATTTTATTGCAGTTGCTAAACCTGATGGTCCGCCTCCAACAATAACAACGTCATATTCCATCACCTCTCTGGACATAATGATATTTTTTTACAGTATTTGTTATTTTTGTATAGTATTTAATTTATTTAATTCTTCTAAAAATTGAGGCAACGCTTCGAACAAATCAGCTTCTAATCCATAATCAGCTACACTAAATATTGGTGCTTCACCATCTTTATTAATTGCTACAATAACTTTACTTTCTTTCATTCCAGCTAAGTGTTGTATTGCTCCTGAAATTCCTACAGCAATATATAAATCTGGCACAACTACTTTTCCTGTTTGTCCAACCTGATGGTCGTTTGTAATATATCCAGCGTCAACAGCAGCTCTAGAAGCTCCTACGGCTGCATTTAATTTATCTGCAATTTCAGTGATTAATTTAAAATTATCTCTACTTTGCATGCCTCTTCCGCCAGAAATAACTATTCTTGCTGTTCCTAATTCGGGCCTATCAGATTTAACTTCTTCTCTTTTAATAAATTTTACTAATGAAGAATTTTCCCCTCCATCAACTTTTATTATTTCGGCTGATCCACCTGATCTCTGTGCTGGATCAAATGAAGTTGGTCGGATTGTAACACATTTTTTACTATCAGTACTTTTGACTGTTGCAAATGCATTTCCAGCGTAAATAGGTCTTAAAAAAGTATCAGGTGAAATTACTTTTATTATATCGCTTACTTGTGAAGTATCTAATAGAGCTGCAACTCTTGGCATTAAGTTTTTACCAAATGTATTTGCTGAACAAACAATATGTGAATAATTTTCAGACTGACTAATTATTACGGGTGTAAAGTTTTCTGCCAAAAAGTTTTCATAAATTTCATTATCAATATTAATAACTTTTTTAACATTTGGAACTTCTGAAATTGATTTTGCTACTTCATTAGTATTATATCCAATAACTAAAACATGAAGATCTTGATCTATTTGAGATGCTGCTGTTATAGCATTAAAAGTAAAAGGTTTTAGCTCTTTATTGTTATGCTCTGCAATTAATAGTACTGACATTAAATTACCTTAGCTTCATTTTTTAATTTTTGGACTAATTCTGCCACGTTAGCTACTTTTATTCCTGATTTTCTTTTTGGAGGTTCTTCAACTTTTGTTTGTTTTATTCTTGGATTTATATCAACATCTAAATCTGAAGAATTAATTAGCTCTAAAGGTTTTTTCTTTGCTTTCATAATGTTTGGTAATGAAGCATATCTTGGTTCATTTAATCTTAAATCACAAGTAACAACGGCAGGTACATTTACTTCAATTGTTTCTAAACCCTCGTCAACCTCTCTTATAATTTCTAAGGTTTTATCTTTAATTGTAATTTTTGATGCAAAAGTTGCCTGTGGCCAATTTAACAGCGCAGCTAACATTTGTCCGGTTTGATTGCAATCATCATCTATGGCTTGTTTACCCATAAAAACTAGATCTGGTTTTTCTTTTTCTACAATTTTTTTTAAAATTTTTGAAACTGCTAATGGTTCAATTATACTATCAATTTTTACATGAATACCTCTGTCTACGCCAACAGCTAAAGCTTTTCTAACTGTTTCTTGAGCTTTTTCTTCACCTATAGTAACTGCAATGACCTCTTTAGCTTTACCAACTTCTTTTATTCTTACAGCTTCCTCTATCGCATTATCATCTGGTGGGTTAGTTGACATTTTTACATTATCTGTAACAATCCCGGTAGCATCCTCTTTAACTCGTACTTGAACATTGTAATCAATTACTCTTTTTACTGCTACTAATATTTTCATTATGCTCTTAGTAATTTGTTTTTAGAATCATATGGACTTTCATCCAAAATTGTAGCGTCGTGCATTTTTCCTAAAATATCAATTTTTAATTTTTGACCTGTTGTTGTAAGCTCTGGTTTCACCATTCCTAAAGCTATTGATTTATTTAGTCTAAAACCAAAATCACCTCCTGTTGCTCTTCCAACAACTTTTCCACTTTCATATATTGGATTGTTTCCTAATACATCTGCATCAGTTATATTGTGTACTTCCATAGTTACTAATTTATTTTGAAAACCTTTTTCTCTCCATTTATTTAATACTTCTAGACCAATAAATTTTCCTTTATTTGGATGAATAAATCTATCTAATCCAGACTCGTATGGTGAATATTCAATAGATAGTTCTGTGCCTACTAATTTATAAGATTTTTCAACTCTTAAACTATTCATTGCTCTGATTCCAAAAGGTTTTAGGCCAAGATCTTTTCCATTTTCCATCAACTTATCAAAAATATGATTTTGATATTCAATTGGATGATGAAGTTCCCATCCTAATTCACCAACAAAATTTACTCTCATTGCTGTACATGGAGCATGACCAATATCTATTTTTTTAGAGCTTAGCCATTTAAAATTTTCATTAGAGAAATCGTCACTTGAAACTTTTTTCATTAAGTCACGAGCTTTAGGACCGGAAACTACCAAAACTCCTGTAGAATTTGTAAGATTTTCAAATTGTACAGATCCATCATTTGGCATCCATTTAAGTATCCAATCGTGATCTAATCTTTGAAATGCTCCTGCTGAAACTAAATAGAAACTATCTTCGTTTTCTCTCATAATGGTAAATTCTGAATGTACACCGCCTTTTGTATTAAGAGCATGACATAAATTAATTCTTCCAATTTTTTTGGGAAGTTTGTTGGCTACTAAATTATCTAAAAACTCTTCCGCCTTAGGACCTTTAATTCTACATTTTGCAAAAGCAGTCATGTCTAAAAGACCCACATTTTCTTTTACATTTTTGCATTCTTTTTCAACTGCCTTAAACCATTTTGATCTTCTAAATGACCAATCGTCTTTTTGTTCCATACCGTCTGTCGCAAAGAAATTTGGTCTCTCCCATCCAAATTTTTGTCCAAAAACTGCTCCCAAATTTTTCATTCGATCGTAACAAGGTGCTTGTCTTAATGGTCTTGCCGCTTCTCTTTCTTCGTCAGGATAATGAATGATAAATACATTTCGATAAGCTTCTTCATTTTTTTCTATTAAATATGATTTTGAACAATAATCTCCATATCTTCTTGGTTCAACTCCAAGCATATCAACTGTTGGCTCTCCATCTATAATCCATTCTGCAAGTTGCCAACCTGCTCCGCCAGCTGCAGTTATACCAAAACTATGTCCTTCATTAATCCAAAAGTTTTTTAATCCCCAGGCTGGTCCAACTATTGGATTTCCATCTGGTGTATAACAAATCGCTCCGTTATAAACTTTTTTTACTCCAACTTCTCCAAAAGCTGGTACACGATGAATTGCGCCTTCAATATGAGGAGCAAGTCTTTCTAAATCTTCTTGAAATAGTTCATACTCTGAGTCTTTTGAAGGTCCATCTACATAACAACACGGTGCTCCTTTTTCATAAGGTCCTAATATTAAACCTCCCGCTTCTTCTCTCATGTACCACTGAGTATCGCTGTCTCTAAGCACGCCCATTTCTGGCTTTCCTTCTTTTTTTCTTTTTACAATTTCTGGATGGGGTTCGGTTACAATATATTGATGCTCAACAGGAATAACAGGAATTTCTAATCCAACCATTTTACCAGTTTGTCTTGCAAAATTTCCTGTACATGAAACTACATGTTCGCACTCAATTGTACCTTTGTCAGTTTCAACTACCCAGCCGTTTTTTGTTTGTTTCATTCCTATAACTGTTGTGTTTCTATAAATCTCCGCTCCTCTATTTCTTGCGCCTGTTGCAAGTGCTTGTGTTAAATCAGCTGGTTGAATATATCCATCTTCCGGGTGTTGAATTGCACCAATTAATCCTTCTATATTGCACAAGGGCCAAATTTCTTTAACTTGTTCTGGTTTTAAAAATTTTACTTCAACACCAATTGTTTGAGCAACACCTGCATACTGATGATACTCATCCATTCTATCTTTGGTGCTTGCCAATCTAATGTTTGAAACAACGCTAAAGCCAACATTCTTTCCTGTTTCTTCTTCTAATGTTTTGTAAAAATTAACTGCATATTTATGAAGTTGTCCTACTGAATAACTCATATTAAATAATGGAAGCAATCCTGCTGCATGCCAAGTAGAACCCGATGTCAATTCTTTTCTTTCAACGAGAATAACATCAGACCAACCTTTTTTTGCTAAATGATAAAGTGTACTAACTCCTACGGCACCACCACCTATAACGACTACTTTTGCTTTTGATTTCATTTTTGGATTTCTACTAAATTTTTATAATTAACGAAACAAATTTTTATCATATTTGCTATTTTTTTAACAAAAAGAAATTGCCTAAATAAAACCCAACAAACATTAATAAAACAAATATGTATACATTTATATTTATAAAAGAAATTGCTGAAATAGCTGGACCTGGGCAAAATCCAACGAGCCCCCAACCTATTCCAAATATACTTGATCCTAAAATTAAATTTTTATCTATATCTTCTTTTGAAGGAATTATAAAAGATTGAGTAAAAAATGGTCTAAATTTTCTTTTAAAAATAAAATGAAGTGGAGAAAAAATTAATATCGCTCCAACCATCACAAAACCAAGTGATGGATCCCACTCGTCAAATATATTTAAAAAACCTAAAACCTTTTGAGGATTAACCATTCCTGAAACTGTCAAACCAAAACCGAAAATAATACCAGATATTAGAGAAGATAATTTTGTCATTTGATGCCGAAAATTAAAATTGTAATTATTCCTGTAAAAATAAAAGAAATTGTTGCAGTTATTGATCTTATTGAGAATCTACTTATACCACACACACCATGACCACTTGTACAACCATTGGCTATTTTAGTACCAACGCCAACCAACAAACCTCCAATGATTATTAAAGGTAATGAGTTTGTCAAAACACTTTCAATTTCATTCCCCGATAACGAATAGAAAATTGGACCAATAATTAAACCTAATAAAAATAATAAATTATCAATTCTATTTGAACCTATAAGAATGCTATCAGATGCAATAGAGCTTACACCAGCTAATCTTCCATTGAAAATATAAAATAAAAATACCGCAAAACCAATTAAGAAACCACCGGTCATTGCTGGTAAAGGAGTAAAATTTATAATATTCATTAATTTTTTAAAACAGGAAATACAGGGTTAAATTTTAAAAATATTCTTTGATATTCTTGTTTTATACATCTATTTGAAATGAATTTCATATTTGTTTGTTCTGAAATTTTCTCTGCTTCTTCATTATGAATTCCATACTGTAACCATAAAGATTTACTTTTTTTATTAGCGGCTTCTTTTGCGATAGCAGATACTTCTTTTGAAGGACGAAATACATCGACAATATCAATTATATCTGAAATTTTTTCTAAACTGGTGTAGACTTTTTCTCCATTTATTGTCTCTCCTTCTGCAAAAGGATTAACTGGATATACTTTATAGCCAAAATCTTGCATATATTTCATAACAACGTTAGCTGGTTTTCTTTTTAGGTTTTTTGGATCTTCTCTTTTTTTTTCAGAACTTACTCCTATCATAGCAATAGTTTTTGAATTTTGAAGAAGAGCTTTTATTTCATCATCATTCATTATTATTTATTTTTCCATTTAGGTTTTCTTTTTTCTAAAAAAGCAGATATTCCTTCTCTTGCATCCATTGCCATCATATTTCGAGTCATAATTTTACTTGTGTACATATATGCTTTACTTAAAGGCATTTCCAATTGTTTGTAAAAAGCTTGTTTTCCAATTTTAATAGTTAAATTTGATTTTGAGGCAATTTTTTTTGCTGTCTTTAAAACTTCAATATTTAATTTTGCTTTTGAAAAATGATCATTAATCAAACCTATTTCTTTTGCATAATTAGATTTTATAGGTTCTCCTGTTAAAAGCATCTTCATCATTATTTTTCTATTTACTTTTCTGCTAACTGCAACCATGGGAGTGCTACAAAATAGTCCAATATTTACACCTGGAGTAGCAAACATTGCATCATTTGTACTATACGCTAAATCGCAACTTGCAATTAATTGGCATCCAGCAGCATAAGCGCCCCCATGTACTTTTGCTATTACTGGCTTTCTTCCCTCAACTATTTGTAACATTAATTTTGAACAAAGATTGAATAATTTAAGATATTTAGATCTTTTCTTTAAACTTCTTACTTCTTTCAAATTATGACCAGCACTAAAACCTTTTCCAACTCCTTCTAAAATTATTACTTTGGTAGAGTTATCTTTATCAAGTTTTTTAAAAGCATTTAAAAGAGACCTTAAAGTTTCAAAAGATAATGAATTATAAGTTTTTGGATCATTAATTTTTACATTTTTGATTCCCTGTCCTAAATTTTTTACCAAAACGTTCATATTTTTTTAACTCTACTACTAATACCTTCTTCTTCTTTTAAATTAAACTCTTTAGAATTTAAATCATGCAATTCTTTAATTCTTAAACCATTGGTATTAAGTGTTTGTATATCTTTTTTTTTCATGCCTTCGTGTCTTGCGTAAACTGCTTTTTTTTTATTAACTTGGTGTGGTTGAAAATCATTAATATCTTCAATTTTTAATTCATCGCTTATTTTAATATATCCTGCTTTGGAAGCTTCATTTAATAAATCCAATCCATTATTTGTTCTAACAATTGCTGCATTAAAACCCTCGTCTTCACCTTTAGGAAAGCCTCCTTTCCATGTGTCTAATGCTGTTATGTCAGAACTTTCTCCAATTGCATCTGGGCAAATTTTACATCTAAAATGAACTCTCCAAGTAGACTCTTCTCCCCAAAAAGAATTGTATTCTCGATCATATTCTCTACCATCTTTTGTTTTAATATACATTCGTCCAGGATTTCCAAATCCCCTGTATCTAAAAATTGATAGCTCTTCTTCTTTTACTTTAAAACTACTAATAAAATCTTGTGATTTTGTAAATTCAGTTGATCCTCCACAAACTAAAGTTAGTAAATATTTGCATAACTTGTTAACTTTTTCATCAGTTTTAGATAGTTGTCTTATGGCGCTTATATCACAAGGTTTTCCTACAAATGCAAAAGGTTGGTTTAAATTCAAACATTCGTGAAATCTATCTAAAGGTGAGGTTGGTCCATATCTCGAGCAGCTTCCGGAATTTAATAATTCTTCTTTGTTGTAACTAAACTTGGAAATACTTCTCATTGGTTTTTCTGGATCTGTAACAGTATGCAAAATAAATTTTACTTTTTTGGACTCTAATAAATAAAGGGATAATCCATTTAATAAACCACCTGTTGAACTTTCAAATCTAATTTTATCATCAGTAGACCATGCATAATACAGAGATAAATAATAGCCCCAAACCAAATCAAGTTTTGCTTTATTGTCAACATGTTTTTTTGGAAAACCTTCTACAATAACACCAGGACAAACTTTTAATATTTTATCAAAAGTTTCAGGATTAATTTTATTTATTTCTTTAGGTTCAAGTCTTCCTTTAGAAGACATTGATATTTCAATTTTATCTTTTCCTGTAATGCTTTGACAAATTCCACATCCAATACAAAGACCATTGTTTACAATATCACTTAGATTATTTATTTTAGCCACAACCTATTCTTAATCTGTTAAACCATCGGCTCTTGGTTTATTTCTTTGTATATGAATTGGTAATACTTTCCCATAAATAGCTTTTGAATGTTCGGGAGTATTTACTCTCCAAGGATCTAATACATAAGCTGGTATACAAAGATATCTTGAACGATTTCCTTCTACTTTTGTAACACGATGAAGTGAAAAACGTCCTTTAAATATTTGCAGATCGCCTGGCTCTAATTTTAACTGGCGAACTCTTGTACGATCACCAGCAAGTATTTTTTTAACTTCTTGAAAATTTTCATTTCCTGGTCCACGTATATTTGGACAATACTCAAATATTCCACCTTTATCTGATTTTTGTATCAATATACTTAAAGTAAATTCGCAACTATCAAAATGCCACGGAAGAATACCGCCTGGTTTCATAACGTTATAAGCGTGACAAGCCAAAGGATCTGCCCATCGATAGATAGGGGATATTCCTAGACAAGAAGATACAAACTTTAGAAGTTTTTTCTGTTTGTACAGAAATTTCATTTCTGAATCTTTTTCAAATAGATCTGAATTTAAATATCCATTATCGCGATTCATAAATATTCTTTTCGGATGGTTTTTTGGTAATGAAGAATCATCTTTAGAATACAAATATGCATTTATATTTTCTTTTGACATATAAACTTCATTGATTTGCTTTTCTAATTCGGTATTCATTATTTTTAATGACTTTGGTAAAATAAAATTAGAGATAGTCGAACAGCTAAAATGATCTAGATCTTTTTTGCATTTTTTTATTATTTTTTTTATTTTTGATAATTTTAAATTTTGAATTGGATATTTTTCTAAATCTACAATAGTTTTAAGTCTATCGTTCATTAACTTTATTCTAACTTGCCGTCTTCCCTCATTTTGGCTCTTATTTTTGTTGCTGATATTTTTTGGATTTTGTCTGGAAGATCTATTTCTTCAATTCTATATCCTACACCTCTACCGTAACAAATATTGGTAACATTGGGAACCAGCATAATTTTAAATCTGTTTTTGTATTTAGGTTTTAACTTTTCCTCTATGTTTTTTTTAACTGTTTCAAAATCAAATGGATTATCATCTACTCCTTGAACATCTCTTATTTGAATACAAACCTGGCCAGTTTTTTTTATTATTTTTTCAAATAATGCGTAGTGACCATCATGAAATGGTTGCCATCTTCCAAGCATTTGTACTGTTGGTTTTTTATTATTCCATTCGTATGACATTATTTTATTTTCTCTGCTATTTGAGGTGCCCAAAGTTTAGCATTTAATGTTTTAATTTTAAAATCATATTTTTCAGGTTTTACAAACATTTGGTTTGTATCTTCAAATCTACCTTTTTCGATAGTATCCATCCAAATAATGTAATCTGCGGGAAATAAACTTCTTGCATTCGGAGTTGGACATATAAAATCTGCTACAACATTATGACCTTCTTTTTTATATTTTTCTGCATGATCCCACATTCTTTTTGCTTGTCTTGTTCTTCCTTCTTCAGAAAAATCCCAGTCATCAGCTTCTCTCCTGATTTTATCGGCATTGATCCATTTAGCATTTATTAATGGAACTAGATTTGATGCAAGTGTAGTTTTACCGGACCCGGGTAAACCCATTATTAATATTATTTTCATTTTAAATATCCTCTCCTTTCCATTGCAAACAAATATCCCTCAGCACAAATTATAGGTCCTTCATTTAGTTTTTTTATTAAATCACTTTTCATAAATTCTCGTTTTAAATTTATCAATATTAAGGACAATATCAAATCAATACCTGGCTTTAAGGTTATTGAATAGTTTGACCATAGTGGCTTTGGCGATAATATTTGACAGAATTACTCAAGAATATGGTCGAAGAATTCAAAAACACCGAGGGCTAAAAAAATAGGTCCGGACCGATTTCAGCTTAACTTAACACTACGAATTTTCTAGACAGAATTTTTAAAATAAAATAAAGATCCGAAAATGAATTTTTCTTTAGAAATAGGTTCTCAAACAAACCTTGATGATCTACCAGATTTAAAGAACATATACATCACTTTTTTGCCTGGAGGAAACCACAAAGAAATGGCTGATAAAGCAAAAGATTTGGTAATAAAAGGGTTTAATCCAATTCCACATTTTCCTGCAAGATCTATTACAAATGAAACGCAACTGAAAGAATATGTGTCTAGATGCAAAGATGTGGGGGTAAAACAAGCTTTGGTTATAGGGGGAAGTCAAGAGCCTGTTGGTAATTTTGACAGTTCAATTCAGTTATTGGAGACGGGATATTTTGATGAGATGAAGATAGGAATTGCTGGACACCCAGAGGGGAGTCCTGATATATCCGATTCAAAATTAGAAAAAGCAATGATAGATAAAAAGCCTTACGCTGATTACATAATAACCCAATGGTTATTGGAAGCACAGCCAATTATTGATTTTATTTCTAAGCAAACAGTACCAGTGCATGTAGGAATTACTGGGCCCATGAAAATATTAAGCTTAATAAAATTTGCTAATATTGTCGGGACAAAAAATTCCATCAATTTTCTTAAATCAAATTTTGGTAAGGCTCTTGATTTATTGAAACCTAAAGACCCTAATGATTTAATTGGGAAAGTAAAAAAATTTTCAGAAAACTTCCACATTTATACATTCGGCGGCTTGAAGGAAACTAACAAGTGGTTGAAGGAGAATAAGTATGTCTAACGAATTTGACTATAGTAAAATAAGACATGTAACATCAGTTGATCAATCTGATAGAAACGTGCCTTATAATTTAAGACAAAGTGGTCCAACAAAAGTTGAAATGCTAATTTCTACAAGAGTGAGGAAATCACCTTATTGGCATTTATCAATGCGTGCAGGTTGTTGGAGAGCAACAGTTTATAATCGTGTTTACCATCCAAGAGGATATGTAAAACCTGAAAATGGTGGAGCAATGGTTGAATACGATGCAATTGTAAATCATGTTACCATGTGGAACGTTGCTGTTGAAAGACAGGTAAGAGTTAAAGGTCCAGATGCTGAAAAGTTTACAGACTACGTAATAACTAGAGATGCAACTAAAATTTCACCCATGAGAGCAAGATATGTAATCTTATGTAATTCTTATGGTGGTGTATTAAATGATCCAATTCTTTTAAGAATTTCCAAAGATGAGTTTTGGTTTAGTCTGTCTGATAGTGATATAGGACTTTATCTACAAGGTGTAAATTCTGATGGAAAATTTAATGTTGAAATTGATGAAATTGATGTAAGTCCTGTTCAAATTCAAGGCCCTAAATCGAAAGCTTTAATGAAAGATCTTTGTGGAGATCAAGTTGATTTTGACAATATGCCTTTCTATGGTTTAGCCGAAGCTAAGGTAGGAGGGAGAGAATGTGTAATTTCACAATCTGGATTTTCAGGTGAAGCAGGATATGAAATATATTTGAGACAGTCCACTTTATATGCTGAAGATATGTGGAATGCTGTTCTTAACGCAGGAAAAAAACATAATTTAATGGTTATAGCTCCTGCACACCATAGAAGAATTCAAGCTGGAATTCTTTCTTGGGGTCAAGATATGGATAATCAACATAACCCTTTTCAATGTAATCTAGGTTATCAAGTTTCTTTATCTGGTAAAGGTGAATGGAATAAAAAAGGTGACTATGTTGGTAAAGCTGTATTAGAAAAAATGAAAACTGATTTAAAAGCTGGAAAAAAACCTTATAAACTTCAATTAGTTGGACTAGAATTAGGTGGAAAGCCAATTGAAGAATATGCGCCTGACTTTTGGTTAATTTCAAATGGAGGAGGTGGAGAACCTGTGGGATTTATCACTTCTCCTTGGTATCACCCAGAAAAGAAACAAAATATCGCAATGGGTTATGTGCCTTTTGATGGCACATTAAATACAAATGGTATGCCTAAAGGTAAAGTTGGAACTAAATATAAAGTTCACTTACCAGAAAAATATTTAGACACTTCGGGAAAACCTGTGGATGCGGTAGTAGTTGATATTCCATTTAAAGAATCTTACAATGCAAATACAAGGGAAGTAGTAAAAGGTTAAATTATTAATAGGGGGATTTAAAATACTCTCCCCTTAAATATTTAATAAACTAATTTCATAGTAGTTTGCAAAATCCATTCTATTAGATTAATACTGTCTTCTTTAATTGTGTAGAAAAAACATAAAAACAAATAATGATTAAAGAATTATTAGATATTGTTGGCAGATCACTTAAGCTAGACAGATCTCTATATAAAGAAAGTAAATACTTTGGAGATGCTGCAATATATTTTGCTGGCATAATAATGATCTTGGATGGTGTAGCTGGAGCTGTTGCAGCAAACACAATAATTAAGACTTCAATAGGAATTTCGGGTTTAACTGCAATACTTACTTGGTTTGTGTGGGCAATTTTTATATTTGTTGTGGGTGTAAAATTATTTCCAGAAAAAGAAACAAAAATTCCATTCAAAAAAATATTAATTGCAGTTGGTTATGCACATGCGCCAGGTTTGATTAGGTTTTTTGCTGTAATACCTGAGTTAGTAATTCCAATAATTTTTTTTACTCAATTTTGGATATTTGCTTCGCTAATTATATCAACAAAACAAATACTAAATTTAAAATCAAATTTTAAGGCTTTTGGTATTGTTTTTTTATCATTCTTAATAATAGCATTTCTCTCAATTTCATATGTTATGAGTAGAATGAACGCTCTTCCAATTAGCTATAGTAGTTAAAGAGGAAAAACAGTTTTAGAAATTCTACAAGATTTACAAATTTTAAAACCTGTTAGAATAAGATTTTGTGAAACACTTTCGTCTTCTTTTTTACATTCCTCGCAGATATTGTTCAATTCTTGCAGATCCTTTTTATTTAAACCTTTATCTTCAAAGTCTTTAGTCATTGTCTATAAGTCCAGCTCCAGCTGTTTTTTGCATTAATTCTTCTGTTTCTTCCACGAATGTATCTTCTGATAATTTGCAAAGTTCTTGCCATTCTTTCTCATTGAATGAATTCTTGTTATCTAAAAGTTTAATATTAATTGTTTCTCCTTTTTCCCAAATTCCTTTATTTGAATAATTTGAATAAATAGATTGATTAAAATTTAGCAAAAATTCCTTTTCATCAATTTTTAATAATATTTTTTTTCCAATTATTTCTGAAGCTCTGCTTAAAAAAGGAATCAATAAAATTGGAAATGCAACATTTTCAAAATCTATTTCATCTAATCCTTCCATGATTGTTATTTGATCTAAAAAATTTACTCCAGCTATGATTGGGCAGTAAGGTATTTTTGAAGTATTGTTTTTTGTAATTAAACTAATATTTTGAAATTTTTTATTTTTATATAATTTAAAATATTGATTTAAATTTTTAATTCCTGGGAGGCCAAACATTTCAAGAAGCCTAATGTTTTTTCCAATTTCTTCTACAATTCCCCAGGAAAATCCCATAGCTTTGCTGGCTCTTTTAGCCGTTATATCTATTTCGTATAATGTTATCATTAGCTTAATGAGTTATATATCCAATGATCATCAGATGATTTTAAATCATTTGGCAAAGGAGCTCCTTGAAACATATTTATTCTTAACCATTTATCAGATCGAGGGTCAAATTTATTTGCACCAAAAAATGATAATTTTAATCTTAACATATCAATGGGCATAAATTTTGAACCAATAGTATTATCTTGTATTTCCGCATAGGGAAATTTCTCTGTTATGAAAGCACGTCTAATAACATGCCTTAAATCGTTATTCTCAATTAAAAATTTTCCAATGGTTAAGTTATTATTTTGAATTAATACTCTGTCATAAAGTTTATTAATATCTCTTGCTATTGCTAGTGGCTCCTCTAGATCAGAACAATTATTTAAACATCTGTCTGCCAATCTTGGTTCTCGCTTATTTTTTGAGATAAACCAAAAATATTGATTGCTTTCTTTTTTTGAAAAATCAATTTTTATTAAGTCAGAATATTGTTTCTCTAGAATTTCTCTTAAATCAGAAATGTTTCTACTGGTTGGTATAGAAAAATACTTTTCCTCTTCTGAGCTCATTTGATTGGATAAAATATCTGTTATTTCGTCAAACGGCTCCATCATCATGGATACAATATATTCAATAGACTCATCACCTAAATTTTTCTCACTCCATAGATATAAATCGTTAAATGGATATTCTCTTTCAAAGCTAAATTCTTTTTCTAATAAAATAATAAATTTATTCAGATCTGATATTAGTTCTTTGATTTTTTTTTTTTGAAAATCGTTATCTGTGTTCCATGAAGTAACATTTTTTATAGATTTATTTAAACAACGTATAAATACATC
>Ga0187833_10000496_pt1 | contig 45435 bp, 45 predicted proteins | sample ETNtaG_37_FD_167968 | JGI IMG/M metagenome (GOLD analysis project Ga0187833, IMG submission 167968) | Marine microbial and viral communities from oxygen minimum zone, Eastern Pacific Ocean - ETNP2014_SV_400_PacBio MetaG (Illumina Assembly) | ecosystem: Environmental > Aquatic > Marine > Hypoxic...
TTGAGTATTCTCGGTGGGAGGTCTAGGTCGTCTCCCTCTTTGTTGTTAGCTAGGTTTTTTAGGAATCGTACGATGGCGATAGGTGGAAGAAGCATCATATTCCAATAGGAACTCTTCTCTATGGTCCAGCCTGCGCGTTTTACCTTTCTTTTTAGTTGTGAAAGTGAATATCTGCGTAGAGCGTGAGCGGATTCGTCGTGCTTGCTCCAGAGCCAATGTGAAAGACCATGGGGTTACAAGTAGATAGTTGTTTTTATGTGTTCGCTTATTCCCCTTAGAATTCTTCGAAATCGTCTAATTGTTTGAGGTGGCCCTTTCGCTTTAAGTATTCGATCTGGGCCTTTGAATATTTGTAGAGAACGTCGCCTTTTTCTTCGCCACTGTACTCCCAGGGTTCTACGATGATTAAGTCTCCGGGGCGTACCCATAGTCTTCGCTTTAATCTTCCGGGGATGCGGCAGATTCTTGTTCTTCCATCAAAGCATCTGACGCGTACTCTCGATGCACCTAGACGCTGTTCTAGTAGCCCAAAGGTTTGTGGAGGTCTTGGGAGTTTGATACGCGTAATTTCTTGCTGGAGCTTGTCCTGTCGTTCTTGCTCCTCTTTCTTTTTACTCATGTAGCTATCACTATCTCCAGTTTGTTTATATAAGTTTGCTTCTCAACTAGTTGCGCTTCTTCTTAGAAATTACTACGCCTACAATGGCTAGGACGCCAATGACTGCCAGGATAGCTGCCATGGGAGTGGATGAACCTTTGTCCGAGACTACGTTTCCGGTTGCTTCTGGTGCAGCGGGTGCTTCTAGTGTAGGTGCTGCAGGTTCTTCTACTACTACCGGATCTTCCTTGACTACTCTCTGTACTTCTTTTCCAATGATAAAGTAGCTGAAGCCAGGTGTTGCAGCGGTAAAGGTAATCATGTTTCCTTTTTCTGCTCCTACAGTGGTTGCAAGGCGATCGAAGTTGCCTTTGTTTACTCTGTAGAGGCTGATGTCACTTTTTGAAACGCCATTGTCTTGTAACCAGACCTTGTCCACGACGAATTCGATGGTGGCATCTGACATTAGGCTCTGATCGAAGCTTCCTGAAGGGGAAATCTGGACGTACTTGTAGATTGGTCCGTTGAACTTTCCGGGGATGTCAGATTCTGGCTTGACAAGCAGGTAGGTGTTCCTCATGGTCTTGGAGACAACGAATGAGATCTTGGTTACACCAAGGCTGTCATCGTTTGTCGTGAAAGACTGGGCTCCTTGTGTGAGTGAGGACCATCCCTTTCTGTAATATTGACCCTTAACGCCTTTGGATGACCAAGCTGATGCTCCGCCTCCTCCGCCGGAGCCTCCGCCGCTTGAACTTGTTGCTGCTGCTGCTACGGGTACTGCCATCTTAAGGGTTGCTCCTATGTCTGCGCTGTTTCCTGATCCGTCTGTACAGCTGACGTTGTAGGTGTGCGTTTTATCGTTTTCTAGGGTTCCGAACGTGAATGCGGTTGGAGTTCCATTAACGGTGTATTGTTCTCCTTTTGCAACTCCTCCAATGGAGATGGTGCAGTTGGCGCGAGTGAAGATAGCATCTGTGAAGTTGTAGCTGATGGTTGGCTTCAAAGTAAGTGTTTCTGTCTTTCCGGACGCGGTCTCGATAGCGACGGTTGGGCTTGTTCTATCTACGATGAAGTTGAATTTGTTTGAGGCGTTGATATTGCCCAGACTATCATTCATGAGGATGGTGACGTTGTGCTTGCCTTCTAGCAATCCTGATCCGTTCATGCTGGCGTTCCAGAAGTTGGTGCCTGACGTGATCGACATTGAGTGTACAGAGTGGTTTGAACCGTTAGTTACATTGACTCTTACGGTGTTAATTCTTGTGAATGCATCTCGTAAGGTAAAGTTGAATAATAGTGATCCATTAGCGAGGCTGGTGGAGAAGTTACCGTTCTCGACAACGTTTATGCTTTGTATAGGGTTGTTGGTGGTTGTTAGGATAGGACCGCTGAGGTCGATTGTGATGGTTACGTTTGCAGACTTGTTTTGGTTGTTTACACTGTCATTAGCTATTACTGTGATGGTTGCGTTTCCTTCCACCATGGTGGACGTATTTAATGTTACGTTGTAGCGATTTCCTGCGGTGGGTAATCCTACTAAGATGAATGAATTTGAACCGTTGGTGATGTTGAAGGTTACCGAGTTTACTACGGTGGTTGCGTCTAGTGATCTTACCGTTATATTTACGGCAGAACGGTATCCTGTTGTGAAGTTTTCCGTTCCGTTTAGTGAAAGGATGGTTACATTCGGTGCTGTGTTATCAATGGTGATGTTGATGATTGAGCTGTTGGTGACGGTTGAGTCACTTACGTTGTGTGCGGTGATGCTGATGTTATATTTACCATCTGGAATTTGAGTGGTGTCGAAGGTTGTGTTGAATCTGGTTGCGTTGGTTGAGGTAAGGCTCACGTTGAAGGTGATGTTATCTGAGGAGTTAATAAATTGCCAGGTCATGTTGGTAGCGTTACTTGTTGTTGGAATCGAAACGTTTAGTTGGATCGTTCCTGAAACATTGGTGTAGGTGGTGGGCGTTAATGAGATGATGGGGCCCATTGCGAAAACTGCTGTTAGAAATAATATAGCTGCTAGGCCAATCAAAATTGTCTTTTCCCAAACCCTTTTATTATTCATATTGTAAATCCACGAATTGCACTAAAATTAATCTTGGATGACGTTCTATATAAACCTTTTGATTTGGTACTTTTTATGGTGGCTTTACCGTCGATAAATTTAGTTTGGTTTTGAAGCTCTCATTATTTTCTTCTGACGGTGATTGGTTTTTTATTTTTTGAAAATGGAATTAATGGAATTGTCTGCACCCCAAACCTTTTTATATTTCTAGCGTACTCAAAAGAGATGGTCGCACATCAAGGTCTTAATTTACCCGGACAACGCATGTTTGCGAGTCCTGCTCTCTTATGGAAGCGGATGGCGGCTTTATTGTTGGATGGACTTGTTTTGAATTTCACTGTGTTGTTTCCATTTCGTAATGCGGTCCAGCGGACGTTGCCTGCGTTTGAATCCATGAATGCGGCGTATAGCTATTTGATGACGCATCCTAGTATACAGGAGGCGTTGATGTTGTTGACGGTTGTGATGTCGTTGTTTGTGCTTGCTTACTTTACGTTGATGGATTATCAGTTTAGTACGACGCCGGGTAAATCCTTATTGCGGATTGCGGTGTTAAGTGAAACTAAAAAGATGACGTTGTGGCAGTCGCTGTTACGTAATATGTATGTGTTGCCTGTATTTCCCTTCTTTTTGTTGTGGATTATTGATCCTGCATGCTTATTATTCTCTCCTCATCGCCAGCGTCTCTCGGAGATGTTGAGTAAAACACGAACGGTGGAATTCCATGCCCTCCAGTAAGAAGGTGGTCGCTAGTAGAAGTCCCTTACGTTCGATGTTGTGGATTATTGTTTTTTTAACGTTAGGTAGTATGCTAGTTGCGAATTCGTTCTCGTTTTTGCAGGGCAGTCAGTTAAAGGAAGGTAATATTGCGGTGATTCCGGTTAAAGGCATTATCTTGACGGATGACGCTAACTCGTTTTCTCAGGAGGTGACGCCCTCATCGGAGATTGTTTCCTTTATAGAAGATGCGGCTGCCGATGATTCGATTAAAGGCATCTTATTAGAGATTAATAGTCCAGGTGGTTCGGCGGTGGCTGCTGAAGAGGTTGCATATGCAATCGAACATGCTGGAAAACCTACCGTTTCATGGATTAGGGATATTGGAACGAGCGGGGCGTACTGGATTGCTTCGAGTACGGACCATATTGTTGCGAGTAGGATGTCGATTGTGGGCAGTATTGGTGTTACTGCTTCTTATTTGCAGTTTTCTGGGTTGTTATCGGACTATAATATTAGCTATCAGCGCCTGGTTGCTGGCAAATATAAGGATATTGGGAGTCCTTTGCGTTCTATGACTAGGGAGGAGCGTATTCTTTTGCAGCGGCAACTGGATATTGTGCATGGATTCTTTATTGATACGATTGCGGAGAATAGAAATTTAAGTCGGGTTTCGGTTGCTAAGATGGCTACCGGGATGTTTTATGTAGGTAGTGATGCTCATTCGAAAGGTTTAGTGGATACATTAGGTGGGAAAGCTGCGGCTATTACTTATTTAGAGAGTGAGATTGGGATGAATGGGACGTTACATGTGTATGCTCGCGATCGTTCATTTCTTGATTTGTTGTCTTCTGTATTCTCGGGGCAGTCGTTTTCGGTTGGACAGGGTATTGGAAGTGCGTTAGTTGAGAGAAATTCTGGTATAGACGTTAGGATTTAGTTTGTTTGGGGTTGTTCTGGTGACCTCCTCCCCGCACTTTAGTGCGGGGCTTCCTGTGGTTAAGCAAAAGCTACACCGTGGTGCTCCTCCTGATTCTCGATATAGTGAATCATCGAGTTCAGGTCATTGTACCCCACAGTCACTGAAAATCCTCCTGGACTCCAAAAATGTCCATTCGGGTATCGAAGCCTAAACTTCTCATTATTCCGAAAAATACAATATGATGACCTTCCCTTGAGAAGCTGGAAGGCTTTAGAGTCAGTCATGTTGTGAGGCAAGGTCACGAGAGCATGTATATGCTCAGGAAGCACCTTGAGGTAGTGCACCTTAATGCCATGCTCATGTGCTGCTTTTCTGATAGCAGCTTCCACAAGGTTTTTATTCTTAAGCTTCTGCATCATACAATAGCGGTACTTGGTGCACCATTCAAGGTGCCAGAAGTTAAGGCCTAATTTGTGGCTGTAGTGCTTTGGTTTCGTGCTTATCATCTTTCGTCCTCCGCAAACGAAAGCTCACACTACTCTTGGTGGAGTAAATGAAAGCGCTGTTTCGTCCGCAGATTATTCTGCGGCGAAGCCGCAACAAAAAGTTTTCTAGAATAAACGCCCTAAAGGGCGGGGATTAAGACCCCAGTGCTCGCTACGCTCGCATACATAAAAGAAATCACTTCTGAGATCAAGCGACTTTCCATGTACGAGGACGGTTACTGTCTGACCAGTGATGCCTCCCCTCGATCTGGGCTCACTCGCTTTCTGCACCACGTACTGCGTAACGGGATCGAATCCTTTTGATTGGAATAATGCGTCTAAGGCTCCTCCTCCTTGTTGTACAGAACGCGTGACTGCCATTGGACTGTAGAACACGACTTGGCCTTCTTCAATGGAGACGTAATCTGAAGTAGCTTCGCTCATAGCTTTGGAATTTTATCTCTCTATAAAAATATTTGGCCCCCAAATCACAACCTTTCAAGACTTGCGTCTTGACAGTTGTGCTTTCTCAATCACAACCTTTAAATACTACCTTATATAAAAAAAGATAAAGATATTTTAATTTATATAAATGGCAAAAAAGATTATTTCGTTGAGCGTCGATGGGCGAGTGCATGCTGACTTCTCTAAGGAGTGTAGAGATAGGGGCTATGTTATTTCTAAATGGGTGGAGAACTTAATGCAGGCAGAGGTTGAAAAGTGGGAAAAGGAATAGTTGCAATGTTGATTTTGTTGATGCTGCCACTAGCTTTTGCGGGTTCGGTTGATAGCGAGGTTATGGATGCGCTTGAGGGGAAAGAACGAGTCAAGGTTATTGTGATGTTGAAGGATGCGCCGGTTGATACCTCTGTAGATACTGTTGGGGAGAGGTCAGAGGAACAGCAGGAGATGATTTCGGAGCAGCAGTGGGAGGTTTTGGATGCTTTTGGGTCTGGGGAATCGAGCATCTTTTCGGGGGAGCCGGACTTTATTCTTGATCACAAATATTCTAGTATTAATGCGCTGTCGGGAAGTGTGACGGCAGAGGGATTGGAAACGTTAAAGGCGCAGGAGGAGGTTGCGTCGATTGTGTTGGAGGAAATTTATACGATTTCGCTGGATGGAAGTGTGCCACAGATAGGGGTGCCAGAGGTTCGCGGGGTGCGACCGGGAGGAATCAATTTGACCGGTATTAATCAGACGGTGTGTGTTATTGATACGGGTATTGATTATACGCATGCTAATTTGGGTAATTGTAGTACGGAGAATTTGACTAATGGTGCATGCGGTAAAGTATTAGCGGGACATGATTTTTGTGCGGATGATACTTCATGTGCGACCACGGATACCGATCCTATCGATGTGCATGGGCACGGGACGCACGTTTCAGGGATTGTTGCGAGTAATCATTCTACCTATACTGGTGTTGCACCCGATGCTAGACTCATTGCACTGAAAGTGTGTAATAGTTCGGGCAGCTGTCCGAATTCAGATATTATTGCTGCATTAGATTGGTGTGTTACGAATAAGACGCTCTTCAATATTAGTGTTGTGACGATGAGTTTGGGAGGAGGATTATTATCCAGTTCTTGTGATACTAATGCTGTTGCGAATGCATCGAACATTGCGGCTGGCGCAGGGATGTTTGTTACTGCTGCAACCGGGAATGATGACGCTACAAGTCAAATTGCTGCACCTGCGTGTGGTTCTAATGTAACGGCAGTTGGAAGTGTAACGAGTACCGACGCTATTGCTAGTAATTCAAACCGGGCGACGTTTGATACGATATTTGCTCCCGGAGATTCCATTACCTCACTACAAGTAGGTACCGATGGCACTTCCTCGCAATCGGGTACCTCAATGGCAACCCCTCATGTGGCGGGGGTTGCCGCCCTTCTCCTACAGTTCAATAGCTCCTTGACGGGGGCGGATATTAAATGGATTTTAAACGCGACGGGGAAACCGATTACGGATGGATCGAATACGTACTATCGGGTTAATGCGTCTGCGGCGTTGTACCATATTGATAGTTTGTCACCGGTGTTTTCATTTAATGGGTCGAATGCTACCTCTGTGAAATTCAATTATTCGGTGTTGTTCAATATGACGTTTAATGATACGGTGAATTTGAATTCATATACGTTTTCGTGGAATGATTCGGGGTCGTGGGTTAATGCGTCAAATGGTACGTTTCGTGGTCAGAATCAGGTGATTAAACTTGCTAAGAATATTACTGCTACGCGTGGGGATGTTGTTGGGTGGAAGTTTCATGTAAATGATTCTGGGAGTAACAAGAATGTGACGATTGAAAGGATTTTTACGGTGCTGAATACGGCGCCGGTTGTTTCTGGGGGAGATCTCAATGATAGTTCTTTGCTGGCTTCTGAGGATATCTCGGTTAATGCGACGTATACGGATGTGGATTCGGATGTGGGTAATGTGTCGTTCTTCTGGTTTAGAAATGGGACTGGGATTTATAACGAGACGTTTACCAGTATTGCGAGCGGGACGGTCATTTATTCCAATCTTTCTGCATCGAATTACAGTGTTGCGGATGTGATTAATGTGACTATTAATGCTTCAGATGCTACAGATTCATCATCTGTTCTTGCTAGTAGTCAGTTGACGGTTGTTAATTTGCTTGCGAATGCTACGTTGCAGCGTCCTGCTAATAGTTCGGTGTTAAGGATTAACAATACGTTGTTGAATTGGACGGCTATTGATGGAGATAACGATACGATGAACTGTTATGTGTATGGTGATAATACGAGCAATCCAACTAATAGAATTAATTTTACTGGCAGTATTGTTAATGGAAGTAGCGTGACGTATAACTGGACGGATTTGAATGAGTCTACCTACTATTGGAAGGTGCAATGTGATGATGGGGTGGCTAATGGAAGTAACTCGTCGATCTTTCAGTTTACGATAGCGATACCGCCGACTACTAGTGTTTCATTAAACTCGGTCACGGATTATGATTCGGATGGAAATATTGAGATTAATTGGTCGGATGATGGGAATGAAACCAATGAACAGTATCGGATCTATCGTTTTAGTTCTCCTATTTTTTCTGTTAATAGCTCGGTGACGAATATTACGACTGGAGTGGTAGCAGGTACTCAATTTTATGAGGATGTTCTTACAGACAATGGAACTACGTACTGGTATGCTGTGGTGACGGTGGACGATGCGGGCAATTATAACGATAGCGTTGTGTCAACAAGTTTGAATGGGAATGCTACTGATAGTATTAGGCCTGCAATGAGTACGTTGACGAATGTTACTTCGAGTAGCGGTGTTACGACGTTGAATTGGACGAATACTACTCTGGATATTGATGGCAATACGGATAATTTTAGTTTGCGGTTTAAGATTTGGAATAAGGTAACGGCTGAGGCGAATTTTACGGCCCTGCATGTGAATGAAACTGCTAGCTTGGTGAAGACGGTGACGTATGCGAGTGCGTGTAAGGATGGCTATTGTACGACGACTCATGATCTCAGTGATACTTCCTCCTATACGTATTATGTTACGACGATTGATGATGGTAATAATGAGAATGTTACCTTGCAGCTTGGAGGTAGCGCAAATGCATTCAATATGACTGCCACAAAAGTGCCTAGCTCTTCGAGCAGCACTAGCTCCGGCGGTGGAGGCGGAAGTGGTGGTGGCGGTAGTGGTGGCGGTGCTGCTAAATCTGGGTTCACGTATGACTATACTGATAATAGTGACTTGAATGCGGGTGCGGCGACAACGGTATCACCTACGCAGGGGTCTGGCTACAAATTCAAGGTTGCTGGAGCAGATCATACGCTTACGGTTTCGAAGTTGTATGAGGATCGAGTGGTGGTGGTGATTCAATCCGACCCTATCTCGGCAGTCTTTAAACCGGGTGAGGAGAAGGAATTTGATATTGATGAGGATACGGTGTTGGATCTGTATGTGAAATTGGAGAGTATTACTGGGGGAACCGCTCAGATTACGATGCGGAAGTTAAACTTGGCAGATGCGCCGATTGTTGTAGAGGAAGAGGTACAGGATGTGAGTGAGACACTTGAATCGTTCCTTGAGGAGGATGTGCCGGAGGAGATTCAGGAAGAGAATAATCAGTTTTGGAAGTCAATTGTGGGGGCATTGATTGCTTTGTTGGTATTGGTGATTTTGTTGATCTTTAGGTTTAGGCCGAAGCATCATCATAACCATGAATCTCATTCGATCCATCACCATACTACTGAAATTTCTGAGGGGCATGCGTTGCGCGAACATTTTCATCATAAGGATCATCACAAAAAGCGCTGATTAAGCGATAGGTTTTTTAATGAGGCTGGGATTTCTAGATTATGGATGCTGCGACGCTCAAGAAAAAATACCTTGATTTTTTTAAGGAGAAACAACACGCTGTTCTTAGCTCGAGCTCTTTGATTCCGGAACATGATCCTACTGTGTTATTTACGACTGCGGGGATGCATCCTTTAGTTCCCTTCTTGATGGGGCAGCCGCATCCGCAGGGTAAGCGAGTTGCAGATGTGCAGAAATGTATTCGTACTGGTGATATTGATGAGGTAGGAGATCCACATCACCTTACGTTTTTTGAGATGCTTGGTAATTGGAGTTTTGGTGACTATTTTAAGAAGGAAGCAATTGAATGGTCGTTTGAGTTTTTGACTTCTAAGAAATGGTTAGGGTTTGATGTTTCTCAATTACATATTACGTGTTTTGCCGGAGATGAGGATGCTCCTAAAGATGAGGAGGCTGCTTCTGTTTGGGAATCTCTAGGTATTTCTGAAGATAGAATTTACTTTTTGCCGAAAGAGGATAACTGGTGGGGCCCTGCTGGTACTACGGGTCCGTGTGGTCCGTGTACGGAGATGTTCATTGATACCGGTGTAGATGCGTGTGGTCATGATTGTGATCCGTCGTGTTCTTGTGGTAAGTACTTTGAGATTTGGAACGATGTGTTTATGGAGTACAATAAGCAGGAAGATGGTAGTTTTGTTCCACTTTCTCAGAAAAACGTAGATACGGGGATGGGTGTTGAACGAACGGTTGCTATGTTGCTGGGAAAGAAAACGGTGTATGAGACTGATGCGTTTATTCCGATCTTAGATGCGATTAGTGCTCGAGCTTCAAAGAGTGATGATAAGAGTCTTCGTGTTATTGCAGATCATATTCGTGCTTCGGTCTTTATCTTAGGAGATGAACACGGTGTTGTGCCGTCGAATGTGGATCAGGGTTATATTTTGAGGCGTTTCATTCGTCGTGCGGTTCGTCATGGGCGGAAGATGGGGATTGTGGATGCTTTTTGTGCTGAGATTGGTAAGGTGATTATTGACGTGAATGCTAAAGCGTGGCCAGAATTGAAGAAAAACGCGAAGCATATTCTTGCTGAACTTGCTAAAGAGGAAGAGACGTTTGCAAGTACTCTCGAGAAGGGAATCCGGAAATTTGAGCAGATGACTTCGGATGGCAAGATTGATAGTACGGAGGCGTTTCTTTTGTTTCAATCGTATGGGTTTCCTATTGAGATGACTGAAGAATTAGCAGCGGAGAAAGATATTACGGTAGACGTTGCTGGATTCTACAAGGAATTTGAACAGCATCAGGAGACGAGTCGGGCTGGAGCTGAGAAGCGGTTTAAGGGCGGGTTGGGTGATCATTCTGAGGAGACTAGAAAATTACACACGGCTACTCATATGTTGAATGAGGCTCTCAAACAAGTTTTGGGTACAAGGGATATTCACCAGAAGGGTTCTAATATTACTCCCGATAGACTGCGCTATGATTTTAACTTTGATCGGAAATTAACTCCTGAAGAGAAGGCTAAGATTGAAGATTTAGTAAATGCTAAGATTAAGGAAGGCTTAGCCGTTAGTTTTGAGGAGATGACGGTTGAGGAGGCTCAGGAGACTGGTGCCGAGGGTGCATTTGCGCACAAGTATGGGGAGAAGGTGTTTGTGTATTCGATCGGTGACTTTTCTAAAGAAATCTGTGGCGGCCCGCATGTGGATTCGACTTCGGATTTAGGTACGTTTAAGATTAAGAAGGAAGAATCGGTTGCGGCTGGTGTTAGACGGATTAAGGCTGTTTTGGTTTAGATTTTGTTCATCTTAATACTAATAGAACTGCCATTACAGCTGTAACCAGTATAGCACCCAGACTGATGGTAATGATGAAGGTTTCCAGGATTCGCTCCTGATGAGCGTTTTTCCTGATCATAGAAAGTGGTAATGAAGTAATCTATTTATAGTTTACGCGAAATATTAGTGTTTGTAACGTCCGCGCATTTCAACGGTTTCTAATCGTTTGAGAATTGCTTTTGCGTCTGTTGCGTGTTTCTTGTAGGTAGTTAGGAATGCTTTGTAGGCTTGTTCTGCTATCTTATGGTGTCTTGATTCTAGTGCTTCTTTTACTAAATGGATATCTACGGCTTTGTCTTCTACTTTGTGGGAGAAGAAGCTGAGGCCGAAGTCGATGAAATAGAGTTCTTTGTTGTAGATCATGTTGCTCGTGGTTAAATCGCCGTGAATGATGTTGTTGTTGTGGAGGATTGCTAGTTTTTTCCCGATTTCTTTTGTTAGTTTTGCGTAGTTCGTTTTGTTGAGGACGTCTCTTACTTGCTTTCCTTTCAGAAATTGCATCTCTATTGTCTGCTTTTGGTCGTCTTCAATTACTTGAGGGCAGGGGAATTTCAATTCTGTGAGTTTTTTGAGGACTTTTGCTTCTCTTTTTGTTCTTGATTTTCTCAGTTTGTTGTCGATTTGCTCTATTCTATATGTTTTTGGAAATCTGTCTTTTACTATAGAAGATGCTTTCTTGTAGATCTTGGCTTCTGCGCCCTGGGCGATGAGTTTCATAGTAGGTTAGATTTGTTTTAGCTTTAAAAGTGTTTGTAGAATTAACAGGCGACTTCGCAGGCCCTCAAGAGAGCAATACAGCCATCGATGTAGTCGGATCCGGCTTCAAAGCATTCTGCTGCTATGGGTCCAGAACTTTCGCAGGTGTTGAAGATTCGGTCTGAAGTGTCTAGGCATTGGTTGAGATCAATAGTGCAGGCGTCGGAACATGAGGTGTCGACTTCTATTGCTACTTGTGCTGCTCTGCCGGCTGGTTCGAATGAAATAGGATCGTTGTTGATGATACCTAGGAATCCAATGACTGCGATTGCTAAAAATGCTACTGAGAATGCGTGAATTGCTTTGCTTGGCTTGTCCATAGTATTTAACTGGAGTTTGTAGTATATAAATTTTTGTTTTTTGGGAAGGGAATATGGCGACTGAAGAAAAAAGAAATAGCCCCGGGCAGACTCGAACTGCCGTCCCGTGATCCAAAGTCACGGATGACTAGTCTCCTTGTTGCCAAGAATTTGACCACTACACTACGGGGCTGTCATGCGGGTTAGAACCGCTTGCTTCCTTGGATTTGAAAAGCCGATATCTTTATAATATTTTCTTATTTGATCTTTCCTTGTTAGATAAACTCTATAACTTTTGTTGGGCTTTATATAGGTAACTTTAGAGGCTATGAATCCTAAAGATGCGAAGGCCCTGTGCAAATCCTTGACGAGAGTCAAATTGCGGTTATCGAATACTATCTGAAACAATCCTGGCCAATGAGATTTTAGTTCGTAAATAGACCCATCTGTGTCCATGAGGCCCCTAATTACTGCTCTCAGAAAACTCTTTTTCTCCCATATCCATTCTGGAATGGTAGTTTGATTCGCAATTTTGTTTCCTGGCTTTAGACCCATCCTTGTGCAGTAGTCAACTAATTTCCGACTGTGAACTATTACCATCAACTCATTGGCATTTTTTTGTTTGTAGAATTTTGCTTTCAACTCAAATAATTCTTCCATCAAATTTGCTACATATCCTCTGAGATATTGATTGTCTCTGTTAGAATCTCCTGCAATTCTTACCATGTATGTGCCCACCTTTTTTCCTCGTTGGTAATGGTGTATGTTTCCGTCGCCAAGAACTATTCCTATGAACTCTGCTAATTTGGACGATTTTCTGGGAGTCTTGATGTCCTTTAAACTTCCTTTACTTTTATTTGAAATTGTCATCGGGGGGCGTTTGGCAATTTGAATAAATAGAAGTTGTTTATATACCCTGTGGCTGCACCTGGCAAGTGGCAAGTGCAAGACGAAAAGCGCTAAGAGGTAGGAATTTATTCTTGATAAAGGTTGACAGACTGGACAGCTCAATAGATCATTTGTTCCCTTAACTCCTTACTTGAGATGCTTTTGTAGAATGGATGCGGCTTCCTTGCCGTCAATTTTTCCTTTGAACTTGGCCATGAGCATACCCATATAGGCGCCTTGGTTGAGGTCGGGTTTTTCTTTGATGAGTTCTTTGACTGCTTGCTCTAGATCGATGTCCTCTAGCTTGAAGTGTTCTAGATTGAGCTTTCCGGTTTTGGAAATGTCGGCTAAGATGTCTATTAGTGAGTCTTTTGCTATTTCTTTCTTTTCTACTGCTTCGAAGATTTGTTCTAGATGTATGGGTGTAATTTTGAGTGGATCTGCGCCTTTGTGCTTTTTCTGGAGTTCTGAGGGATACGATAGAAGGGTGTCGGCGATGAAGACGGGTTTCAGTGAAGGAGCTTTCTTAATTGCTTGTTCGAAGACTGCTAATTTGGTTATTTCTAGCGAGGTGTCCTTCATCAGATTCTTAATTTTTTCTTTGGGTATCTCGTATTTTTTCTCGAGTTCTTCCATTTCTTGTTTTAATAGCTTGGGAAGTTTGATGGCGTTGCTCATTTCTTCTGTGATTCTGATGGGTGAGACGTCGGTTTCTGGATAGAGTCTTGCTGCGCCGGGCATTGGTCTTAGGAATGTTGTAGAAAAATCTTGCTCTGCCTTGCGGACTTCTTGTTCTATTTTTTTTCCTTTCTTTATGAGATTTTGTTGACGTTCTACTTCGTGTTCGATGACTTTCGGGATGCTTTTGAGATCTTGAAATCCCTTGACTTCGGTTCTAGCTCCTCCTTTGATGGAGATATTGACGTCTTGTCGTATCGTTCCGAGTCCTCGTTTTACGCCGGGAACTGAACGTAGGACCATTCCTAGATAGGCAGCTACTTCTTTGGCATGTTGTGGTGATTGGATTTCTGGTCCGGTTGCGATTTCTATTAAGGGTATGCCTAGACGATTGAGTTGGTAGGTGATAGCATCATCGCTTTCTTTTACTTTCTTTGCGGATTCCTCTTCGATACAGATATTGGGGATGGTTACGGTGCCACCGTCAGTTTCGATGAATCCGTCGATTGCTATTAATGAGGTTCTTTGGAATCCTGAAACGTTGCTGCCATCTACCACGGTCTTTCTCATGACCTGGATTTCGTCGATGAGTTTTGCGTTTAGTAATTTGGCTACGGTTAATGCTGTTAGTAATGCATCTGCATTCATGGGATCGGGCGGTGTTTCGTCTAACTCCATTAATCCGACGTCGCTATTGCTGCCGGTGTAGATTATCTTTTTCCTTTTGGTCATCTCGTGCTTTGCTGCCTGGTCGATTTCTCCGGTTTCACCTGCGACTGCTCTTAGGCGTCTCTGTACTTTGAAATCGGGCGGTGCGTCAGAATTTGATGTGGGTGATTCGCAGAAAAGTTTCTTTCCTTCTAATTGCTGGTGAATTTCAAGACCGCATTTGAATCCTAATGCGGCGTAGTCGATGGTCATGATTGAGTTTAGTTGGAGGAGGTTTAAAAATATTTGTGTTTGGTGTGTAGGGATTTGGGCGATGCTGAGGCACGGTGCACTTATGAGATTCAGAAGGAATCTCATGCACCTCCATGGGCGTCAGCAACGCTCCGATACTCTCTTAGTCTTCTTCAATCCAACCATAGCCTTTTTCTTCTAGCTTATCTACTAGTTTCCCGGTGCCTTCTAGGGCTATCTTTCCGTTTACTAAGATAACTAGCTTGTCGGGTTTTACGTGTTCAAGAATTCTTTTGTAGTGGGTGATGATTAAGATGGCCTTGTCTTTGTTCATGAACGCATTTACTCCTTCGGCAACTGCTTTGAGTGCATCGATATCTAATCCGGAATCGGTTTCGTCTAGAATTGCTAGTTTGGGGTCGAGCATCAGCATTTGTAGTATTTCTGCTCGCTTTTTTTCTCCGCCAGAGAATCCTTCGTTGAGATATCTCTTGAGGAATGATTTGTCCATTTTTAGGAGTGCTAATTTTTCTTGGACGAGTTTCATGTAGGCGGGAATGGGAATTTTTTCTTTTCTTTGTGCGTCGATTGCCGTTCGTAGGAAATTGGAGATGGTGATGCCTGCTATCTCGCTTGGATATTGGAATGACATGAAGAGTCCTGCTTTTGCTCTTTCGTCTGGACTGAGCTTGGTGATGTCTTTCTTGTTAAAAAGGATTTTTCCTTTCGTTACTTTGTATTTGGGGTTGCCCATGATGACGTTTGCTAGTGTTGATTTTCCTGAACCATTAGGACCCATGAAGGCGGTAATCTTTCCCAGATCTAGCTTAAGCGAGACTCCTTTGAGAATTTCTTTGTCCTCAATACTTACGTGAAGATCTTTTATTTCTAATATCATGCCAGCCCCAACATCATTTTTACTTCCTCGGAAGGTTCCCATGGCGGGTTGAAGGTGAATTCCATCTCGGGTTCGGTGAAGCCGCGAGTTTTCAATCCTGCTTTGATGGATGCGACTAGTTGGGGTGCGTACGGACAGGTTGGAGAGGTAAAGGTCATGGTGACTTTGATGTCTTTTTTCTTTATTTTAATTTCTCTGATGAGTCCTAGGGTGTAGACATCTATCGCTAGCTCGGGGTCTTGAATTTGCTTTAACACTTCAACGGCGTCTTTTTTTGTTAGGGTCATGCCATTGCCTCCACGACTGCTTTTTGGATCTTTTCTGCTAGTTGTTCGTCTTTGAATTTGCTGTAGATGGGAGTGAAATAGCCTTCGACGATCTTTTGTACTGCTTGCTTTTTGGTTAGGCCGCGAGACATTAGGTAGAATACAATTTCTTTGTCGATCTGTCCTACGGTTGAGCCGTGAGAACATTTGACATCGGGATTGTGGATCTCTAGATTGGGAATTGCGTCGGCCTCGGCTTTATCGCTTAATAATAATGCATCTTGGGTTTCGTAGCCGTTGGATTCTGATGCGTTTTTGTTAATTTTTACTAGGCCTCTGCTTAAGGCTTTGGCTTGGTCGTTGATGACGCCTTTCGTTACGATCTTTGAACTGGTGTTTTTTCCTACATGGATGGAGTCGGTTGTAAGGTCTAGGCGTTGTTTGTTCTTTGCTAGATAGACGGCGGTGTTGGTTGAGGATGAGCCTTGGCCTTCTAAATTTGTGGTGATATTTGCTTTGGTGAATTGCGAACCTAGGGATGCATCTACAAAATTAACCGTTGCATCGTTTTTTGTGATTGCTTGTCGGCTGATGACCTGGATGGTTTTTTCACTTAACGTTTGTAGGGAGGCGAAGGTGATTTGGGCATTTGATTCTGCGAGTATTCTGGTTTCTTCTCCTACATAGTTTGCGGTGCCTTCCTTTCTTAAGAGGATGGTTGCTTTTGTATTTTTCTCTGCGTGGATGAAGAGTGTGGAGTTTACGGGCCCTTCATTTGCTTTCATGGTGATGATGATTGGTTTTTTTACTTCTTTTGTGATGTGGAGTAACAGGAAATTGTTGGTGAAGGCTTGGTTGAAGGTGTAGAGTTTCTCTGCCTCTTTTGGAATGGTCCAGTCTTTTGTTGTAAATAATTTGATTCTGTTTTCGCCTTCCTTCTCGGTTTTTCCAATATCTCTGCCTTGAAAAAAGCGAATTCCTTGTTCGTTGTTCGTTTCTATATTGATTTCTGCTTTGGGGTGGGTGTTTGGATGCAGATCGGTTAACGGTGATTGGGGTCGTAACGATATGTTGAGGCCGTGTTTGAATGTGGGTTCTTTTGATTTCTCAAATACCTTGAATGCTTGCTTACGGTATGTTTTGATGCACTTTGGCTCGTCAAATGATTGTTCGAATGTTTTGAAGTTCATCCTAGGGAGCCCTCCATCTCTAATTCGATTAATTTGTTTAATTCTACTGCGTATTCTAGTGGTAATTCTTTGACGATCGGTTCGATGAACCCTGCTACGATCATTTGCTTTGCCTGTTCTTCGGTTAATCCTCGGGACATTACATAGAAGATTTGTTCGTCGCTGATTTTGCCGACGGTTGCTTCGTGGGCTAGGTCGGTTGTTGGTTCTTTCACATCCATATACGGGAACGTATTTGATTGGGATTTGTTGTCGATCATTAAGGCGTCACATTCTACGTTTGCTTTTGCATTCGTTGCTCCTTTCTTGATGCTTAAGAGTCCCCGGTAGGTTGTTATTCCGCCGCCTTTGCTGATGGATTTTGAAATTATTGTGGAGGATGTGTTGCGTCCTATCTGCGTTACCTTGCAGCCGGTGTCTTGGTTTTGGTCTTTTCCTGCAAACGCTATTCCTATGAAGTGTGACTTGGAGTTGTCGCCAATGAGCATGGATGCGGGGTAGAGCATTGTTACGTTGCTTCCCATGTTTCCGTTGACCCATTCGATGATTCCGTCTTTTTGGACTACTGCTCTTTTTGTGTTGAGATTGTACGTGTTTTTAGACCAGTTTTCTATGCTTGAGTATCTGGCTCTGGCGCCTTTGAGAACATGAATTTCAACGCAGCCTGCGTGTAGCGAGTTTGCGGTGTACTGTGGGGCAGAACAGCCTTCAATGTATTGTAGTTCGGCACCTTCGTCTACGATGATGAGGGTGTGCTCGAATTGGCCTCCTTTTTTTGCGTTCATTCTGAAATAGGCTTGCAAGGGTGCTTTTACTTTGACCCCTTTCGGAACGTAGATGAAGGTTCCTCCGGACCAGACGGCTGCGTGTAGTGCGGTGTATTTGTGGAGTTTGATTGGAACGCAACTTGTCATAAAATATTTCTTCATTAATTCTGGGTACTGTTTTAGGGCTTCATCGGTGTCTAGGAATACTACTCCTTCTTTTTCCCACTCTTCCTTTAATTTGTGGTAAATGACAGAACTTTCGTATTGTGCGCCTACTCCACCCAGTGCTTCTCGTTCTGCTTCGGGGATTCCTAGCTTTTCGAAGGTTTGCTTTATGTCGTCCGGTACTTCATCCCAGGACTCTGCATTCTTTTTTGCTTCGGGAAGCATGTAGTAGTGGATGTCATCAAGGTTGAGTTTCTTTAGGCTCGGACCCCAGGTAGGTGTTTTGAGTTCGTTGAATGCTCGCAATCCTTGTAATCTCTTTTTTAACATCCATTCTGGCTCTTCTTTGTCTTTTGAGATTGCTCTGACTAGTTTTTCTGAGACTCCTGGTTCTGAACGGAACTTTAGATTTTCCTTGTTGAAATTGTCATAGGTAGACCTGTCTATTTCGAATTTACTCATGCTTTGTGTTGCTGTTGCCATAAAGTTAACGATTGTTAAGTATCGCTGTTTTGTTTATAAAGATTGTGTAGAAATGGGTTTCGCTGATGTATATTATTTAGCCAAATCTCCCTGTCCAATTGGCAAAGTTGCGGTCATAGGATCTGTTGACCGTGTCTGCGCCTATTAATCGGTCCATCTCAGTCATGTTGAGTCCTTGTCTTCCGACAATGGTTTGTTCTCTTAGTATTCTCAGGAGTTCTTTTCCTTCGCTCGTTAGAAAGGGGAAGGGGTTGACTCTGATTTCTACTCCGTCACCTAGTTCATGTGTTTCGCGCATGCGTCTAGCACTCTCATCGTAGCCGCAGATGGCGTAGGCGGTGAAGAATACACTTTTTGCTTCCCGTTGTTGGTGTGCTTGTCCACGATAGCCGGCATCAGGGATTCTGTCGTTAACATCTAATTTTCTCCATTCGGAATGTTGACGTTTGTCTTTAGCACCGAATGCAGGGATGTGAAGAATCCAATAATCGTAGATTTTGTCTTTCTTTGTTTGTGAGGGTACGGTTACCTTCATGGTTTTTCCGTAAAATTCTTTATCTAATTCCATCTCAAAATTACCTTGGGTGTACTGAGAAAATAATTCGTGGCCCTTAATGGATCTGGACCAGGTTATTACTCGGGGTCTTCCATCGCCAGGTACCCAATACATTCCTACTGGGGGATCGGTTCTTTTTTGAGCGGTGGCGGCTTTAATTTGGTAATAGGGATATAAGCCTCCTGCCTGAGCAACTTTATCACTCATTCGGGTGATGTCTGCTATTGATTTTCCATCTGGCAGTTCCCAGGGTGTCCCTTCAATTTCTGCGTGGTCTCTCGCCAAAACTAAGGCATCCTGAATGACGTTAGGGGAATCGAGATGGAGGTAGTGGCGAGGACTTACTTTCTTGATGATTTTGTTGCCCTTATCCCTGTCTATTCGATGCTCAAGAGGGAGTACTACAACTCTCTCTCCTGCGTTCCTCAGTTGATGGGCTGCTTCGTAGGGATTTGAGGAGGGTGTAAATGCTAATTCCTCGTCAATAAGTCTTGCTATAACGTCGTCTGTTAATTGTTTGGGCATTTCATCGAATTTTTTAGATCGAGGAATGACTTTTTCAACAATAGCTCTTGCTCCCAATGAACCAGATGCTTCTTTCATATTGGATTAGAATGAAATTTCGTTTATAACTATTTCCATTGGAAAAGACTTATATAGGTTGTAGGAGTAGTTTTCATTATGAAACAGATGATGCCGCAGGAAGTTGAGGTCTTTTATTTGATTCCTGCTTTGCGTAAGGAACTTGCTCAGTTGTTTGTATCTGCTCATGATTTGAGTCAGCGGGAGGCTGCTGCTCTATTGGGGTTGACAGAAAGTGCTATCTCTCAGTATTTGAAGGATAAGCGTGCTAGTGGTATTACGTTTACTGCGGAAGAGAAGAAGATTGTTGCTAAGGGGGCTAAGAAGATTCTTGAGGACAAGGGAAATGCTTCTCAGCATATTTTTGATTTGACGGTTAAGTTACGGGGTAGCAAAAGCATGTGTGATTTGCATAAGTCGTTAGATTCTGCTGTGGATAAGAACTGTGATATTTGTTGTCATTGAAGTGAGGCTTTTAATTCTTGGATGGTGTGTTGGTAGTGTTGTTTGTTGAGGTCAGCGAATCGTTCTTCTTGTAACACTCTCTTGAAGTGGAGGTAGTCGGTTGCACGCCAGTATCTATTCCAGAGTTCTACTCGCTTTTTTAGGGTAGGATCGGGATGGTGCTTTTGGTATTCGTCTAGGAAGAAGTTAATTTGTTCTGAATCGAGTTTAGCGGACCACGGTGGACAGTAGCAGTTTTCGTAATAGAGTCTTGCTGGATCTTCAGCATTATCGCGGAAGGTGCTCCACTCCCAGTCGATGTAGTTGATGTTTCCATTGTGATGTAGGATATTTGAATTGCAGCAGTCTCCGTGGATTAATGAGAATTCCTTTATTTCGGTGAAGAGTTCTAGGTGTTGATGGAGGATGCTTGCAGTTTTCTTGATGATTGCTTTGTCATCTGCATCGTGCTTGCCGCCAATGTGGCGTACGTCGCTGAGAAATGACTTTTCTATGTCGAACATTCTGTTTTTTTGTTCGAAGCCCCAGAATTTGGATTTTGTTTTGTTTAAATTTGCGAGTTGCTTTGCATGAAGGGCTAGCTCTTCATTAGTCCAGGTTTCTTTTTGCTTGCCTTCGGTGTAGGAAAGGATGGAAAAGGGTTTTTCTAGTGAAGTGGTATCTAGATGGAGCGGTTTTGGGGCGTTTGTCTTAATTTTCTTAAGCCACTTGAACTCTCTTGTGAGGTATTTCTCTGAGAGATTCATTAATCCTATTCTTAAGACTAGTTGGTTATTGATGAGATAGTTTTGGTTTCTTTCGCCAGTTCCTAATGGCTCGATGGTGAGTTGCTCGTTTATGTTGATGAGCTCATTCTCTACTAGGATTTTTTTGAGTTCTTGTTCGTTGACCATGGTGCTATTGATGGTGGTGCGTTTAAAAACGTGTTTATAGAAGGGTGCTTACGATGTAAAAGACTAGGAATCCTAGAAGGTAGCCGCCGATGACGTCTTTCCAGAAGTGTTTTTTGAGTTGGATTCGGGTGATGCCTACGGTGATGGGGAGTAGGATGAAAATCCAGCCTAGCCAGAGGGTTGTTGTTGAAAAGAGGAATAATGCGGTAAAGGTTGAACGTGCTGTATGGACGGATGGAAAACTTGAGGAGAGGATGCGCTCGTAGAAGTTTGCGTGGTGTTCTTTGTTGGGTCTGTCTTTGAACCAGAGTGCCTTTATGATAATAGATATGCCATCTACGAGGAGGAGTCCTAGGATTCCCAGCGTGAGGGTGCGAGGTACTATTGCGAAGAGTAATAAGAGGATGGCATTGATGGGGAGACTTCCGAAACTGGTGAAGTCTCTTGTGATTTCGTCTTTGACCTTTGTTATGACTCTCTGATATTTTTCTAACATGAGTTGATTTTGTTTGTGTCCTATAAAAAAGTATCTGCAATTTTGCTTTGAAACTTTATAGCAAAGTATAAAAACTTGGTTTTTTTCCTTTTTCTTATGATTACGAGGTGCTTAGAAATATAATTTCTGGCACCTCTTCGTAAACTCAGAGGTGGTTTATATGACAATACAAGAAGTTGCGGCAGCGATGGTTGCTGATGGAAAGGGAATATTGGCTATGGACGAGAGTTCGGGTACTATTGAGAAGAGATTTACTGCATTGGGCGTTGAAAGTACTGAACATACACGCTGGTCGTATCGGTATTCGCTGGTTTCGGTAAAAGGTCTTGGCCAGTTTATTTCTGGTGCTATCTTATTTGATGAGACTATTCGTTCTAAAGATAAAGAGGGTGTTGCTTTTACTGAATTGCTTGCTCGAGAGGGTATTCTCCCTGGGATTAAGGTTGATATGGGTGCAAAGGATTTTGCAGGGCATCCTGGCGAGAAGAATACGATCGGATTAGATGGATTGCCTATGAGATTAACTGAGTATGCTTCTCTTGGTGCGAAGTTTGCTAAATGGCGAGCTGTTATAACCATTGGCTCGGGTATTCCCACGGATGATTGTATTGCCGCGAATGCTGAAGGCTTAGCTAAATATGGCAAGATGTGTCAGGATGCAGGTATCGTTCCTATTATCGAACCCGAGGTTCTTTTGGATGGAGATCATACGATCGAAGAAAGCTTTGAGATCACTAAGAAAACGCAGGAGCAGGTTTTTATGGCTCTGAAGCAGGAAGGAGTTGCTTTTGATGGGATGGTTTTGAAGCCTTCGATGGTCATTTCTGGAAAAGATTGTTCTTCGCAAGCTAGTGCTGAGGATGTTGCTTCTAAAACAGTTGAATGTTTAAAGGCTACTGTTCCGGTAGGTGTTCCTGGGTGTGCTTTTTTATCAGGTGGGCAGACTGATGACCAGGCAGCTTCACATCTGAATCTTATGAACAAAAATCATCCTGATGTTCCGTTCAAGCTGACGTTTTCTTATGGCAGAGCGTTGCAGCGAGAGGCTATGGCTGCTTGGGCGGGAAAGGATGAGAATCAGGATCTTGCTAGGGCAGCGGTCTTGAAGAAAGCTGAGATCTATTCAAAGGCTTCTAAAGGAGAGTATCAGGAGAGTTAGTTATCCAAACCTATTTAAATATTGAAGGCTTGAGACTCTTTATGTCAAAAAAGCAGCGGCTGCAACCTTCTGAAAATCAATGGTTTAAAAGGAAAACTACCCGTATCTTTATTTTGCTTGGAACACTGTTCCTCTCTCTCTTAGGTGGGAGGAGTATTGCGCTTCCCTGGACATTTCATCAGTATCTCAATAGTGAAAAGATGAGAAATCGGGTCCATGAAGAATTCTATAAGGAAGGAAGAGCAACCGTTCTCAAGGAATTGGAACTTGGAGCTGGAACTCGGTTTGCGTTGTCTTTGTTGAAAGGAAGGACAATTGAGGAGCGTCGAAAGGAAGCAAATTCTGCTTATCTTGAATTCTTACGCAGAGAGTTTTTCGATAGGAAATCCATTAAGATTGAGGTTATGGAAGATCCTTCCTTTTTTCATCCACATCGATTGCCAAAATATAAAATTGGTATTTACTGGTATAGAGATCTCATTGTGAGTTTTCGTCCTGATTCCAATGGTGAGGTTATGGATGGGTCTTTGAAACAGAATAAAGATTCTTCTTTTGTTAAGGAAGCTCGGGAATACATCACAGATCGTGCTGGCGGTGTTTGGAAGTCTAAGCGCATGAAAGAGATACGGAAAGAATGGAAATCTAAAAATCAAAAGTCTAAAATGAATGATAAGCGAGTTAGGTTTGGCAAGCCCGGTAGACATGTTGCCAGGGGGAGGAAGTGAGATCATGATTTCAGTGAAAGACATTACGGTTAGTGGTATTAAAAAAGATTCTTTGAAAGAGGATCTTCCTGAGCTGTATGAATTACAGAAAGTAGTTGAGAGGAGTGCTTGGCATCAGGATTGGTCGGTATTGGATCATACATTAGCTGTTATGGATCAGTTGCAGCAGGTGATGGATGGTGCTCCAGAAAAAGTTTCTAAATACTTGAATGAGAAGGTTGAGAAGCATACCCGCAGAGAGTTACTTATGGTAGTGGGAATGCTACATGATATCGGCAAGAAAGAGACGATCAAAGAGGTCGGTGATGAGATCAGATGTCCAGGGCATGAGGATCGGGGTGCGCTAAAGGCACAGGTGTTGCTGCCGAAATTTGATCTGACGGAAGCGGAGCAGGCTATTGTGGTTGAACTGATCAAACATCATGGCCATGTGCACGATATTATTACTCCCGGGAATACAGAAAGGGATGTACAACTAGGAGCTTTGAAGAAGGCTGCTCCTCACTTGTTTTGGATGTTATTGGTGTTTTGTCAGGCGGATACGATGGGAAGTCAGCTGCAGAAGACGATTCCCATAGAGTATCACAAACGGATAGATTTTTACAAGAAGGCTGTTGCTGGATTTGATTTAATTTCTAAGGAGAAAAAGAAGTCTTCTGAGGAAGAGACTAGCGAGCATTCAGAGTAGTTGCTTGATTTTTATGGGTTTGTAGATGCTGTCTGCTATGATGTAGGCTTCGAAGTTGTCGATGTTTGATGGCATTAAGGGGCTGAGTCTTGCTTGTTTGAGGAGATCGGTTCCTTCGGTTACTAAATTACAACTCGGTAGGACGATTAAGGTTTTCTTCTGATAGTTTCCTTTCAAGAAACATTTGAAGGTTTCTACTCTTGCCCCATCTTGTATTGAAATGGCTGGATGTTCGTGGCCGATGATGATGGTGTTAATGTTTTCTAATAGATTATCTTCTGGGATGATGTCGCCGTGTATTAGAAGGATATCTCCTAGGATTTTGAAGTCTACGGGTTGTACGTTACGTTTCTTTGCAATCGGTCCTAGGATGGTGTCGTGGTTGCCCCTTACCAGAATGATCTCATCGGTGTGTTTGTTGAGGAAATCTAGCAGTTTGAGGGTGTGGCGCCACTCTTGCTCTGAGATTCTTCCGAATTCGTGTTTTAGGTCGCCATTGATGATGACGGACTTGAAGTTTTGGATGTTTTGTTCTTTCTTTATGGTCTCGATGACTTTTTCCAGACGTTGCATGATTTCCTTGAATTGGAATCTCGGTATTAAGAGTCCTTGCTTGTTTAATGACTCTTCGAAGCCCATATGGACGTCTGAGAAGATTAAGGCTTGATGGTGCTTACTATACAGGCAGAGATCGTAGATGTGGAGGTCGGGAGTTATGTTCATTGTTATCTTCGGGGGACGGGGTAGGCAACCATATCTTCTTTGGGTTGGAATTTTGAGTACGGTAGGCCTGCGAGCCTGGCAATATGCTCGGGGACTGCTATTCCTGAATGTAGCTGTGCATAATCTGCATATTCAATTGTTCCTGCAATCTGAACGGGCCAGCCTCCTCTTTGGGTTATTATCGGCACTATGATTGCTACTCCCTCGAAATGTTCTTTCCCTGCATCGGAACCTAGGATCTGAAATTCTTCTCCTAAATCGAACGTGAGGTGGTCTTCGCTGTTTTCGATTACTGCTGGCTTGAAGACTCTCCCTATTCGGTTCAAGATGTATTCTAATCGCTCCATACGTTAAGAAGATAGTATTCTGTTTATAAACCTGTACTCGACTTAGTCTCATAATAATCAACGTTCAATAGGATATGTCAAAGGCTAAAGTGAACATTGATATAAAGAAAAAAAAGAAAAAAAGGTGAACGCAGTTACGCGTTCTGTCCTAGATTCCAAATGTCCTTCAAAGCAACTACTACAGTTGCAGGAACGACGAAAGCTAGTACCTGACTAAAAACTCCACTAAGGTATGCGCCGATGTAGCTTACACCACCTAAGGTGTTAGATGCTCCACCAAGTGCAGCTGCGATTATTAAAACCGTAGCTACCGTAAGGAATTCTTTTGTTTCTTTGCCTGTTACATTTAGGAATCCAACAATTAGACCCAAAACGACTAACAGAGATGTTAGCCAGGGAGTTGCTGAACCTAATGAAACAAGACCTAAAACAATAGCCAATATAACTCCGATTGTAAAGGAGTAATTACCTAGTTTTTTGTCCATTGTTGTTTCACCTCGTTTTTCTTTTTTGATTAACTTCACTTACTCTCGGATGGGTTATTTATTGCGGTGTACGCAGTGGCCCTATCGTTAAGAGTATTGATAATCAATAGCGCATATCAACTATATAAACCTTTGCTTTCTATCGATAAGCAATTTGAACAACATTTAAATATCAGCGTCGGTTCTAATCTTGTATACCAGTTCGGGGTGGACTATGGCATTTACAACGGATATACAACAGAAAATCATAGATTTTATCAAAAGGAGCCCTATTGGGGTCACTTCTAGTGAAATAGCCAAGTATTTGGGCTTGAATCGGATGACGATCATCAAATATCTTGCTATTATTCAGCAGCGCGCTCTTGTTGATTTCAAACAGTTAGGGATGGCTAAACTATGGTATATCCCGGTAACGCTGACTCGAGAGGGCTATTTTGATGATCTTTTGGTGGAATTGAGTGGATTGTTACCGAAAGATGCTCACGTTTTGGTAAAGAAGGCTGGTATCAAGGCGGCGCAGCATATTGATCTTTCGTATAAGCGCTTTCATGGGGTTGAGACGCTTTCTGTGGAGCAAGTTGTTGCTGCTTTGAAGGATGCTTATCGTAAGATTGGTGGCGAGTTGGAGGTTGTGGAACGGACTCAGTCTCTTATTATTATTAGATCTCTGAAAACTCCGTTTGGGGATGCGATTAAGGACTCTCCTGCACTATGGGAGACGGTTTCTGCACTTTGTGGTGTTCTTGTGGCTAAGAATCTTGGCTATAGTCGAGTTGAGATGAAGAATGTTTCAGCTGCTACACCTCAGGAACGTTTATTCTTTATTCACTTGGAGAAAGAAGGCAAGAAGACTGACGGGGAGTATTAGAATTTTTTACTTAGTGCTATCTCAACGTTCTTAGGAACCATGCCGTCTAATTTTGCTTTTAATTGTGCGGCCTCTTTGACGATTGAAGAAGAAAGGTAGGAATACATGCCGCGCGTCATGATGAAGACGGTTTCAATTTCTTTGTTTAATTTTCTATTCATTAATGCAAGTTGGAATTCGTGATCGAAATCGGATACTGCGCGAAGTCCACGTACGATGGCGGTTGCCTTTTCTTGTTCGGCGAAGTCTACTAGTGTTCCTTTGAAGTGTTTAACTTCGACTTCTAAATGTTTTGTGGCTTCTTGTATTAGGGTAACACGCTCTTCTGCATTGAAGAGATAGTTCTTGTCTTTTTGTTCTCCTACGGCAATGATGATCTTGTCGAAGATTTTTAGGGCTCGTTCTAGGACATCTAGATGACCGTTGGTGATGGGGTCAAAGCTTCCTGGATAGATTGCTACTTTCATATGCCTTGTTAATAGAATTCTCTTTATAAAGATTGTAGTATAACGTCTACCTGTAATTTGAGATCATCGCTGTTGCCGTTATTTTGTATGGTGAAATCTGCTAGCTCTTCTTTCTTTTCTTGCGGCCATTGCGCTTTATTGATATTGTCGAGGTCTTCTTGCTCCCAGTCATTATCCTTTGCTCTTGCTTCTTGGAGGGCTGGTGTTATCGTAACTGCAATGACTTTATCGCAGATGTCTTGGAGATTGGTTTCGAATAGGAGGGGTGCATCAAGAACTATGTTTTCTTCTTTGTCTTGCGTTTTTTTTCTAATGGTCTCTAGAATTTTGGGATGGACAATGGTGTTTAATTGTTGGAGTGACTCGGGTAGTTTAAAGGCTCTCCGTCCTAGCTTTTTTCTGTTGATGAAACCGTCGTCTAGGATTCCAGGTCCGAATGTTTGTACTAGGCGCTCTTTGATTAAGGGTTCATCAAGCACTTCATGTCCTATTGCGTCTGCGTCGATATGAGTGTAGCCCTTAGATGTAATTAATTGTGCTACGGTTGTTTTTCCTGCCTGGAAAATTCCTGTTATGCCGATTATCATGGATTTGGTAATGAAGGATGGTTTAAAAAGATGCTGTTACTCTTTGAAGAGTTGAGCAGGTATGATTTTGTACCCTCTGTAGGCCCAGTTTATTCCGAATTCAGCAATCTTTTTCTGCATTCGGGGTACCCGATCGTAGCGGGGATCGCCCTTGGCGTAGTGAGTATGGCTTTTCTCTTTTGAGAACCCTAGCTTTTGCGCATTTTCGGAAATGTAATGCTCCACTAATCCGTGAACGACTGACTCCTCCTTGTGCAGCCATCCAGTACTGATGGTTGCGAAATCTTTCTTCTTTTGTTGCATTGATCTTTTTGACTGTCCAGGCAAATTGTTTAATTCCTCCTGAATGTGACTCAGGGTCGCATCACGAAGCATGTAGTGGAGTGTTTCCGAAAGAAGAGATCCTAATACTCTTTTTGAATCCTCCTGGGCAGCTATAAGGATTGGCAGATTCTTATCGAGATTTACTTTTAATCTATCCTTCTCTTCAGAATAGCTGTAGAATAAGTCATACCTCCCATATACGGTGTGCTCATTTGATGCGTCGATATTAAGCACTCCCTTCTCACGCCGTACCTTGTAGTTGCAGGTATTGGTAGACATAATGGTTCCTGCTAAGAATATGTGGGCCTGTTGCCTTGATTGGGGTTTCACTGCTGTTGATGGCTTCCACAGATGAACATTCCACTGAGGAGTCTCCCTTTCGTTTAGAAAATCATAAAACGATTTTAGCTCTTTTCGGATCCGCGCTCGCCATCGGAACTGTGCAGGATTATCTAATGGTACAGAGGTAAATTTTGATCCTCCCCTGTAACCTGAGCGAATAATCTCTCTCTTTTTGATTTTACTTTGAAAATCTACTTCATCAAGCTCCAGGTACCTTCCCAGTATATTATCTATAGATTCTATTTCATCTCTCGAAGGGTTGAGCGTATATGATTTTAGATGGGAGTGGACAAATTCTTCCCCTTTTTCTTCGGGTGAATGTGCTTTGTGCCAATCAGCGAATGTTTGCTCTTGCTCTGCATGCGCGGTTGAGGGGAGTACTGTGGAGGCTGCCGCTGCGAATGTTCCTTTAAGTGCACCTCCTACAAAGGATCTTCTTGTAGGAGTTACCTCCTGTAAATTTACATCCAGTAACTGGGTTAAAGTCATACCTTCAAGAATGCTTTTTTGCTTAAAAAGGTGATTGTTGTTACTACTGTAATGCTGTTATGGGTGCGTCCTTTGCTTTGATTATTTTGAAGAGTTTGTCGTTCTTTCTGACTAGTTCTTTTATCGGCAGCGTGATTTCCTGTCCTTTTTTTGCTGTACTTGCTTTCTTTTCATCTACTCTCATCTCTTTGATTGTTGCTTTGATGATTCCTGTGGTGGGTCCGCTGATGATGATGTTATCTCCTACTTTTGTTCCCTTTGTTTCTAGCTGGAAGTGGGCAATCTTTGCTTTTGTATAGTAGTTGAGTGCTTTTCCTAGGTAGACTTTTCTTTCTGTTGCTTTTGAGCCGTATGCCTCGCTCCATTCTCCCATCTTATTTCCTAGGTAGTAGCCGCCGTGCCAGAAGCCTCTGTTGAAGACGGTTTCTAGTTCTTTGATCCAGTTATCTATCTTCTTTTTTGTGTATGTCTTATTTTGTATTGCTTTTGCAGCTTCCTTATACACTTTGGTTACGGTGTAGACATATTCTGGGGAACGGCCGCGACCTTCTAGCTTGAATATTTCGGTTCCTGCGTGGATGAGTTTGTCTAGAACGCTTATTGTACAGAGATCTTTTGGCGACATAACGTATTCGTTGTCTAGAATTAATTCATCTCCTGTTTCTGTATCGGTTACTTTGTAGGAGCGTCTGCAGTTTTGAAGACACATGCCTCTGTTTGCGGAGTGATTATATGTTGCAAGGCTCATAAAACATTTTCCGGAAACGGCAACGCATAATGCGCCGTGGACGAAAAGTTCTATTTGGATTAGTTTTCCTTTGGGTCCTTTGATTTTCTCTTTCTTGATTGCGGCGGTTATCTTCTTTATTTGGCTGAGTCTTAATTCTCTGGCTAGGACTATAACATCTGCGAAATTTGCGAAGAATTTTACTGCTTCGATGTTTGAAACATTTGCTTGGGTTGAAATATGCACTTCTATGTTTTTATTTCTTGCTAATTGTATGGCTGCGATATCGGATGCGATGATTGCTGTTATTTTGTTTTCTTTTGCTGCATCTAGGATGTTGTTTAATAATTGTAGATCGTTATCGTACATTACGGTGTTTACTGTTAGGTATGTTTTTATTTTGTGTTTCTTTGCTATCTCACTTATTTTTTTGAGGTCTTTTAACTGGAAGTTATTTGCTGCTTTAGAACGCATGTTTAATTGTTTGATGCCGAAATAGACTGAATCTGCGCCTGCTTTGATTGCTGCGTGTAATGACTCAAATGAGCCTGCTGGCGCCATAATTTCTACCATGAGGTGGGAAATAATAGTCTACTTTTAAATAGTGTTGCTCGTTTTTGACTGTATGCAAAAAGAATACAATCCGGACGATTTTGTTCGAATTAAAGATGTTAGTCTTAGTTCGGAAACTAAAGAATTGATGTCTAAAGCTTCTGTTGTGTATTCGAAGAATTTTCCGGCAACTGCGTACGCTGGTCGGTGTATTTTCTTGAGTTGGTATTGCTCGATTGCGGATTGTGACTTTTGTTATAGAAGCGTGATAAAACATAAGCAGGGCAATCCGAAGAAAGCTAAGCGTTCTATGGGTTCTGTTTTGTTAGAGGCTTTATTTTCTAAAACGTTTGACTGGCCATTGGAATTTATCACTGGTGGTTTAGGGATTATGCCGTTTCCTGAATTGGTTGAGCATATTAAAGCTATTTCGGATGTGTATGGTTCTAAAGTATGGTTGAACTTGGGTGGCTTTTCAGAGGAGCAGATTGAAGAACTTCGTCCGTATGTTGAGGGTGTATGCGGGAGCATGGAGACGTTGCATCCAAAACTCCATGATGAGACGTGTCCGAGCAAGCCGATTAAACCGTTTTCTGATATGTTCAAGAAATTAAAAGGGTTTAGGAAGTCAATAGCTGTTATTGTTGGTTTGGGTGATAGCTATTCTGATATTCATTATCTTCTTGATTTTATTAAGGAGCATGAGCTTGATAGAATTACGATGTATCCTTTGAAACCGGTTCGTGGAACACGTTACACTACTGGTCCTTCGACGGATGAGTTTTTGAAGTGGATGTCACGTGTAAGAGTTGAGTTTCCTAAGATTGAGATTGTTGCTGGCACGAATTTGCGTCGTGCTGAGGAATCTGGTTTGTATATGAAGGCGGGTGCTAATGGAATTACTAAATTTCCACTTTTGAAAGAGTTTGGAAATGAAAGTTCTATTGCGGTAAAGAAGCTGATTGAGGATGCGGGTCGTGAGTTTGTTGGTAATATTACTGAGCAGGTTGATGTTGATTGGGAGAAGGAGATTAATGCTTTGCCGATTTCTGATGCGTATAAAGAACAGATGTTGAATTCTTTGCCACTTTATTTAGCTAAGTTTGGTGGGAAGAAGAAGTTGAAAGTAATTGCTAATTGTGAGTGTTAGGGCTGAAATGGATTTACTTTCGATTTAAGTTTTTTACTATCATCTAGTAGTTAAAATAGTAACGTTTATAAAGAGTTACTTGTTAGTGAGAAATATGCAATGCACCCTAAGTGTGAAGAAGCAAAGGCGTATTTTATGGCCCGCGGCTTTGACGTTGATCAGCATATTGAGGATCTTATCGATCCGGTTACACGCGATGCATTCACCACGGCGCAACTCACTGGCAGGTCACATAAAGATATTATTGATGAACGCTTTGAAGAAGAATCGTTTAAGGATTATTTGCGCTGCGTCACAGGTCACATAGCCGACTGCATTCGTAGGAATACAGAAATTCGTGAAGAGGAAGCTGCTACTCATATCGTTGGTTTGCTATGGCTGGTTTATGATTATCGACCATCTGATGTAAATTAAGTAAGTTCTTAAGAAGTTATCGAAAGTTCTGTGTGGGAAATTTATTATCAATTGTATCTCTTTCGATGTAACTTCAGCTCTTTGATTCACTTCTTCAAACTAATCTTTGCCAGAATCTCATTGTGCATTCTTCGTAAGAATTCTGTTTTGTCTTCGATCTTCATGATGTCGGTCTTGCCTTGTGTTACTAGATTTAATGCGAAGGGGCTTGGTATTTCCGTTGTGAACTCCTCTATCTTGATGCCTTTCTTCTCTATTTTTTCTACGATGATTTGGGCATTGTCGATATCCATTAAGTCTTCTAGGACTTCTCTTCTGGCTTCTTTGAGGATGGAGAAGTGTTGGGAGATTCTTCTTACAGCGCTTAATAGGATCATTGAACTTACTTGTTGTCTGCCAACGTACTTTCTTCTGCCTTTGTAGTTTCTTAAGATCATGAGTGAACGTGCTGCGCAGTGTCTGAATCTTCGTTTCAGAACTTCTGTTTTGTCAATGGCCATATTCATTACTTTTCTGAGGTCTTTGCTTTTTAGGAGTTTAAAGGCTTTCAGCACATTTACTTTTCCGGGAGCGATGATATAGAAGCCGTTGTCGCTGATGCCGATCTCTACGTCTTTGTGTTGGGTTCTGCCGATGGCGAAGGCTACTGCTCTTGATAGGCAGTCGTTTACCCTGCGACCAAAGAGGGAATGGAAGACGGAAAATCGTTTTCCGGTTCCATCGATGTAGTGTTCGACAATGATTCTGGAATCTGAGGGGATTTTTGCGAACTTGTGTTGTTCGTCGAAGTAACTGTAAATTGATTCAGCCGCTTTTTGATCTACATAGAGATACTCGTGAATCCATTCTAGAATTTCTGGCTTTTTCTTATTTGCATCGAATTGTTGGCTAATAAGTCTTCTGAACTTGCCGATGTCGCTTGCTAGATCATAGCTTAATGGCAACATTTCGGAGAACCATGCCGGAACATTGGGTGGTCGGTTGACGGACGCAGAGACTTGGGCGACCATCCCGCGCGCAAACTTGAACTGGTAGGTGTTTCCACCTAATAGGAAGACGTCTCCTGGTCTGAGCTTTTCTAGAAAGGCTTCTTCAATGGTACCTACGGGTTGATCGCCGATTTTAACGCGTACAGCAATTGATTCTGGGATGGTTCCGATGTTGGTCATGTAGATGACTCTTGCCATCTTTCCCTTTCTACCAATCATGCCGGTGTCTTCGTCGTACCAGATCTTGGCGTAGATGTAGCGGTCTTCTAAGGAGACGAACTTGCCTGCTAAGTAATCTATAACGTCCTGGAAGTCTTTTCGGTCTAGATCTCGGTAGCAGTATGATCTCGTAATCATGTTGAAAAGGTCATTTACTTGGATTTTATCCTGGATGGCTATTGCGTAGATTTGCTGGGCTAGGACGTCGAGACAGTTATTCGGGATGTGGATGCGGTCGATCTTCTTTTCGATTGCATCTTTTACTAAGACGGAACATTCGATGAGGTCGTCTCGGTTTAGTACAATTATTCTTCCCTTGGTTTTTGCTGTTAGTCGGTGACCGGATCGTCCTACTCGTTGTAATGCTCGCGCAACTGATTTTGGAGAGCCTAGGCAGATAACTAAGTCAATAGAACCGATGTCGATTCCTAATTCTAAAGAGGTTGAACAAACAACTACCTTTACTTTTCCTGCTCGTAATCTTTCTTCGATATCTAATCTGAGTTCTTTACTTAGAGAACCGTGATGTGCTCCTATGTTTTCGTCGTAGTTTTTCGGATATTTATCTTTGAGGTTGTGGACTACCCGTTCGGTTGCAGCTCGGGTGTTGGTGAAGATTAGGGTTGTCTTGTGGTCTTGTACTAATTTGTTAATTAACTTGTACATGGAGTTGTGCATTAAGGTGTGCTCGACGCCAATGAGATCTTTGACGGGTGACATGACTTTGAGGTCGATTTCTTTGAGGTATTGCACATCTACTAATTTGCAAGGTCTTGGTTTACCCTTATCGTTACCGACAAGGAAATGTGCTATCTTTTCGAGTGGTGAGATGGTTGCGGATAATCCGATGCGACACATATGCGGTGAGAGTTGGGAGAGTTGTTCCATGACGATAGATGCGTGGACTCCTCGCTTGTTTTCTGCGATGGCGTGGGCTTCATCTAAGATAAACCACTCTACTTTTTTGAGATGTTCCTGGAATTTTGGGGAGCAGATTAAGATAGCTAGGGATTCTGGCGTTGTGATGAGAATGTGGGGCGGGTTCTTGAGCATCTTTGATCGTTGGTAGGGAGTGGTGTCGCCGGTTCGTACACCAACTCTGATATTGAGCTCTTTCTTTGCGGATTTTTCCATCTCTTCTAGGGGTTCGATGAGATTGTGGTGGATGTCTGAAGAAAGTGCCTTAAGCGGACTTATGTAAACAGCATAAACTCTATCCTCAAGAATGTTCTTTTCCGAGGAGTCTACTAATTCGTTGAGAATGGCCATGAATGCTGTTAACGTTTTGCCGGATCCGGTTGGAGATGAAACTAACACGTTCTCGCGATTATGGATTGGCATTATCGCGCATTTCTGGGCTTTCGCGAACGTCTTAAACTTCCTCTTAAACCACTTTTTGACTATGGGGTGCAAAAGACCGTACAGCTCTTCGTCCGTGTTGTATGTATTTTTTGGTTCTATCATTTTTTCTTTGAATGGTGAATCCGATTTCTTCTATGAATTTTCTTAGGTTGTCCTTATGTGATATCGTTAGTGTGCTGTAAGGGCTTCGAGTTTTCACCCTATTGGAAATGTTTAGTTTTGTAAGAAGCGACGATACCTCTCTTAATGCACTTCCATTCGCAAGCGTCATGTTTACGGTTGATCCACTAGAAGAACCATCGCTGTCAAAGAGTGCTCTTAGGAAATGGCTCACCACTCCCTTGCTCTTTGATTCAGATATTGCTTTAGGGACTCTCCATGTTCGAGTTCGGAAGGTGTCGTGGTTGAGTAAATCTTTGCAAATAATTTGAGCGTTCACGTTCACAATATAGCTATTTCTGTGCTTGTAGTAATAGTGCTTGTATCGTAAACCGTATACCTCCTCAACACATCTAATGAATTCGTTCATAAAATCAAGGTCTCTTCTAATCTCGAGCTTCATGAATTTATGATCGATGTATCCATCGCCGCAGAGTACTCCAAGAATATATGCCTTTTCGGGAGAGAGCTTACCATACTCTCTGGTGGGCCTAGTCACTTTTTGATCCCTTAATACGCTCTGGATAATACTTGTATTCATGGATTCTGTGTGAGATCTTACTCGGACCCCGTATTTTTTCAGCCAATTGATAACAATAATTGTAGACACATGGAACTTCTTTGCGATCGTGCTTGCACTTTTCTGATTGTGGATATACAGCTTTTCGAGCACCTTTTTTGGAGGAATAGGTTTTGGTTTGAATTGTGTTTTCTCTTGCGCAAAGGGAACAACATGCTTATGAATCCATCCCGATATAGTGCTTTCTGAGATCTCTAGTTGGTGCTCAGTTAGTAGAAGCCTCGCTAGCTCTCTCTGTCCAAGTCCAGTCTTCTTTCTGGTGTCCATTGTGTTCTTCCAAGCGCCAATAATTTCTCGGCGAGAAAGCCCATCGTAAAGGACACTTTTGTTTTCGTTTTTTTCTTTTTTCATTTGAAATCACCGCTTGAGTATGGATTTCAGAATGACTGGGAAAATACGGAGTGTGTTACTCCCTTAAATGCTTTCCGTCAATATTTTTCGGCTTTTCAAGTAGTTGTATAGGTTTTTTCGTCACGAAGTGGTGAGTTAATTAGGGTTTGTTTTTATGTGTTAGTCTTTTGTTTGAGAAATTGTGGTGTGTGTCAGTCTGCGTAAAAGGCTTGCAGCGACTTTACATCATACTCTTGGTCTTTCATCGAAGTGATTGCTTTTATTGCGGCTTTTGCGGTGGGCATTCGTGTTAGTAGAGGGATGTTTAATTCTATGCACTTTCGTCTTATGGTGTAGCTGTCGGTTCTTGGATGGGAGCCGCGATGGAGGTTGATCACCATATGAATTTGGTTGCGCTTCATCATGTCAAGTATCATGGGGTCCTCTCTGATTTTGGGTACGGTGGTTGAAGGGATGTTGTGCTTGATGAAGACGTCTCGCGTTCCGGGTGTGCAAAAGAGCTTGAAGCCCATCTCGATTAGGCTTTTTGCCCAGTCCACGGCTTGTTCTTTGTGGTCATCTCTTCCGATTGCAACCATGATGTTGCCTTGCTTCGGCAGTTTCATCTGGGCTGCTTCGAAGCCTTTGAAGAGGGCTTTGCCGAAGGAGGTATCTATTCCCATGACCTCTCCGGTGGATTTCATTTCTGGTCCTAGTATGGGATCAACTCCCTGTAATTTAAGAAAGGGAAAGACGACTTGCTTGACGGTGGTGAAGGTGGGTTCGGTATAGTCTCCTAGATTTAGTTCGTCTAGGGTTTTTCCAAGAAGTACCTGGGTTGCAATTTTTGCCATGGGCTTTCCTATGGATTTGCTGACATAGGGGATGGTTCTTGATGAACGAGGATTTGCTTCTAGAATATAGACGACGTCATCCTTTACTGCATATTGGATATTGATTAATCCAATTGTCTTGAGAGCTAGAGCTAGTTTCTTGGTGTAGTCGATGACTTTTTGTTTGACTTCTGGTTTAAGGCTTTGTGGAGGGATGACGCAGGCTGAATCTCCGGAGTGTACGCCGGCTTCCTCGATGTGCTCCATGATGGCTGCGACATAGACTTGCTTGCCATCGCACAATGCATCTACATCAAGTTCTAGTGCGTTTGCTAGGTACTTGTCTACGAGAACGGGATGGTCGGGGGAAATCTTTACGGCTTCCTCCATATATGCCTTTAATTCTTCATCGCTCGTTACGATTTGCATTGCTCTACCTCCGAGAACGTAGGAAGGTCTTACGAGTACGGGATAGCCGATGTTGCCTGCTTTGAGTAAGGCTTCATTTATTGATCTCGCGGTTCCCCAGGGGGCACTGGGAATCTTTAATGTTTCTAGGATTGCGCCGAACTTATCTCTATTTTCTGCGGTGTCGATGCTCCCGGGTTGTGTTCCCAGTATTTTGACTCCCTCTTCTTGTAGGCGCATCGCCATGTTAATGGGCGTTTGTCCACCGAATTGTAGGATTACTCCATGCGGTTGCTCTCGTTCGATGATATTCATGACGTCTTCGAAAATTAAGGGTTCGAAGTAGAGTTTATCAGAGGTATCGAAGTCGGTTGAAACGGTTTCTGGGTTATTGTTTACAATGATGGCTTCGTAGCCTTCTTCTTGTAAGGCAAAGACGCTGTGGACACAACAATAATCGAATTCTATTCCTTGGCCGATTCGGATGGGGCCTCCACCAATGATGATTACTTTCTTTTTGTTGGTGGGTTTGGATTCATCTTCTTGCTCGTAGGTTCCATAGAGATAGGGCGTTTTTGCTTCGAACTCTGCGGCACACGTGTCTACCATTTTGTAGGTAGGGAGGATGTTGTGTTCTTTTCTTAACGTTCTGATTTCTTTTTCACTTGTGTTTGTGATTTTTGCTATTTGGACGTCGGAAAATCCTTTTCTTTTTGCTTCTCTTATTGATTCTTTTTCTTTGGTGATGGTGTTGGCGTGCTCGTAGATGTTTTTTATTTTGGTGAGGAACCAGGTGTTGATGCCGGTGAGTGCTTTTACTTCTTCTTCGTTCATGCCGAGTGCAAACGCATCTCGGATATACATGAGTCTTTTATGTGTTGGAACTTTGAGATTTTGAATGATTTCCTCTTTGTTTTCGCAGATGCGGTCTTTGGGGTCGTGGCCTAATCCGAATCTGTCTACTTCTAGCGATCTGATTGCTTTTTGGAGGGCTTCTTCGAACGTTCTGCCGATCGCCATGGTCTCTCCGGTGGATTTCATCTGGGTGCCGATGCGCTTGTCTACGGTAGGGAATTTGTCGAAGGGCCATCTCGGAATTTTGACTACGGTGTAGTCGATTGTGGGCTCGAAGCATGCTTTGGTTTCTTTGGTTACATCGTTAGGAATTTCATCTAGTGTCATTCCTATTGCAATTTTTGTAGCGATTCTTGCTATGGGGTAGCCGGTTGCTTTAGATGCTAGGGCTGATGATCGTGAGACACGCGGATTGACTTCGATGATGACGTATTCTCCAGTATGGTAGTTGAATGAGAACTGGATGTTGCAGCCGCCCTCTACTTTTAGTGCTCTGATTACTTTGATTGCGGATGTTCTTAGAGTTTGGAATTCTTTATCGTTGAGGGTTTGCGTTGGAGCCGTTACAATGGACTCGCCGGTGTGGATGCCCATGGCGTCGAGGTTTTCCATGGGACAGATGATGATGCAGTTGTCGTTCTTATCGCGCATCACTTCAAACTCGAATTCTCCCCAGCCCTCGGTGCCAAGGATTGCTTTTTCTAATAAGACTTGCTTGATGGGGCTGAGATTGATTCCGTGTTGGGTAATGGTTTCGAATTCTTCTGGTGTATGTGCTATTCCTCCTCCAGTGCCTCCGAGGGTGTAGGCTGGACGGATGACTATCGGGAGTCCGCATTCTTTCTCGAATGCTTTTGCTTGTTTGAGATTTTCTACGGTTTTTGATTCGGGAATAGGTTCTCCAATATCTATGCAGAGTTTTTTGAACAGTTCTCTGTCTTCTCCTTGCTCGATGGATTCTATTGATGTTCCGAGTGGTTCTACGTGGTGTTTTTTGAGAATTCCTTGTTGGTGTAGCTGTACTGCTAGATTTAATCCGGTTTGGCCGCCCATCGTTGGCAGAATGCCATCTGGCTTTTCCTTTATGATTATTTTTTCTACGATCTCTACGGTTAGGGGTTCTATGTAGACTGCGTCTGCCATGTCGGCATCGGTCATGATTGTGGCTGGATTGCTATTTACTAAAACAACTTTATAGCCTTCCTCCCTTAGTGCTTTGCAGGCTTGCGTACCGGAGTAGTCGACTCTGATTCCTATTAAGGATATTCAGCGGCTTGTCCGATTTGAATTGGGCCTGAACCAATCACTAAGATTTTTTTGATATCTTGTCTTTTGGGTATTTGGTTTCACCTCCATTTAGTTTCCATAAAAATGATCGGTTTCGGACTCTTCCTTCGAAGGTCACTTTTTTGTTGCTTTGAAGATTCTTCAACCTTTTGAGGGCTGCTCTTGTGGAGATGTCCAATTTTTCGGAAATGAATGCCGTTGATAATGGTTCTTCTTCAGGATGGAACAAGTGGATAATCTTTTTGTATAAGAGATTTCTTTCGTGTTTTCCCAGTGTCTTTTTTCTTGATAATACATCAATTATTCTTTTCTTTTTCTTTGAGTGAAAAAAATCTACTTTCCTCTTATAATTTTCCAGACTCTTCCAGTCCGAGATAATTAAGAAATTTACATTCCTTTCCTTTTGGCTAATCTGGTATTTTCTGGATAAGTAAGGTCCATGAGTAATTATCTCAAATCCTTCTAGTATCTTGACCACGGATTTTAAGAATCTTATAGAGTACTGATTGTACTCATCGAAGACTATTTGGTGGAAATTAATGTTCTTATTGTTCCCGGAAGAAGAAACTGATCCGTCGTCGTCAAACAACGCTCTCACAAACCTGCTTTTCACACCATCGCTTCCGTTTGTGATCCAGGTAGGGACATCATTTTTTAGCTTAAGTTTACTTCCTCGCTGTGCACCAAATAGAAGGAGTATCTCTCCGATAATTGTGGAATAAGTAACTGTAGTCTCAGTTACATTAATGGGTGTTGACTCGAATTGCTTTGCTACTAACAATTTCACTTCGTTTAGAGAGACCTTATCAAAATTGCAAAATTTGAACTGGGGCTTTTTTGTAATGATGCTTCCATCTCCATAGTAATGGCCTATCAGCGAGGCAATTTCTTCATTTGCCCGATTGGTAACGTGCATCTTGCTTGCCCTCCTCGAGTTGAGTTCATCGAAATTATTTGCTTCTCTACTTCTAAGGGGTCTTTCTCAAAAAGCCTCGTAAGGATTAGTAGTTGAGAGGGCTTTATTGCGTGCCTGCCATTCTTCAAATGGTTTAGATATGATTTCGATATCCCCAACCTCTCCGCTGTACTCACTGGATCAGAGGATTTGAATAGATGATGTAAAGATTCAAGATTTAATCTCAATCTGACTGTGTCTGGAAGCTCCCAAAAATGTATTTCTTTCATCTCAGATTCATTTGGTTTAAGTTCATTATTCATAAGATTGCCTATTATTGGAATATTGAAGTTCTTAAAACTGTTGTTAGCTTGATGAAGAGTGTTGTTATTGGGCATCGCTTGGGTCATTTTAGATTCCTCACTATGTCATCAAAAAATCCGTTTGTATCCTGCGGTCCGGGATTCGCTTCGGGGTGCATCTGGACGGTTTGGATGGGTAGAGATTTATGTTGCATTCCTTCTACGCTGCCATCGTTGAGATTGATATAAGAGACTTCTAAGTCTGTGTTGCGTAGTGATTCTTTGTCTACGGCGAATCCGTGGTTCTGGCTCGTTATGTAGACTTTGTTTTCTTTGATATTCTTTACCGGTTGATTTGTTCCACGGTGGCCGAACTTTAATTTGTAGGTTTTTCCGCCTAATGCTAAAGCAACTATCTGATTTCCTAGGCAGATTCCGGTGATGGGGAGTTCTTCCTTTAGTTGTTTTACTGCCTCGATTGCTTCTGTTGCTTGTTCTGGATTGCCTGGGCCGTTGGCGATGAAGAGTCCTTGTACGTTCTTTTCTCTTATTTCATTTGCTGTAGTGTTGTAGGGAAATCTCCAAACGTTAATTTTTCTTTTCGTGAAATTTCTGATGATTGAAAGTTTAACTCCGGTGTCGATCATGGCGATTGTTTTTTCTCCTTTTGCATCGATGAACTCGGGGGCGCGAACAGAAACTTCTGGTAGGAGATTCTTTTCTCCGTAGTCATCTAGCTCTTTTGCTTTTTTTACTAATGCTGCGGTGTCTATGGGTTTGTCGCTGGTTTTTATGCAACCATTGATGACTCCGTGCTCTCTGATTTTGATTGTAAGCATACGGGTGTCGATATCTGAGATGCCTGGAATATTGTGTTCCTTTAGAAATTCGTGAATGGTTTTGGTTGCGTCTTTATGGGCGTGGTGTTCCTGGAACTCGCGTACGATAAATCCTTGCACCTGGATTTTGTCTGATTCGAAATGTTCTTTTCTTACGCCGTAATTTCCTACTAACGGATAGGTTAGTGTTAGGAGCTGGCCTTTGTAAGAGGGGTCGGTAAGTGACTCTTCATAGCCGACGAGGGAGGTGTTGAAGACTACTTCGCCGGCGGTTTCTTTAATAGCACCGAAGCCTTTGCCTTCAAAAATAGTTCCGTCTTTGAGGGCTAGAACTGCGTACATTGTAGCCTCCTTACGTCAGAAATAGAGATGTTTAGAACGAACTTTAGAATGGGATTGGGTGAAAATCGTAACGTCATCTCAAAAATAAGATAGACTCTGAAATGCTTTATAAATATTGTTGTTTGAGAATGGTTATGTCTTAGGTTTTGGTTGGGTGTGGTGGTGGAGTTACTGGTTGGCCGTCTGAATCAAGACGATTGTAGATTGGAGGGTCTCCTTTCCCTCTTATGAGGTATGCCATAAATGAGGTAGGAGATACAATCCCTACTGAACCCTCTACCTTCTTCTTAGCCGCCCAGAAATCCGGTCCAGAGGATCCAGAAATAATCTCTTGTCCATCGATCATGGCTACGATGAAGTCATGATACTTTCTCTTCGCTGACATCGCCTGCATGAATTGATCCATCACTGCTTGAGGTATTTCAGGATAATTCTGGCGGTGTGCTATGTGTGCATTATAGCCTTTGGTTGATTCAGCGTATTTTTTATCTGCTTTCACGAGAGTCCCATATGCTCTAAAAATCTTTCCGGCTTGTCCTAATACTGCTAATCATGGCTTTTTATTCAATGCGCTCGTGAGATGGGGCTGAATGGGCGCTATTTTAGTCATGGCATCAAGGACTTCATCAATACTGCCTGACTTTGTCAGTTCGGCTACTTCGCTAAGTGCGTCTGCCAGTGAAGTCAGTTTTACATCTGGCTGCATTGTGATTAACTTGTCTTGAAGTCCTGGTTCCATGATTATAATCCATTAACGCTATATCCAGCATCTACATAGATTACTTGGCCGGTGATGTTCTTGCTCATGTCGCTGCAGAGGAAGAGGGCGGTATTGCCGACGTCTTCTGCGCTAATGTTTCTTTTAAGGAGTGCTTTCTTTTCTGCGTGTTTTAGAATGTCTTCGAATCCGGTGATGCCAGATGCGGCCATCGTTGCGATGGGGCCGGCGGAGATTGCATTCACTCTGATTCCGTTCTCGCCTAGATCCATTGCTAGATAGCGGGTAATGGATTCAAGGGCTGCTTTTGCTACACCCATGACGTTGTAATTTTGTACGGCCATTACGCTTCCTAGATAGGTCATGCTCAGGATTGCTCCGTCTTTGTTGAGCAGTTTTCTCTTTACGGATTCTCTGGTGATGGCGGTAAGTGAATAGGCTGAGACTTCTTGAGCAGTGTTGTAGGCTCTACGAGGCACTTCGTAGAATTTTCCTTGCAAGTAGTCTTTCTTTGCGAAGGCTACTGAATGGATTAAGAAATCGAACTTTCCGAATTCTTTTTCTACTTTTTCAAAGAAGTTTTCTATGAATTCGTCTGCAACCATATCACAGGGTGCTAGGAAGGGGTCTTTCAATTCTTTTGCTAGTTCTTTTACGTATTCTTCTGCTCGTTCTTGATAGCCTAATGCTATTTGGCAGCCTGCGTCGTTTAACGCTTTTGCGATGGACCATCCGATAGATTTGTCGGTTGCTACTCCAAAGACAACTGCTTTTTTTCCTTTTAAATCGATAGATGCTGACATGGTATCACCTTTGTTTCTTCTGTTTTTTGCTTCTCTCTGGAACTTGTTGTCATGCATTTTTTGTTTGAGCTTTTGCATGAATTTCATTAGCTTGTGTAGTAGCGGAGCATTAATAAATATATGGGTTTTCCTTTAACTAATTCAATTCACCGAAAAGCTTTTAACTCCCTCTGCTAAAATCTATTCGTGGTCATTCATAGCTTGTTTGGAAATGTTCTTTCTCGTGAATCGATAGCATTCTTAAACACCTCTGCGAAAAAACATATATCTGCGATCAAGACCTATCTTCAGGAGTATAAAAGGAAACTTCAACTGGTGCAGGCTTTTTCTGAGAAGTGGGATGAAGAAGAGCTTATCCGAATGCGGGATGAGTTCGGGGAGATCATGGGAGTAAATCTTACCGAAGATCAACTGATTCAAAAGGAAATTGTGGGTATAGGAAAAAATATTCGTGCGCTCATGGAAATTTGCGACAAAGAGATAAACTCAAAAAAGAAGGTTCGGGAAGAAAAGATCATCAAGGATCTTCGCACCCTTTTCCGACAGCTTCGAATTCTTGAGAAGACAATTTACCTTCAGGTGAAGTGGTTTCGAAAATATAGCGGTATGATCAATCAGAACAACGCCAAGGATAAGCTAGTATATTTGATTAAGCGGGAAGGTGCTATTTTGTATTCAATCCAATCTGAGGATCTTAATGACTTACTTTTTCAGATAACAGATCTTCTTAAAACCTACGATCTTGAGGTTATTCAGGAAAATACCTATGAGGTCTGTGCAAAGGAACTCGAACGAGAGTTGAAGGAATTTGATGGTGACCGTGTAGACTTCTCTATCGAAAAGAGAATTAAACTTGGCGGAGGATTTAAGAATCCTGTGCTGCTTGTAAAAACGAGCTCCGATTGCGAATACGTAGCAAAGGCATTCACGGAGGAAGGGGCATTTGATGAGTCTCGTCGGGCTCGTAAATTTATTGCGGCTGCCGGTGGCCTCATTCCCAAACTCGTGCGGGTCAGTGATAATGAGATTGTTTGTGAGAAGGTGAAAGGATTGCCAATTAGAAAGCTTTTGACTTCTCGCTCCCGACAGACCAATATTGCATTTTACACACTCGGTCAATCACTTGCGCAGATACATAAGAGGACGCTGAATAAAGTCTCGTCATATAGTCCTCGCCTTCTCTTTAGTAAAGGGTATACTAAGGATTTTGAGCGATTAAAAAATCATATTAAACTCTTAGAGCGAGAGGGGTTGTTATCTGAGCAGGTGTACCAGGAATTCATGCGTATTCGAGACAGATACAAGACACACTATCTCTCGATTATCCATGGAGATGCACACCTGGATAATTTCTTTTTTGTCGCTCACCCCGAAACAGTGATTATTGTCGATTATGATGACTCTAAACCGGGAGATCCATTGGCCGATGTGGGGAGGGTCGTTGCATCTATTCGCAACTGGCAATTTAAGGAGAAACTTGATAATGCGTTCGTTGAGAAGACCATCACGAACTTTTTTCATGGATACAAATCAGTATTGAACATTGAATTGGAGGGAACCAATCTCTACGCCATGCGACTCTATCTGATCATCGTAAAAAGTTCTCAGAAGCTATTAGATAAAGTGGCTCAACTCATGAAAAATGATACTCAATTTTCGCAGCAGCATGGGTCAACTCTCGTTGAATTCTTTGAGAGCAAAATTGACTCCAAAACTCCCTACTTCCACGCTGAAGAGGTTGATCGTCTTTTAGAGATTCAATTTTGTTTGGAGCAAATTGAACGATTTGCAGAGGGTAAGCAGTATGCCGTTTCTGAGAAAATCATGTCACTTGCTGCATAGTTCTTGATTGCTATGCACTAAGATATAAATAGAATTAGTGTATCCGCTACATCATGGCTCAGAAAAATGAAAAAGTTTCACTCATCGGTGCTGGCACGATTGGTGGGTATTCTGGCTATCTCTTGGGGAAGGCTGGATATTCGGTTTCTATTTATGAAGATCACAAGGTGATTGGGGAGCCGTGTCATTGTACCGGCATTATTACTTCCTCAATTTTGAAGATGGTGGATTTGCCTTCGGATGTGTTGCTTAATAAATTGACTTCGGTGAAGGTGATTGGGCCGAATGGGAAGTCTTGTATTTTGCCGACAAATGATATTGTGGTAGATAGGGTTAAGTTGGATGAATACTTTGTGGGTCTTGCGGTGAAAGAGGGCGCTAAGCTGCATCGCTCGCATAAGATGGTTTCTTGTGATGTGAAGGAGAAAAAGTTTGTTATTTCGCATGAGGGGAAAGAGGAGGAGCATTCTTTTGATACTTTAGTGGGGGCTGATGGTCCGAATTCTTCTCTCGCTAAGTTGTTGAATCCTGATCTTACTCGGAAGCACTGGATTGGGCCGCAGGCGGTTATTTCGGGTAGCTTTGATAAGGGTCAGTATGAGGTGTATTTGAACAATGACTTTTGTAAGGGGTTCTTTGCTTGGGTGGTTCCTTCGTCTTCGACAACTGCGGTTGTGGGGCTTGCTGTTCGTTCTCGTGCTTCCTTTCATTTCAAGAAGTTTATGGAGATGCGCTTTGGGAAGTCGTACAAGGAGGAGGTGGTTCGTTATCTGGGTGGTTTAATTCCGAGGTATGATGGTTTGATTACTTGTTACGAGAACGGGATTTATTTGGTTGGCGATGCTGGCGGTCACGTGAAGGCTACGACCGGTGGAGGCATTATTCCGGGGATGAAGGCGGCTCGAGGTTTGGTGTCGGCCTTGAAAGATGGCACGTCTTATGATCGAGCGTGGCGAAAGGAGACGGGCTTTAATTTGTTCACGCACCTGAAGATCCGTCAGATGTTGGATACTTTCTCGGATGCAGATTATAATAGACTGATTTCGTATATGGGGAGTAAGCGGGTGCAGAAGGTGATGCGGAAGAGTGACCGCGAATATCCTGCTTCGTTTTTGTTGAAGTTATTCTTTGCTGAGCCGCGTCTGGCTCGGTATGTGAAGCATCTGTTTTGATGTTTGAGTACAGAAATATGTCAATAACCTTCGGCGATTGAGCACATTTCCTTTCCCGGTTGTATAGACTGGGGAAAACAAATGTGTCAGTAACTTGTGGTGACTGAACACATTTCCTTTCCCGGTTGTATAGACTGGGGAAAACAAATGTGTCAGTAACTTGTGGTGACTGAACACATTTCCTTTCCCGGTTGTATAGACTGGGGAAAACAAATGTGTCAGTAACTTGTGGTGA
>Ga0187833_10000499_pt1 | contig 45356 bp, 41 predicted proteins | sample ETNtaG_37_FD_167968 | JGI IMG/M metagenome (GOLD analysis project Ga0187833, IMG submission 167968) | Marine microbial and viral communities from oxygen minimum zone, Eastern Pacific Ocean - ETNP2014_SV_400_PacBio MetaG (Illumina Assembly) | ecosystem: Environmental > Aquatic > Marine > Hypoxic...
TAGCGATGGGGCCAAATCGCGAGATGTTATAATCCGCTAAATTTGAACCGATCAATTTCGATCTGCAGGACATCTCATAATGGTCCGTTATATTTCCAGCCTATTCCCCAAAGCTTTCAGATCTGAAATTCCTGGAACCTACAAATCAAGTGAACGCGACTTCTGCCTAGTTTGCGATGTAAGTCTGGAAGAATCAGCCTTTTATATACGCAACAAAATTTGTCCAGCTTGCAGATTCCATTACAGCATGACTGCGCGGGAAAGAATAGACTTCCTAGCTGACCAAGACTCCTTCAAGGAAATTAACAGATCCCTAGTTTCGTTAGACCCCCTGTCATTCTCATCAAGAACATCATACAAAGACCGTTTGTTTAGCGACCAAAAACGAACCGGACTAACGGAAGCTGTTGTTACCGGAACTTGCACTATAGACGGAATTTCCTGCGTGCTGGCAATCCTAGACTTCGGATTTCTCGGCGGCACCATGGGGTGTGTCGTAGGGGAAAAAATATCTCTTGCGTTCGAACGTGCGGCAAAGATGAAGATACCAGTAATTAGTGTCGTCACCAGTGGAGGATCAAGAATCCAGGAGGGTGTGCTCTCTTTGATGCAGATGGCAAAAACATCTGTAGCATCAAACCACCTCAATGAGAAAGGTGTTCCCTACATTTCAATACTTGCTAACCCAGCGACCGGACAGGCTTATGCGAGTTTCGCAAACCTTGCCGACATCATACTGGCTGAGCCTGGAGCTATAGTTGGCTATAACCCAATTAGTAATATTACAAGCAGTGAGGGGTCATTCGCGGAAAACACGCATACATCCGAATCTCATCTCGCCCACGGCTTGGTTGACGCCGTCGCAGAGAGGACTGAATTAAAAGGCATCGTATCTGTACTTCTCGATTTATTGCAAAAAGAATTTAGAATCTATAAATCTTCTGGTAACCGAAATGTGTCAAGAACCTACGAACCTAGTGGGGCATGGCATTCGGTTCAATTAGCGAGACACACATCTAGACCGACCTCGATGGACCTCATGGCCAGAATGATGGATAACTTCGTAGAGCTTCACGGAGACAGGATGTACGGTGATGATCCTTCTATTGTCTGTGGTTTGGGCCAAATTGGGGGACAAACCGTTACCGTTATAGGACAAGAACGAGGACATCCGGGGGATTTTGATATTGATAGAAAAGAAGGTCGCACAATGCCTGAGGGTTTTCGAAAAGCCCAGAGGGCGCTTTCAATTGCTCAGAAGTTCGAACTTCCTGTTATATCCTTTATAGATACTCCGGGAGCGAATCTCTCAGCGGAGGCTGAAAACAGAGGGCTAGGCAACTCTATTGCCTCAACTATGGCAATGATATCAGGGGTATCAGTGCCTACCCTCTCTGCGGTGATAGGTGAGGGAGGCAGTGCAGGAGCTCTCGCATTAGGCGCCACCGACAGAGTAATTATGCTTGAAAACGCAATCTATTCGGCTGTATCACCTGAAGAGGCTGCAGAGATAATTTATCAAGATGAAGACAAGGTTGAAGAAGTCGCAGAATCGCTAAAATTGACAGCATTCGACTGCGAAGAGCTTGGAATCGTTGACCGGGTAATCCCGGAACCAGAGGGGGGTGCCCACAGGGATCATCACGAAACTGCCAGATTACTAAAGAGGGGTATTCTTCAAGAACTGGCGATGCTCCAGGGGATTCCCAGAAAACGGAGATTGAAGAACCGATATAAGAAATTCAGAAACATAGGTGAATACAGCTCTCGTTTCGGCTCAGCGATTTCTCGAGAGGTGAACACCTTAAAAGGAACGGTATCAAGAAGGGTTAAGGAGATTCGAAGCTCAACCTCCACTGAAGCTGCCGACGCCGAGTTCCAAATTCACAGTAGCGAATGAACTTCCGTAAGGGGTCAATCAAACGACTTGGGTCATTTCCATCAAATCAATAGGGAGGTGGCAGACTAGAGTCCCAATAACCGCACTGCATTAGCGCCTAGGATCATATCCTTTTCGCTTGGTGAAAGGTTTGTAGCACCATCAACCCACTCTGCAGGTGAATCCAAACCCATATCAAATGGAAAATCGCTTCCCATTAAAATTCTGTCGGCACCTACTTTATTCACGAGGAACTCGAGTTCGTCATATCCATGAGTAAGGCAATCATAATAAAGAGATTTAAGGTAATCGGAAGGACCCTTACTGGTATTTAAGCGCGACTCTGGTCTTACAAGATGTCCCCTGTTCATCCGTGGCGCTCCGAAACAAGCGTACCCGCCTCCGTGAGCAAAACAAAGTTTCAAGTCAGAATACCGATCTAGAAGCCCCCCAAATATAATACTTGCAATTGCGATCGTATTCTCCAATGGGTTACCAAGGATATTGGCCAGATAATAATCCTTCATTCGGTCAACGCCAGCCGGAGCATGAGGGTGAAAAAAAAGAAATGCACCAAGATGCTCAGCCGCTTCAAATAACGGCCAGAGCACTCGATCGTCAAAGTTCATCCCATTAACATGCGTGCAAATTTCGGCACCTTTCATCCCATTAGACATCGCCCATTCCAATTCGGATATAGCAGAATCGACATCCTGAAATGGGATAGTCGCTAAGGCGTCAAACTTATCTGGTCTGGCCGAGATTATAGAAACTAACTCCTCGTTGATGCTTCGAGCTGACTCCTTCCCATCTCTTAAATCAAGATGGTAGTTAAAAAAATAAGGGGGTGTTGATAGAACTTGCCGATCAACACCAATCGACTCCATAAGAGATATGCGTTCGTCGATGCTTAGACGCCAGTTAGGCTCTATTGGGCCTGCGAATCGGTCGGTTGTATCTATAAAAGAATTACCGTTCTTTGTCGAAATTTTAGCACCAAACCAACCATCAGCAGATTCTGAAGCCTTCCAGAATTCCCCAGGAATAATGTGGCAGTGAATGTCTACTCTGGGGGTATGTTCAGAAGGAGAGTATTCCGCCATGTTCCGACCTCTTGGATTCAAAGTCTGAAATGTCATTCTCATCTTCCAAGGTCAACCCGATATCGTCAAGGCCATTGAGAAGGCAGTGCCGTCTGAAAGGTTCTATATCGAAATCCGCTACTATCTCTTCATCCTCATCCCAAACGCGTTGAGCATCCAAATCAATCGTTAATTTATAGGTGGGATCATTTTCAGAGTTCCCAATTATTTGATTTACGGTTTCCTCTGGCAAAACCACCGGTAATATACCGTTTTGAAAACAGTTCGCAAAAAATATGTCAGCGAAACTCGGAGCAATTATGCACCTAATACCGAAGTCTTGTAGGGCCCAAGGGGCGTGTTCCCTGGAAGATCCACATCCGAAGTTCCTTCCACTGACCAGAATAGTCGCATATTTGTATTTATCCCTGTTCAGGATAAAATCTGGGTTCTCAGATCCGTCTTCTTTAAAGCGCCAATCATTGAAAAGGAATTGACCAAATCCTGTTCTCTCCACTCTCTTGAGAAACTGTTTAGGAATTATTTGGTCTGTATCGACATTTACTCGGTTCATAGGGGCTACTCCCCCGCTCAAACTATCAAATGGATCCATATAACCTTCTCTCTAAATTACCATTCCCTTATATCAACGAAGTGTCCTTCAAGGGCCGCTGCAGCAGCCATTTCTGGGCTTACAAGGTGGGTTCTGCCGCCTTTCCCTTGCCTTCCTTCGAAATTGCGATTGGAAGTGGAGGCACATCTTTCACCAGGATCAAGAATATCTGGATTCATTCCCAAGCACATAGAACATCCGGCCTCTCTCCAATCAAATCCAGCGTTTTTAAACACCTGATCAAGTCCTTCTTCCTCTGCTTGACGCTTTATAGCATTTGATCCCGGTACAACCATTGCGTACACATTTTCACTAACCTTCTTGCCTTCAGCAATTTTAGCGGCGGCCCGTAGATCATCGATCCTAGAATTAGTGCATGAACCAATGAATACTCTGTTTATCGCGATGTCTTGAATCTTCATTCCCGGTTCTAGATCCATGTAGTCTAGCGCCCTTGAAACAGCTTCCTTATCACCTGAATCTTCGTAATCATGTGGCCCTGGTACGGTAGAAGTAACTGAGGTAACCATGCCGGGATTGGTTCCCCAAGTTACATGTGGTTCTAGTTCTGAACCATCTATAACTACAACTTTGTCATATTTTGCTCCTTCATCAGAAACTAACTTTTCCCATTCTTTTAACGCCTGGTCAAAGCTATCCCCATGGGGGACCATCTCGCGGCCCCGCATATAATCAAAAGTCGTTTCATCTGGAGCAATCATTCCGGCCCTAGCCCCAGCCTCAATGCTCATATTGCAGATTGTCATTCTGCCTTCCATTGAAAGTGTCCTTATTATTTCTCCCGTGTATTCGATTACGTGGCCAGTTGCACCAGCGATCCCGATTTTCCCAATTATAGCTAGCACCACATCCTTTGCGGATACGCCTCTAGGCATCTTGCCATCTACCCTAACTTCCATAGTTCTTGGCTTGAACTGACGCAGCGTTTGTGTGGCAAGCACATGTTCAACCTCTGAGGTACCTATGCCTATTGCAAATGCCCCAAAAGCGCCGTGAGTCGAAGTATGGCTATCGCCACAAACTATAGTTTTTCCCGGTTGGGTATGACCTTGTTCAGGACCTATAACATGAACGATTCCCTGCAAAGGACTAAATCTGTCATATAAGGTCACTCCGAATTCTTCGCAATTTCTGGATAGTGCGTCTAATTGTTGCTTGGCAATGGAATCCGTGATGGGCAACGAGAGATCCCACGTAGGGGTGTTATGGTCAGCCACCGCCACCGTTAAATCTGTTCTGCGTACGCTTCTTCCGGCCATCCTCAATCCGTCGAAAGCCTGTGGAGACGTGACTTCATGGACCAGATGAAGATCAACATATAGAACCGACGGTTTCCCAGTCTCTTCCTTGACTATATGAGCGTCCCATATTTTTTCAAACATCGTCCTCGGTGCCATTGAATACTCCAGTTAGTCTCACACTAATTTAGAGGGAGAATGGGGGAATTCTATTTATTTTGACTTGAATCGACAGAAAGCGCCCTATTTAGCGCGTTCATATAAGCCTTAGCACTGGCTACTATAATATCGGTGTCACTACCTCTGCCTACGAAAACATCTGAATTTCTCTCAATGCGAATAGTGACATCTCCTAAAGCATCGATACCTTCGGTCACTGCATCGACTCGAAATTCCGTAAGTCGATTTTCCACACCGATCACACGATTAATGGCACGGTACACAGCATCAACTGGTCCAGTGCCTGTGGCAGCGTCAATTATTTCGTCTCCTTCCGGGGAGATAATTTTTACCGTTGCGGTTGGGACCTCATGGTCTCCCGTGGAAACTTGAACATGGGAAAGCTTATATATAGTCGGAACATCGATTGTCCTCCTTCTCGTTGACATAAGTGACTCCAAATCCTGATCTGTCACTTCTCTTTTCCTATCAGCAAGATTCTTGAAAGCCTCAAATACTTCGTTTAATTCTTCTTGATCTAAATTGTATCCGAGTTCCTCCAAGCGAGCCCTAAGCCCGGCGCGCCCACTCAATTTGCCTAGTACAATCGAATTGCTTGGCCATCCGACACTTTTAGGATCAATAATCTCGTATGTGCTTCTATCCTTAATTACGCCATCCTGATGAATTCCAGAAGCATGCCTAAAAGCGTTTGCACCAACTATCGCCTTATTGGGTTGCACAGGAAAACCCGTGATATCACTGACGAGTCGGCTTGTCCTATAAATCTGGGTAGTATCTATATTGGTAGACACATCAAAGAGATCATTTCTTGTTTCAATAGCCATGATAATCTCCTCTAACGAGGCATTACCTGCTCTCTCCCCAAGCCCATTAATACATCCTTCTACTTGGCGAACCCCCGATCTGACCGCTGCAAGACTATTTGCTACGGAGAGTCCCAAATCGTTGTGGCAGTGAACGCTCATGACAGCCTTGTCTATATTAGGGACGTTTTTCTTAATGTCCTCTATGCGTTCGGAAAATTCTGACGGTATGGTATATCCGACTGTGTCAGCAATGTTGACTGTATTAGCCCCAGCGTCTATGACTGCTTCTAACATCTTAAACAGGTAATCTGGATCTGTTCGTGTAGCGTCCATCGGAGAAAATTCAACGTCTTCGCAGTAGCTTTTTGCTCTTTCTACAGAAGCAACTGCAGCGTCCATGACTTCTTCAGGGTTTTTCCTGAGTAGATTCATAATATGGTTGTCAGAGCTGGATATGAAAACGTGAATTCTAGGCCTAGCGGCATTCTTTACTCCTTCCCAAGCAGCGTCGACATCTGGTAAATAGCAACGCGCAAGCGAGGCTATTATAGGAGTACGAACGGTTTCAGCAATTGATTGAACTGCCTCTAGATCTCCTGGCGAACTGGCAGCAAAACCAGCCTCGATCACATCGACTCCTAACCTTTCTAGTTGTTGTGCAATCTCTAACTTTTCTTTAGTGGTTAACCCTATACCTGCAGATTGCTCTCCATCTCTGAGGGTTGTATCGAAAATAATTACTTTTTCCTGTGACATTGGGAACTCCTTAATTGCCCTTTATTCATCCCTGATTCGGATTTGTTGTGACCACTGTTACAGGACCACGCAGTTAGCCGCGTTCGGTCCCGCTAAGACCGGAACAGCAGAGCAAACTACGTGTTCTCCCTCCGTACTGAAGCCTAACCAGTTCTTTATTCCAAAATGCATGTCTCGGTTCTACCTATACCTCTCTTTCCACATCAATCAGCATCGGAAAGAAAAGTCATCATCGCCCGAAGTTCTTTACCAACTTTTTCTATCGGATGACCTGCATTCTCGTCCCTAAGTCGGTTGAATGTCGGCCTTCCCTCATCGTTCTCTGTGATCCATTCTTTAGCAAAGGTACCGTCTTGTATTTGATCCAGAACATCCCGCATTTTTTCTTTTACGGAATCATCGATAACAACGGGTCCCCTAGTGTAGTCACCGTATTCAGCTGTATCACTAACTGAATAACGCATATACTCCATCCCGCCCTGATAAAAGAGATCGACTATGAGTTTCAGCTCATGCATGCATTCAAAATAAGCAGATTCAGGTTGGTAACCCGCATCGACAAGAGTTTCAAATGCAGCTTTTACCAGAGCGGTAACTCCTCCACAAAGTACTACCTGCTCTCCAAATAGATCAGTTTCCGTCTCTTCTTTAAATGTTGTGTCAAGGACCCCTGCCCTCGTACAACCAACTCCACGTGCGTAGGCAAGTCCTACACCGTGAGCGTTACCCGAGGCGTCTTGGTGAACGGCCAAAAGGCCTGGAACGCCGGACTCCTTTGTGTATACCTCACGCATCCGATGGCCTGGGGCCTTGGGTGCAACCATTGAGACATCAACGTTTTGAGGTGGAATGATTGCATCGTAGTGAATATTAAATCCATGGGCGAACATTAAAGTCTTTCCAGGAAGTAAATATGGCAAGATTGATTCTCGGTAAACTTGAGATTGGAGATGATCGGGTATCAATACCATGACGATATCCGAGTCCTCGGCAACCTCAGCTACGGTTCCTACTTTAAGCCCCTCCTCCTCTGCTTTACTCCAGCTGCTGCTGCCTTCATAAAGTCCTACCGAAACATTAAGTCCAGAGTCTTTTAGGTTCAAGGCATGGGCGTGGCCCTGACTTCCGTACCCGATTATCCCAATTTCCTTATCCTCTATTAGGGACATATCGGCATCAGATTCATAGTACATCTTTGCTGGCATAAGTTTTTGTACTCCTGTCTATATTAATTACGCTAAGAGCCGTCCTGAGGTATTCTTGCCGCTTGAGGTTCCCTCTCAAAAGATACCCCCCTGCTCATTGCTATGGTTCCAGTTCTCATGACTTCTTGTACACCAAATGAGCGAAGAAGATCTACAAGAGAATTTACCTTGTTCTCATCTCCTGTTACTTCAACGATCAGGGTTCCTTGAGACACGTCAACAATCTTTGCCCTAAATATATCCACGATCTGCATAATTTCACTTCGTGATGAAACATCAGCTTTCACTCTAACTAGGGCTAGCTCACGTGAAACAGCATTCTCACCTGAAATGTCCACGACTTTTATGACTTCTACCAGTTTGTGAAGATTCTTAGCTACCATTTCCACAGTCGCAGGATCGCCTTCCACCACAAAAGTCATCCTAGATAGTCCCGGAGTTTCACTTTGTCCAACTGCTAGGCTCGAAATGTTGTACCCGCGACGCCTGAACATACTGGAAATCCTATTCAATACTCCTGGTTGGTCCTCTACAAGTGCCGTCACGGTATGTCTACCAATTACGCTGCTCATACTGTCACTCTCTTTGTAACTGGCTCTTCTATCATGTCATCCACTGTCATCCCAGAAGGAATCATGGGATAAACGTTTTCCTCCTGTTCAACTATAAAATCTATGAGAACAGGGCCATCGTGGTCCATGGCTTCGCTTATCGCCGATTTCACCTGCGATTTGTCTGTAACACGAATGCCCTTTATCCCATATGCCTCAGCAAGCCGTACAAAATCAGGGTTACCAGAATACCCAGTCGAGACATATGAACTTTCAAAGAAAATTTCCTGCCACTGCCTCACCATCCCGAGGAACCCATTGTTCATTATGGCGAATTTTACGGGAAGCTTATTTTCAACAATGGTGGCTAGTTCACAGAGTGTCATCTGAAATCCACCATCGCCCGCAATAGACCAGACAACCCCCTCGGGTTTGGCAACTTGAGCCCCCATAGCAGCCGGAACCTCATAACCCATCGTCCCAGAGCCCCCCGAGGTCAAAAGGGAACAAGGCTCCTTAAAGGTATAGTGTTGCGCCGCCCACATCTGATGTTGTCCTACACCGGTAACAATAGTGGCCTTACCATCCGTGGCCTCCGATATATCCTTTATCACCTGCCTAGCAAGCAATTTATCAGTTTCCGGAAGGTTCAAAGACGGGTGCTCTTCCTTCAATTGTTCAATACGTTTGATCCAATCGGTGTGCGTAGCCGGCTCAATAAGGTTATTCAATTTCGAAAGTACTTCTTTGACATCTCCTACTATGGGAACGTCCACATCTATATTTTTCCCGATTTCAGACGGGTCTATATCTACATGTATCTTTTTCGATCCAGTTGAGAATTTCTGTGGATTGCCTGTAATTCTGTCATCAAAACGCATACCTAAAGCTATGATCAGATCCGATTCGTCTATTGCTAGACTCGAATATGCCATTCCATGCATTCCCGGCCACCCCGACCACAGTACATGGTCTTCGGGAAAGCAACTGATACCAAGTAGCGTTGTTATGACAGGAATCTGTGCCGTCTCAGCTAATTCTCTCAGCTCAGCGTAAGCACGGGATATTATTACTCCGTGACCGGCTATGATTACGGGCTTGCTGGATCTCTTGATCAGGGAGGACGCTTTTTTGATTTGCCCTGAATGGCCTCCAAGTGTAGGAGCGTATCCAGGCAATTTCACATCTCCGGGAACTTCGTAGTCGACCTCTTCCAAAAAAACATCTCCAGGGATATCAACAAGTACCGGGCCTGGTCTACCCGAATTAGCAATATAAAAGGCTTCCTTAATGACCCTAGCAATATCAGATGCCTCCATAACAAGGAAATTATGTTTAGTGATGGGAAGAGTAATACCTGTGATATCAGTTTCTTGGAAGGCATCTGATCCAATAACCGCACGACCAACTTGACCGGTTACTATTACCATTGGTACAGAGTCCATCTGAGCAGCGGCTATCCCTGTTACTAAATTTGTCGCTCCTGGTCCTGACGTAGCAAATGCGACCCCAGGTCTTCCGGTTACTCTTGCGTAACCATCCGCAGCATGAGCTGCGCCTTGTTCATGACGAACGAGTATATGCCTTAAGTCTGGAAACTCCGGAAGAGTCTGATATAGCGGGAGAATAGCTCCTCCGGGGATGCCGAACACGACGTTGCAACCTTCTCGCAGGAGGCTTTCGCATACAATCTGCGCCCCTCTCATTTTCATTTTATTAGCCTCTTTATTTCCTAAACTTGGAATCCTCTAACATGATTCGTAAAAAAGAAAATCCCGCCCAATATGGGACGGGATAATTTCTTGTTCTCCCGTGGTACCACCCACGTTGCCACTCAGACTTACAATCTGATTGACCTCTCTGTAAGCTATAACGCTGCCAACGCCTAACTCCTAAATAGATAGTCCCCCAAAAGAAACCCTGCGGACGACAAGGTCAAACCTTCACGTTCCGCAAACCCTTCAACCGATCTACGTTCAGAGTTGGTGCTCTGGGGCGAGTTCACCACCGAAATACGGTGCCCGGGTCTCAGCGTTTTCCCAGGCTTCCTGTACCGCTCTATGTAGTTACTACTCCCCTTCAACACATTTATGGTTATTAATTTTGCTCAAACAGGTTCGAATTTTACCACTTCAAATCGTAGTCCGTCAAAAAAAGTACTCGGCTTTCTATGGATTATCCATACCTCCTTCCATTCGTTTCAGCATCTTTAATCGCTATATAAAGTACCAAACAGAGGATTCGAGAGTTACCGTATCTAAATCCAATTTACGCGTGTTGTTAGGTTCACATGCCTGTGCTATCGTCTGTTGTCGAGCTCTTCGACAATTTGGGGGTACCTTAATATGTATGATCACGATGTTCTCATCGTAGGCGCGGGCCTTGCAGGAATGCGAGCCGCCCTCGCAGCAACAGATTTAGGTGTCGATGTCGCCGTAGTTTCGAAGGTGCATCCTGTGAGAAGCCACTCAAACGCTGCACAAGGTGGCATAAACGCTGCTTTGACTGACCGCGGAGACGACTGGCGAGACCACGCGTATGACACGATCAAGGGAAGTGACTTCCTTGGAGACCAAGATGCCATCGAATTAATGTGTAGGGAAGCGGGCGAAGAAGTCATCTCAATGGAGCATATGGGTGCTATCTTCAATCGCGATGAAGAAGGAAAACTGGGGACCCGAAGTTTTGGCGGACAGCGTCAAGCGAGGACTTTCTTCGTAGCAGATTTTACGGGACAGGCACTTCTTCACGTTTTGTACGAGCAGATTATCAAGTCAGGGGTAAGGGTCTATGAAGAGTGGTTTGTCCTTTCACTAATTATTGATGAAGGCAGATGCGGTGGTGCGATCCTTATGGAGATTCGCACCGGAAAGATAGAAGTTGTACGTGCTAAAGCCGTTATACTCGCTGCAGGTGGACTCGGGAGGGTCTTCGAGCCCAGTACGAATGCTTTGATATGTACGGGAGATGGAATGGGTCTTGCATACAGAGCGGGAGCCCCATTAATGGATATGGAGATGGTTCAGTACCATCCGACCACTTTAAAAGGTAGCGGAGTTTTAATCAGTGAGGGAGCTCGCGGTGAGGGAGCTTATTTACTCAACTCCGAGGGTGACCGATTTATGCTGAAATACGCTCCTGAATTCAAGGAACTGGCATCCCGTGATGTCGTGTCTCGCTGCGAACAAACAGAAATCAACGAAGGTCGTGGCATTGACGGTTGTGTCTTGCTGGACCTTAGACACTTAGGTGAGCAGGTCATCAATGAACGTCTATCACAGATCAGGGAGCTAGCCATGGATTTTGCCAATGTTGATATGGCAAAAGAACCTGTACCGGTGCAACCTGGCATGCACTATCAGATGGGCGGGGTAAAGGCTGATGTAGATGGATTAACTAATCTTCCCGGTCTTTACGCAGCTGGCGAGGTAGCCTGCGTCAGCGTTCATGGTGGGAATCGACTTGGCGCAAATTCTCTGCTTGATACATTAGTGTTTGGTAGAAGATCCGGACTACATGCGGCAGAGTCGGTAAGATCAATTAAGCATGTGAATGTCAATGACTCAGCATCGGATAGCGATAGAAAGATCATACAGGACCTTCTTGAAAACACCCCCGGCGAATCCTTCGGCCAGCTAAGATCAGATCTTGGATCTTCGATGAACCAGCACCTTGCCGTTTACAGGAACGAAGAGGGCATGCAACAGGCCCTTAAGAATATTACCGACGTGAAGGAACGATTCAACGACGTCTACGTCGCGGACAAAACAAAAACTTTCAACACCAATTTGATGTTTACACTGGAGATGGGTTTTATGATTGAGTGTGCTGAATCAATCGCTTTAAGTGCCATTGAGAGAACGGAGAGTCGTGGAGCACACACGAGAGAGGATATGCCTGAACGAGATGACGAAAACTGGCTGAAACACATCCTCGTCACAAAGAAAGACGAAGGCCACGAAATCAGCTATAAAGACGTTGTAATCACTGACTGGCAACCAACTGTCAGGCAATATTAGAAAAAGTATAGACATCGGACACGGTTTATAGCTAATAACAAGGGACTATATAGATGGAAGTCAAATTCAACGTCAGGCGTTATGACCCCGAATCGACGAACACCGTTTCACATTTTCAAGAGTACCAGCTTGAAATGGACGATGCATCGACGGTTCTAGATGGATTAATACGGATCAGAGAAGAAATTGACGGCACCTTGAGCCTTCGGTGCTCCTGCAGAAGCGCTATCTGTGGTTCGTGCGCAATGCGCATCAACGGGCAAGCAGGCCTTGCTTGCAATACGAAGATACTGGACGTTATCCCAGAAAATGACTCTCCGATCACAGTCGAACCTTTAGGAAATCTTCCCTTAATAAAAGATTTAATAGTTGATTTCCAGCCGTTCTGGTCTAAAGTTGAGGCCGTGGAGCCTTGGTTACAACCAGAAGGGGAAGAACCGGAATCTGAGTACATAGCACCAAATGAGGACATGCTCCACTTGGCCGGTGTTATGGCCTGCATAATGTGTGGCGCATGTGTATCTGATTGCACGGTACTCGAAGTAGATGATCGTTTCCTTGGCCCGGCCGCGCTTGCAAAGGCGTATAGGTTCGTGGGCGATCCTAGAGATGATGCTGACGACTATAGGCTTGGCAGATTGAATGAATACGGTGGAGTGTGGGACTGCACACGTTGCATGCAATGCGTGGAAGTATGCCCTAAAGGCGTAGCTCCAATGGACAGGATCATGGTGCTACGTGACAAGGCTATGGAAGCTGGATTTACAAACACAAATGGCGCAAGACACGCCAAAGCATTTAGCGACTCTGTAAGACATAGTGGCTGGCTCGATGAGCTCCGACTGCCAATAAAAAGCTTCGGCATTTTTAACCTCAAAGCTATGATTGCTCTGATACCTACAGGAATCAGGGCACAGATGAATGGAAAGAGGCCACCAATATTTCATAAGAGTATTCCTGGCGCCGAAAACGTACGAAAGATCTTTGACAAAGTAGAGAGCAAAAAATGAGATATGCCTTCTATCCCGGATGTGTTTCGAGGGGCGCATGCCCTGAGCTTTACACGGCAACGTTAGAAGTTTGCCAGATTCTTGGTATTGAGTTGGATGAAGAATCACTAAAAGGTGCTTCTTGCACTGGGGCAGGGGTACTTCAAGAAAAGAATGAGAGGTTGGGCGATACCCTTAATGCGCGGACTTTCGCTATGGCAGAGAAATCTGGGCTCCCGCTCATGACTATCTGCAGCACTTGCCAAGGTGTAATGGCTCAAGCAAATCAACGTCTATTGAAAAATCCAGATTATCTGGCTTCCATAAACAACGATCTTCGGGAAGAGGGCCTTGAATACAAGGGGACAATCGATCCAAAACATCTTCTCTGGATAATAGTCGAAGACCTTGGCTTGGAATTCCTTGAGTCCAAAATCGTACGCAAACTTAGTGGCCTCAAGCTAGCACCATTCTACGGTTGCTACATTGTTCGTCCATCCGAAGCTCTTGGATTTTCAGAAAATCCTGGAAGAAAACAAGCTTTGGAGGGTGTTATCGAAGCGGTAGGTGCAGAAGTTGTTGACTTCCCCGGCAAATCATTGTGCTGCGGTTTCCCGATACTTACCATAAACCCTGAGAATTCGATAAAAATGGTTGGTAATCATACTATTGATGCAAAGGAAAGAGGGGCGGATGCCATGGTTACACCTTGCCCTCTATGCCACCTCAACCTAGATGGATATCAGCCAAACGCTGCATCTGTGACCAAAAAGGAGATCGATCTCCCAATCATTCACCTGCCACAATTGGTAGGACTTGCTTTGGGGATATCGCCGGAAAAAATGCGTCTTAACAAACATATCGTTTCTACGAAAAAATTGCTCTCCGAATTAGCTGTTACTCCATAACGAGGGCGACAACATATACTCGCAGATCATCAGATTTCCTTTCCAGAACCTTTCACTAGGGTCAAAGTGAAAAATGCGAAAAGTGCGCAGACTGCTAGGCATACAATAGCCGCAGATTGACCTAAACCAAGGGTGACCGATATAAATCCCCATGAAAATGGTCCGGCAATTGCGGCTAACCTGCCCGCCATGTTGAATATCCCAAAATATTCCCCCACCCTGTTTTTCGGAGCGATCGACAGAACATAGGGCCTCTCAGAAACATACAATCCTGCCAACGCGGAGCCACTCATTAAACCTACCACCCACCAAAGCTCCTTTGCTAAATCCAGAATTGGTATCGCAGCTGCAAGCGCCAAAAGAAATACCCACATGGCAACATTCGCTCTCAGTATAAGTAAGGGTCCGATTCGATCAACCACCCGGCCCCATAAAGCGCCCATCGGAATTCCGGTAATAATACCGACCAACAAAACCAGCTGAACTTCTCTTTCCGTAAGATTAACGGTATTAACCCCGTATAAGACAGCAAAAAAGGAAGCAGCACTAATAGCCCAAAGATACCAAAAACGCGCAATTAGAAACCAAAGCCAACTCTTGTTGTCTACCGTATGTGAAACAGCTCGAAAAGTAACTAAGAAAGTGTGCATCAGTATCTTCTTAACGGGTAATTTAAAGCTGTCGTCTAATTTGTATTTGCCGGTTACGATCAGAGGCACCGACAGCAATAACATGAATATAGCCATGGTCCGAAAAAGAAAGATATGCCCTTTCAATTCTAGAAAGAAAAACCCTAAAATGACAGCCAATATTCCTCCAAAATAACCCACCCCTACGCCAATTCCTCCAACGAAGCCCACATTGTTTTTCGTTGCAATATCTGCCAACAATCCGTTATAGAAAATACCAGAGAGATAAACACTACTGACCGCAACGCAGAACAACGCAATCGATAGGGGATATTGAAATGTGCCTATGGACAATGTACTTATAACCCCAACTATTGTTAAAGTCAGGAGAAAGGGCATCCGACGCTTGAGCCTATCGGAAAGGGTCCCCAGTACTGGAGATAGGAAAAAAACAACCAACATCGATGCTGTCAGGGTATAACCAACTGTGGCATCGTCTCCACCCATTACATCTGTTACCCAAAGCGGAAAGACTAAACCTACTACCCCAGAGAAAAAGAGGGTGCTTCCCATATCGTAAATTACCCATGAAGCAACACTTAATCGCGTAGAAGAGAGTTCCCTGCTTGCCATAAAGAATTTTCTAATTGCCCTACAAGATCAAAATGGGAGGGAGGTTATTATTGATACCTAAGGGCCTCAATAGGATGCAATCTGCCCGCCCTAAAAGCCGGAAATATACCGAAAAACAATCCAATCGAAGCAGACACGGTGAGTGCAAGCAGGGCAATATCACCGCTGAATGTGGTCTCAAGTGTTGCATTATCCCCCAATGGAATTCCGTTTAGAAGCTTGGATATCATGAAGCCCAAAAAAACCCCGAATCCTCCACCACCCATGCTAAGCAATGTTGCTTCAGAAACGAATTGGAACAATACATCAATACGCCTAGCACCCAGCGCTTTACGAACCCCTATTTCCCTAGTACGTTCGGTTACTGAAACTAACATAATGTTCATTACGCCAATTCCTCCAACCAACAGTGATATTCCAGCTATGCTGCCAAGGAAGAACACTATGGCGTTTGTGGCGCTTTCGAGGGCTTCGAGGGCTTCCTGCATATTGGTAACTCTAAAATCGTCCTCTTCCGTAATCTTGTGTCGAACGCGCAAAATATTGACAATTTCCGATATAGCTTCGTCAATATTTTCTGGGCTTTTTGCCTCCACACTAATAACATCCACCTCGATTTCGCCATCAAGACTTTTAGAGTAATTAAGCCTGTAGTGAGCTGTAGTAAGTGGCACCAGCACCCTGTCGTCAATGGTAGAAAATGACTCTCCTCCTTTGCTTTTTAAAATGCCTATTACAGTGAATCTTTTGCCGGCTATCTTTATTTTTTTGCCGACGGGATTTTTGTCCTGGAAAAGCTCTTCGGCGATTCCATAACCAAGTACAGCTACGTTACTTATATTTGATAAATGTAAACTACTGATAAAAGATCCCTTGTCTATGGGAGTATTACGAACGCTGTGATAGTTCGCAGTAACCCCCATGATCGTAGCCCTTTTATTTTCATTTTGGTACGCAACTTGCAAGAAACCGCTTACTTCAGGCGCTACTCCTCCGATAGATTTTGCATTAGGGTCGGACTGCAGGGCCAGTACATCTCTAAGGGTCAATTTCCCATTGGCTTCCTCTCCAGGCATTACAAATATGAGGTTTGTTCCCAGGCTCTCTAACCGACTGGTTATGGAGTCCTGAACTCCCTTCCCAATAGACATCAACGTAATTACAGCTGTGACACCTATGACAATTCCAAGTAAAGCAAGCCCTGAGCGAAGCTTATTCACCCCAAGTGAGAAAAGCGCCATTCGAACTATGTCTAATAGCTTCATATAGCCCGTGCCGAGTCAGGATATTTAGTGTCAGCGGTTATTTTTCCATCCACAAGGGTAATAGTGCGACCTGCTCGAGCCGCTATATCCCCTTCATGAGTTACCAATACGACAGTCAGATCTGAGTTATGATTTAGGGTCTCGATCAGTTCCATAATTTCAGAAGATGATCTCGAATCGAGATTTCCAGTGGGTTCATCGGCAAGTAAGATAGCCGGATTAGTTACGAGGGCCCTTGCTATCCCGACTCTTTGCTGCTGGCCACCTGACAGCTCTGCGGGCTTATGACTTGCCCGGTCGACGAGACCAACCTGCTCCAAGGCCTCCATAGAACGACGCCTGCGATCCTTCGTTCCGCCGTAAATTAAAGGAAGCTCAACATTTTGAAGAGCAGTCAATCTCGGAAGAAGATTATAAGTCTGGAAAACAAACCCGATTTGTCTGTTCCTGATGCGCGCTAAAGCGCTATCGCCAAGGCTACTTACCTCTTTTCCTTCCAAAAAGTACGTCCCAGTAGTCAGGGCATCTAAGCACCCAATCACATTCATCAATGTAGATTTGCCCGATCCTGAGGGACCCATGATAGCTATGAAGTCTCCCTTGCTCACCTCAAGGTCTACTCCATCTAACGCCGTTACATCCACGGTTCCAAGTCTATATATCTTTGTTATGGATTCGAGTTGAATCATGTTGGATTTACCAGATATTTTCGATCCATTCACTTCTGATTCACCCATAGTCTCTTTTACAGATCTACCTACCTCTCGGCCTACGAAGAGATCTCATGTTGAATTCTTCACCAACAATTGGCTTTCCTTGGACAAGAATAGTTTCACCTTCATCCAGACCATCAACGATCGAGACCCAGAAATCATCACTTAATCCTAGCCTTACAGCTCGGTTCTCAACGGCGGATTCGGTTTTAATTAAAACAAACGGATTATCTTCCGGTCCCCTAATCGCATTCAAAGGTATAGCGATCTGATTAGGAGAATTCTCAATAACGATTTCTGCGACAGCAGATAATCCGTCCCTAAGCTGAACAGAGGGAACAGACTCCAATCCCACCGTTACAGAGTATGAAACAACGCCTTGTTGTACAGATGGGGTTATGGAAATTTCTTCTACAACGCCTGATACATTTAGAGATGATTCTGCATCTATAGTTATGAAAGCGTTCATCCCAGGTGTGATGTGTAGAACATCGATCTCGTCAATGGAGCCCTCTAATTGAAAATCATTGGGGTGTGAGATCTCAACCACAGCCTCACCCGGGTTAACTTTGCCACCTTCGAAAGCAGGAACTGACAAGATTACCCCATCGAACGGAGAAGTTATTGTTGTGTCTTCCAAATCCGATTCTGCTTTGTTTATCTCTGCCTGTAATCGGTTGATCTCTGCTTTCTGCACATCTAAATCGAACTGAACGTCATTTTCGATGTTATCTCGCCTAATTAGAGACTGATCTAGTTCGTATTTGGCAAGATCAATCTCGGCCCTCTGCATATCTAAATCGAACTGAACGTCATTTTCGATGTTATCTCGCCTAATTAGAGACTGATCTAGTTCGTATTGGGCAAGATCAATCTCGGCCCTCTGCATATCTAGTTCAAACATAAAATCATCTTTAACGTCCGCAATCCGAATAAAGGATTGATCCAGCTCGTATTGACCAAGGGCAACCTCAGACTGCGCAGAAGATATCTCTTGTTTGGTGGAAGGTTTGAGAAGTTCATCTAATTCGTCCTCGGCATCGGCTATTTCATACATTACGATTTCGACCGCTTGCTTTTGGGCAGCTATATTCAGAGCATGACGTTCACCAACAGTATCTAAAGCCCGCCTTGATGATTCCACCTCTGATCTAGCGATTAGCAACTCAGCCTGAGCCGATAAGATCTCTGAAGTTTCAGGAGTTTCCTTAAGTTCAATAAGTTGTCTTTTGTATTCTTCGATAGAATCTTCCGATTTTCTTACCGCTTCTTTCCGAATTTCTGAACTCTTCATTGCTAGAGTTTTTGTGTTCTCCAGTTCAAGACGCATATCAACCAGAGAGTCCCATGAATTATGCATCTCCCTATCAACACACAGTTCACCGTCTTTCAGCACTAAGTTGTCACAGGTCCCGTGAATCCGGGCCGGGAAGAAAGCCAGCCAGGCGAGCACCGTAATTTCGCTCCACACGTTTTCACCATGGTCTGGAGCGAAATTAGCAATGAACTTTCTCACTTCTGCGCTCCTAGCATTCTTATCAAAAAGAAAATCAAGATCTACATCCCAATTCTGATAGGTTTCTTCTGGTGAGAAATTGGTTAGATCGGCATCTTCTACCCCAAACCAACGACGCCAATAAAGCAAATAATCTTCCTCCACTTCTGTCAGCTTCAATTGGGCCAGCGAAATGTTATCAGCCCAATCTCCTGAATCAATTTTCATATCTATTTTGCTGGCGTACAACGTGGAGGAGGCAGAAATGATCTTACTTTCTATGGAAGAAACTTCATCGCTATCTGGACCAGAAATCAAGGATTCATAAGACTGCTCTGCAGCGTCGAATCTATTTTGCGCCTTTGCATAAGACTGCTCAAGAGTGGCGATGGCTGCCGGTTCAGGAGATTCCAGATTAGCCAAAACCTCCTCTGCATCAGATAATGATTGCTGAAGAGTTAGTAAAAACATCTGTGCGGCTGAAAGTTCTTGCTGAGGGGTTTGTAAAACGTCAGCAAGTCTTTGCTTTGATTGTTCTAGGGCTTCCTCTAATTCCCGTACTTCTTTATTAGCATTTGCATCCGCAACTGACTCACCCACAGATATCAAATAACTTAATTGCTGCTCTGATTGTTCTAATGCTTCCTCTAATTCCCGTACTTCTTTATCAGCATTTGCATCCGCAACTGACTCACCTACAGATATCAAATAACTTAATTGCTGCTCTGATTGTTCTAATGCTTCCTCTAATTCCCGTACTTCTTTATCAGTGTCTATTTTCCTCGCCGGCTCTCCTACAGACAGCAAATAGCGCAACTGTGCCTGAGCATCATTAAGATTCTTTCTTAAATCTGCGAGCCTCTTTTCGATTAAAGAAATATCTTCACGATGCAACGATGCTATTTTTTTGCCGGCACTAATTTTCTCTCCTTTCTCCACAAAAAGAGTGTCCACTGTTCCCTGTACAGGGAAGTACAATTTCTCTGTTCTCTGATATTTAAGGTTCCCACTAAGAGAAACACTCTTCACGATATCTCGACGGGACACGACAAAAACCTGTTGTTCTTCGTCAGTAAGCGCCTTCGATATCCCCCTGTTGTTTGTAAAATAGAAAACGCCAATACCTGCCACTATGAGAAGAGCAATAAGGGTAAAAAGCCATATTTTCTTGTTCTTAAGATTCATTACTATTTTTCCACTGTCCCTCAGTCACAAATACCCACATGCCTGCATCGTTGTTCGATTTTTCAGCGGTGAAACTCAAATTCAGTCCAAATCCAGTTAAGCTGCCACATGATGTCATTGTTAGCAGGATATCGAAAATTTCAACACAATTTCAGAATGAATTGCCCAAACAACTATCTCACGAAAGTGTAAACATTGGGGCTAATGGTCGGGGCGACTGGACTTGAACCAGCGACCTCCACGTCCCGAACGTGGCGCGCTACCAACTGCGCTACGCCCCGACTCATGGGATTATTCTATGTATTTCCATACATCATAATCAAGAACCATTATCCTTTGCACCTGTAAGGTTCATAATTTCGATAACATTTTGACCCTACGGAAAAGCTATAGTAATATCAATTAGTGAAAAAAAGCACATAGTATTCAACTCTGTTGAGGTTCTGCAATTCATTTCAACAGGTTCTCCTCATCCGGGTCTAAACCTGGAATCGGGTTCAAACTACTGGCAACAGCTAGCCTGATAATAGCCTTCGTTCAGATCTCCCTTGGTGGATTCGTGCGAACGTCGGCGTCGGGTCTTGGTTGTCCTGATTGGCCGCTTTGTCACGGTGAACTGGTGCCAGTTTTTGACTTTCATACCCTTATCGAATATTCACACAGAATGACAGGCACCATGTTAGGGCTATTGGTAATAGTTCTAATTATCTTGACCTTAGTATTTCACCGCAGGAATCACATTCTTGTAGGGCTAAGCTTTGCTGCTTTAGCCCTTGTAACTGTCGCTGGTTTGCTGGGAGGACTTACGGTCCTGACCGAATTGGCGTGGTGGATAAGGTTGGTGCATCTTAGCGTGGCTCAACTTCTAATTGCGACCTTGGCGTTAATCATCTGGAACTCAATGGGTTTAACTGAACCCAATTTAGTATTCAAAACCTCTTCCTTTGGGTGGAAATGGAGAGCGACCGCAGCCCTAATAATTGTGTTTGTACTAATTCTAAGCGGATCCTACATGGTAGGTGTTGGGGCCAGCACGTCCTGTGCCTCTTGGCCCTTGTGCAGAGGCAGTTTAGTCCCAGAAGGCTTCGTTTACTCCGTGAACATGGGACATCGGTATGTAGCCGCTATAGCTACAACCTTCCTTGCTTATGTAGCAGTCTCATTTATGAGACAAGGAAAAGCGAACTCCCTATTAAGAAAAGCATCCCACTGCGCAATCGGATTTATGGGATTTCAATTCCTGTTTGGAGCGTTTATTGTTTGGTCTGGATTCTCTGCTCACATGAGGGCTGCTCATCTCAGTATCGCTACCCTTGTCTGGTTGGGAACTGTAATAATGGTAGCGGCTGCAAGATCAACTTTCAGGAATGATCCTTCAACTGAATGAACAACCAGGACTTATATTAAATGATCTCTGCATATATCGCGTTAACGAAACCAAGAATAATTCTTCTTTTGCTAGTTACAGCGCTGGGAGGACTATTTCTGGCGACTGAAGGCATACCAGAATTATGGCTTTCTATGACTGTACTTTTAGGAGGATCACTCGCTGCTGGAGGAGCTAACTCGATAAACCACTACCTAGACAGAGATATAGACGCAAAGATGACAAGGACTAGCAACAGGCCTGTGGCTACAGGTTCCATAAAACCTATATACGCCCTGTCATTCGGAATATTGCTCAACGTCGTTGGCTTTTCGCTACTGTGGCAATTTGCGAACTTAATTAGTGCTATTTTGGTGATCTCGGCGACACTTTTTTATGTATTTGTCTACACGATGGGATTAAAGAGGACTACTCCTCAAAATATTGTAATAGGCGGAGCTGCAGGATCAATTCCACCGATGGCTGGCTGGGCAGCTGTTACTGGAAACATCCTGGACCCAGCTCCGTTTTTTCTATTTGCCATTGTGTTCTTTTGGACACCTCCTCATTTCTGGGCACTCTCTTTGCTGTTGAAGGATGACTATGCTGAAGCCGGTATACCGATGCTACCTGTCGTTTCGGGGGTAGATAATACTAAGAGGCAGATTTTCATATATACATGGCTGTTATTGGCGCTAGTAGTGGCAACAACTTTCGTCATAAATGATCTTCACCTGATTTATGGTGTTACTTCCATATTATTGACTATCGTATTCATTGGAATGGCATGGCGCTTGACGAAACAAAACGGTATCGAGTTTGCTAAGCCAACATATTTGTTCTCACTAGCGTATCTAGGACTAATTTTCATAGCGGTAATGATCGATAGCGTCATCACATTTTAGATCAGCAGCGCACACCTTTAGAGAATCATTTTAGCTTGACGCTTTAGCGTCTAATTTGATAAATTTCACAAATTGTTCACGAACTACTCAGCCATCACTGTATTTAATTTGATAACTTTCACATATTATTCACGAAATACTCAGCCGTAACTATATTTCATTTGGTAAATTTCACAAATTGTTCACGAATTACTCTTTTGATGTCAGGCACCATGAGAAACTAGCAGTAAAAGGGAATTTTAAAGCGCGCTTATGAATTCTTCCAAATTCAGGAAAATCACATCTTTATTAGCCTTTCTGGTACCGCTGGTACTTATGACTGGATGTGTATTTATCAACCCTGAAAATAGCCAGTCCACATTTGATGCAAAGGGACCGGTAGCGGATCGCCAGTTGGATATATTCTGGTGGATACTAGCGGGGGGAACGATAGTATTTGTCCTTGTTGAGGCAGCTCTTGTCTACGCTATTTTCAGGTTCAGGAGCAAGAACGAGGAAGAAATCCCCAAGCAAACCCATGGCAACAATGCTTTAGAGATCACCTGGACGATTATTCCTGTGATTCTCTTGGCTATTATCATGGTTCCCACGATACAAGGTCTTTTTTACGCTTCAAATGCGCCCTCAGAGGCGAAGGAGCAATACACCTTGGAAGCTATTGGACATCAATGGTGGTTCGAATTTAGGTACCCCAACCCTTCTAATCAAGGAGAGGAAATCGTCACTGCAAATGAGGTATTTATACCGATCAACGAACCTATAAAGATCAACCTGGGGTCAGTTGATGTGATTCATAGTTTCTGGGTTCCAAAGTTAGCCGGGAAGGTCGATATGGTTCCATCCGTAGAGAATTACATGTGGTTTCAAGCTGACGAACCGGGAGAATATTTCGGACAATGTGCAGAATACTGTGGAACTTCCCACGCCAACATGAAATTTAAGGTTCTCGCAGTTACACAACCAGAATTCGATATCTGGCTTTCAAACCAAGCGAAACAGGCGGTAACATCCTCAGATCCTCTCGCTCTTGAAGGCGCGGCGATGTTCAAAACTGCTGGATGCACAGGCTGCCATTCTACCAAAACTATAGTAAAGAAAGGGTCCAAGGGAAGGGTAGGACCCAACTTGGCGCACGTGGCTTCTCGAAGGCAACTTGCTGCTGGAATGATGGACAACACTGACGGTCACGGCGGAGTCGTGAATGACGGTTACCTTCAAAATAACTTGCGAGCATGGCTTGAGGATCCTTCTTCAATCAAGCAGGGAAACATTATGTCAGCTCAGGCTGCCGTTTATACAGATCCCAACCGAGCATTAACCGAAGCTCAAGTTTCAGCATTGGTTTCATACCTAACAACACTGAAATGATATTCAACGTGCAATATGAAAACGCCGTACCTAATGCGGGAGGATCCTAAGTGAGCACATTTCCGTTGACAGTCCCAAGGCCTGTACATCCGACCGGTATCTGGAACTGGCTAACCACGGTAGACCATAAAAGGATCGGAATTTTATACGGTGTTACAGCCTTTATTATGTTTATTACAGGCGGTATTGAGGCCGTTCTAATGCGCGTCCAGCTCAGTGGCCCTGAGCTAGACATAGTGAGTGCAGCAGTCTTCAACCAGCTATTCACAATGCACGGAACCACTATGATATTCCTTGCTATTATGCCAATGGGGGCTGCTTTTTTTAATTTTGTTGTTCCCCTCCAGATTGGAGCAAGGGATGTGGCCTTTCCCAGATTAAATGCTTTTAGCTACTGGACATTCCTAGCGGGGGCATTAATGCTAAAACTGAGCTGGATTGGAGGCGCTACCGATGCTGGTTGGTTCGGTTACGCGCCACTAACTTCAGTAGATCAGAATCCTGGTACCGGAATTGATTTCTGGATCATTAGTCTTCAGATACTGGGAATAGCATCGCTTGCGGCGGCATTTAATTTCATAGTAACGATCATAAACATGCGAGCGCCGGGGATGACCATGATGCGCATGCCTTTGTTTACATGGATGACATTCCTTACCGCAATCTTGCTAGTCCTCGCTTTTCCAGTAATCACTGTCGCTCTGATTGAGCTAACTTTTGATCGTTACTTCGCCTTCAATTTCTTCAATGTCGCCAAAGGCGGTAGCGTAGTACTTTGGCAGCACCTGTTCTGGGTCTTCGGGCATCCTGAGGTCTACATACTGATACTGCCGGCAATGGGCATCGTATCCGAAGTCCTACCGGTTTTTTCAAGAAAACCATTATTTGGTTACACGACTGTAGTTCTGGCAGGCGCCATAATAGCCTTCATGGGTTGGATGGTATGGAGCCATCACATGTTCACCGTTGGTCTGGGTCCTGTAGCAAACGCCGTGTTCACAGTTACAACGATGCTCATAGCGGTGCCGACCGGTATAAAAGTTTTTAACTGGCTAGGAACAATCTGGGGAGGGTCGCTGCGCCTTAATACCCCGATGCTCTTCTCGTTAGGCTTTATCGCAATGTTCCTCATAGGGGGTATAAGCGGTGTAATGCACGCGGTTTCAACTTCCGACGCGCAGCAGCAGGATACCTATTTCATACCCGCCCACATCCATTATGTGTTATTCGGCGGGGCAATCATGGCACTTCTTTCGGGAATCTATTACTGGTTCCCCAAATTCACAGGGAAAATGTTTGATGAAAGGCTGGGTAAGTGGCATTTTTGGTTAATGATGATTGGACAAAACGTCACCTTTTTCCCGATGCATTTTGTAGGGCTTGATGGAATGCCTCGGCGTATATACACGTATGTTGAGGGCATGGGGTGGGAGTTTTGGAACGGAATATCAACCTTAGGTTTGATATTCCTCATTATCGGATTCTTGATATTCATTCTAAATATGGTTCGGAGTTGGAAAAGTGGAGAACCGGCTCCAGGCGATCCATGGGACGCAAGGACGCTAGAATGGTCCATACCCTCACCGCCCCCCGAATACAACTTCAAGGAGGTTCCAGTAGTACGAGCTCTGGACGACTGGTGGGCTACCAAGCAAGGTGACCCTCAGAGAGCCGTACCCGCTGCAGGCGGGTCAGGAGAGGATGAAGAACATAGTATTCATCTACCACAGCCTTCCTACTGGCCGTTCGTTGCGTCACTCGGCATATTTATTGCGGCATACGGAGTAGTTTTTAACGACCTCATAGTTCCATGGGGAATAGCTATATTAGGTACATTTATTGGATTCGTTGGCGTTTACGCATGGTCACTGGAACCTGTAAACGACCCGGATGAGGATACCGCCCACTAAGGGAGGATGGTTAGTTGGCACAAGAACATACGGCACCCGCGCACGGCGAACACGAAGATACATATACTGGACTGAACCACAGAAAGATGCTCATGTGGGCATTCTTGGGTTCGGACTGCATGTTCTTCGGTTCCCTCATAGCAACCTACCTTGTTTACAAAGGTAAAAGCCTGTCAGGACCGATGCCGATAGACGTATTTGATATACCAGTGACTTCGGTCAGCACTTTCGTGCTATTAATGAGCAGCATGAGCATGGTACTTGCCTACTCTGCATTGACCCGACGCAACATAAAGGCATTTCGTATTTGGATGGTCTCGACTGCAATCATGGGATCAACATTCATTGGTTTCCAGGTTTATGAATTCAGCAGTTTTGCAACACTGCACGTCCACGTAGATTGTGTTCATGCCCATGAAATGACTGCCTTGGAGCAGGAAGTGTTTGACAAGGAATGCAAGGCTGGGGTGGAAGAATTCTCTGGAGAGTATGGATTAAAGCCTCAAACTAATCTCTTTGGTACGACTTTCTATACTCTTACTGGGTTTCACGGAGCTCACGTTACACTGGGTGTAGTTTGGCTTCTTTCTATTTTCTTTCTTTCATTCAAGCGCGGTGTTATCACCCCAGAGAAGAATCTTGATGTGGATCTCGCGGCTCTTTACTGGCATTTCGTGGATGTGGTCTGGATTGTGATTTTTACTGTTGTTTATCTATTCGGAGTATTTCCCGGCTTCTAGCGGGCAAGTGGAGAGCATATGAGTCAGGAGACAACTTCTTCCGAAGCCCACACAGGTCATCCAACGGCTGGGTTGTATTTCAGGATCGCAATGATCCTGTCAACAGTGACAGCAATCGAGGTAGGCATTTTTTACCTGGATTGGCTTGGACGCTGGATCATTCCAGTATTATTCATACTGTCAGCAGGCAAGTTCGCCCTTGTCGCCATGTATTATATGCACCTTAAATTTGATCACAAACTCTTTTCAATTCTGTTCGTCGGTGGCTTCATACTAGCTGCCACTGTCATAATAGCCTTGATGGTTCTGTTTAGATCATTGTTTTAGTCCAAGAGTCAAACTCTTGTACAAGGCGGCTGGTTGAATATGGGTGAACTTCCCAGCTCAATCTGGCTTCACTGGCATGGTCATCCCGATGCAGTTATTGGTCTTATAATTCTGCAGTCTGTATACCTTATCGCAATAGGCCCTGTGAGAAAAAAATACGGGTTATCGCCTAAACCATCTCCGAAGCAAACGGTTTTGTTCACTACCGGCGTACTGATAATATTTCTCTCTCTCCTGTCACCACTCCATATCATGAGCGATGACTATCTTTTTAGTGCCCATATGGTTCAGCACGTTTTATTGACTCTGGTCTCCCCTCCCCTTCTCATATTGGGAACGCCTAGCTGGCTTATCTCTCCTTTGGTAAGAAAGAGCGTTGCGTTAAAGATCGCCAAAGTAATCGTTCACCCTGTGTCTGCGGTTGTGGTCTTCAATCTTGTATTTTCCTTATGGCATCTTCCTGTACTCTACGAACTATCCGTCTCGTACCACTCAGTGCATGTGGGGGAACACTTGTTATTCATGATGGCCGCAGTTGTAATGTGGTGGCCTATATGTAGTGTGGTACCAGATTTACCGAGGCTATCGTATCCGTTGCAGCTTATATATCTTTTTGTCATGTCATTAGCCCAGATAGTAGTGTTCGGGATTATCACTTTCGCTCCAGAACCGATATATGAACACTATGTAGAGGCCCCGAGATTGTGGAATATTACTCCACTGATGGATCAACAGATTGGCGGAATTATTATGAAGGTAGGGAGCGGATTTCTATTCCTAACTCTAATAATAATAGTTTTTTTAAAGTGGTTTGAACAAGGTTCAAGAGAAGATAGCAACGATATAATTGAATGATGGACGGTGATTCAATAGAATGGCTAATGTACCGCATAAGTGAATACAATCGAAATGACGGGAGATTAAGTGAATAAGGTAGTACTATCCGCTGTCGTGCCTCTGGTTTCATTGGCCTTAATAGCCATATTCGCAATAACGTTGGGGTATTCCTTTTACCAAGTACACCACAATACCGAAATCGGTACCATTGGCGTAATTGGAATAGGTTTAGCATTATTAATTCTCACACCCATAATAGCCTTCTTACTTGAACGGTCGTCAGAAAAATAGCCGCCAGCTAAGCCTTCGTTCCCTTTTGCCCACCTATAAACCTCTGCCACAGGCGCTTCTTGTTGGCGTTTTTCTTGCGATCTTGATATTCACTTCTTGCGATAACCAGAATCATCTTGCTGGCACAAAGCTTTCAAACCATAAAGGGTATTCATATTCGCTTTTGGACCACGGAGGGAAGGTAGTCACCAACAGCAGTAGGAAATCCACAATCACGGTTTTAACGTTTATGTTTACTCGATGCACAGACGTGTGTCCAATAGTGACGTCAACCATCAGAACTGCTTTAAGGAATGGTCTCGAAGATGAGAAAGTCCAGGTTCATATTATTACTGTAGATCCGGAACAAGACACGCCTGAAGCCGCCATCCAATTCGTTGAAAAATGGAATTTACCCTCAAATTGGTCTTTCATATCAGGTAAAGAACAAGATTTGAGACCTATTTGGAATTCTTATTTTGTGAACCCGGTTAACAGCAATGGCAACTCGAAGTCTGGAGTAGCTTCGCTTAAGTCAGCGATGGACAGGCGGTATAAAGTTATACACACGGCACCGGTGTTTGTACTGGACAGGGATGGCATTGCCAGAGTCTTACATACAAATCCGATCGATCCTATCCAACTCGCAAAAGATATTGAAATTATTGGTACTAGATAATGGCGGCGCCATCACCCAGCGCCAACAATAATCGCGATTGTACTTATCTACTAACTAGGCTGCCTGTTGTTCAAGAGCAGATTGTGCGTGCTGGACAATCTCAGCAAAAGCTTGTCCGTCAGCCACTGCGAGTTCCGAAAGCATTTTTCTGTTTATTTCGATGCCCGCAAGATTGAGTCCGTGTATCAGCTTGCTGTAACTTATTCCGTTAGCCCTAGCAGCCGCGTTGATTCGGATGTTCCATAGTCTTCGCATTTCACCTTTCTTCTGCCTTCTGTGGTCAAATGCATATTGCTGTGCGTGAAGCATAGATTCGTTTGCACGCCTAAAAAGCCTATGGCGCACCCCTTGATGACCCTTGGTCATCCCGAGGATTTTCTTGTGCCTACGGCGCCTTGTGACGCCCCCTCTAATTCTAGTCAAAGTTAATTTCTCCTACCGGTGGTTAGCCTTCGACCTCTATCTATACGGAAGTAATCTCTTCACTCGAGGCGCATCGGCTTCACTCACAGGCAACGTTCCTGAATACAGTCTTTTTACCTTTTTAGGTTTCTTTCTTCGGAGGTGACTTCGTAGACCTTTCATACGGAGAAGCTTCCCAGATCCGCTCACCCTAAATCTTCTCTTAGCCCCTTTATGTGTCTTAAGCTTTGGCACTTTCAAGTTCCTTGTTCTCTATTTGTTTCTTAAGAGCGGCACTAGGAGACAGGATCATTGAAAGAAATCTGCCTTCAAAACCAGGAGCTTTGTCTAACATGGCATCTTCTTGAAGATCCTCTGCTACATTTTTTAGTAATGCCATCCCTATATGAGGATGCTGCATTTCGCGACCCCTGAACATGACCGACACTTTAACCTTGGAGCCTTGTGTCAATAGGCGCTTTACAAGCCTGGTCTTTGCCAACCTGTCATGCTCACCAATACGCGTTTTCATACGTACTTCCCTGAGTTGGTTCTTGGATCTGGACTTGTTTGCTTTTCGCGATTCCCGTTCTTTTCGGGTTGCCTCGTAACGGAATTTCCCGTAATTCAGTAACCTACATACGGGAGGGTCAGCAGCGGGAGCAACCTCCACAAGATCCAATCCCCTTTCTGTGGCCAGGTCAAGTGCCTCTGAGGTAGGCATCTCTCCCAGTTGGTTCCCTTTATCGTCTACTAACAACACTGAGGGCACGCGAATACGGTCATTTACTCTATAGTTTTTAGGTATGTTCCTGCTCCATTTTTTCCAAACATAAATAGTCCAGAGGAATCACTGGACTGAACTGAATATAGCACAGAGACGTACCATCATCAACAAAGATCCATCGTATCGACAGTTAAGAACGTGAAGAGACTTCTCCCAAAATCCGTGCGGTAATATCGGTCGCAGAAACTGTACCTAAGTTTTCTCCGGACCTAATGCGAACGCTAACAGAGTCGGATTCAACCTCCCTGTCTCCCACCACAAACATATATGGCACTTTTTGCAGCTGGGCCTGTCGTATCTTGGCATTCATCCTATCGTTACCGTCATCAACTTCCACTCTGATGCCGGCATTCGTAAGATGTTCGCTAACATTTCCAGCATATTCCAGGTGCCTATCGGCTATGGGGATTATCTTAACTTGAACTGGAGCCAACCAGACTGGAAATGCACCGCCAAAATGTTCAATTAGAATCCCCATAAACCTTTCAAGAGAGCCAAATATAACTCGGTGAACCATGTAAGGCTGATGTTCTTCTCCATCTTCGCCAATATAAGAAAGCCCAAATCGTTCAGGCAAGTTAAAGTCAAATTGTATGGTAGTGCACTGCCAAGGCCTTCCTACAGCGTCTCGGATATTCACATCAATCTTTGGTCCATAAAAAGCACCTCCGGCTTCATCTATCTCATAGTCCAATCCCCTATCTTCAAGTGTTTTCTTGAGGGAATCTTCAGCAAGATCCCACTGCTGATTAGAGCCGACCGCTTTTTCAGGTCTAGTAGATAAATTAAAGGTAAACTCTTCAAATCCAAAAGCATTCAGCAAGTCAAAAGTAAGATCTAGAACTTCATTTATCTCGTCTTCAATTTGATCGGGTCTGCAGAAAATGTGGGCATCATCTTGAGTAAGTCCTCTTACTCGAAGCATTCCGTGGAGTGTTCCACCTCGCTCATAACGATAAACGGTTCCCAGTTCTCCTATTCTCATAGGAAGGTCCCTGTAACTACGAAGCGTAGATCGGTAATACAAAATGTGGAAAGGACAGTTCATCGGTTTAAGGTAATAATCCTGCCCATCGGTTTCTGATGGAGCAAACATACTCTCCTTGAAGTATTCGAGGTGCCCACTGGTTTGCCATAGGTTAGCCTTACCAATGTTAGGTGTGTAAACGAGGTCATAGCCTCTGTTGTAGTGTTCATCCCTCCAGAAGTCTTCAAAGAGGTTTCGTATACGAGCTCCCTTAGGGTGCCAGATAATCAAACCGGGACCAATCTCTTCATGGACTGAGAACAGGTCCAATTCTCTGCCCAGGATTCTATGATCCCTTTTACGTGCTTCCTCTAAACGATTGAGGTGCTTTTCAAGGGAATCTTGGCTTTCCCAAGCGGTGCCATAGATCCGCTGGAGCATTGGCCTATTTTCGTCTCCCCTCCAGTAAGCGCCTGCAACATTGATTAACTTAAAAGCTGAGATCTTCCCTGTAGCCTCCACATGAGGCCCCGCACAAAGATCTTCAAATTCCCCATGTTTATACGTGCTAATCGTTTCTTCTTCAGGTATCTCTGCTATTACTTCCAATTTAAGAGGCTCATCTACGTTCATTTTAAGTATTTCTTCACGTGAATATTCTGCATACTGGAAAGGAAGGTTCTTTCCAATAATTTTCTTCATTTGCCCTTCAATTCTTGTAAGGTCTTCATCAGTAAAAGGGTTGTCGACTAGAAAGTCATAATAGAAACCGTCGTCGGTTGGAGGGCCTATAGCCAACTTCGCATCTGGATACATTGATGTGACAACATCTGCCATTACGTGCGCTGCCGAATGTCGGATTCTGTATCTGAGTTCAGACAGTTTTTCGTCATTCATCTCTAAAACCTCGTACTTATTTAGTTGTAGGATTTTGCATTGCAACAAAAAACCTTCCGCGCGACCCTTGCTAACGCAGAAGGCTAATAACTAGGTTTGCAGGAGCATATCTACGGATTTGTTTACTTCCTTTAGGTGTTAACCCTTCCCATACCTGATCCCAACAAGTAAAAGACAAGGTTCACCTTCGAGATTGTATGATTGCCCTTGGAGGTGGTCAATTACAGTAAAGTTCTTGAAATACTTGCTATTGGTCAAGTACAGAGCCATCTACATGAAGCCTTGTGTTAACCGGTCTACTTACAGCCGGGAATCTTTTCGGCGCATCTTCAGTAATTTCTATGCCGATGCCGGGCGCCTCGGGGATCATTAGGAATCCTTCTCTCAGTTCGAGGGGCTTGTTAACGATCTCACTCTTAGGTGGTTCATGCTCGCCCAAGGGATATTCTTGTATAGTAAAATTCGGTATAGCAGCTGCGATCTGGAGACAAGCGGCAGTGCTTATAGGACCCAACGGGTTATGAGGAACTACTCCGACATAATGGGCTTCAGCCAATGCTGCTATTTTTTTTGTGTGCGTTATGCCTCCAGCAAGACAAACATCAGGTCTGATATATTGGACGGCACCTCTACTGAGTAGCATTTGAAACTCATGTATAGAATGAAGCCTTTCCCCAGTCGCTATAGGAATAGAAATACCGTTAGCAACTAGGCCCATTGCATCGAAATTGTCAGGCAGAATTGGGTCTTCATAAAACAGTGGATGAAACTCCTCTATCCCCCTCGCTAAAACAACTGCCTCTGCGGGTGACAACCTACGATGGATTTCGATGCAAAGGTCAACTTCATCTCCCACCGCATCCCTGTACATGCGGACCGCATCTATAGCCTCTCGCATCTTGCTAACATGAGTCTTGAAATAAGGCAAATTCCTGCCTTCATCAAGAAATGGGGTCAAGTGTCCAACTGCCGTAAATCCTTTCAGTTTGGCCTCTTTGATTCCATTGATCAGTTGGTCCCTAGTACTACCAAAAACATGATAGTAAACTCGTGCTTTCTCCCTAGTCTTACCTCCTAGAAGCTGATGTACAGGCACCCCAAAAAATTTTCCAGCTATGTCCCATAGCGCAATATCCAAAGCGCTTAATGCCCCCATGATTGCAGCGCCACGAAAATGGCTAAACCGGTACATATACTGCCAATGATGTTCAATGAGTAGAGGGTTTTCCCCAGTTAGATATTCGCCAAACTTATCAATAGCAGCCGCAGAAGGTTCTAAGAATCCCCATGCCCCAGATTCGCCATATCCTACTATCCCTTCATCGGTATAAATCTTGGCGAACAGAAATCTATCGACCGCTACGGACTCTACCTTGGTGATCTTCATGTTTACTCCAACATTCTCAAGCGCTTGTTCATTCGTCACACGAGGCCTGAAGCCTCCTTGAATATTACAAGTAAACCGGCCGTGATTATAACCACGACTATCAATTTCCGATACGTGGTTTCAGGAACCTTCTTAGCAAATGCTGAGGCTAGAAAAAATCCGATTAAAACAGGAACCAATCCAACAATTGTTAATGTTAAAGTGCTCCGATCCAATCTGCCTGTCAATGAATAGCCAGCAACTGCTGTCCCTTCAACGAACAGATAAAAAAGTGGCAAAGAGCCTCTTATAGTGTCCTTTGTCCAGCCCCTAGCCAACGCCACCAGCGCCATTAAAGGACCGCCTATTCCGGTAGACGTAAGCAGGCCTCCGACAATAAACGACACCACTATAAAGAGCGGCGTATTCTTATTAATGATTTGCCTATTCAGATATTTAGCGAAAAATCCCAGGATGACTATCATTGTGCCTATGAATATGCTCAATATTTCGGGATTCATTCTCCCAAAGAATACTAGGCCGACAGGAACTCCTAGTATTCCCGCAGCGATAGGAAGGCACATTTCTCTGTAATTTATTTTGTTCCGGTTCTGTAAGATCAATAGGGCGAATGCAGCCAAAGAAACCGTGTTTATTATTACTACAACAGTTTTGGCATCTATGGCAAGAAGCATGAAAGGAGATGCCGCCAAGCCAATCCCGAATCCAGACGTACACAATACGAAGGATCCAAATACTAACGCTACGAAGGAAACAAGTATATCAACGAATATTTTATTCACTACCATGGGCCATGAAAATCATAAGGGCCGGATCAGGTCTCACTAAATCCAAAGGTAGAAGGCTTCTCTCGCCCTGCGGATTTGTCCATTCAATGGAAAAAGCAGGCGGAGGACCCGTAGACTCATATTTGACTATGACTCGACAATCCCCTCTCTCTAGCAGAATCATTTCTCCAAAACCATCTTCTTCAGACAAACTGGAATGAGCAATCTGAACATCATTAATCATCAATCTAGTGCCCACATTTCCATTGATGTGGAATTTGTATGCCCCTTGAATCGGGACGGATAAGTATCCTCCCCAAGTAGCTGTGTACGGTTCGCCTAACTCATTCGCATAGTAAAAAGTGTCAACAGTACCAATAATTTCCGCCACTCTGAGCCTATTTTCTCCTTCTAACACTCCGGCCATCCCTACAGGTCTAACAGGCCATATGTAAAGAGCGTTTTCAGCAATCGGACTCATTTCTTGATCCATAAATGCCCAGAGTACTTGTGTGTATTCTGATGAAGATTTGACTACTCCAGTGACTTTCACCGTGTGAAGTCCCACAGCCAGATCTATTGCCTTTGATTCGGTTAAGGAATCGTCGATCATTAATCCATCGATTTCTAGAGTTCCAATTCCCTTGACCGTGAAAGAATATCGGCCTTTTTCTTTTATATGCAGGGATGATGATAACTCGAAGTCTGCAGGAAGGGTCGCATCTTCCATACCAATAGACCACGGCATCGAAAGAGAGGTTGCTTTTCTCCCATATAGCTCATTATTAGCATCACGAAATGAAACTTCAATACCTTGAGAATCTTGAATGATCTGTCTGCTGATAAGTACTTCGTATAAAATTGTATCCCCGCCTGACGGCGCCTTTATTTCATCAAAAGTAGCCCCCGGATAATAAATTTTAAGAAGATCAAAAATTCCTTTCTCTCGAGGTTCCAGATATACAGCTCCCCCTTTATGAATATCTTCAGTACTCAAAGGTAAATTGCGAGGGGATCGCAAGCTTTCATAATGAATATTGCCACTCACAACTGAAGCTGACAGGCTGTAAAGGTACTGACGTGACGCAAATAGGCTATAACCTCTTTGCTGCTGAATTTTGAACCGTTTAGCCATAATAGTTTCTGCAGTCGAAAACTCTGCAAATACTTCGGGGTTATTCCGTTGAATTCCAAAATACCCATATATGTTCAAAACCCCGACACCCGCGAGGGTGATCACTATTGCCGCAGTTGTTAAAGACTGCCCCATAGTCCCAAAAGATAGACGAGACAATCTCCACAGCATAGCAATTGGAAGTGTCGATATTACAATCACAGCTGGCAATGTCCCGATAGAACGCAAAGACTGTGGAGATTCCCATGGAACTGTTAAAACTCCCGGCAGAATCATGATTAAGACCCAAGCAGGTAATATGAACATAACCCATCTTCTGTGAAAAATTATTGTCAAAATCCCGACAAGAAATAATGTCCCCGTTATTGGATCCAACATCGGTTCGTTTGGAATGTTATGGCGTGGATTAGGGTCACCCACAGCATTAAACATCATCAAATGCTCATACAAATTTTCAGTAACCACCTCCCATAACTGATTTTGGTTGTGCAAGGTAAATATAGAAGACTCTCTGGTGCGGCGGAAAAACTCTTCTGATTCCAAAATTGCATGTTGGATCACCGGTCCAGCACCCAAAAAGCTACCCCATAGAAGGGCTGTAAGTGATATTACGACCCTTTTCCAGCCTGGATATGAGACGGTTATCCCTATTGCAAGAATGACTATAGCCACCAATGGAAACATACGAAACGCCGCGTAAAACCACATTCCAATCCCAATTGCGAGGCCGGACCAGAAGAACCAGAATGGACTCCATTTCCTGATAGCTTTGAGAAGTAAATAGCCGCAAATGGCAGAAAAAAATGCTGCGGTAATGCCGTGCATGCCGATCCTGCCCCAGTTAAGGCTCCAGCGCATCACACAGGCTAAATATGCAGATATAAGAGCGACAGAAATTCCAGCAATTCGGTGCGCCAACAAAAATGTTGCTCCAACAAAGCCAATAGAAAACAGAATCGCAACGAGACGTCCAGCTATCCAGTTCGGGCCAAGCACCTCCTGTAGAAAAGCAATTGGTATAAGAAAAAGAGTGGGCAAATGAGTAGATGGAGAAAACACTGGGGTACTAGATGGATCGTGATGGAAAGCGGCTGCACGTACGATGTTATCCGCCTCGTCGTACCATAATCCTGCAGGGAATTCTGTGATGTCATAAACTCTCAACAACAATGTCATTACGAGTATGGCAAAAAGGGCGATTGCTACATAATAATGTCGTCGCTGGATTGAAATTAAAGAGCCATGAGCCCCCCGACTGTTTTTTAATAGCGATGCGCCGATACAGGAAACCAGAATAGAACCTACAAACGTGCTCCATGCGGGCAAATATGAATGAGTATCTCGAAACAGCGCCAGTGCCGCCAAACAAAGGATGGAACCGAGCAACAACAATGACGAGCCCGTTAATATCCTTCGTAATTCGACCTGCATAAGCCGACTTGAATCGTCGGACATATCAAAGGGTTCATTGATATCCTTATCCGACAATCCTTTGTCATTGCGAGATATCCATTTTGAGGAATTGACGTATCTGCCAGACAGGAAAAGAGCACCTATCGCAGCTATGGTAGGAGAAATTGACCAAACGATTTTTCCATCTAACGCCAACCAATATGCCGCAAAAGCAAGCAGAATACCTGCGGAGATTAATATGAACTTTGCTCTGTTACGTCGCAATTGATTCAAAAAGGATTTATCGAGACTCGGAGCTAGTTATTTCAGTGTCTTCAACCATTAACCTACGCATAAGAACTTAAAATTAGTACAGGCATTGAGCAGAGCTAAATTCTCTGATCAACCCATTAATATATAAAAAGCCCCGGACCTGGGGCCCGGGGCTTTTAAATCTTACAGCTTGCTAGAGGTGCCTTATACGGCTACAGCTTCCAATTTCTCTCTTATCGAAGCTCGCATTTCCTTTACCCTTGGCAGGTTAGGAAATTGCCCGTCTTCCTCGGCCTTATCATAGATCTTGTCTCCGTCAACAAAAACCTGCAATATTCCGCCAGTACCCGGGGTAATCTTGATGGCGACATCTTTGCCGCCTTCTGCAAAAAACTCGCCGGCCATCCAGGCCGCCGTACCATGATGCGCTCAAGGCACACAGTAGATTATCTCTACCTCAAACTTACCTTCTCCAGCCATGTCTTCCTCCTTGGAAATTAGGCTAACTATTTACGGAAAAGTATCACACGAGAGTGTTGTGGTCAATCTGATTTATAATTTTTATAGTCATTTAAATTAATTATTACAGATCTATATCCATACCCATATCAATGACTTTGGCGCCTTGCTCATTTCGAATAACAATTCTATTCTGGAAAGTTTTCCATGCCTTTTCTTTCTCATTTTCGGAGAGTGAATCACCATTATCCAAGGTTTTCTTAAGTTCATCTAAAGCGTTTTCACTTTCTTTACCAGTTGGCATGTCAAAGAAGTCACGATTGAAAGAAGGCACTTTACCCGGAGGAAAATAACCCTTTTCTGGTAGTTGATACCCTTCAAGGTTATCGGATCCTTTACCGAGTATCTCTCCTGTTTCTAAATAATGGTCCATCACAGAAGTCATTCCGTATTTCTGGACCGGACAAACCTTAATACAAATCCCGCAACCGGAGAATCTGGTCATGACCGGGCGACATCTGCGAGCAATTAGCTTATGTTTTTCCACTCCTCGAAACCACACACGTTGAGCTTGTATCGCCTTCCCTGGGCACCTCATAAAACATATCTGACAGGTTTCGCAAAGCTTGTAAATTCCATAATCGACAGGTGTGTCGTGTTTCAAAGGAGCATCGGTGATTACAACCTGTAACCTAGCCCTGGATCCGAAATGGGGCGACAGCAATTGTCCGTTTACCCCTAACTGACCAAGTCCAGATTGGACAAACATCGGGATGACCGGTCCAAAATGCCATGCCGGTCCAGATATTTGCGCTTGATATCCAAGATCAAGAAGAAAATCTGCAAGTTCAATCGAGAGCTTAGCCTGCATCAAGTACGCGTCGCCTTGGGCTTTTTCCGCATCCAGTCCTGGAATATCCTGAGTCCTAACATAGTCTTGCTCTAGAGCAAGACAAATAGCATTTGGCAGGTCAGTCCTTACCTGATCCCGCCTGTTGCTGTATAGGTATCTTCTGTCAAATCGTGTAAATCCTACTTCTCCATAACCGAGTGCTCGAGCCTTTTCTCTGACGGATTCCGTCACATCGCTCGCACTTCCGGCAACATCGGGAACCCTTCTACCTATGTTATTTATTCTTCCAACCCATGGCAGAATTTCGGTCTGATACTGCTTGTAAAGAAGAGAGGTCTCTGGTGACACTGACTCCCTCTCAGTTTCTGCCCAGGAAGAGGAAGCGCTCTCCGAAACGGAGAAACTTTCAATCGGAAATTCCCGGCTGTAATAGGAAACTTCTGCATCACGAATCGGTATCCCTTCAACCTTGAGCAAATCAGATGCCACGGCGATAGTTATTCCTTTCTCCCCATGTATCCGCCCGTTACGTTGGATCTCTTTTCCAAGCTTTCGTTTAGCCATTCTTATCCTGTGATTATCTCTTGTAGTATTGTCCCTGCAACCTCTTTGTCTAGAGGCATGTTGTTACTTCCACACTTTGGAGATTGTATGCATCCAGGGCAACCATCCTCACAATTACATTCTTGGATAACTTTTAGGGTTATATTCCACAATTCTTCTATTTGGTCGTAGCCCAACTCCGCTAGTCCAATCCCGCCTGGTTGACCGTCGTGTATGAAGACTTGCGGCTTACCAGTGTCGGGATGAACAGGGGTGGAAATTCCTCCGATATCATTCCTGTCGCACATTGCAAGCAACGGCAAAACACTAATCGCAGCATGTTCAACGGCATGAAGTCCTCCTGATAAATCCAGTTTCCTGCTACGAATATACTTAAGGGTTCCATCAGGCACATCGAACCAAATCGCAATTGTGTCATAGCTTAGAATTGGGAGTCTCACGTATTCTTCGTTCAAAATCGCCTCTGTGAATTTGTCTCTCCTCCTGAATCCAACTACTTCAGTGGAGACATTCACTTCACCTAGATAAACAGTTGTATTCCCTGCCTTCCGGCTCTTGTGTTCTCCAAGAATCCTTGTCTCGGTGATATCTCTCACTTCCGTGTAATAAGGTACTTTTACTTCCCGGCAATACACTGTACACGACTGCAGATCTACTTCTGTTATTAGATGTGACTCTCCCTGGTGAAGATAGATACCCCCTGGATGCATCTGGAGAAAGGCTCCCATCTCGTCGATGGTCTCAAGTACAACACCGCTGTCCTCGTGCACCAATGTGTAAGTTCTATTACCGATCGATCGAATCTTTACTTCCTCTGCAGGGTACGGAACTTCTGGAGAAATAAACCAGTTAGGTTCATGGACTTTTAGGAGAGCATCTTCCACAAGTTCATCAACGTTCCAGAGCATGTCAGCTCCAAAAAACTCCGTGTCATCCATCGACAGAGGAAATTCATAGGCAGCACATAGAAGGTGGGGTTTTTGGATGTAAGGATTCGTTGGGGAAATCCTCGCGCATTCATGGTTCATACCAAAAAACGAGTCGGGATGTCTCATCAAGTATTGATCCAAAGGATTATCCGACGCTATCAACATGCTCAGGGAATCCTGATTTCCTCTGCCGCTTCTACCAGCTTGCTGCCATGTGCTTGCTCTGGTACCGGGAAAACCAGTGATGATTGTGGCGTCGAGATCGCCAACATCAATACCCAGTTCCATTGCGTTGGTGGTTATGAGGCCTAGCAAGTTTCCATCAAACAAATCTTTCTCAATACGCCGTCTGTCTTCCGGCAAGTAACTACCCCTATAAGGTGCCAATCTCCCAGCAGCAACCGAATCGGATCTAGAAAGATTCTCTTTTACGTACAAATGGACCAACTCTGCCTGTCTACGCCCACGGACGAAAGTCATCGTCCTGACTCGCTTCCGTAAAAGCTCTGCGGTTAATCTTGCAGATTCACCGTTCGTACTCCGTCGGCTTCCTTCTGAAATATCTACTGGAGGCGGATTCCAAAAAATAAAGTCCTTCCCCGACGAAGGAGATCCATCAATCTCAATAACTTCAAAATCCAGTCCAGTCAAATTAGTTGCATGTTCCATGGGGTTTGCAATCGTAGCGGAACATAGGACAAATCTTGGTTTAGCCCCCAGTCTGGCACAGATTCTCCTGAGCCTTCTTAACAGGTTCGACACATGCGATCCAAATACACCTCTATAAACATGTGCTTCGTCGATGACTACATACTCCAATTCTCGTAGAAAGGTGTACCAAGATTTATGGTTAGGCAAAATCCCCAGATGAAGCATGTCGGGATTGGTGATGAGAATTCGGCTGTTTCTCCTGATGTCAGATCTTTCAATTGTGGGAGTATCTCCGTCAAATATATCGTGCCGAAGACTTCTGTGCTTGGAGACAATATTCTCGAGGTTCCTTCCCTGGTCTTGTGAAAGTGCCTTTGTAGGAAAGATGTACATTGCACGAGCTGAACGATTTTTAGAAAGGGTCTCAATAACTGGAATGTTGTAACAAAGTGTCTTTCCACTCGATGCTGAGGTGGAAACCATCACATTCTTACCGGACGCTAACAAATTTATCGCTTCAGCCTGGTGGTAGAAAAGGGAATTGATACCGTCCTCTTCCAAGGCCCGAATGGTATTAGAAGAGAGGGGGGATCGAAGTTTTCCTTCGACTCTCTCCCTGCCTGGTATTCTCTGCCAATGAACTATTTGATCTTCATACCATTCAGTCTTCTTGACATGGTTTATGAAAGCATCTACATCCAAGCGAATAGTTGCCTAAAATCCGGTCAGGGTTTCGCGTTCAACATCCATCATTTCGATATCAGGTCTCTCCGCCTGAATAAATTCAATGGCTCTGTCAATTATGCTATTAGCATGTCTGGATTCAGAACTTACCGATGACATACCTATTACAGCTGCGGCCGGAACATCATTAGACTCAACTTCGGATACTGAAATCCGGAATCTTGAGGCTACCTTCTCAGTAAGAGATCTTACAATTCTCCTCTTATCTTTAAGGGAACGTGAGGGTAATATTAAAAACAGTTTACACACACTAACAATCATGACCCAATCCATGTTTCTAAGATTAATCTATGCGATTCAAAGCTGATTATATATAACTAGCCCTGTGGCATTTCCTAATCTTCCTTACAAGTCGTACTCTGGTTCCTGAAAAATGAACATCACAACATTAATATCCGCCAAAGAAATCTCGAATCGTGTCTCGGAATTAGGTCAGGATATTTCGAACGATTACCAAGGCACTGTAATTCTAATCTCTGTTCTCAAAGGTTCAATTTGCTTCATGGCGGATTTGTTGAGATCCATAGATTCCGATGTAACAATAGAATTTATTAGCATTTCGAGTTACAAAGGTGCAATGAAAGGTCATATCAGTCTCCATGATAACTCCATTGAAGATATCCAAGGTAAACATGTAATTTTGGTGGAAGACATAGTCGACTCAGGGCGAACACTATCGTTTTTGATAGAGCTATTATCAAAAAAGAACCCTAAATCAATAGATGTTTGTACATTATTAGACAAACCTGCTCGAAGAGAAGTGGAGATCCCACTGAGTTATATTGGGTTCGAAATAGACGACTATTTCGTTGTCGGGTATGGATTAGACGTAAATCAGAAGTATCGAAATCTTCCTTACATTGGGTACATTGAGCAGTAGAACGTTTTACAGTCTAGATAATTCGGGATAATTCTGAGCAAGCTACTCAACATTTTGTAAAAAGTTTGGAGACGTATAGTGGCAGAAAAATTAGGCATAGAAAAGGTTGGGCTTTACGGAGAGAGAATCTTTATACGATGGAACGACTCTCACGAAAGTTCTTACACTAGTAAAGAGATACGAATCAGTTGCCAATGTGCCGAATGTGTAGAGGAATGGAGTAAGCGACAGTTACTGGATCCAGCCACCGTTCCATTAGATTTACAGGCCGAGGATCACTTAATGATAGGTAACTACGCCATACAATTCCTATGGAGTGACGGGCATTACACCGGAATTTTCCCCTTCGCCGTCCTGCGCAAAATGTGCCCATGTACATCATGTAAATCTTGACTGCCAGAATAGATGTTTTATCTCCGACATTGAAAGATCACCCCAGCGAAAAGGGTAAGGCCCTTTGTTCGAGGATCATTACCCTTTTTATCCTCCTGATATCCCCTATGCAGGTTTGAACTTTGGAAGTGCCAGTTCTTCCGTAATATCTTCAAACACGACCTGTAGATCCATACCTATCTTGAGATTATCAAAAGTTGGATTCTCAATTAATATATTGGTTGCCATCTTTGGGCCCTCTTCAAGTTCGACTACTGCAGTAACAAATGGCACGTCATCCACGAAACCAGGATGCGGCGCCCTTTGTACTATGCCATACGTAAACAGGGTAGCCTTCCCACTAGCTTGCACCCAATCTGTATCTTTCGAAAAACAACAAGGTGAAATGTCCCTGGGATAAAAATAACTGTTCCCACAATCATTACACTTCCGAAGCCACAGTTCCCCTTGTTTTGCTTTTTCCCAGTAAACGTCAGATTCACCCTGCGGTACTGGTATCGGTTTGTTGTAAGCCATCTTTTTTTCTCCTTCTGTCTAATCTACCGCGAGAACGGTGGTTCCGGTAGAGGAGAGCGATCCTCCCGTACCATTTATTAGGCATAACTTGGGGTCGTCAAGTTGCCGCTCCCCGCACTCACCTCTTAACTGCCTCACCGCTTCGAGCACGAGGAACATTCCGTACATACCTGAGTGAGTATATGAGAGCCCTCCTCCCGATGTGTTCATAGCGAAATCTCCGCCAGGAGCAGTTCGTTGATTAGCGACAAAGTCCGGGCCTTCCCCAGGCCCGCAGAAACCAAGACTTTCTAAAGTGGCAATTACGGTATAAGTAAATGAGTCATAAATCATCGCAAGGTCGATATCATCATGAGTAACACCTGACCTCTCCAGTGCCAACGGACCTGTATTCTTTGCCACTGTTCGGGTCAGATCAGGCATCTGACTGATCAAATTATGATCGTGTGATTCTGCTGCACCAAGGACCCACACAGGTTTCTTCTTTGCATCCTTCGCCCTTTCTGCAGAGGTTATAACGTAGGCTCCGCCTGCGTCTGTGACCAAACAGCAATCAAATAGGTGAAACGGCTCGGAAATCCACCTGGAATTGTGGTAATCATCGAAGGTCATTTCATCCTTCATATACGCTTTCGGGTTTAAAAGTGCCCATTTCCGGGTAGCTACTGCAACTTCTGCCATTCCTTGACGGGCATGCTCTTCACCATATTCATGCATATACCTACGTGCAGCCATGGCGTAATTGATAGGAGCCCCTAAAAAACCATACGGAGTCTCAAACTGAGAACCCGGGTCGGAAGCATTTCCACCTGCCCTGCTTCTAGCACTTCTGCCAGCCTCCCCATGGGTCACCAATGCCACATCACAGTAACCTGCATTTATAGCAGCCATCGCGTGAGCAATGTGAATTATGAACGAAGATCCCCCGACAGCAGTGGTATCGGTAAAGCTGGGTTCGATGCCGAGATACTCAGCGAGATTCAGTGTCGACGTCCCTGCCGTAAACAGCCCATTAACATCCTTCATGGACATTCCGGCGTCCTCAAGTGCGTTATATGCTGCCTCGGCATGGTGTTGGAGATTCGATTTATCCGGTACCTTGCCTATCTCATCGGATTCGTCTACTCCGACAATGGCGACCGTTTTCCGAAGGTCGGTCATTTCCTATTTCCTCCTACTGTGGTTATTTCGTGAAGTATTCCTCTTATTTTAGAGGAGCACCAGAGCCTAGGATACATCCACTTTGCTTACGCCACAACATGGAAAATCAGATGATATCAAACCTACTATTGTCACCAGTTTGTGAAGGCTCCATCGTTCCTTCTCAGCTGAGGCGACCAACCTGTGGGATCTATTATTCTGGACTCCGCCAGGTCTTCATTGAAGTCGACGCCCATTCCGGGCTCATCCGGACACCAGGCATACCCATCTTCCCATTCGATTTGCTTGGGAAAGAGTTCGTTTGCATATGACCCTGGGCGCCTCGGCATCTCTTGAACACCGACATTGGTAGAGGCCATGCAAAGAGCAACACATACAGCAGCACTCACAGGGCCGAGGGGATTATGAGGGACAATATCGATATAGTGGGTCTCCGCCCAGTGAGTGATTTTCAAAGCTTCAGTAAGACCTCCAACTATGCACAAATCGATTCGTGCGTAATTTATGAGTTCTTCTTCTATTACTTCCCTAAAAGGCCACTTGCTCGACCATTGTTCGCCAGCTGCAATTGGAAGCGCAACATGCCTTGCGAGAGTCCTATAACTAGCTGGGTTTTCGGATCTTAAGGGGTCCTCCATGAAGAACGGCCTAAACTGCTCGACGGCTCTGCACAAAGTTACGGCGTGAGCCGTATCTAGCCTTGTGTGAACATCAAAACAAATTTGAATATCTTGGCCGATCTCTTCTCTAATGGTTCCAATTTGCTCCTCTGCGATACGAACGGAGTCCACCGGTTCGAGAACATTAAAGTTATCCACATATCGCATAGAATCACCGGTCTCAGGTTGGTGCCATCTGACAAATTTCCATCCCTCGGCAATGTGGTGTTTACAACTCTCTAAAAGCTCCGCAATATTATCGCCACCAGTATGAGGGTAGCAGACCACTTTATCTCTAACCGGGCCACCTAGCAATTTATATAAAGGCATGCCAAGGGCCTTGGACTTAATGTCCCATAGCGCGATATCTATACCGCTTATGGCGCATGAATAGACCTTGTCTGCAGGGAAAAAGCTGCCACGGAACATATGCTGCCATAATTTTTCGGTACTGAACGGATCTTGTCCGATAACTATCTGTGAAAGATGGTCGATTGCTTTTCCTATAGCGGCTCCCCAACGAGCAATACCTACTTCTCCAAGTCCATATATTCCGGAGTCAGTTTCCACTTTTACGATGAAGTAAAGACGGCCGTCATCATCAGTGATCGGAAAACTTTTAATTTCAGTAATCTTCATTATGGAATCCTTTATTTATCTTGAAAATAGCCTGTTGTTCAATCGGTCCAAACGATAAAACAGAGCATTTGAACGGTCAACTCGGCAAGTGTAAAGAGCCACGGTCGTTCAGGGCATGGGAGAGATAGATATCGATAGCATTTTTGAATAGGTTATTTGATTAGTCCATAAAAGTGTGAAATTTGGTAATATCCTTTTGTGATCTCAATCTCTCGAGAACAATTTGAAAGCCTGGTGCGTGAAGCACTTTCTCAATTGCCTAACGAAATCAGGAATCACCTGAATAACGTCGATATCGTAGTAGATGGGTCGGCCTCTACCTCCCAGCT
>Ga0187833_10000500_pt1 | contig 45351 bp, 43 predicted proteins | sample ETNtaG_37_FD_167968 | JGI IMG/M metagenome (GOLD analysis project Ga0187833, IMG submission 167968) | Marine microbial and viral communities from oxygen minimum zone, Eastern Pacific Ocean - ETNP2014_SV_400_PacBio MetaG (Illumina Assembly) | ecosystem: Environmental > Aquatic > Marine > Hypoxic...
TTGATCGCGAAGAAAATGGGCTGGTCACAATGCTTGATTCAGATCCACTTGAGCTGTCATCCCTTCGCAGCGATGTGAGCGGTTATTATGTGCAGGCAGTTCATCAATTCAATCGAAACTGGCGCTGGGGTCTTCGCTATGATCGGCTGAATCCGCGATCCCGGGGTGATGATTTCGAAGTGCTTGAAGAAGCTGGTCTGCTTGCAACTGGATTTGATCCTGAGCGCTATAGTGCCATGGTGGAGTGGGTGCCGTCTGAATTTAGTCGCTTTCGCCTGCAGTATAACCAGGACAAAACTATGGAACACGGCAATAAGCAGGTTCTACTGCAATACACATTCAGCCTGGGTGATCACCAGGCCCATACATTTTGAGTTGCGCTATGAACAGATCTATCTACTGCGCGTTGCTGCTTATATGTAGTATAGAAGCTGGCGCATCATTGAAAGTATTCACCTGCGAATCCGAGTGGGCAGCCCTAACGAAAACGATTGGCGGCGATCTTGTAAATGTGTTCAGCGCTACAAGTGCAAACCAGGATCCTCACTTTATAGAAGCTCGGCCTAGCTTGATTGCCCGGGTCAGGCGTGCCGATCTGCTGGTATGCTCCGGTGCCGGTCTTGAAGCTGGCTGGTTACCATTGCTGTTGCGAAAAAGTGCTAACCCTAAAGTACAACCCGGTACCAGTGGACACTTTATAGCGACTAGCCATGTTAATCTGCTGGAGAAGCCCGCCACGATTGATCGGAGCCGGGGTGATGTCCACGCTGCAGGAAATCCCCATGTGCATCTTGACCCTGATCGGATGTTAATCATTGGTCGAGCTCTGCGTGACAGAATAGGGCAACTGCGCCCTGAAAGTGCAGCACAACTCGATGACAATTTTAGAGATTTTGAGAATGAACTGACCAGTATGTTGGAGCGACACTCAGTCGAAATCTTAAAATTGGCTGGGACCAATATTGTGGTGCACCATAACAGCTGGGTTTATCTGACAGATTGGTTGCAGCTGAATCAGGTTGCCACCATTGAGCCGAAACCAGGCATCCCACCCACAAGCAGTTTTCTAGCGTCGTTGGTCGGGCAGTTGTCTTCGATATCCGTCAAATACATTATTCGTGCAGGATATCAAAACCCACGCGCCAGCAAGTGGCTTGCGGGAAGGATCGAAACCCCGGTTAAGGCGCTCCCCTACAGCCCCGAGAACTGGGAGACTGAAGGCGCGCTCATCCTTTGGTATAAGCGAATCCTGGAGGCACTGGTGTTGAAGGGGGAGCCTGAATGAACTTGGATGGTCTTGACCCCGGTATTCTAGGTCCTGCATTTGTAGCAGGCTTACTGGTGCTGACAACACATATACCCCTTGGCCAGGAAGTGATCAGGCGCGGCATTATTTTCATTGATCTTGCCATTGCCCAGTTTGCCGGGGTTGGGGTGATTCTCGCCGCCACTTTGGGCTTTGAAACTCACGGCATCGAAGTGCAGGCTATTGCGCTCACCAGTGCGCTCGTGGGAGCAGCGTTGCTCGATCTCATGGAAAGACGGGTTGGGGAATATCAGGAGGCGCTGATAGGGGTGAGTTTTGTGCTGGCTGCAACGGCCAGCATCCTTCTACTGGCGGGCAATCCACAGGGGGGTGAACACCTGCGTGAGTTGCTGGTGGGACAAATCCTTTGGGTTGAATGGCATCAGCTTGTGATACCCGCAGTGATTAGCGTAACGGTAATCCTGAGCTGGCACTTCCTTCCGCGGTTGTTAAGAGGGCACGGTTTTTATTTCCTGTTCGCACTATCGATTACAGCATCGGTACAACTGGTAGGTGTTTACCTTGTTTTTGCCAGTCTGATTATTCCCGCTCTCGCGACCATCAGGATTGAAGACAGTCAGCGGGCGACAATACTTGCTCTGGTTACTGGAGCGCTTGCCTATGCCCTGGGTCTCACCCTCTCAGCCGTTATGGACCTGCCCAGCGGAGCCAGCATAGTCTGGGTGATGGCTGTCTGTGGTGTTCTTGTCGCTTCACTCAGTCGTTGGTTACCCCTTTTTGCCAGGGAATTATGACAAGCGCCTGGATATTTGGGCCAAAGTAAGAACTCCACCGGTCAAAACCTGGACTGTACGTCGTCAGCCCATATGGGACCACTGGCACTAAATTCTAAGAGACACTTTTCTGCTCATTGTTGCTCCAGTCTATCCTGCTAATCTCAGGTTTTGTACCTTTCTCTGGTTCATGGTGCGAGACTTAATGATTGCCCGCTGATCCAGGATCTCTTCGCTACGCCCATGATATACATCAGATGGGGTAACATTATCTAACGACTCGTGATAACGCTCATGGTTGTAATGCTGAACCCATTGTCCAATGGCCTGTTCAAGCTCCCAGGGATAATAGTAGTTCTCCAGCTTGACTACGTTCTTCATTGAACGATGATAACGCTCGATCTTGCCCTGGGTCATCGGGTGATAAGGTGCACCACGAGTGTGCTCGATCTGTTGCTCTCCTAACCATCGTTTGAGTTCACCACTGATGTAGCAGGGACCGTTATCCGATAGCAGTCTGGGCTTGTGATGAACACGCGCTTCCTTGAGTCCAGTCACATCCAATGCATCCTGCAGCGTATCGGTCACATCACTTGCTGCCATGGTGGTCGTCAGTCGCCAACAGATAATGTAACGGGAGTAGTCATCCAGGATGGTGGACAGGAAATACCAACCCCATCCAACAATCCTGAAGTAAGTAAAATCGGTCTGCCAAAGCTCATGTACCTCATGAGTGGGGTTCTGGAAACTGTCATCCGCACTCATCACCAGGAACTGCGGGCTGGTAATCAGGTCATGAGCCTTGAGAATACGATAAACACTGGATTCAGAGATAAAATAGTCTCGTGTATCGGTGATGTGCCAAGCCAACTCACGCGGTGTCATCTCGGTTTGGTCCAGTGCTATTTCCACTACCTGTTCACGAACAGAATCCGGTATCTTGTTCCAGTGCTGTCGTGAAGCTCTACTGTGGTTCTCTAATCCCTCAAGTCCACCTCGTTCATAGGCACGATACCAACGATAGAAACTACTCCTGCTTACCTTGAGTTCTAACAGTGTTCTGCGAACTGACAACTCAGAGTCTTCAACCAGGCGAATGATGGCTAGCTTTTCGGATGCGCTGTGCATCAGCCTTCTTCCAAGGTCACATCCTGCCCAGTCAGACTTTTTTTAAGCCAGTCATTGCGCAGATACAGTTCAGCAACCGCTTGCTTGAGGTCGGTGTTTTCTTTCTTGAGATCAACCACCTCATCAGAACTTGCCTCTCGAACCGTATCACCAGCCAGTCGCTTCTTTCCGGCTTCCAGAAAGTCTTTGCTCCAGCGGTAATAAAGATTATTGTTAATGCCTTCTTTGCGGCATAGCTCAGCGATTGAATACTCACCGCGCAATCCATCCAGTACTATTCTGATTTTCTCTTCTGATGAAAACTTACGGCGGGTCTTACGTCGTATATCCTTAACGTGTTTTTCTGTGTTTGACATGCTCATTTGAGACTCCTTTGCTTCGGTTTAAATTAGCAGAAGTGTCTCTTAGCAAACAGGGCTAGGTGGTACCATATGGGCTGACGTCACACAAGAAAAGGAACTAATAATCTAAATGGAAGAGTCAAAGAAGTACATAGCACAGCATCCACATCTCCCGTTTCTCACTGGGAATAATCGTTCTTACATGGTGGTAGGTTATTACCCCAGAGAAGCACTCGAGAAGTTCCTGCCACGAGCGATATCCATACCCTCCGATGAGGTCATGGCCGAGACATACCCCACCGTGAAGAAAGTAGAGGGTATGCACCCGTTCATGCTGCAGTTCGCCAATTGTCATAATGTTCATGATCTGATGAGTGAATATAAACTGCGCCCCTACGAGGAGATCCAGGCCTGTTTTCCTGCAACCTACACGCACAAGGGAGGAGAGCAGCAGCACTGCATGTTGGTGCAACTAATGTATCTTGAATATCTCCTGGGTGTCATTGGCGGTATGTACTTTGGCTTACGTAAACAATTCCGCCCTACAATGCGGGTTGAAGAAACCGACTCATCAAGGTCCTGGGTGATTCCTAACATTCTCGATGCAAGCTTCGAGCAAACTTCAACTGAAAGCAGTGAGGAACTCGATCCGTTTTTTGCACAGATGTTTATCAATCCAGCGGTGACTTTCTCATACTTGCATCGATATCGCTTTTACAAGCAGAGAGTGCATCCAAATAAGGTGCTGGACTCGGCACCTGTCTATGAATGGCGCTATAAAGGTTCAGTAATAAAGAATAACGAAAACACGTTCGCCATCTATTCTGAATATGATTTTTCAGTTTCGCAGGTAATGACATACGAAGCTTACTTTCATCCAACTGACCTTGTTGGCGTGGATTAGCGGCGACGAATCGGAACGAGTATGCTTGCAAAGCATAGAACTGAACCCAAAACAGGTACCCGACCATGGCATACAACTACAAAACACTGAGTGTATCGATAGATCAAGGAGTGGCCTTCGCCACCATTTCTTCGCCCCCGATAAACGTCATGAACGTCGATATGTTTGTCGATCTTGACCAGTTTACTGCCGATGTGGAAGTCGATGATGATGTCAAAGTGGTAGTTATGCAAAGTGCGGACCCTGATTTCTTTATAGCCCACTACGACCTGAACACGCTTCTGGAAGTCGATACAAGTAAGGAACCGGTGCTGCCGACTGAGCTTCACCCATACCATGTTATGTGCGAGAGAGTACGAATCATGCCAAAACCGACGATCGCAAAGATTGCCGGTCGCGTGGGCGGCGGCGGGTCTGAATTCGCCTCCTCCTTCGATATGCGTTATGGCGTTATCGGCAAGACCCAGGTGTGTCAGATGGAGGTAGGCCTTGGTATTCTGCCCGGTGGTACCGGCACCCAGCGCTTACCTCGACTAGTGGGACGCGGTAGAGCAATGGAGATCGTCCTGGGCAGTGCAAGTATCGATGCTGAAACCCTGGCTGACTGGGGCTACCTTAACCGCATATTCAAGGCTGATGAAATCGACGACTTTGTCGATAACTTTGCCCGGCGAATCGCGACATTTCCGGTAACAGCGGTGGCGCTGGCCAAACAATCGGTGAACAACGCAGAACTACCACTTAAGGAGGGGTTATTGAATGAATCATGGCTCTTCGATCGAACGATGGCCACCGATGAAGCGCAGGCTCGTATGAAAATAGCTCTGGAGCTAGGCGCTCAAACCAGGGAAAAAGAAATGGATATAGATCAATTATGTTTGGATATTGGTCGCGCCCTCGAAGATAAGGTGCAATAGCACCACCGTAGATCCTTGCGCTCCCCAAGTCAGAAGCGATAACTGCTTTCTTGCCGATCATTAGTGTACTCAACAGGTCCTAATGAAAAACTCGCCGTGTACCTCAAGAATGCTGAACTCAATTTGACAGCTCAGCCTTATCTTTCTTTCTGGATTCTGCCAGGCACCTGGGCTATGTTCGTTGTGTTGACAGCTAATTCCCGTAAGAACCCGAATGGAGAAGAAGTAATGAACGACTATATTGAGCTTCCTATCAATGGGCTTGAACCGCCCTTGAGCGAGGAAGAGAGAGCTATCCAGGAGACAACCCATCGATTTGCTGAAGACGTTTTGCGACCCATTGGCATTGAACTGGATAAGTTACCGCCAGCGGAAGTAATAGCGCCTGAGTCAAGAATGTGGGAAGTGCTAGACAAGGCCAAGGATCTTGGCCTGGGTGTCACCGCCACGGCCGATCTCGAACCGGTGCAAAGGGTACGACTGTTGGCTCTTGCCTCGGAAGAACTTGCATGGGGAGATGCGGGTCTTGCCGGTGCCATCCTTGTTAACCAGTTTCCTGTGATGTATTCGATGATGGCTGGCAACGATGAGATGGTGGAGTACTGTGACGGCAAACTTGGTTGCTGGGCAATAACGGAACCAGATCATGGCAGTGATATGCTCGATGCTAATGGTGCAATACAGGATTCCCAGGGAGAGTATGGACGACCTAATTGTGTCGCCCGTATTGATGGAGATCATGTAGTAATAAATGGTCAGAAAGCTGCATGGCCCTCGGGCGCACTGACAGCTGAAGTATGTGCGCTTTACTGCCATGCGGATGTTGAGGGCAGTACCAGTGCCGGTATGGCAATCATCGTGCCCCTTGACTCGGATGGTGTCAGTCGTGGCCAGCCTCTCGATAAGATGGGATTGCGTGCCATGAACCAGGGAGAGCTGTTCTTTGACGAAGTGATTGTACCAACGTCCCATATCATTGCCCGACCAGATACCTATCAGGAACACAGTTATGCCATGTTGAGTGAGGCAAATCCGCAGGTTGCCCTGATGTTTATTGGCATAGCGCGCGCGGCTTATGATCATGCGCTGGCATATGCCCATGAGCGAAAACAGGGTGGAGTACCCATTATCCAGCACAGCAGTGTTCGCTATCGTCTCTTCCACATGTTCCGCAAGATTGAAGCGGCACGTGCTCTGACACGCAGAGTACTTGAGTACAATGTCACTGCCGACAGACCAGCGCTGCAAGGATCCTGTGCAGCAAAGATCACTGCAACGCAGACAGCCTATGAGGTGGCAAGCGACGCACTACAGATTTTTGGTGGCAATGGGATGACCAAAGCCTTTCCCATGGAGAAGCTACTGCGCGATGCCCGGTCGGGCCTAATTGCGGATGGTTGTAACGAGGTACTGGCGCTTAAGGGAGGTTCAATGTTGGTTAACCCGGCGCTGCTCTGAGGTAACGGGAAGCAATGGGGTCAGAAAAGAGAACCAGAGTAAACCCAGCCCGGGCTGCAGCCTCTACTCGCTCCTGGAGATCAAATGGACTTGGCACACCGCTAGCCGAGAAATTCCTGGGCAGGTACCTGGTTATGGAAACTGTTCCCTTTGTATTCCCTCGGGCATCAAATTCATATATAACATGGTCTACCCATAAGGGACCGGGCAAAATCCCTGTTTTTTACGCTGAGCTCGCCAGGTGATAGAAATCCAAGACAAATACCAAATGAGCAGGTTCACACTTCAGTTCGATGATGCGTCAGTGGAGGAACGCTACGTTGAACAGACTCTGAGTATGACGCACTTCCTGTGTCGGTTCGCATGGGTAGCGAATATAGTCATCATAAGCGTCTTCACTTTCCTTGATTCTATGTATTTCCCCGAAAATCAGGAACTGGTTCTACTCCTGAGGATGGCGATAATTGCTGCATCACTTGTCATGTTTGCTTCAACTTTTCTCAAGCAACTGCGACTACTGTACAAGTTCTCCTCAGCTGTCTTTATTCTTCTCGTCGGCACCTTCAGTTCATACATGACGGGAATCAGTGGCTCCGAAGAGTTGAGTCCCTATTTTTTTGGACTTTTTATAGCTTTCAGTGGCGTGTTCATTCAAACGGGCATCGGTTTCAGCAGCAGCTTCTGGGCTATGATGATTGTCCAGGCATTCTTCGCTTTCATCTGCGGCGTCATCTACCCAGTCTCAGGCAACTTGCTGCTGACCTATATCGCCTTCTTACCCTTGATCTGGTTTATCGGCTCCTATGATGCTTACATGATTGAAAAGGCTGGCCGCGGCAATTTCGTTATAACAGAACAACTGAGGGATTCCCTGGCGGAAGTAAGAGCCCTAAGTGGTCTTTTGCCCATCTGCGCATCCTGCAAATCCATTCGAGATGACAAAGGCTACTGGGCAAAGCTGGAAAGCTACATTTCTGAACATTCAGACGTGCAGTTCTCCCACGGGATCTGTCCGAGTTGCATAGCCGAACAGTATCCCGACATCGCCGAAGAGCTGAATAAGGAATCCGGGGCCTAGAAAATCACCCTGGGCGGGATGTAAACCATGCAGAGATTTGTCCACTGAGCTTGATGTCCCTCTGCCTGGCACCCTGATCAGAGTATTGCCCTGCGGGACAAAAAGCCTGCCAGCCAGAACGAGCGTCATCAGGATCAATCGTCACACCTTGAGCATCACAGGCTCAAAACAAGGCATTACAATTTGGCATCTTGCTCCATTGATCAATGATGTCACTTTCTTTTATCTTATCGCCCGCCATATCAAGCTTTTTCTTCGCCTTGTAGGCTTTACGGGCTTTTAGTATCGCCTTTGCAAGTTTCTTTAATTTGGTTTTTTTCGACTGTTTACTTTTTATTTTTAGTGCAGTGACAACTGCCTTGTCAAAAGCTGCCTCACCAATTAAATAGCATGCCTCTTCTGGAAACCTGACTTTGCTGCTGCTGTTCGAAGTAGCCTCACTCGCAAACAGTGCCTTGAGTTTCGCATTTTTGCCATCTCGTTCATACATTTAACTGGGCGTTTTGCCTCAGTGGCGACAACCTTAAAAATTGAGCAGGCCGCTTTGCTCACCTTACCTTCATTTTTGCAATCTTTGTGGTTTGTATATTTTTTGACAGTATCTTTCAAATCTTTAGGCGCATTTTTGAATTGATCCAAATAGGCGGGGGCAGAACAGGTAAATCCTTTGAATGTTCCTTCCAGACAGGAGGTATTGAGATATTTTGTCGATGAGCTTGGTTTCAATTTGCCGGCCAATGTATCAATTGCCGAGTCACATGCTGACCTGGTTACACCATCAAGCGCGCCAACCACGGTATCCAGTGTGCTTTCTGCTTTGTCCTCTAGGTCCTCAATTTTATCGACTACCTTATCGCCACCCGGCAGATCACTCGCTGCATATTTAAATTCCTTCCAGGCAGACTTGTCACAAACATCTCGAAAAGAATCATCCTGATACACTTTTATGCTATCACTGTATGCAACTACGACCAGGCAGGCCTTGGTAAATTGGTTGTCCAGGCATTCTTTTCCCTGGTGCTTACTGCGCCAATCTTCATCGCTGGCATCATCAAGCTCATCTTTTGCTACTTCTGTCATTCTTTTGGCCACTAAACACATAACCGAAGTATCAGAACTTTTGCATGTTCCCTTTTCAGCCTCTTTGAAGTTATCGTAGTTCTTCTGATACGATTTTTCTCTGAGCTAGTTGCTTTTCTGTGCTCCCATATACCGTAGTTCATCTGTCTGAATTCGGTTTTTCCGCTTGCAGCACACTTTTTTCCCTTGTAGTCGTTGGTATAAAAAGCCAGGCCGCTTTTCCATTTAAACAGGCTATTTCTATTAACAACCATTGCCCTGTCCTTGGGAAGTTTCTTTGATTCCACTGTATTTCCACCCGATTTACTCGAGCTGGGTTTGCCGGCGGCATCTTCGTAGAACCACATCTCCTCACCGGTTTCGTTATAAATGATAACTTCAGGGTTGATGAGTGCTGCATGGGATTCATACGTTGTTAGCAATGAGAGGATCAGGAGTGTCTTAAAAACAAGGAACGAGGAATTGCATCTAATTTTTTTCATTATTATCTCCCAACTTTTAGTGGAATAGTTTTTATTTTCTCAGGGTTAGCGTGGAGCGAGTGCTATCAGGCCGATTCAAGACGATTGACGATGCAATGGCATCTAGATAATGACCTGGACTGTTGAATATAGAGTATCAAAGTGAACTTACCCCTTTGGGCCCCCGGGCCCGGTTATACAGTCGAAACTCGGTAGAAGGACAGCAAAGTCATACAGGCTGAAGGGTTAGTAATTGAGATAGAAAGCAAGCACCTCTATTTCATGCCCTGCATTACTCGGGGTAGATGGAATACCTTGAACCCTACCGGGGAAACCAGAGATACTGACCTGGTTACGACTATTTGAGAAGAATAGATGTCTCAAGATCCCGTTGATGTATTGATCATTGGTGCCGGTGCGTCCGGGGCGGCAGTCGCCTGGAGCCTCGCTGATACACGAATGAAGATTGTATGTATGGAACAGGGAGACTGGGTTAATCCCGCCGATTACCCCACCAATTCCCGGGACTGGGAGTTGAAGCAGATGGGGAAGTTCAATATCAATCCCAATACTCGCGGGCTTGAGACCGATTACCCCATCAACGAAGATGAATCACCAATCAAGATAGCGAACTTTAATGGTGTTGGTGGCAGCACCATTCTTTGGGCGGCTCACTTCCCTCGTTTTCATCCGTCTGATTTTCGGGTCAAGTCTTTGGACAGGGTTGCGGATGACTGGCCCATTGACTATGAAACCCTGGAGCCTTACTACGCAGAAAATGATCGCATGACAGGTGTTGCCGGGCTCGAAGGTGATCCTGCCTATCCGCCCAAAGCAGTTAACCTGCCACCCGTATCACTCGGAAAGCTTGGTGAGAAGCTGGCTGGTGGATTCAATGAACTGGGCTGGCATTGGTGGCCATCTGATAGCGCCATTGCCACAGAACCGTTCGATGGCAGGGACAAGTGCGTGAACCTCGGACCTTGCATCAGTGGCTGCTCCCAGGGTGCCAAGGCAAGTACGGATATTACCTATTGGCCTCATGCCATCAGAAACGGGGTTGAGGTGCGGACCCGCTGCCGGGTAAGTGAGATTACCGTAAATGCTAAAGGCATGGCTGATGGTGTTATCTATTTTGATGAGAATGGTGAAGAACAGAAGCAACAAGCAGAGGTGGTTATTGTTGCAGGTAATGGGGTAGGTACGCCTAGGCTGCTGTTGAATTCCAGGTCCAGCCTGTTTCCGGATGGCCTCGCTAACACCAGTGGTCTGGTTGGCAAGAACCTGATGTTCCACCCCTATGCGTATGTAGAGGGGTTGTTCAATGAGCCACTAGGTGGCCACAAGGGGCCGGGAGGTTGCTGTATCTGGAGCCAGGAGTTTTATGAAACAGATCGGTCACGTGGATATGTGAGAGGTTATACCATGGAAATGACCCGCGGTCGTGGACCGATAGCGACTGCACTGGGGGGCGTCATGTCGGGAAGAATACCCTGGGGCGATGAGCATCATGGCACCTATCAGCAGGTTTTCGATAAATCCGCCGGTATGGTAATAATTTGCGAGGATCTGCCGGAGCTACACAATACTGTGACCCTTGATCCTGTGTTGGTTGATTCAAATGGAATACCGGCACCGAAGATTAATTACACACTAAGTAAGAACAGCGTAAAGATGCTGGAGCATAGTGTTGCCAGAGGGAAAGAGGTCCTAATGGCAGCTGGCGCTAGCGAGGTGAGTTCAGGAGCGCCCCTTGGCATGGCTGGTTGGCATATGATGGGTACTGCGCGGATGGGCACGGACCCCGGAAATTCAGTCGTCAACGAATGGGGGCGCAGCCATGATGTGAAGAACCTCTTTATCGTTGACGGCAGCATTTTTGTAACGTCAGCAGGAGTGAACCCCACCAGTACGATTCAGGCGCTTGCTCTCTATGTGGCAGATTCGATGAAGAAACGCCTGGCCAACCTGTTTGATTAGGGAGCAAGCATGAGCGATATAGTTTCAACTGACAGCCCGTTTACCCAAGAGCAGAAGCAGACTCTGGCAATCCTCGTGGACATGATGATTCCTGCCAATGATGTGATGCCAAGTGCAGCAGATCCCGACATCTTTTCAGTCATTCTCTCTTATCTGGCTGACGCGGCCGAGGACATAGGGAAGGGTATTGCAGCCTTGAATGCTCTGTCTCTTGAGCGATACAAGAAATCTTTCCTGACTCTGGATGACGAATCGCGGGGCGCGATAGTAAGTGATTTCATGGCGCAGTATGGGGAGCCTGTTATGCAGCTTCAGATTCATACTGTCAGTAGCTACTACATGAATGACAGGGTATTGGAAGCCCTAGGTCTTGAAGCCAGACCTCCTTTCCCGGGGGGATACGAAATGGAGCCCAGTGACTGGTCTCTGCTGGACCCCGTGCGTGCCAGAGAGAAGATTTATCGGGAAATTTAGTTGTGCTATCCCAGGTCCTATAGGCAGGTAGCAGGGTAAATCGGTGCTATTCTCAAGGTTCACAGTAACTTTCTTGGGTTTGCAGCATACCTTTCAGACTGCTCACCACCCAGTTAGAATGCTGGCTAAACAGCACAGGGCTTTTCAATTTGAGTGTTAATGGCGGTTTCAGACCAGAGCACCATCTATTGGCAGCACTTCTGTCACTGGTATTGCTGGGTGCTAAGGCGCAGGAACCTGCAGCCGTTCCACCAACTTTCGGTGAACAGATGCGTGAAATGGTAGAGGCCCATGATCGGGGTGAAATCACCTACGAGGAACTAATGGTACGCCGGGATAACTTGAGTAAACAGCTCGCCGGTGGATCCAAAGGGAATTTGCAAGCTAAAAAAAAGTTCTGGAAATTGCCCAAATTCTTAAAAAGGCCAGCAGCTGAAAAACCTACGAGCTCAGCCGAAGTTGATCAACCATCGCTCCAACCAACTAAAAAAAAGTTCTGGAAGTTGCCTAAGTTCATCAAAAAATCAGTTACGGAAGCGCCCAAAAGCTCAGCCGAAACGGATCATCTATCGCCCCCGTCATCTGCTCCGCCGGAGGTTCCTGCCAGCGTGCAACCCGCTGCCGCAACACCTCCGAAACCCGCTGCCACAACGCCTCCGAAACCCGTTGCCTCAACGCCTCCGAAACCCGTTGCCGCAACGCCTCAGAAACCCGTTGCCGCAACGCCTCCGAAACCCGCCCTTAACTGCAGCGGCATTAGAAAGTTCATGCTGCGATGCCTGCGTCGACCCTATCCTGCCGAAACGGAAGAGTGATGACGTTAGGGTAAAGCTCTAAGCTAGATTGGTGTCAGGCTGTATTGATTCACGATCGAATCAGGAAACTCCGGTTCTGGCTGAATAGAGAAGCGCAGGAATCTGAGCGAGCACAAATCAGGATTTATCCTGCTCAATTCCAGCGCCGACGGCAGCACTAAGAGCGTTGAGTACATTATCATCGAGCAATTCCTGAAAAAAGGACCTCTCATAAGCATTTTCCGGATCCTGTCGGACTTTTTTATCCAGTTTATGAGCATCTTCACCGACGAGTAGTCGCCATTTTTTTGCCCGCACGCCATCGAGAATTATTGTAGCAGCCTCGCTTGATGTCATGGGTGCATTGTCCCGGAAATCCTTGTCAGGCTTTTGCAGAGCCTCCTTGAGTTGATCATCACTCAGGTTAGCAAGCTCATTGTCACCCATATCCATCATCATCTGGCGCAGATTTCGTATGTCTTCATCGCTCATCTGGCCGACGTCAGGCATGCCCAGCACCTTCCCCGAATTGGAAACCAGAGATGTCCCAATATGCCCTGGCATAACCAGAGAGATATTTACATGGGGAGCGTGCAGCCGCAGGTCATTGATGAGGGCTTCTGAAAATCCCTTTACCGCAAACTTGGCGGTGCTGTAGGCGGTGTGTGCGAGACTAGGCCCTACCGTTGCGAAGAAACCATTCACGCTGCTGGTGTTTACAATATGGCCTTCATCACTGGCGATGAGCATTGGCAGGAAAGCCCGGCTGCAATAGTAGACGCCGAACCAACATACGCCGAATGTCTTGTCCCAGCTCACACGGTCATCAACAATGAAACTGCCACCTCCACCAATTCCGGCATTGTTAAACAAGAGATTGATATGCTCGGTTCGGTGAATTTTCTTCACTTCTTCACTGAAAGTGATTACCTGTGATTCGTCCGAAACATCACAGATTGATGTGCTGACTGTAATTTCATGCGGAGATTCAGCTTCACAAATTTCCTTGGTTTCCTGCATGGATTCACCAGACACATCACACATCGCTATATGGCAGCCTTCCCTCGCCAGCTGCACACACAGATCGCGACCCATGCCGGTGCCTCCGCCGGTAATTACTGCGATTTTTCCTTTAAAGTCGTGCATGCGATTTCTCCTATAACCGACTGGAGAGTGTCATTGTTATCATTTCCAGGGTCAAGGGAATCGTGAACGATGGTTTTTGAGCAGCGTGTCAGAGTAAATCAGTAACGGTTGCTTGCGCCTGAACAGGAAGGCGTTGTCGAGGCTTTTTCTACTGGCGGGGAACTCGCAGGTTTTGGCGTCGTGACATCTTCGCTTACAGGCGTGCGTGTTGTTGAATCAGAGATGGGTCGCGCAGCAGGCTTCTTATCGCCAGGGCGATACTGTCACCCGGTTTTTCTATAAGACCTTTCAATGCTTTAACCACGGGTCTGTCGTCAGACAAGTCCTCCGGGGATACGCCTGACTGAGAAATGACCAAACTGGTAATACCAATTAGTGTGGCCCAGAGTAAGCCAGCCATGCTGTGCATGGGTTGGTCTATTAGTAAACCTTCCTCTAAACCTCTGTCGATCAGGTTTGTTATCACTGAGAAACACATGTCTCCACCTCGCTGCAACTCTGGATGCTGATCGTAGTCGAGCTGGGCTGAATCGAAAGTAAGCTTATAGCGTTCCGGGTTGGCGAGCGCATAATTCATATAGGCCTGCCCACAATCCAATATTGCCTGAAGTGTATTGTCGCCGGCTTTCGCGCTGGTTTGTTCAAGGCACTCGTGTAATTGTAAAAAAAACTCCGTCGCAATGGCTGCGATAAGGCTACTCTTGGTCTTGAAGTGACGGTAGGGGGCTGTCTGAGAAACGCCTGCCTCCCGGGCAAGTGCGCGAAGACTCAAGGATTCAATGCCGCACTGGCCGATATGGCGGCATGCGGCTTCCATCAGAAACTGCCTTAGTCCACCGTGATGATAGGGCCTGTCCGTGTTCGTCATAGTCGGAAGAAACCTGTTTTTGTTGTTATTCGGGTAGAGTCTAGCAAAAGAATGTTGACAACGTAAACATTAAATCTATAATGTACTCACTGATAACATTGTTTTCATCGCTTACATTATTCAAGGTTTGGATTCCTATGCCACTTTACCGACTAAAACGCTTATCCTTGTTTCGTGACTGCACCAGCCTCGCGCTTTATACGGTTTTGATGGTGGTTCTAACGTTAGGCGTTTCCCTGGGTGCAGATGCCGAGCCCCTCAGTGTTAACGCACTGACCTTGAAAAAAACAGATTCCTATACTGTCAACCGCAAGTACGGCGGCCAACTCTTTCACAAAAGAGACAGTGAACTGGGTTTTCAATTTGGCGGTAGCGTGACCCAGTTGCTGGTCGATGAAGGGGATCATGTTGAGCGTAATCAACTCCTGGCGAGACTGGATGACCGGCACCTTCAGGCGCGTCTCGAGCAGGCAAAGGCGAGCGTAAAGCGCACCGTCGCCAGCCTGGATATGGCCAAAATCGAGAACAAGTTCTCTAACAGCACCTGGCGACGTCACCAGGACCTGATTAAAAAGGGTCACACATCAGTTCAGAAACTCGATGAGGTGAGCTACCAGCTGGACAGGAGCGCGGCGGCACTGATCGTCGCCGAAACACAGTTGAGTGAAGCGCTGGCTAACCAGCGGGCAGTGGAGGTGGATTTGGACAAGACGATGCTCAGGGCTCCCTATGCTGGCATTATTCAGAGCCGCCATGTGGATGAAGGTGCCGTGGTCAGCGCCGGGCGACCCATATTAGGGATAGTGGAAAGTGGCGTTCTGGAAGCGCGTGTCGGCATCCCGCTTTCAATGGTAGAACAGGTACGGTCTGCCAAGGTATTTTCCTTCACCATTGATAACAACACAGTGGTCGGAACACTGGGCAAATTTTTACCCAGGGTTGATGAAACGACCGGGACAGTTACCGCACTTTTTGACCTTGAGCAGGAACCTTCTCAAATACTCTTCGCCGGTGCCCTGACAGAAATGGAGATGCAGGTGAAAGTGGCAGGTGAAGGTTTCTGGGTTCCTCTTTCCGCTCTATCAGAAAGCCAGCGAGGCTTGTGGAACTTGATGGTTGTGAAAAACTCGACGGTTGAATCACGTTTGGTAGAAGTAATTTACAGCGGGGAAAATTCCGTATTTGTCAGGGGCACGCTGAATGAAGGCGACCAGGTTATCCGTGGCGGAGTATCCCGCCTCGTCGCTGGCCAGGCAGTAGCGGTCATTGGTAGTTAATCATCAACGGGGCAGAACCACTCGATACTAGTATGCAAAAGAATTTGGCCAATCTCTTCTTCCAGAATCCAAGACTGACCATATTGTCGGTCCTATTTATTCTGATTGCGGGCATTGCCGCGGTTATCAATCTTGGCAGACAAGAAGATCCAAGCATGACCGAACGTTATGGTGTGGTCAAAACACTGCTGCCCGGTGCCTCGGCCAGCCGGGTTGAATCCCTCATCAGTGAGAAAATTGAGACCGCACTCAAGGAAATACCGGAGATCAAAGAGCTGGAATCCACTTCATACACGGGTTCTTCTATCGTAGTGATAGAACTCTATGAGCATATTACCAGTGACGAGGTTGAACTCTATTGGAGTGAAGTCCGAGATAAGATTGCCGATGTTGGGGCACTGCTCCCTCGTGAGGCCTCTAGTCCGGAATTGACGATAAAGCAGCTGTCGGCGGTTACGGTTGCGTTTGCGATCAAGGGTGGAAATACACCACTTTCCCTGCTTACCCGGATAGCCGAAGAATTAAAGTATCGGCTGTCTAACCTGCCGGGTACAAGAGAGACGGAAATTCATGGCGAGTTGGAAGAAGAGATTCATGTCGGGGTTGATCCGTTAGTACTCTCTCGAATTAACTTTTCCATTGCTGAACTTACAGCATTCATAGGGGCTTCTGATACTCGAACCTCTGCTGGCAAATTGGAAAATAAAAATTCGTCTCTGGTTGTCGAAGTAAAAGGCGAACTGGATTCCGTAGAGCGTATTCGATCAATTCCGATCATTCGCCAGAATTCAGCATCCAGTTCTTTTCAGAGTCGCCAGTTTTTGCGAATTGGTGATATTGCCGACGTATCAAAACATCCGGTTGACCCGCCCGCCAGTATGGCGATCATCGATGGTGAACGTGCTGTTGTCGTTTCTACCACGATGGAAACAGGTAATCGTATTGACAAATGGTCCTCCTGGGCAAAGGACATAGCTGACGGGTATCAGAGTGAATTACCAGAGATGATTCAGATCGAAGTCATCCTCGATCAGAATGAATATACCTCTGATCGTCTTAAGTCATTGATGAATAATCTGATTTTTGCAATATCTATTGTGCTGGTGGCACTTTTCTTTTTGATGGGTATTAGATCGGCGCTCATCGTTGGCGCAGCTCTTCCACTGACTATTGCGATGGTTTTGTCTTCACTCTCGTTAATGGATATCCCCTTGCATCAGGTGTCCGTAACCGGGTTAATTATTTCCCTTGGGTTGCTAATAGATAATGCCATAGTCGTGGTGGAAGAGTTTAAACTAAAGAGGCGCCGCGGATCGAACCTGTCAGAAGCCATATCAAAAAGTGTTCGCCATCTATTTGTGCCACTGCTTGCATCTACACTGACGACAACCTTCGCTTTCTTGCCCATTGCGATGACGCCGGGCGGAGTAGGTGACTTCACGGGCGCGATGGCAGTCTCAGTGGTATTGTCAATTTCCTCATCTTTTCTTCTGGCAATGACTGTAATTCCCAGTATCGCAGGATTTATCGACTACAAATTCCAGGCTCCACTTCAAGGTGCAAGCGCAAAGAAAAGCTGGTGGATTGATGGTTATCAAAATGCGTGGTTATCCACTTATTACAAAAGATCAATCATCTGGGTGTTAAAAAATCCCATGGCTGGTGTGGGGCTTGCGTTAATTCTGCCCGTTATCGGGTTTCTTATGAGTACCACTCTCCCGAAGGCCTTCTTTCCTCCGGTTGATAGAAATCAGTTCCAGGTGCAGATTTCAAACGCTTCTCTGACATCCATAGAAGAGACAGAGCGAAGTGTACAGCGGGCCCGGGAGATTCTCTCAGAGTGGGATGAAATAGTTGATAGTCACTGGTTTGTGGGAGAGGCTGCGCCGAGTGTTTACTACAATATGATGAGTAGTGAGAGTAGTCGGTCCCATTTTGCTAACGGATTTGTGAATACGCGCCATGTGGATGACCCGCGCAAGATCCTGCAGGAGGTGCAAAAGCGCCTGATGGCGGAATTCCCAGATAGCCGCATTATGGCCATGCCATTTGAACAAGGTCCCCCTTTCTCAGCACCCATTGAGCTTCGCCTTCTAGGTCCTGACCTCACAACTTTGAAGAAGGTTGGTGATCAACTCAGACTGATACTCTCACAAACGACAGATGTTACCTATAGCGACTCAGTGCTTTCAGATTCGGCGCCTCAAGTAAGCATCTATCCCAATGAAAACATGGTTGGTCTGTTGGGGTTGTCAAATAGTGATATTCCACGCCAGCTGAACAGTGACTTGGCTGGGATCAGGGCCGGCTCAGTAATGGAAGGTACAGTGGAAATTCCGATTAGAGTTCTCAACTCGAATAATAAAGCGGTGTCGGTTAGTGAAATCGGTGCATTACCGCTGATCGGTCGTTCACCGGGCAATGGCTATACCGGGATACCTATTGAGCAGGTTGCGGAGATCTCGCTGGAACCAGGAACAAGTGTTATCCAACGTTACCAGGGAGAGCACACTAATTCTGTATCGGGTTTTCTATTGCCATACGCCTATCCCAGTGTGGCGCTCAAGGACTTTAAAGAAAGATTTTCGGCTGCCGAGATTGAGTTGCCCAGCGGTTATCGGCTCGAATTTGGAGGGGAGGAAGAAGAGCGTAGCGACGCCATTTCAAAGATGGTTGCGACCTTTGTGCTCTTTGTCTGGATGATGATTGCCGTGGTTGTTTTGGCGCTGAACTCCTTTCGATATGCTGCTGTTATAGGTGCAGTGGGCTTTCTTTCTGTCGGGCTGGCGCTCTTCGGTGTCTGGTTATCCGGCTACCCAATGGGTTTCATGGCCATCATTGGAACACTTGGCCTTATAGGTCTTGCGATCAATGGTGCCATCATCGTTCTCTCCTCTTTAAAGGAGAGCCCCCTGGCTAGAGCAGCAGATATTAATGAGACTGCTGATATCGTGATGGATGCCTCTCGTCATATTATTTCAACGACTATAACCACTATTGGTGGCTTTCTACCCCTCATCCTTTTTGGTGGTCACTTCTGGCCACCACTTGCCATGGCTATTGCAGGCGGTGTTGCCGGCTCGGCCATACTCTCACTCTATATGGTGCCGGCTCTGTTTATGTTCTTTGCAAGAAGAAATATGGGGAGAATAGATGTGAATCCAACTGCACTCGTGGATTTTCATAGGATGGAAGCTCCAGAATCTCTCGGGCTCTCATCCTGAGTCGGACCAGGTGAGGAAACTGGACGCCTGTGTCTTATCAGCGAAGCCCGGGAATAGTAATTCTACATAATGTTGTGTATTGTGCTCCGCTGCCCAATTCATCCCGTAGGACGTTAGTGCCCAGGTTCTTTCCAATTTATTTCGTATGTCTACTCTGGACAACAAGTTCTGTTGCTGTTGAGCATGACGTCTGGCACCAGCCGTCCACCTATGAAATTGATTACATCATCGATTTAAAGGAACTGCCCAAGGATGAGGCCGTCAATCTCTGGGTACCCCTGCCAGCAAGGAACCTGTACCAGACCGTCCTGAGTTCCCGGTCAGCATCATTGCAGCCAGGCTGGACCCGGAAAGATGTCACCGATAACAGAGGCAATGACATAGCCCAGTTTTATCTCCCGGAAAACACTGATCGAACCGGTTCTCTTCAATTTACATATATAGTAGAGCGTCACCCCTCGATTGGAACCCCGGCAGAACTGAGCAAAGGCTATGATGACCCGGCACAATTTCTGTCCCCTGCGAAAAAAATTCCCCTTAATGGGCTGATTGGTTCGATCGCTGAGGAACAGCGAAAGAAGACAGGGGCCGAGCAGAATCTGCAGCGCACATTTTATGACTATGTATATGACAGCATGACATACTCTAAAGAAGGGGATGGTTGGGGGCAGGGTGACGCTATATGGGCGTGTCAGTCCAACTATGGTAACTGCACAGATTTTCATTCGCTCTATATTGGCCTGGTAAGATCCCAGCGCATTCCCGCAAGATTCAAAATTGGATTCCCCCTGTCTGCTTCTGAGAACAGCGGCCGTCATGATGGTTATCACTGTTGGGCGGAAGTTTATGATGCCGCGAGTGGCTGGTTACCTCTGGATGCGAGCGAAGCAAAGAAATCCGGTAATCGCGACGAGTATTTCGGCAAAATACCCAGTGACAGAATTGAATTTACCCAAGGCAGGGATATCGTACTCTCTGATCTGCAGCGTGGGAATCCCATCAATTATTTTGTCTATCCCTACGCAGAAACTCCGGAGCAGATCATCAGCCGGCTGCCAGTAAAATTACTTTACCGGCGAATAATGCCAGATGATTCCACGCTGGGGTCAGAATAATGCTAAAGATCAGGACATCCAACGAGTCGACATGACTGACACTCCGTATGGGTGATCTCTCACGATCTTACTGGTTGATCCCCAAATCTTGGGTGTCCTGAACTTCCCGGGGTGATGAGGGTAATTCCCGATGGATCTGGCGACAATAATTCATGTTCTAATGGTAGGCATCTGGATAGAGCTTGCTTAAGGGAGAGTAAAACATGATTGAGTTGTATACGGCACCAACGCCCAACGGGCACAAGGCCTCCTGCGTGCTGGAAGAGTTGGGTCTGGAGTACGAGGTGAAGCCGATCAATATCAGTGAGGGTGATCAGCATACGCCTGAATTTCGTGCCATCAATCCTAACGGGCGTATACCTGCAATAGTTGACCGGGATGCTGGAAATCTGGCGGTTTTTGAATCGGGCGCAATCATGATTTACCTGGCGGAGAAAACCGGTAAATTGTTACCCAGCGATATTGCCGGGCGTAGCAGGGTTATACAGTGGGTGATGTTTCAGATGGGTGGCATTGGCCCGATGATGGGGCAGGCCAACGTGTTCTTTCGTTACTTCCCTGAGAAATTGCAACCTGCAATTGATCGCTATCAGAATGAGTGCAGACGATTGTTCGAGGTTCTGGACAGCCACCTGGCTGACAATGAGTGGCTGGCAGATGATTATTCCATTGCTGATATCGCCAACTGGTGCTGGGTGCGAACTTACAAATGGTCCGGTGTGTCACGGGATGGTCTGGAGAATCTGGATCGATGGTTGGGCGTAATGAAGGAAAGACCTGCGCTGCAAAAAGGAGTGCAGGTGCCTGTGGTTGTCGAGAGTCTGCTGAATGACGAAAAGGCACAGGAAGAATTCAAGAAGAATGCACAAAAGTCACTACAGACCTGAGGTCTGGACCCAGCAGCGGATAAAGTTCAATAAACAAAGAGAGATGGCTACCCATGGCTGAGCAATTTGAAAACCAGACAGGTGTTGCCTCTAGTGACCCGCCAAAATTTGTCCGCTGGCTTGGCAGCAAAATAGTTCCCCGTCGAGTTAGTTTGAAGCGACTGCTGCGTGCCAGGCAGAAGGTTGAGAGGCAGCGTATAAAAGCGGGCAAGCCGCACAGGGTGGAATACTTTCACCAAGTGGATGACCCCTACAGTCACCTGGCGGTGCAGGTACTCAAGCCATTACTCGAGGCCTATGACATAGAGATAAATGTCCAGCTTGTCGCTGGACCTTCGGGGAAAAACCTGCCGGAGCCAGAGCTGCTGCCCAGCTATTCACGCCATGACTGTGAACAGGTGGCGCCCTACTACGGGCTTGATTTTCCAAATCCATGCCAGGTTGCTGGCCAGGAGGAACTGGCACTTGCCAGTCGAATACTGGCTGGCGCTGTCGGGAAAGATTTTGCCGCAGTGGCGATAGCCGTAGGTTCAGCGATATGGCGCGGGGGAGGAGCCTTACAAACCCTGGCGGAAAACCATGAGCCACTGGCGCAAATAGAAACAGATAAGCTCGTTAAGCAAGGTACCGAGAGGCAATTGGAACTCAAGCACTATTCCGGTGGGATGTTTTTCTATGGCGGGGAGTGGTACTGGGGCATAGATCGACTGTACCACCTGGAACATCGCCTTATAGAGTTGGGTATAGCGAAAGTAGGGGACGGCAAACTGGTGGTTCCGCGGCCTGCCATCGAAGATGGCCCATTGCGTGACGATGGTTCCCTGACGTTGGAAATCTATCCGTCTTTGCGAAGCCCTTACACTGCAATAAGTTTTGACCTGAGTGTGGCGCTGGCCAGAAAAGTGGGTGCCAGGCTGGTGTTGCGCCCCGTATTACCCATGGTCATGCGAGGTGTCAGCCTGACCCGGGAAAAGGGTTTTTACATTCTGATGGATACCGCCAGGGAAGCGCGGGAGTTGGGAGTGGAGGGATTTGGCGGTATGTACGATCCAATCGGAGAGCCGGTGCGGCGTGGTTTTTCGCTGTTCCCCTGGGCGCGGGAGAAGGGTCGTGAGGCTGAGTTGCTCAGTGCATTTTTGCGGGCCGCCTTTTTTGAGAGTATCAATACATTGAGTGACAGGGGCATGCGTCAGGTGGTAGAGAATGCCGGACTGCCCTGGGATGAAGCTAGAACAATATTGGGCAACAGGGACTGGGAAGCAGAGATGGAACAAAATCGCCTGGCCATGTATGAGTGGGACAGTTGGGGAGTTCCCTCCTATCGGCTGCTGGGCCGATCTGGTGAAACAATCGCTAACTTCTGGGGGCAGGATCGCTTATGGGTTGTTGCCCGTGAAATCCAGCGGGTGCTGGGTGAGGAGCGATAGTACCTTGGATCCAGATGCCATCCATCCTGAATTAGTCAACCAGGCAGGATTTATATCCACCATCCTCCCAGATTCGACTCTCAATCAATTTGCTTTGCGCAAATGGCTTTGCAGCCTTTCACTTTTCGATCCAGTCTATCTCTCAGTAAAAACATTGTCCGCATCCTTGCTGAACTGCTCGAGCAGGAATCTGGTCTGGGGTTTTTCAGATGCGGTTTTTGGGATCTCCGTAACCACCTGGAGGTAGCTTGGAACGAAGTTGGATTCCAGTCCAGCTCGACAAGCCGAATAAATGCCCGCCGTGGAGAAGCTATCACCATCTGACGGCACGAGGGCAGCAACGACATCACTTTCCCCTGGAGCACCGGATGCTGCCTCTATGCCGTAAACGAAAACATCCTTTACACCCGGATGTTCAGCGATCACCTTCTCGACAAAACTGGTGTTAACAAAGTCACCATTGTGACGAATGCCACCACCTTTGCGAAAACCGAAAAACAGCCAACCATCTTCATTCCGGTAACCCATATCTCCGCTGCGTAGCCATCCACCGCGGGTCTTTTCCTCTGAGGCCTTGGGGTTCTTGTAGTACTCGACCTCTGCCGATCCACCGGCCTCGGGGCGAGAGCAAATTTCACCCATTTCACCGACCGCACATTCGTTGTCATTTTCATCTAGGATTTTCATTTCGAAACCCGGCATTCCCTGGCCAAAGGAGCCAACAGGACCCTCACCGACAGGCTTAAAGGCCATGCCGCCTTCCATGGCACCATACCACTCGAAGATTTTGAGGTTGAATCGCTTCTCAAAAGATTCCCAGATGGCTCCCGGCATACCGGCACTTGCTACCAGCCGCAGGGAGTTCTCACCATCATCCGGTCGCTCCGGCTCGCTGTAAATCGCGGTTGCCATACCGCCCAACAGTGAAAAGGTGGTGCAACCGTGCAAGCGACAGACATCCAGCAGTTTGGATTTGGTGAAGCGACGGCTAAACACGCCTCTTAGACCCAGTCCAAGTGATGGCATAAGCGTAACGCCCATCGCATTGCCATGGGTTAAGGAAAGCCCGGTGTAGGGTCGATCTGTTTCTGTGTAGCCAAATATGAACCCCAGCATGCCCATGCCACTGAGCCTCTCATTCGGTATTACGATACCCTTGGGGTTTCCCGTAGTGCCAGATGTGAACATGATAGCCAAGGGGTCCTGCAGTTCCACATCACGGGAAATGGTTGGCTCAACCTCCGCTTCAAGAATTTGATTGAGGGATAAAGTATTGTCCAGATATCGTGGGTCAACTTCACCCGCTTCCCCCGATGTATCCAATACCATGATCCATTCGAGCGTTGGCACATCAGTACGAATTTCATGGACCGCTTGCATGCAATAGTCGGCACATATCAACCCCTTGCATTCTGAATTCTGTAGAAAGTACGCTAGCTTTTCCCCCTGGGTTCTCGGATCAATTGGGACGAATACGGATCCGGTCATGGATGCCGCGCCCATGGATTCAACATATTCAGGGTGGTTGCGCATCATTAAACCGAATCGCCCCCCCTTGTCGAGGCCCTGAGAGATAAGGGCAGCCGCTATTTGATTCGCGTTTGTTGCCAGGTCACTGTAGGTACGCACTTCATCGGGAGTCGCGCCACCATCAAGGCTTAGGTGCTCAAATGTAAGCACATCAAAATCAGGCTTTTGCTCCGCTTTGATGCGTAATAAATCACCCAGTAGTTTCTCATTAAGTTCAGCCATAACTCCCTCCAGCTATCAGCAGACTTATTGCCTGCAATCGATTCCCTGCTCTATCAGACATTTGGATTTTGACCCCCCAAGTGCTGTTCCGCAGGTGATACTACAGGCAGTGACGTGGTCGTGCAAAAGCAGTATTTCAATCCTGATCTTAAAAACAATAAAGGAAGCTGACGATATTGTCCTGAAAAGCATGGTAAAGTTTGTTCAGACAATAGAGGGTAATACTGATGAAAAAAGCAGCAGCTATTACAGTTGCAGTTATTGTGGTTGTTGCATCTATCGTTGGCTTTCTGGTCATCAATATTAACTCGGTGGTCAAGAATGGCATTGAGGTGGCAGGTCCGGAGGTGCTTGGTGTGCCTGTTACGGTTGATGATGTGAAAATTTCATTTCTAAATGGTCGGGGCGTCATCAAAGGTCTTAATGTTGCCAATCCAGCCGGGTATAAATCTGAAACAGCAATCTCCATTGATGAGATGCAGGTTAGTGTCGATACGGGCTCACTGACTTCTGACAAGATACATGTTAAGGAAGTTATTATTATTTCGCCTTCAATCACTTATGAGGGCAATCTGCTTGACAGCAATATTTCCCAGTTACAGAAGAGTGCTGAATCTACGGCCGTTTCGGTGTCGGAAATAGGAGGTGAATCATCCCAGGAGACTGAAATATCGCTTCAGATTGACCGGTTGCAGGTCAAGGATGCCAAGATCGGCGTTCAGCTGGCATTTCTCAATGATCCCTTGTCATTGGTGCTGCCGTCCCTGGAACTTACAGACCTGGGCAAGGATGAAGATGCTTCGGCAGGCGATGTGATAAACGAGATTCTGATAGGGCTAAACAAGTCGATTGTGCCCCTGATTCGTGAAAATGCCCCGGAAGTAGGAGATAAACTTAAGGAAGCGGGTGAAAAGATAGGGGAAAAACTGAAAGGACTATTCAAGCGTGGTTAAAGCACTCAATGCTCCCGGTGCCCCATTTGAAAACAGACGGTTACTGAGAAACTGGATAGGCGCTATGCGAAAACTGTTAAAGATATCTGCAATACTGACGACGATTATTCTTCTTGTTTCCTGTGCACCTGAAGTTGGTAGCGAAGCCTGGTGTGAGGACATGAAGGAAAAGCCGAAGGGAGACTGGACAGGGAGTGAGGCTATTGATTTTGCCAAGCACTGTGTGCTCTAGAAGCTGTGAGTTCAAGAAACTGAGCCAGCCCTGCCGGTACAATCTAATCGTGTGATCCATGTATACCGGGGACTCTTCATGAGCCGGTGGGCCAGTCTGGAGAATCACCCACTACCTGACCATGGCGGTCAACATAGGAGATGGCTTCTTCCATTTTTGCCAGCCCTTCGCGCAAAACCTCCTCATCCACATTAAGCGCAGGGTACATGCGAATAGTGACCTCCTGATCACTGATAGCCCAGACACCATTTTCCAGCATACGGCTGCGAATCGCGCGAGCAAAATACCAGTCCTCCTGATCATCGACTGGGCTTTGAAAACTCACGCCCATTAGCAGGCCATTGGTGCGGACCTGGCGCACGACAGCGTACTGTTCCCAGCCCTGCATAATTTCAGCTGCTATGTCACCAAGACGGGCGGCGTTTTCCACCAGGTCATAGCGCTCATAGAGTTCAAGGGTCTTCAGTCCGGCAGCGCAGCCACCCGGCGTGCCGGCAAAAGTTGAGCCTGAAGATGAGAGTGGGTTATTTCCGAGTATCTCATCGCGGGCAGCAATCCCAGCACAGGGTTCGATACCCCCGGACAGGTTCTTGCCAACCACAAGGATATCCGGCACCACATCGTAGTGTTCCACCGCCCACATTTTGCCCGTACGGCCCATGCCTGTGAGCACCTCATCGGCAATCATCAACCAGTCGTTCTTGTCGCACAGGGCACGAATACCCTTCAGGAAGTTGCTCGGTGGTATCCAGTTGCCGCCCTCTGCCAGGCCCGGTTCAATCATCACTGCAGCAATATTATCCCGCGGCGCCATACTGTCTGGGATATGGTTGTCGAGATACCAGAGGCAGTAGTCGACATACTGCTGCTCACTCATGCCAGCAGGGATATTGTCACTGTAGGGGTAGGGCGCATGAATGACTCCGCCGGTCCAGGCTTCAAGGTAGCGGTTCTTCTCTCCATCGTATCCACTCACCAGCTTGGTGCTCAGCCCTTCGCCATGGTATGCGGAACTGAAGGTTATGATATAGCGCCGTTCCGTATAACAAAGTGCAAGGTGAATGGCTGATTCTGCGGCTTCGGTACCCGATACTTCGTAACTGAATCGTGGCAGTGCCTGGTTCGGCATAATTTCAGCCAGCTTCTCTGCTAGTTCGTAGCGCAGCGAGTGATCGTAATGAAAGCCATAGCGCTTGTGTGCTTCGTGCACGGCATCTATGACTTCCGGGTGTGCATTGCCAACAGGATTGGTCGCCCATCCATTTTGAAAATCAATGTAACGGTTGCCATCCAGGTCCCAGATGAAGTCTCCCTCTGCACGATCAATGATGATCTGGCTGGCGCCACGATAACCTCGTCTGGCCGCGCGCTGACTCTCTTCGGCGTAGCGCAATCCATTGCGGAACAGCGGTATTCCCCGCTCCAGCATGGCTTTGCTCTTCTCGCCGGGGATCTTCGTGCTCATTCATTCACTCCTCAAGGTTTAGGCGCAATGGAATGGTAGAATCTTGAGAGACATCATGACGCGATGACCTTTTCGATTTCACCCTGATAGAACATCATCTTTTCCTGAGATAAACCCCAGCTTGGTGGCATGAGGCAGACTGAATCGGCAACGGTCCATACTTCGTCCAGCTTTTTTCTAACGGACTCAGGTGTACCGCAGATGACGAAGGTTTGCGCCATTTCATCAGTCACCAGGTGCGATCTGTCGCCCCCCGGGTCCATGGCTGCGGCAGCCTGCAGTGCTCTGGCCTCATCGCCGAATCCGTGGGCCGCAAAGAAGGACTCATACTGGACTAAAGATCCGTAGAATGAAACCGGGTGCCTGGCATCACTAATCGCCTCTTTCTCATTTGCATTGGGTGCACAGTTAAACCAAAGGTTCAGTTCGATATCCTCTCGTTGCCTGCCGGATATGGCGAGCCCTTCTTTTAGAGCCGGTTGGATATGATTAACTGCCCATTCGACAGACCAGATGGGGTGTCCCATGACACCATCGGCGATCTCGGCAGCCACCTTGACTAACGGGCTTCTTAAGGCCGCTATCCATATTGGAATTTCTTCCCTCACTGGTGTTTCCAGGGGCGCAAGAAAGGCATAGTCGGCGTTGTAATACTCGCCGTTGAACGGTTCAAGTCCTTTGTGTGCACCGCCTATGATGTGCTTCACCGCAGCGACATACTCCCTCAGGTGGCGAATAGGTTTAATCTTTGGTGCACCAAAGAAGCCGTTGGTAATCGATTCAACACTGCTGCCAAGACCAAGGATAAAGCGGCCATTGCTGATGCGGTCGAGGTCTATTGCAGCCATCGCTGTTTCAAAAGGACTGCGGGCTGCTGCGATGGCAATACCACTGGCTATTTTTATGTTCTCTGTGTGAGCGGCAGCTACCGCGAGGCTGGTAAAGGGCGGACCCCAGACCTGCGGTGCAAATACACCCTCAAGACCCTGCTGTTCTGCATTTTTAGCCATCATCTCAATAATGGCTGCGTGGATCGGGACCACCATGCCCCAGTACTTGCGCTCTTTTACCATTTTCTCTTGGTCCTTTTTGAAAGCGCCATAGTATCAAGGGTTGAAATTAGAGGGAACTTATCAGCAATAGCAACCGATCAGTACCGTATATTCAGTTACTCTTCTTTCCTATTACGTGAACTAGCATAGCGGTAACAGGGGCAGGCGGACATTCATCGGAACCGCTGGCGGAGAACGCTGTCAGTATCCTGAGCCATGCGGTGGCGCGTGTATCCGATACCAAACACTATGTTGAAGTTGCTGAAAACCTGTACCGCTTCATTTTTACGAAAGTCGATCTCACCGAAAATGTTGTTCATGGTATGAATGAACGGGTTGAAGTTGAATCCTATCTAAATACTATTCAATCCGGAGTTCAACTAAGGACCATTGTAAACATCACCTATGGTTTAGTTTTGTGGGCTGGTTCAGATTCGCAAATTCACAGCATCATCGTGGGCTATGAGGGAATCTTATTGTCAGATCAAGACTAGTACTAGTCTTGATTGACTGTGACCCTTTACCTGGCTTGCAGGTTTGTTGAGCCCGCCTGACTACAATACAGGCGTATCTTCCAGCTGCACCCTGGTGGACTCCAGGAAACGGCTTAGCATGTTGAAGTAGCTGCAGCAGAGTATTAACTCCGTAGCCTGCCGCTCACCGTAGCGGGTCACGATCTCCGACAGAGCCTCGTCACTGAGCCGAACCTGCAGGCTGATTTCATCTGCTACCCGGCAGAGCAGGTTGCCTTCATCATCCAGCCCGGTGACTTTTCCATCGACACCAATCAGGTCGATCTCATCCTGGGTTACGCCGGTCTGTTTGGCAACCTCAACATGCTGTACCCATTCATAGTTGGAATGAGTTACGTGTGCGACCCGCAGCACTGCGATCTCGCGCTTTCGGGCATCAAGTTCCGAAGCCAGTAGGACTGACATTGCCAGGTCAAGGAACTGCTCGAAGCTGGCCGGTGCCCTGGTCATCATGCGAAATACATTTAGCGGCGGCAGCTGCGCCAGGCGGTTAACGAATTCCGGGGACAGGTTGTCGTCATGGGGCAGTGTAATTTTCGCCAATTCGTTGCACATGATTGCTAGAGCTCCTTCAATTTCGCTGCATCGATTTCGACAATTGTATTTGAGCGAGGAAGAAAGGACTAGCCTGGATACTTCATGGATTTTCCAGGCAAGCGACGCAGTTTTCTATCACCGAAAATTTAAGCAGCGACCCTGCCAATCAGAACTCATATTTCGCTGACCCGGCTCCTTTCCTCCTTGGTATACTGTCTGCAAAACCTGATCCAGAACCAGATGGAGGCAATATCAAGACACTTGCGGCCTACCTGCAACGCATCGGTTATAACGGCGACGTAAAATGTGACCTTGAAACCTTGACGCAGATTCATCGCCTGCACCTGTTGAATATTCCGTATGAGAATGTTGATGTGCAGCTGCAACATCCACTGGATCTGGATATCGATCGAATTTACGAGAAAATAGTCATCAGCCGGCGCGGCGGCTGGTGCTACGAAATGAATGGTCTGCTGGAGTGGGTCCTCCAGGAGATCGGTTTTGAGGTCAAGCGCGTCAATGGCGGTGTTGCCCGGTCGATACGTGGTGATGCATCAATGGGGAATCACCTGGTCCTGCTGGTGAGGCTTGATCAGACCTATATCGCGGACGTTGGTTTTGGCGATGGCTCCTTTGACCCTTTTCCACTGACGGAAGGGCCATTTGAGCAACGGGGTTTCAACTTCAGACTTGAAATATTAGCCGACGGATACTGGCGGTTCCACAATCATGAAAACGGCGGCGCACCTTCCTTCGATTTTAAAGAAGACCCTGCCGATGAGCAGCTGTTTGCCGATCAGTGCCAATACCTGCAGACCTCAGAAGAATCTCCCTTTGTGATGGCGTTTATAGCCCAGCAGTGCGTCTCTAGCGGCTATGAGGTTCAGCTTGGTCGATTAGCGCGGACTATTAGGCCTGGAGGGGTGGAGGCCAGAGTGCTGGAGACTGAAGCAGAGTTTGTCGAGCGGATGCAGGGTACCTTTAGACTGAACATCCCGGAAGTATCGAAACTCTGGTCCGGCATCCTTGACCGGCACGAGGAAATATTCAGTGACAAGGACCTTTAAAACAGGAACCCGGGCAGCAGGTGAACACCTTGGTTGATACTGATCGAACGAGCAGAACGATTGACCGCGCCTTGCTTTGCCTTTTTTGCGCCTTCGTACTGGCGCTGCTGCTGAACCCGCTGTACGTGTCAGGCAACACGGTTTTTCCCTTCGTGGTCATTAAATCCTCGCTGAGTCATCTCGGTATTGTTTGCTGTTTTTTGATCGTCGCTATTCAGTGGTGTCGGGATCGGCTCCAGGTGCACATTGGCATACTTCACCTGCTGCTTTTACTTCATATCCTGTTGCAGCTGGTTGCTCTATTTGCAGGAGAGAACGGCACGCGCAGCTTCTGGTCTACCTACGAGCGAACCCAGGGGGTTTATAACCTCATTGTCTGGTCCGTCTACGCCTGTTGCCTTGCTCTCGTGCTGCACAATGAAAGAAGATGGAAGCTGTACCTGCAGTGTATTGTCTTCTCATCTGCCCTTATTTCTCTGTTAGCGCTGTTCCAGTTCTATGGCTTGATTGAGGTTTCGGATTTCAGCACCAATGATCGCCTGGGGTTCAGTGTGGGGAATGCCGCAATTTTTGGACACTATATTTCCATCTGTCTTGTTATGGCAGTTTTTTTCATGGCAGGTCAGGCTAGGGTGCGAAAAACGGTTTCGCCAGGTCGGAGTTGGCTTGGGTTGTTTTTCTATTCGATCGCAATTCTTCTGTTGAGTTCTGCTTTGCTGGCGACTGAGTCGAGGGGCGGTGTGATTGCTGTTGTAACAAGTCTGATTGCGTGCGGCCTGATTGCGGTAAGGCGGATGCCGAAAATTAATGCTGTTAACCTCATGATTGGCCTGGCTGGTTGCATACTTGTCGTGCTGGTACTGCTGGCGGGCGGGGATTTTCTACAGGATAGGCTCGAGGAAACCAACCTTTCCCATCATTCCGTGGAAGGGCGCCTGCAAAGCTGGCAAATTGGCCTGCAGGTACTGGTGAACAGGCCGCTATTTGGTTGGGGGCCGGAAAATTTCATTGTGCCCTTCGGGCTTCTCGCTTCACCAGAACAGGCCTGGCACGAATCGTTTGACTATGTGCATAACCAGATCATTGAGATTGCCGTTGGCTCCGGTCTGGCAGGGCTGAGCGGCTATGTTGCGTTACTTACATACTGCTGCCTGCTGCTTATAAAGAAGGTCAGAAACGCGGGGCAGGCCGATACGAACCAGGGACCTCATGCCTCGCTGCCAATGCTGGGTGGACTCGCTGCCTACCTGGTGGGTTCACTTTTCCTGTTCGACAGTCAGCCCGTAAACCTGCTGTTTTTCTCCGTACTGGGTTACTGTCTTTACCAGGGGTCGAAATCCGCAACGCCTGTAACTATCACCGAGACACCCATGAAGGTTGCAACAATTGTGATCAGTCTGGTGACTTTTTCACTGACCACGGCAATCGAATCAAAATTCTACCAGAGCGCCCGGACGGTGAAGGACATTAAAACTGTCGGAGACTGGGCGCTTGTGTTGGATAGGGCGAAGTCATCCTCTGCCGGTGGGATGCATGCTGAAGAGCACCTGTTTCAGTTTACCGGCCGGGTCTGGCAGCGGTGGACGTCACTCACACCGGAACAAAAAGAGCAGACCAGGCGTCTACTGATCGAACAAGGGGATGAACTGTTTGCTGATGAGAAGCTGAGTTGGCGAACGGTGCTGACCCTCGGTTACGCCTACTTGCGTGCTGTGGTTGAGTTTCCGGAGGTCTACCCGAGGCTGTTGAAGGTCAGGAATCGTCTGGAGCAACAGGCACCAAACCGAGAGGATACCCACCGCTTTATTGCCATGTACTATATCGGACAGCGAGACTATGGTCGTGCCAGGGACACGATTCGAAATTACCTCGCGTTGAACCCTCGGGCTGAGGGTATGGCAGAGTTGTTGGCGACAATTGATGCGGGAACTGAAACTGAATCGATGTAGCTTAAGCTGGAGAAATTCTGAAGCAGGTCCACCTCGTTGGCGGTGTTTGGTTCTCGTCCTATCGCCGGTCTAGGGTTTTGCTTCCAAGCAAACCACAAAAATAGACTCACTCTGAATCCAAGATGGATAATCATCATCAGAGCCCGAAAAGGACTTTGTCCATGTCAGCACGCTGCCATCTGGAGACACATTAAAAACTGCGTCTTCATCTTCACCCTCATCAGGGAAACTGAAGGTGACAATTTCATTTACCTGGGTATAGGTTCCAGTCATGGTGGATGTCTCAGGGGGAGAAACGAAAATGCCCCCCCGGGGGGTATCAATTTCACTTTGATATTCTGTGCTGGTGACGCTAAAAGTACCATCTGCCGCCAGCGTCACGGTGCCGGTTGCGGCATAGTTCGCTATCCCCGCATTGCCGGCATTGTCACTGGCAAGGGAGGAGCTTACTTCCGATAGATAGTAGGTCCGTCCGGCCACATCGGCCGTTTGATTTGACTCCAGCGCGGCTATGCGCTGGCTGTTGTCAGTGACTGCTATTATCAGAGCATCGAATGCCGCATTAACGCTCTCTGCAGTTGCAGCTTCGCCACCGACAAAGGGAGTGATGGATACTTCGCCGGCCTGGGATCCGGTCGCCAACAGAAGGCTTGATGCAAGCAGTATCTGTTTAGCTTTCATATTCATTCCTCTGACAATGTTCACTATTTTATTTCTATGCCAATCATAAAACTGGTTTCTCCACGAACCCATGACGGTAGATCTTCTTCTTCACCATACTCGAACTCATTTGTCACCATTACGTCACCGTCAGGAGATACAAAAAATGTCACCGTGCCGCCATCCGCATCCGAGGAGGAAAAAGTTACGTCCTGGCCAGACTGGGTAAAGGTTCCTGTTATAGAGACCGGGTCACTGAAGGATGTAATAGAGCCATGCGTGGTATCGACTTCACTTTCGCTTACGGAACCGTCCACCGAAAATGTGCTGTCGCTGTTCAACACAACCGTATAGTTTTGCGATGAATTACCTATAGTTACGCCACCAATGTTATCGCTGCGAAGGATGCTGCCCATCTGCACCAACTTGTAGCTCCTCCCTGCCACATCACCGGTCTCATGAGTTTCAAGAGCCGCAAGACGCTGATTGTTCTCATTGATTACACTTATCAATGTCTCAAAAGCTGTATTAACGCTTTCAGCCGTCGCTGCTTCACCACTGACAAAAGGTGTGATGGAGACGTCTGTGGCCTGTAGGCTGGAAGCCAGAAATAGGCTTGCTATGAGCAGTATCGGTTTGGCGTTCATGCTAATTCCTTCTTGTTTATACCACTAATCAAAATAGGTTCAGGTGGCCTACTGCCACTTGGCTGCATCCCAGTTAAATTCGTTCCAAACGGCCGGTCCCGCCAGATCGCATGCATCACCAATTTCATCGCCATCCATGTCAGTCTGGGATGCGTTTGCCGTGTCCGGGCAGTTATCAAAATAGTCTGGTACTTCATCGCCATCTGTATCTGCGAGGATCGAAGGATTTGCCAGTGCAGTGCCATCGATATCCGGCAGGGAGATACCGTCATAGCTGGCAAAGTTATTATTTCTAAACCGGTTCATCTCAGCATCATAATCAACATTGGTCGGTAGGAATGCATTGTTTGATGACAGATGGATTGGCTCACCAAAAGCGTGGCCATCAAGGCTTCCATCAAACATATCGTAGGTGACAGCATGTATCAGCTCGAAGGTCGGTTCAGCTAGACCCATTTGTAGTGCAATATTGTTTACCGCGTTAGCGATGCCGCCCAGCATCAGTGCATATTGTTTTTCAGCCGTTGTCGCATCGCTGGCAGGAGCAACAGGGTTGGCCGGGATTGTGCTCAACACATCAAAGCCTGTCTCTGCATCCAGCAGCGCTTTACCTTCGTCGAACAGTTCCATGAAATTCCCGTCGATAATTGCCAGCAGTCTTCCCCTTTGCACCAGGGCATCGGTATAGGGGTTAATGGCAACGACCGTGGAACCCTCGGCCAGAATGGAACTGAAGCCCTCTTCGGATCCAAGTTGAATCTGGCGTTCACCCTTCTGGTCGGATTCGTCCGCAAAGATACCACCGCTGGTCTCAACTAGCAGCGTTCCAAAACCATCGGGGATGGTGACGGTGAAAGAGCCGGAGTAATCGGTTGTGGTGGTCACAACAGCAGTTGTAGTAGTCGCAATGATCTTGGTGGTTGTGGCAACGTAGCTGACCGGTAGTCCCAGGTCGTCGATTTCATAAAAGCTGACAGTTGCGCCACGTACCGGGCCTTTCATCACACCGCCTGAGACAGTCGTCCCCGATGTGTCAGAAGCGGCGGGTTCTCCCATCGATTCCGATGAACCACCGCCACCGCCACAGGAAGCAAGCATAAACAGAACCAAAATACTGGCTATTGACCAACAATTCTGAATTCCCAACTTCTTTGTCATTGCTTATACCTTCATCATTCTGCAGAAAAGCTGCAAGCGACACATCTATCAATTTGTATTCGATTACAAATACTAATCATCCGACCGGTTGAATACGGCGGCACCGTTGATGTTGATTGTTCCATTACTCAGGTCATAGGTCATGCCGGCACCACCTGGTAACGTTGTACTACTGAAATTTGTAAATGCTCCAGCAAAACTGCCCGTACCACCACTGGAACCGTCAACCGCCACGGTGCTGTAAAGACCTGAGAACAACCGGGTAGTTATCTGACCATCACCGGACGCTGTCCATACCTGGTTATTGATGCCAAGCTGAAGATGGTTGGTTACCGTTGAGGTCGTGAAATTAGCCATCAGATCCGCTGATCCTAGAACACCAATATTGCCCTGGTTGTCCGTGGGATCTGTGTTGCCAACCAGGACGTAGCTGGCAGTTCCGGTAATCTCCTGGGTGGGTAAGTCTTCGGTCGGTGCCAAAATCCAATGTAAACTACTTCCGGACAGGTCTAGCTGAGATGTGCTGCTCTCTACTATCTGTTCAGCAACCCCTTCGGACCAGCGGCCCCATTTCACACTGGTGACGGGATCGTTACCGGCGTTAAACGTGGAAGCTGTACCAATGGCATAGGATACGGTTGTTGCAGTACTGCCGTCGGTCGCATCATCTGTTGTGCTGCTGGAGCCAGACTGAAATCCTACGAGGTTGCCCCCTGTGTCTGTTTCTACGCTCAGGCTGTTACCGCTTTCCGTCAATCCGCTCAGGGCAAACGCAAGGGGCTGTGTAACGGCCGAACTACCACCATCGGTGAGATCGACTGCAGCACCAGATTCAGTGGTTGCCGTGATTTCCTGGTCAGCCTCGGTAACGGTGGTTGTCGTACCGGTAACTGTCGTCTCGTCTGCCGTTGAAGCAACCTCGGCTACGTCTTCGGAGGAAGAGAACTCCGATGTCAGATCCTCTGATTCTTCTGCAGACTCGTCGCTGGAGCTATCCTCAGATGTCGAATCATCATCGCTGCTCTCCTCGCTATCACTGCTGTCATCGCTGTCGCTGCTTTCATCACTGTCTTCGCTTTCATCTCCTTCATCACTGTCTTCGCTTTCATCTCCTTCATCACTGTCCTCACCTTCCTCTTCTTCCTCCAGCGCGGCAGCCAAGCCGTCACTGGTCAGGGCAGATGGCGGCGCGATCAGGCGTTCGGGGGGTGTATTAAAATTCTGGGCAAAGCCATATTGATTGGTGGCAAGGTCAAGTTCACCACCATTGTTAGACATGGATACGGTGCCGTCTGAAACGCCTATGTACAGACCATCATCGACGGATTGGGCAGGTGATGTGCCACAGTCACCCTGGCAATAGCGGGCACTGTAGTTTGTGCCGCGAACACCGATGATTGCCGAAGGCGTTGTTACCCTATAGGCGCCGGGGTTGCGTTTTGCTATGCGACCGGTAATTGTTCGGAAGCCGCCACGTTGCAATGAAAAACTCGCCCGCAGGCTAGTTCCTGCACCGATAGCAGGTGTCGTTGCCGTGGCAGGCATTTCCACTTCCTCGATGGTAAACCTGGAACTGGGTCGAATAGCAATCTTACTGCCATCATCCAGCTTCACCTGAACATAGCTTCGCTTGCCGGTTACTATTACATCACCAGCATCAACCGTATCGCCTCGCCTGAGATAGGCTTCGGCTGGTTTTTCAACGGTGACGTTCCCCATTGTGTAGAGTACCCGTCCCACCGTTGCCCAGGCTGGGTTGCAGCCGAGCACCATGAACAATGTAATCAGGGGCAGGTTCTTAAGCAATTTCATGATTTTCATATTCATACCCCCCCTTAGTTAAAGACTTTTCGAAGAAACAAACCGACTTCCCACCGTTCGAACTCATATAGATCGACGGTGGACTGTTTCTCGCTGTAGTTGATTTGGACGGTCAGGCTCCAGTCCGGTGATGGGAATTTTACCCAGGTATTGCCTGCCGTTATTGAATAGATGTCATCTTCACGATCAAAGCCAAAGAAGGGATCGTCATAATCTATTGTTGATGTCGACAGGTTTACAAAGAATCGGTTGCCGGCGTCATAGAACCAGGTCTTGGTTGCCTGCAGTCCATACCCATCGTTGCCAAAGTTTGAATTGCTGGCCTTCTCGTCATCGCTGGTGCCGACGAGTGACACCTTCAGTACAGAGCTATCAGACATTTGGTCTACACCGATGCCAAACATCAGCTGGCCCACATCCTGAATGTCCAGGGCATCTTCAAATCTTAGTGCGCCATAGCGAAAAAAGCTGTTGATTCGCCAGGTGTCATTGACCTTATAACCATAATTGGCATTCAGGCCATAGTCATTTTTGTTGCGCTTTCTATCCAGGTATGAGGCCGTGAAGGTGGTGCCAGCATTCGCTGTGTGCTGCCCCCGGCGCCAGGCGAGGCCAATACCAACCGAGGCGTTGCTGGGGTCAACAAAATGTGTTGATGGGTTGCTTCGGTGCATCAGGCTGCCATTGACCAGCAACTGCATCTCAGGGGATATTGGCTTGTTCCACATGACTCCGCCGGTCACCTGAGCAAACGATGAACTCTGCTCAAGGTTGTTCGGGCTCAGGATGAAGCTGAGGAACCGATTATCATCGGTTGCGGCCGGGGCATTGCTGTCATAACCAACACCAAAGTCAAAAAAGTACTGGGTGCTGGAGGTGTAACTCTTTGCCCTGGTGTTAATCGCTTCAAGGTAACTGTTAACAGTTGTTCTGACCTTGGTGGGCGGGTCTTCCTGCAGTAATCGATCGAATTCAAGTCGTGCCAGTTCAATATCACCAACATCATAGTAGGCCCTTGCCAGCTCAAGCCTTGCACCTGAAAAGGCAGGCTTGCGCACCACAAGGCGCTGCAGACTGAAGATAGCTTCTCCTGGGTTCTTGCTATCGAGTGCGGCTATGCCGAGGAGGTAATCATAGGCATCGCCGCCGGACCAGGCCGATTCATGAGAAAGCAGCAGTTCATAGGCGCTTTGTGCCTTTCCATCCCGGAGAAGGCCCTTGGCCTCCTCGAAGACCTGCTCACGATCAGTCACTTCTGATGCCAGTAGATTACTGCTGATACCGAGGGATATAAGGATGATCAGCAGCGTTCGGCAATAGAGCCGGGGAATCAGGATGCTGATGTGATTCATTGAAGCACCTCAAAGCGGGATGTCAGGAATAATACATTATTTAAACGGAGTAGCAATGTGTTGCCGAGGAGGCTTTGCATGAAAAAAACAACTGTGTTTTAGTCTCACTACACAATTACTGGTAGTAGTGAAGGCGGGTAATCTATTTACTAACAGAGGAGAGGGAGAAATGGCAGAGAATCAATTGAAACCGGATATTGAGGGTATGTCTGCGCTGGACAAGCTGGTCGCAAAGGCGGAAATCTATGACGTCATCATGCGTTACTGCCGGGGTGTCGACCGGAGTGACCCTGAACTCGTCAAGTCCGTTTACCATGAAGATGGATACGATGATCATGGTGCCATGTTTCAGGGACCTGGCTGGGAGTTCGCGAAATTTTTCAGCGCCGAGGATCCACCCAGGGGGGCAGGTGCGGTGCATTTTATTGGCAACCACTACGTTGAGTTTTACCGGCCCGACCTGGCATTCTCAGAAGCTTACTACCTGACGCTGAGTCACACGCCTGTAGATGATGATACTGCCGGTCTGTTTACCTTTGCCGGTCGATATGTTGATCGTTTCGAATGTCGTAATGGCGAATGGCGGGTCGCCCACCGGATCTGTCTGCACGAGTGGAACAATGTGCAGCGCTTTCCTACTGCACCGCCCAACTCCGTGGCAGATTTTGCCAGCCAGTTTGTCAACGGGCAGAGCGGCCCGGATGACGTGGTTTATCACAAGGAATGGCTGATGCAGACTGGTGTTCGGCCGGGCGCAAAGCCAAGTGATCCACCCATTTTTACTGGCAAGAGCCCAATTCAACAGAGCCCGTCTGATTAGGGAGAGCTATTCTCACCCGCCTGGATATCTGGCGGGTGACTGGTTACTTGACTAGGCGCTACATTCTGTCTTCATAGAGATAGTAGTCAGGCAAATCAGCAGGTGTCACCTTCTGGCAGTCAGCGAACGGGTCTGAGGCCAGATAAACATCTTCGCCCAGTAACAAACCGTCGTCATCAACTGGCCATACGGTAATTAGTTGCGTGCTGGTTAGGTAGAGTCCGTCATCCGAGAGCGCCTCGCCATTGACCTCAGCAACCCCCATGGCGGCAACTTCCCTGGCGGTATAAATCTGTCTGACCTTCCCCTCAGTAACGACGTTGTCATCGTCGACTACGATCTTTTCTATATCTACTTCAAACTGATTCGCACCGGAAGCGATGAGGCCAGTATAAAACTCACGGATGCCGGCTGGACCGTTGATGTTCATCATGGCGTTGCCATAGAAATGGTAGTTGGCGCGCGGCGAAAGCGTGCCAAGGAGTTCTTCCAGCTGCCCTTTGATCTCAAAACACATATGGTCGCGAACCTGGGCGAGCATCGCCTTATGGCGGGGGTTGGAAACATCATTTGCCCTCTCCTCAAGCGGCAGCCAGCTATGGTGTGGGTTTATTTTTGCCATGGGTATCTCCTCTTGCTAAAAACCTGATACTAACCAATCAGGAAAGATGCTGCAGCAACATCCACAGGTGTTTCAAAATACTAGAAGGCTATGAATGTCGCGAAACATTGCGGTTCGCTTTTTAACAGGCTTATACTCGACCTATTACTCATAAACGCAAGATACTGACTCGGGAGATTGAAATGGCGGTAACAGGGCAATGCCTTTGCGGCGAAATAAAGTATGAAATTGGAAGTGCGCCAGCAATGACGGGTATATGTCATTGTAAGAATTGCCAGAGACAGGCAGGTTCGGCCTTCTCTACGCTTGCGGGCGTGCCGAGCTCGGACTTCAGTTTCACTTCGGGAGAACCCAGGCTCTATGAAGACAATGACACGGATAGTGGCAACAAGGTTGAACGCTATTTCTGCGCCAATTGTGGCTCGCCAATCTATTCTGCGATTTTGAGCCAGCCCGAAACACTTTTTCTTAAAACCGGTACCCTGGATGACACCAGTGAGTTTAAACCACAGTTCCATGTCTGGTGTGACAGCAAGCAGAACTGGGTGACGCTCGAAGAAGGTGTGCCGCAGATGGGAAAACAGACTTAGCCTGGGTTGGCTAAAGCGTATGCTGCAAATGGTTTCAAATTGAGCAGAGGAATCTAGGAGACAATGACCAGTTCACTAACAACAGATCCTATTCAGTCCTTGCTGGACCGGCTTCATCAGCAGGCCAAGGGTGACAAGCAGAAGTTTCTAAAGCTGATTCCCAGTTTTCTGACTGGGCGAATGAAGGGTAAGAGCCTCATCGAAATCATGACGCCGGAACTCATGAAGGATGTGTTCATTCCCATATCCCGGGAGCAGGGTGAGTTTTTGTACCTGACTGCACGGAGCCTGGGGGCGAGGCGTATCGTTGAGTTTGGCACTTCGTTCGGTATATCGACCATCTATCTGGGCGCGGCGATCAAAGACAATGGCGGTGGATGGGTGATCGGCAGTGAAATTGAACCCTCAAAACATGCGAAGGCGGTTGACCATCTCCGCCAGGCTGGGCTGGCTGATATCACCGATGTACGTCTTGGGGATGCCCTGCAAACTTTGGCGGACCTGGAGGCGCCAGTGGACTTGGTTCTGCTGGATGGATGGAAAGATCTTTATATGCCGGTACTAAAACTTCTAACACCGAAATTGAGGCATGGGTCTGTGGTCATGGCGGATAACATCTTCACATTTCGCAAGGATCTGCGACCCTATGTCGAGTATATGCAAAGCGGTGACAACGGCTTCATCTCGACCACACTGCATATCGCCGACGGGTTTGAGTATTCAGTTTACACCGGATAAGTCTCAGCCGGATTATTGAACCCAAAAGCTTTGTTGTCTTTGTCAGTCTCTGCCGCTGAGCAATTCCTCCTCAGTTGCTTTCAGGCTGGTTGTGATCCGATCGTAATATCCCCAATAGAGCAGCCCAACTGGTGCGTTCGGTTCAATCATTGCAGCCGGGTCAGCTCGAAGCTCTGCCTGGCGCATCCAATCCATAAGGCTCTCATGTATCTGGTCAGCGGAAAGTGATGCCTTGGCATTCAGTTCGTGAACCGTCATGTAACCCGGAGGAGGTGCTCCACCAGCCTGTAGGCCGATCCGGTAGAGTGTTGATCCCCTCACCAGCGGGCAATCGTTCATATCCTTAAGGTGATCCGCATGCCAGCTTTCAAACTGTTCACTGAGGAAGATGGATGTCTTGCCGAGGCCCCCATCCGGCTGAGAAAAGGTAACCAGTATCGCATTGGGCGGATCCTGATCCGGTGATGGGTCGCCGGCCTCAGCGATCTTGTCATAGTATGACCACCAGTCGACCTCCAACGCGTTCCCGGGGGGGCGATTCCACTCGGCACCGATACCTTTTTTGGCAAGGCTCGCATAGCCTTCCTGTGCGGCCCGGACATCGTCCCACTCGACCTGATAGAGGGCCAGGTAAGGGGTCATACTCCCCTTGATCACCCTTGTCTGTTTGAACCTGCTCGCACTGGGTAGGTCAGGTGATAACAGCACATATTGGAGGTGGTTGTTGGAATACCAATCGTTATATTCGGCTTCCACTAGAGGGTGTTTTGGATGGGTTACTACTACCATCACTGCTTTCGAAGTTCCCATAGCAAGATCTCCCGTTGTCAGAATATGTGAATATATAGTTGCCACCGTAAACAAAGTGCAATGGCAGATCAACTTAGCGACTATCACTCCCTGGTCGGGCTAGACAATATGGTCTAGCCCTGACGAGGGCTGTTCTGCATGGGGGTTATCCGGCTGCAGGTCCCTTGAACGATTTAATCGGCTCGTACCATCCCGAGCCTTTGATATTAAGGGGCATCTCGCCAAAGCCTTCCATTGTCTCGCGGTGATTTCTGCGACCTTCCCATGCATCGGGGTCAGCCTGCCACTCGTTGAGTATTCGTTCAGCTTCCTCGAAACTGGGCGCTTCAACCTCGTATACCGAAAGGTAGTCCGAGACCGTCTCGCCATCCATGTGTGGACCTTTGAGCCTGTACACGGTGCCGCTAATGAAGATCGGACATTTGGTTGTGTCCTCAATGTGCTGATCGACGAACCACTGGTCGAACTGCGCCTGTTTTTCGGCGTTAGGTGGCTCGCAGAGACCGATGAGAGTATATCGTGGCATGTTGTTTAACCTCACTGTCAGATGGGTGGTGGAAAATGATAGCAAATTTTCCTGATGGCCTGCGAGCCGGCGACTATTTTGACAGGCACCGACGAGAATCTACCACACGCTGGTTGAAACTTTCTACCGAGGGATCGCGTAATCTCGACTCGCCCGTAACCTCATCTCGACTGGTGCGTAACGTCGTCTCGACCGAAGTGGAGAGATCTCGCTCTTCAAGACAACAATTCAGATTTATCAACCAGGGTCACAAGGTGCCTTTCGGTAGAAATGTCAGGTGGCGCCTGTATCGGGGCGCACTGTTCAGCGGTCTAAATCACAAAAACGTGGACGGGCGCTATAGATGGGCTAGTAGTTTGATGGATGGAGAAAAATGAATATATCCATAATTGCTTCCTCACATTCCGCTGTTTCTGGCCCGTATTCCAGTTTTACAGCATTTTCTGGTGCTAGATTCTTAACCATGAATATTGGAATAACATTCAAGGTGACCTGCCAGGTCCTGGTCTTAGGGCTTGTTGTCCTAATGTCCCCTCTGGTTGCCGCGGAGGAAATGCCACGTTCGTTGCAGTTGTCTCTCCCTGATCAAGGATCGGGTGAGGGTGAACCGTATAAGTTTAAGGAAGCTGTGCTTGGTGGTTTCGAGAGAAGCCGTCGAATCAATGGTCTCAAGGTGCACGGCTGGCAGGTTGCCGATAACTTCTACCTTGGGCACACCAAAGTAGATAAAAAATGGGGCTTCGGATTCGTCTATATGAATGGCGCGGCGGTATATAGTGCCAACCACCACGGCATCCAGGTGATGAAACGTTTCTAGCAAGCTGCTGAAACGCAGGCCGTTAGGGGAGCTGTTTAAGCTGCGGGTGCCGGGCTAGCCCTCAATAACTTTTCCCAGTGCTGCTGCGTCTTCATCGTATTTTGCATAGGAAGCTTTCAGGGTTGCCGAATTAAGGATGACCTCCGCAACCAGTTTGTCGCTTTCGCCATCATATACACTTGTTCGTATCCAGCTAGATTCGGTTCTGCGGCTCTCGCTTAGGGCGACAATTTCACGCTCCAACTTGTAGGCATGGTCTACCAGGAGGGGACCATCGATTATCTTAATTTCAAGGCCAGCGAACATACCGACTGCAGGTCCCCTGGATCTGAAACCTGATCGACCACCCGTGTACTGGGTCAGAATGCTGACCATTTCAAGTGGGATAACTGCATTTTCCCAGGGAGACTGATCTGCATAGTAGTAGGGGTGGAGCTCTGTGATGACCTTTAGCTTGTCGTTGACGGAAAACGGATATAGTTTTCCCATGTGCTGGTCAGTTCCCATGATCGCACTTTCAGGGTTTCCTGCACCTTTTTGCCCAACCTTAAGGTCGCTCAGTATTACCAGTTGCTTCGAAGGTCGCAGCATCTCTATCCGCTGACTGATTTCTGTTTTGCCATGGTCAGGGCCAACGGATGCTGTGCCCGTGAGGACTGGCGTGCCATCGCTCTTTTCAGCGCCGATACGCGTCAGGGTTGAACCTTCGGCTAAGGGCTCAGCAAATACACGGACCCTTTCTCCCTCCACAACCATGTTCTTATAGTGCGCGCTGATGCAACCCTGCTCGAACCACCTGTCGCCAAACATTTCATGCAGTATGGGAACAAACTGGCTGAAGTGGGTTGGCCCTTCAATGGGGGCGCCGGCGAAGCCCAGGTCCTCGGCCATTTTGTCATCATGGAGCGAAAGGTGTCCGTCGTATTCCTGATCTGCCAGCATCTGCTTGGGATCTCGGAACTCACTGTAAATTAGTTCAGCCATGGTATTACTCCATCCTATTGGTTATAAGGCGCTTGGGTTACCAGCGGTTTTCTTCTGGCTCTTTCAACTGTCACCGATACTGTTCTCTCGGGCTGGAATGCGTTTGCTCCAGCGATATGCCTGATTCAGGAAGCATACCACCAGTTAGTATTGCTCACTGGGCACTGGCAAAAATATTTGTCGGTATTACCGGGGCAGGCATATCGCTGAAGCAAACCAAGGGATTCAATTGCTGGTTGTTTGTCTTGTTACTACATTTTGCTATGTTATTCGTTTGCTGGGAACGTGCGCAAATATGGATCAACTCAATGAACTGGGATTTTATACACTTGCTGGTGCCCCGGAATCACCACGGGACCTGGTTGGAGAAGTGCGGTCTGCTGAGGAACTGGGGATCGGCGGCTGCTTCATCTCTGAACGGTTCAACATAAAGGAAGCACTGACCCTATCCGGTGCTGCTGGTGCGGTTAGTGAGAACATCGGCATCGCTACCGGTGTCACCAATCAAAACACCAGACATCCCCTGGTAACTGCTGCGCACGCGACAACCATGCATCGGTTGACCGGCGGCCGGTTTGCCCTGGGTCTGGGTCGCGGTATCGAGGTGATGTTTAGTGCCTATGGGCTGTCGCGAATTACGACTGCGCAGATGGAGGATTTTGCTGCGCTGATGCGTCGTATGTGGCAGGGGGAGACGATCATCTCTCACAATGGGCCCGCTGGGAAGTGGCCATTGTTAAGGCTGGACCCTGCATTCAGGGAGGATATTCCCATCATTATGTCTGCCTTTGGCCCGAATTCTCTCGCCCTGGCAGGCCGTGCATTCGATGGTGTGATACTGCATACTTTTTTTACCGATGAAACCCTGCAGCGATGTGTCAGGCAGGTTAGGCAAGCAGCCGAAGAAGCTGGCAGGGACCCGGCTTCGGTGCGGATCTGGTCCTGCTTTGCGACGATTGGAGATCACCTCGACTATGGTCTGAGACTGAAAAAGACTGTCGGCAGGATGGGTACGTATCTGCAGGCCTATGGCGACCTGATGGTAAAGACGAATAACTGGGACCCTGATGTGTTGAAGAGGTTTAGGCAGGCCCCTCTCGTATCTGGGTTTCCAGGAGCCCTGGATCAGAGTGCGACCACTGAAGAGTTGGAAAGGGTGGCGGAATTGATTCCGGAAGAATGGCTGGCCGCAGCCGCAGGGGGAACGCCTTCGCAATGTGTAGCAGCAATACAGGGGCAGCTAGATCTGGGTGCCGATAGTGTCATACTTCATGGTGCCGCTCCTGATGAACTGGCTCCTATCATTCATGAGTATAGACGCAAGCGACCAGCCGGCACCTACGATCACCTGCCCGCCAATCCTGGTAAATCCTAATAAGATTGGGACACCCAACAAGTCGATATGGCTTACCTCAGTTTGCAGTGATCTCTTACAACCGGACCGATTGTGAATCCTGGGTGTCCTGAACAGTAAGATTGGGACACCCAACAAGTCGATATGGCTTACGTCAGTTTACGGTGATCTCTTACCATTGGAGTGATTGTGAATCCTGGCTGTCCTGAATTAGCTGTGAATCCTGGGGGATGAGAATAAGATTGGGACACCCAACAATTAACAAGATTGGGACACCCAACAAGTGGAATAAGATTGGGACACCCAACAAGTC
>Ga0187833_10000502_pt1 | contig 45321 bp, 42 predicted proteins | sample ETNtaG_37_FD_167968 | JGI IMG/M metagenome (GOLD analysis project Ga0187833, IMG submission 167968) | Marine microbial and viral communities from oxygen minimum zone, Eastern Pacific Ocean - ETNP2014_SV_400_PacBio MetaG (Illumina Assembly) | ecosystem: Environmental > Aquatic > Marine > Hypoxic...
CTTCGCTAGAGTCAAGACTGTACTCCGCCATAAAGGCGTCCAGCCCACTATTAAAGTCAGGGTGTGAGCGAATTTCACCAATCAGACTGATAGTCTCGGCTGTGACAGCCTGACGTTCAAGCCTGTCAGGTTTGATGGCTCGAGCATAGCGACGGACCATCTCTGGTTCGGCTGTCAGATAGTCGTCTGCTATTCGATGTCGTAGCTGTTCGAGCGTATCCAAGCCTTGAACCCCTGAATGTGGTGTTGGGTGTTTGTGCGCATCTTAACTGAATGTATCGACAAAGTGAGGAGTAGGCGGGCGGGTCTAGGTTTCCTGTTTCTGATGGTCTGGTTTATCCATTCCTGTTCATATGTCTATAATTTAACATAATATATATTATGCGCACTCGCGTAGGTAGGGCTATTCAGGACCCCAGGCTGATAGCCGCTAATGCTGCTGGTCACCTGGTCTTTATTGGCTATAGCCGAAGTCGTTTTATGATGGCCAGTTACTTTGGACCCCTGACTTAATCATCATAGAAATCTGGGTATAACTCTTTGGCACAAGGTTCACAAATGCCATGACTGAACTGTGAACCAGAATGCTTTGATATATAGGTCTCAATTTTTTCCCAATACCCGTCATCATTTCGAATATTTTTGCAGTTAGCACATATGGGAATAAAGTCACGAAGGGTATTTACTTCATCCAGTGCTTTTTCAAGACTGGCAATGAGATCTTCTTTTTCTTCAAGCGTTCTTTTGCGCTCAGTAATATCATGGGAAATACCCAATATACCGATAATTGTGCCATCGGATTCGTATATAGGTGACTTAATCGTTTCAAGAATTTCATGATGCCCACCCATCATCAGCATATGTTACTTCTTCTTCATTAACGCTTGGTTTTCCTTTCGCTAATGCCCTGGCATCATTTTCGCGGAATTGGTCTGCTAGCTTCTTATCGACAAAATCATAATCTGTTTTACCGACGATATCTGCTTCTGATGAGCCAAAGAAACGTTCAAACCTTTTGTTGCACCCAAGATATGTTCCCTGCGCATCTTTCAGCCAGACGAGCTCGGGAATTGTATTCAACAATGTGCGCAAATGTGATTCGCTTCGCTCCAGCACCTTAATTGTATTTTTGAGCTCTGTCCGGGCCTGCTCGAGCTCTTTATCAAGGTGATCTGATTCTTCAGGATGAGATTTGATCAAAGTAAACCTCGTGTCAAATGACCGTCTGCCAGTAGGAGTATAGTCTCAGAAAAAGTCCTTTTCACGTAAGCCCAGTGTAAAAATGGGGAGAAGGTGCATTTTTCGAAGATCCGGGGGTCATGGTGTGCCTGATAGGCCCAGTAGTGCCTAATCAATGATCCGGCAGCAGCCCCGGTAACGCTCTATAAATGACCGTCGGCGCGTTTGAACCTACCCCTCGTCGGATGACATTCGCAATATTGTTGCAACACTGTCGGAATATATCGGTGAACATGCATATTTGGCAGAGACTAAGTATACTTTTCAAAAAGCTGGGTGGTTTTTAGTCAGTCAGTTTCGTGAAGAAGAACTTAATATACAAGGTAACTCCAATATGGAATGTCCCAAGTGCCACGCACAAATGGAAGAAGTCACCTATGGACGAAATATGGTCATTGACCGGTGCACAAACTGCAAAGGGATTTGGTTCGATGTGGGTGAAGCAGAAACGCTCAAGGAAAAGTGGATGTCGGAGTTCGTTGATAGCGGTGACCCGGAAGTTGGTAAGGAATACAATAAGATTGAAGAAGTGGACTGCCCTCGCTGTGGCAAGCGGATGTCCAAGGTGTCAGACCCAACACAGCCGCATATCTGGTATGAGGCTTGTGAAGATCACGGAATGTACTTTGATGCCGGCGAATTTACTGATTACAAATATGAAACCCTGTTAGACAAATTCAGGGATCTAATCACTGGAAAAAGATCAGGCTAGCCATACCTTATGCATATCACCTTCTATGGCGTACGTGGCTCGATTGCCGCACCGGGTGCTGCGACAGTTAAGTACGGTGGCAATACCTCGTGCATGCATGTTCGCCTGAACTCGGGAGAAAACCTGATTTTCGACGCCGGGACCGGAATTCGAAGGCTGGGAATCGATATGCTCCGTCACTCGGAGCCAATCCTTTTGCTCCTGAGCCACGGTCACTGGGACCATATACAGGGCTATCCATTTTTTGGGCCCATATATTAGCCAGACAGGGAAATAATCGTCTTCCAGGGTGTTGAAGGCAATGCTGTCGCGCTGGCAGCAATCCTTGAACAGATGGACGGGTCAAATTTCCCGGTTCATGCAGGGGATCTGCCCTCCCGTGTTTCGACCATTGATGAAGTTGAGAAATATCTTCTCGATAAGCCGTACAAAACAGATCGAATGGACCTTAATCACCCCGGTGGCGGACATGCCTACCGCGTTGAGGAAGATGGCGTGTCATTTGCCTATGTCACTGATAACGAACTGGATCCACCAGACAAACCTCATACCAGCTACGATGAGTGGGTTGAATATTGCCGTGGCGTGGATCTGCTGGTCCACGATGCCCAGTATACTGAGGTGGATATGCCCGAAAAGCACGGTTGGGGTCACTCACTGATATCCCAGGTGCGCCAGCTTGCCGTGGATGCCCAGGTGAAGAACCTCGCAATGTTCCACCATGATCCTGAAAGAACTGATTCTGCGCTGGATGAAATAGCACTCGAGTCAGCCAATTACTTCAAATCAAGCGGCAGTAAGATCGGCTCTTACATTGCAGCCGAAGGCCTGACTTTTGAGCTGAAAGTCAAAAATGATCCCAAGGTTTCAACCTTAAATTTGCTCGAATACTAGACAGAAACTTTCCAGATGCGACTTGTCTCTTTCAATGTCAACAGCATTAGAGTGCGTCTTCATCAACTGCAGGCTGTTATCGATAACCACGCTCCTGACATTATTGGTATCCAGGAAACCAAGGTAGCTGATGATCAATTTCCTGTGGATGAAATAGCTGAACTCGGATATCACGTCGAATTTCATGGCCAGAAGTCCCACTATGGTGTGGCTCTACTCTCAAAGGAAAAGCCCGTCAGGGTCGTTAAGGGGTTTGACCTCGATGACAATGCCAGTCAGCGACGATTCATCGCAGGTAATTATTTACTGCCAGATAGTCGTCAATTAACGGTTATTAACTGCTATTTCCCCCAGGGCGAAAACAGAAGCCACCCGACAAAGTTTCCCGGTAAACAGAAGTTCTATGCGGATCTACAAAGTTATCTGGTCAAGGAATACAGCCCCAATGACCTGCTGGCGGTAATGGGCGACATGAATATTGCGCCGATAAACAATGATATCGGTATTGGTGAGCCGAATATGAAGCGCTGGCTTAAGGAAGGTAAAACAGCCTTCCTGCCTGAAGAACGAGAGTGGCTTCAGAAAGTGTTCGATTGGGGTATGGTCGATAGCTATCGTGCGCACTACCCTGACGTGGACGACACCTTTAGCTGGTTTGACTATCGTAGCCGAGGGTATGAAAAAGACCCCAGGCGTGGCCTCAGGATTGACCTGATCCTGCTTTCAGAAGCTGCCGCTAAGTTTTGCATGGATGCCGGCATAGACCAGGAAATCCGCGCCATGGACAGGCCTTCTGATCACTGCCCCATCTGGAGTGAGCTGTCCCTGTAATTTGATTCACCTGCCCTGGTCGTCACCGGGATTTTTAGGTGATAGGACAGGAATGCGCTGCAGATACCCTCTTAGTGGCAGGTAACAACTGATACCAATGATATCCGCCAGCAGGTCCTGTGCTTCGAAGTACCGATGTCCCTGGAGCAACTGAATGATTTCGAGACCGAGGCCGTAGGCGGTGAGAGATATCCACTTTATCCAATTTTTCTGGCTTTGCGGGAAAGAATAATCTGCAAGAAACGCCAGTGTAATGAATGCCACCCAGTGATTCAGCTTGTCCCAGACCTGAAAAGCAGTTGGCATGGGATCGCTGGTCAAGGCAAGCCAGGTGATGGCTGCCAGGCAGGTCACCAGCAGCAGTCTAAATACACTGGTCATTTGTAGTGCTGGTTTATCGCATCCCGGGTCGATTGGGCAACCTGACGAGCGGCCTCCGCAAAATCCTCTCCGGAGGAGGCATAAAGTATGGCCCTGGATGAGGATACGATCAAACCACCCCCCTGCCCCGCCTTAATACTTGCCTCAATATCACCGCCCTGAGCTCCGATTCCGGGGAGGAGAAACGTCATGTCCCCGGTGATTTCCCTTACCCTGGCAAGTTCGCCAGGCTGGGTGGCCCCCACGACCAGGGCCACATTGTTATTCGAATTCCAGTTTTGAGTTGCAAGGCCGGCGACACGCTCGTATAGCTGTTCACCGTCCTCCATCACCAGGTTCTGTATATCAGCTCCGCCCGGGTTTGAGGTCCGGCACAGGACAAAAATGCCCTTCTCAGCATATGCCAGGAAAGGTTGCATCGCGTCTAGTCCCATATAGGGGTTAATTGTTACGGCGTCAGCGCCGTATCTTTCGAATGCCTCTGTTGCATAGTTTTCCGCCGTGCTGCCTACATCGCCACGTTTGGCATCTAGTATCAGGGGTATGCCAAGATCCCTGACATAGGCAATCGTCTTTTCCAGTTCCTGCTCTGCGGCATTAGCTGCGTAGAAGGCAAACTGGGGCTTGTAGCAACAGGCGAGGTCGGATGTGGCGTCGATCATCGCCTTGTTGAAGGTAAAAATCGGCTCCTTATCCTTGCGTACCGCCGGTGGAAAACGTGCTGGATCAGGGTCCAGACCTACGCACAGTAGTGTTTCTAGCTCTGATTGACGGGTAGTGATGGCATCGAAAAACTGGTTGTTGCTGATGATGATCTCCTTAAAGTGGCTGACCTCTGAAGGGCCACAGCACATTTAGGGCAAAATTATGTCGCGTTCTGTCCCTGGCTGCCAATTTGGGTCAGTGGAGTATACCTAAACCCTCCACGTGGTTGTACTCTTAACTCGCTGAAAAATAACGATTTATTTCAGTATTGGCAAAGTTGGCACAATTGTAGCATCAGTCTGTTCAATCAAAATCAATATAACGGACAGCCGTATGACAACGTCGCTCCTTCTATCTAAGATTGCTGGCATCTCCAATACCAGAAACAGTCGTGTTGATCAGCCAACCCGGTCACGCGGCGGTGAGCAGCATGAGAAGCGGCGTGAATTCCGACGAGAGAGTAGTGAGCGACTGTTCCTTCAAGTTGTACAGTCCGAGGACTAGGATCTGATAGGTACGATGCTATCCAGCAACATGGTGAATTCATCGGAAAACGGCCTGAAGGCAACATGCGAACAGAATATCCCTGCCGGGTGTGTCATCGACCTATGGGTCGATGACGCTGCGAAGCCTGGCAAATTCTTTCTCTCAAGTAAAGTTCGCTGGAGTCTTGAAGACGCGTCCGGTGCCTTCAGTTTCGGAGTTGAGCTACTCGACGGTGCTGCGACAGATATAAAGGAATGGCAAGAGCGCCATGTATAAGTTTCATCGCGACAGTTTTGGCCCATTCGCTGTATCCTCAATCACATAGCCATATTCGGCGATCATATCCCGCAATTCATCGGCCCGTTGCCAATGCTTCTCTGTACGAGCCAGTTCCCGCTCTTGCAGCAGATTCATCACTTCGGCTGGAGCCTCTATCGCATCGGGGTGCCATGCGCCAATGTCCAACCCCATCACTTCATCTACTTTAAGCAGAGTCGCTTTTTTGGCCTCATCTGCCAGGTCAGACCGAATCATCTCCCAGACTACTGCCAGCGCCCTTGGCATATTGAGGTCATCATTGATGTAAGAGACAAAGCGGTGAAGATACTCTTCGGAAATCTCACCTGGTTCACCCCAGTCGTACGCGGTCTGGCGCATCCTTGCCAGTGCCGTACGACTTGCATCAAGGCTTTCTAGACTGAATGACATCTGAGTGCGATAGTGAGCTGTGAGGCAATAGTAGCGGTAATCATGGGTTGAGAAGCCTTCTTCCACCAGTGTCTCAAGGCGGATGAAATCTCCCTTGGATTTTGCCATCTTGGCGTTGTTTAGCTGTAAAAAGTATCCATGCATCCAGAAATTAGCCAGCCTTGTTCCCTTGCTGGCCTCGGTCTGTGCAATCTCATTAGTGTGATGGATGGGGATATGATCTTCACCGCCACAATGGATATCAAAAAAGTCTCCCAGATATTTGGCTGACATGGCTGAACACTCGATGTGCCAGCCGGGAAACCCGGTTCCCCAGGGGCTGACCCATTCCATCTGGCGCTTCTCGTTGGGGTTTGAAAATTTCCACAACGCAAAATCAGTAACGTGCAGGCGGCCACCCTGCTCTACCCTGGCCCCGCCCTGGAGCCCGCTTATATCAAGGCGCGCGAGATATCCATAGCTATTCAACTTCTGTGAATTGAAATAGATGCCGTCATCGGTTCTGTAGGTATAGCCTTTGTCTTCTAGATCCTGGACAAAGGCAATCTGCTCCTCTATGTGATCGGTTGCTTTGCACCAGGTGGCGGGTTCAAGTGCGTTAAGTTGCCTGAGGTCACTTTTGAATGCGTCGCCATAAAATTCGGCCATTTCCCATGCCGTCATGCCGGTGCGGCGAGTTCCAACCTCCATCTTGTCTTCGCCCGTGTCCGCATCTGATGTCAGGTGACCGACATCAGTGATATTCACCACATGGTTTACTTCAAGGCCGTTGAATTCGAGTACACGGCGCAAGATATCCTCGAAAACATAGGTTCTCAGATTACCGATGTGGGCATAGTTATAAACCGTTGGTCCACATGCATAGAGCCCCACCTTGCCAGGACTAATAGGTTTGAACTCACGTATCTTACGTTCGTAGGTATCGAACAGCCTGATTGGCGTCATGTTGCTGGTTCAGTCATTGTTGGAAAGGGCCGCATCATATCGTAATTAGCGGTGATCTCAAGATCAGCCGCTGTGGTTTTCATTGATAATTTTCAGCCAGGACACGCTCTACCGTGTCTACAATCACCTGGGTCTGGGACTCAACCTCGATATTCACTTCATCACCAACGCTCAAGCACGAAAAATTAGTTCGTTTGAGGGTTTCCGGGATCAGGTTGATACAAAAGGATTCGCTTTCCCGCTCGAGTTTAGCGACCGTCAGGCTAGCACCATTAACCGCTAAGAATCCCTTCTCGAATACATATTTGAGCCAGCGGCTTTCTCCCGAAAGGGTCAGCCGGCAGTTGTTTTCAGTAGTTTCTATATGGCTGACTGTAGCGGTGCTTATCACGTGTCCTGACAGTATATGACCACCTACTTCGGCATCTGGCTTTGCTGATCGCTCAACATTAACCATGGAGCCGATATCAAGGTATTTGATGTTTGATAAGGCCAATGTTTCTCGGATAGCATCAAAGCTGACGCTATTTCCATCGATATTGGTTACAGTAAAACAGACACCGTTTATGGCGATACTGCCACCAAGTTCAAGCCCTTCGAGAAGGTAGTCGGGAAATTCCAATGAAAAGGTCATCAGACCTTCTTTCTTGATAATGCCTGAGATAGGCAGCTGTTCTTTTACGATGCCGGTATACATAATTAAGCCTCAATTACGGAAAACATTAGCGATCAAAGTGGTTAAAGTCAATGCGATCAGCAAGCAATGACCAACTTTAACTAAACTCAGTATCCTGTTGATAATTATTGGATACTCACGCGGTTCTGGAAAGATGGGATGAGGTCAAATTGATTGATTTAAGAAGCGATACAGTCACGTTACCCTGCGATGCAATGCGTCAGGTCATGTTCGATGCCCCGCTTGGCGATGATGTTTATGGCGAGGACCCATCGGTCAATACTTTGCAAACCCTGGCGGCAGAAATTACAGGGAAGGAATCGGCTCTCTTCGTCTCTAGTGGTACCCAGAGTAATCTGCTGGCTGTTCTCAGCCAATGTGAGCGTGGAGACGAATATATAGCGGGCCAGGAGGCTCACACTTACCGGTTCGAGGCGGGTGGCGCTGCTGTATTGGGTGGTATTCAGCCACAACCTTTACCGTTCAACGGTCGTGGGGAACTGGATCTGGAGCAGGTGGCTGAGACAATCAAACCCGACGACTTCCATTTTGCAAGAACTAAACTCCTTTGCCTGGAGAATACCCAGACCGGCAAAGTACTCGCCATGGACTACCTTGCTGACTTTTTCCAGCTGGCTGTGAAATATGGTCTGAGGAAGCACCTGGATGGTGCGCGCGCCTTTAATGCAGCAGTAAAAATGTCTATAGATATCAAAGAGATATGTAGCTATTTTGATACTGTTTCTATATGCCTGTCAAAAGGGCTTGCGGCACCCGTTGGGTCAGTTCTGGTGGGTGATCGAATTACCATTGAAAAGGCCCGACGCCTTCGCAAAATGCTTGGTGGGGGAATGCGTCAGGCAGGTATCCTTGCCGCCGCTGGAATCTATGCGCTGAAGAACAACATTGAGCGTCTGCAGGTGGATCATGAGAATGCTGCGAACCTGGCAGATGGGCTGCGTGGCCTTGCTGGTTTCAGACTGCTGGAGGAGCCGGAGACCAACATGGTATTGCTGGACCTGTCGAGAGAGTACTTCTCTGCATTAAGCGCCTGGCTTGCTGATAATAATGTTACGGTCTCCGGGCAGCGCTGGGTTCTGCATAAGGATGTATCCAGGGATGATGTAGAGCGCGTCCTGGAGCTCTGCAGCGAGTTTTCGAATGCGCCAGCCTGAACCAAGCCTGCCTCTGGCAGCCGTGTGACGAACCCATTAGGAGCCCTGTATCCAGTGAGTACTGCAGTTTTGTGGTTTGCTGCTGGGAAGCAACTATGTAACGATTAACGTCCGATAGTGCACCTGGGACAGGCATGCAGGGCAAGATAATTTTTCTCAACGGCGCATCAAGTGCAGGAAAGACGACCCTTGCTCAGGTTCTCCAGGAGCTTGCGGAAGAACCCTGGTTACATATTGCCCTGGATCAGTTCAGGGATGGGCTGCCAGCAAAGTACAGGGGGCTCAATTCGCCGCGAGGTACGACCGGGGATGCAGGCATGAATGTTGTTCCCGTGACTGATTCAGGCGAACCCTTCAGCGCTATCAGGTTTGGTGAGGCGGGTGTGAAAATGTTACAGGGAATGCGTCGTGCTGTCAGGACAATGGCAGAATCGGGCAATAACATTATCCTTGATGATATTATTCTCGAAGCTGAATTTCTGTGGGATTACCTCGATGTATTTGATGGACTTGAAGTGATCTTTGTTGGCGTGCTGTGCCCCATCGATGTAATTAACGAGAGAGAGGCCGCCCGGCCAGGTCGATTTCCAGGGACCGCACTGGGTCATATAGATATTTGCCACGCCCATGATGATTACGATATACAAGTCGATACGAGCACTACCAGCCCACAGCAGTGTGCTTCGATGGTGCTTGGTTTTCTTGATACCGGTGAACCCGGAGCTTTCAGCAGAATCAGAGTTAAGCGGGCAGGCTAGCCGAGCCGGGCTTCAAGCAAGGTAAGGCGGTCGTTGCCAAAGAACATATCAGATTGGTTCAAAAACATGGTGGGTGATCCAAAACCGCCACGATGGATAAGCTCCTCGGTATTGGCGCGTAGTTTGTCCTTGTAGAGCTGGATGGTAATCTTTTGGAAAAATTCTGTCTGCTCCAGGCCTGTTCTATCGAGCACTTCCTGCAATACCTCATCCTTCGATATGTCCTTGAGTTGCGTCCAGTAGGCTCTAAAGACATGCCCGACATACTCCGAAATCAATCCTTTTTCCATTGCCACAAAACAACCGCGCATGGCTTTCACTGAATTGACAGGAAAGATTGGAGGAGATCCGATTGTAATGCCCTGATGGCGCGCCCAATCCTGCAGATCCTTCGCATAGTAGTTAGCCTTAACTGGTATGGGGTTCGCCCGCTGTTCATAGACACTTGTGTTAACGCTATTGAATACACCGCCTACAAGTATGGGCTTCCATATCAGTTCCGCCGAGCGTTGCGCACAAATTGTTTCGATGCGCGAATAGGCCAGGTAGGTCCATGGACTTGAGCAATCAAAGAAATACTCTACCTGCATTGACTGACCCCCGGAATGTCAGCATCACCATGTCAGGTAAGCTGGGAAAAAAGTTCACTGTAGATCTCAGTGTGCGTGAAAAGCAGTACTTCAACAAGAGCTTCGACAAGATCTTCGGACGAGATCTTCGGACACTATCTTCGGACGAGATCTTCGGGTCGGGGGGTCAAATCTGTATGATAGCGTCGACCCGCTCCGAAAATTGGTGGAACCTATGGACGAAGACATCGCGACCTTCAGGCAAATGATTAAGTCCAGCAGCAATATCGTCGTCTTCACTGGCGCAGGGATATCAACTGAGTCAGGCATACCTGACTTTCGCGGTCCAAACGGAATCTGGAACAAGATTACACCCATAGATTTTAATGATTTCGTGCGCTCGGAAGACCTGCGGAGAGAATCATGGCGCCGGAAATTTTCAGGTGGCGATATGATGGCCGAGGCGGCACCTAACGCCGGACACTTTGCTATCAATAAACTGGTCCAAATTGGCAAGGTGAGCCACGTCATTACGCAGAATGTAGATGGTTTGCATCACAGGTCCGGTGTTTCTGAGGAGCAGATTATTGAATTGCACGGGAACGCTAACTACGCAACCTGCCTGGATTGCGGACACAGGTATGAACTTGAAGATATCAGGCGGTCATTTCTGGCTGATGAGACCTTACCCAGCTGCGGTCTATGCCAGGGTATTATCAAGACGGCGACAATCTCATTCGGTCAGTCAATGCCAGTTAAAGAGATGCAGCGAGCAGAGGAGGTAACATTTGCCTGCGATATGTTCATTGCCATCGGCTCATCGCTGGTGGTATATCCGGCCGCCGGGTTCCCGCGAATGGCGAAACAAAATGGTGCAGTACTGGTCATTCTCAATAATGAGCCCACTAATATGGACCCTGTCGCAGACCTCGTACTGCATAAGCAGATAGGACCCACCCTTTCCGCTGCGGTTGACTAGTTTCATAAACTACCCGCACTGGATCTGATTTCCTGGACTTTGCTAAGAAGTTCGTTCATATCCAGAGGCGTATCAGTAATCGTGTAGATGCGGCTGCTTTCGAAATTTGATTTTTCGTTTGTGCATATGAGAACCCTAAGACTGGTATTAACCTCCAGCAGATAGTCAGCAAGTTGATTTGACCCACAAAGAATAGCAAGGTTGAGGGATTCCCCATTCAACCTGGCAAATTTCGTAGCTGCCTCAGCATCTGAAAAGGTTGTCACCTTGTACAGCTGCGATTGAAGAAGCTCTGCCAGCAGCTCTACCCTCGTTGGGTCCGGGTGCACTACCAGTACATGTTGAGTCGAGGAGCCAAGATTGTCGGAATATGGCATTACGCCACTTTTTTCATGCTGAATGATGTTCTCGCTCTGCCGTAACCCAGCACCAATTTCACTTTGATAACGTTTGATCGCGGCAAGGCGCTCACCATTTAGAACCGTGTTTTCTTCCAGCATTAACTCAACCAGTTCCACATAACCGATTGTGCTCGAAACAAGGTTGCTAATCTGGTGCAGGAATTTCCGTTCGGGTTTCTTCAACTGCTGAAGTTGGCTTTGAATGAGCCTGAGCTCAGACAAGTCAAACACCCATAGTTGTGTGCGTGCCGTGTCAGCAGGCTGTGACAGATGGAATTCAAACAGTCCTTTATTGTTATATGACCCCTCGAATACTCCTTTGCCCGATGCTTCGATTAGCTGCAGGAATGATGACTTTGTGTCCTCTTCAAGACAATCCGTTAACTTATCGCCTACATGGAGGCCAGCATCGGCGGCCTTCTGGTTTGCACCAATCAGAATAAAATTACTGTCAAGGAGGATGTATGCGACTGGCGCAACAAGTAGCTCGTCTGAAAGGTCTACCCCAGCTGTCTGATCGGGAGTTTTGTCATTCATTCTGAGGGAGCACCTATGGCATTTCTAATCAATTGAAGCAGATGCGAGACCTCTACCGGTTTGTTCACGTACCCGGCAGCGCCAAGCTCCAGGGCAGTTTCGGCATCAACACTTTCGCTGTAGCCGGTACACATAATAATGGGCAATTCGGGCCTGAGTTCAAGCAATGTCTTCATCACAGCATCCCCGGAAAGTCCGGGCATGGTCTGGTCAGTTATTACCAGGTCAAAAAGTCCTGGGTCCTGCCTGAACAGTGCAAGTGCTTCTCTGGGTTTGGTAAAGGTGGTTGCACTATACCCAGCTCTTTCTATGACAACCTTCAGGTAGTTGGCAACCGAAAGGTCATCATCAATGATTAGAATACTATTGCCATTTTCCCTGTCACTGGACAAAACAGGTTTTACTTCCTGGAAAACAGGATAAAGAATGTCTACCGAGAACCCTTCATCTCCCCTGGCCAGCCTGATGTGCCCTCCATGCCGGTGAACCATGTCACTGACTTCGGTAAGGTTTGTCGTTTCCCCCAGGGTCGTGGTCACAAATCCTGTCAAAAGCAGGCACTTGAAATGCTCCCTGTCAAAAAATAGGTCCTCGTCAGTAATGGTAATCACAAACGAGGTGTCATCCAGGTCACGATCGCAACCGCTGCATCTAACAAGTTTCTCGGACATTGTTGTAATGTCGCGCTGATTGCCAGCGGCGCCCTCCTCGTCCATAAATACGACAGTGCTGGCTATTAGCTGGTCTAACGCTATAGCGGATATATTTGAAGGAATTTGCGGCTCACCGCTAAAACTAAGGTTGTACTTATTCGCTAATTCGTCCATGGACTTACAGAAGCTCGTTGTGTCACTGCCAGTTTCCAAAACGGAACGAACCTGTTCACTATTTGTAATCACCTCAGCTGCATAGTCTCTAATGGGACCCGGAACATCCGTAGACGACTGGATCAGCTCTGAATAGCCCTTGATTGATGCCAGCTTATTCATTAATTGATGATGAACTTCTTTGCTGAGAGCTTGCTTCGTTCTTACTGACTGATCCGGGCTGCTTGAATCAATGTCGATTGCAACCAATATGACATCCATGTACTTTTCAGCAGGGTCCAACTGCACGTTGGTTTCATGTTTGATTGGGTCACCCTGGAGATTACATATCTCGATATCGACTGTAATCCCCATTCCCTCCCTGCCCTCTGATCCTCTGCAGAATTTGAAAATTTGGTAGAAGTCCTGTTTTGGCAAGTGAGGGTGATAAGGGAACCGAGAGATGCATTCCGCGTTGCTGGTATAGCCCAACAAACGACTAAATGTTCTGTTGCAGAAGGCAGGTTCAAAAGTCGCAAGATCAACCCGCAAAAAGGGATATGGCAGCTCGTCAAAAATCTGGCGATGATATTCAAGTTCTTTGCGGGACCTAAATAGCAGATAAGCGATAACCACTATTGCCGAAAGCAATAACAGGATAGGCGCTCCTTCCAGCGAAGTTGATCCGTTTAGCATGATTTATGGCACTACACTCGTGTGAAATTCATTCGGCACTATCCTGTCAGGGCTTCGTCTGCACTTCCTGGCCGAGGATGAGGCGTGCAAAGTAATGTAAAAATTCCTTGTGCTCGCTGGTGGCCCCCAGTCTCTCCAGGCTTTCGTTCCCCTGCTTACTGGCAATGAAATCATAGCAGCCAGTAACATTTGCACCCTGCCCCAGGACTCTCTCGATTTCCTCATTTAGAAAATCGTGGAGGCTGCTCAGATCATTTTCTTCGACTCCCGATCCTTCAGGGTCCAACACCACGTTCCCCCAAATAGTCGCCATATAAACCTGGAACAATTCCCTGTCGACCAGGTCATTGGAAATTTTGCACTTGTCGATAATCTCTTCCAAGGCAGGAGTAAAATGGGTGCGAAGCTCTTGTAAGTCCATATAGGAGTATAAACACCTGCTGCAAGAGCTGCATATAGGATTAGACAAATTCTACAGGTAGGTTAAGTTAAGCAATGAGTAGTTGAAAGTACCGGGTAACTTGCCAGTGAGCGAGGAAGAGCAACAGCCAAGGAAAATAATTCATATCGATATGGATTGTTTTTTTGCGGCTGTGGAAATGCGTGATGACCCGGGTTTGAAAAATATTCCGCTCGCGGTAGGTGGTGCAGCAGACAGCAGGGGTGTGATCTCGACCTGCAACTATATCGCTAGAGAATATGGCATCCATTCTGCTATGGCTACGGCTTATGCAGTGCGTCTCTGCCCGGACCTTAAGGTTATCCCCGGCCGGATGCGCTACTACCAGTCGGTCTCCAGACAGATACGTGCGATCTTTAGACGTTACACGGAAATTATTGAACCCCTTAGCCTGGATGAAGCCTTCCTGGATGTGTCTGGAACACACCTATTTCGTGGTAGTGCCACCTTAATGGCCAATGATATTCGTTCTGCCATCAGGAGAGAGCTTAGTCTCACCGCATCCGCTGGTGTTGCTCCAAACAAGTTTCTTGCGAAGATCTGTAGCGATGAAAACAAACCAGACGGACAGTGTGTCGTATCACCCAACCAGGTTGTTGCGTTTGTCAAGGAGTTGCCTCTAAAGAAGATCCCCGGTGTAGGCAGGGTCACTTTAAAGCGACTCGCGAAGATTGGACTCGCGACTTGTGCCGATGTCAGAGCGATGGGTAAGGAGGAACTTGTTAAACAGTTGGGCAGTTTTGGAGAGCATCTGTATATTCGCGCCCAGGGGATCGATACGAGAAGGCTAACAACTCACTGGGTGCGCAAGAGCCTTAGTGTCGAGAGAACTTATGCTGAGGATATTCCGGAGCCTGGGAAGGCTATTGCCTCACTGGATAAGTTGTTTGATGAGTTGCAGCGGCGTTTGAAGAAACACTCTAAACGACCCATAAGAAATCAGCAGGTCAAGTTGAAATTTTCTGATTTCCAGCAAACCACCATGGAGCGCAGTTGCAACGAACTGGATAAATCCTTGTTTAAAGAACTGATGCCCCTTGCCTGGGAGCGTGGTAAAGGCAAGGGTATACGACTGCTTGGTATTGGCGTCACCTTCAAGGAAGAAGATGAACCTGCTGAAAAGCGACAAATGGACCTTTTTGCGACTCTTTGACAAAGATCTGTTGGTGGGTCAGTTCCGCTTTCTGTATGATATCGGCCCTTTTTGCCCAGGCATCGCCACAGCGCGCTATAGAACTAAATGCGAAAAACAAAAATTATTTGTACGATTGGCCCGGAAACCAGCTCTTACCCAATGCTGGAGAAACTTGCTGCAGCTGGTATGGATGTTGTGCGGCTAAATATGTCTCATGGAGAACATGAGTCTGCCGAACGCATAATCAAATTTATTAAAACCCTGAATCGGAAGATAACCTACCCCATCGCTATTCTGTTGGATACGCAAGGGCCGGAAATCAGGACCGGAGACTTAGCAGACGACCTGGAACTAAAGAACGGCTCGATCATTACTATCAGCGTTCGTGATACGAAGGTTGAGGAATCATCTATTCACATCAACTACGATGAATTGGTCGACACTGTCGACGTGGGTGATCGCATCACCGTTGACAATGGCATTATCAATCTTAAGGTGCTGCACAAGAACGAAAACGGCACAATGCAATGCGAGGTAGTTGATGGCGGTATTCTCAAGAGCAAACGTCATGTAAACCTTCCCGGCATTCGCGTAAACCTGCCCGCCATCACAAAAAAAGATAAAGAGGATATCCTGTTCGCCGCGGAGCAGCAGGTGGACTTTATCGCCCTCTCGTTCGTGCGGGAGGCACAGGATATTCGCGACCTCAATGAACTTATTGGAGACAAGGCTGGGAAGATTAAGGTAATAGCAAAAATTGAGGATCAGTCCGGGGTTGAGAACCTTGCGGAAATTATAGATGAAGCCGATGGAATCATGGTTGCTCGAGGAGATCTGGGCGTTGAAATCAACGTTGCGGAACTACCCAATGTACAAAGGCGCATCGTGCAGCAATGTGCTGAAAAGGGAAAACGGGTCATAGTCGCTACCCACCTGCTTGAATCCATGATCGAAAATCCAATACCAACCCGTGCTGAAGTGACAGATGTTGCCAATGCTATCTACGAAGAAGTAGATGCAGTCATGCTTTCTGGTGAAACAACCGTAGGCAGACATCCCGTCCGTTGCGTTGAACAGCTCGTGGAAATTGCAGAAGCGACTGAATCATTCACTGGTCTCAATTTCACGCGGGAGCTACACAGTGAGAATGAAAAACAACTGCTGGCCATCACCGCAGTGCAATTGGCTGAACGATTGAAAGCCAGGGGAATTGTAGTCATAACGCGCCGTGGGTTTATGGCGGATTATGTAACCAACTGTCACCCACAACGGACTCGAATTTATGCCTTCACAAATGATTCACGAACCAGGCGGCGGCTGATGCTTAACCGTAACCTGTCGCCGTTTCGCTCTGAATTCAGCAATGACCCCGAGAAGACACTTCAAACAGCCTTTGACTTGTTGAAAGTCAGAGCTTCATTGGAACCGGGGGACAAGGTTGTCGTCATTTCTGATGTGCTGGCTGGTGTCGGAATCGATGCAGTTCAAATAAGGGAAATTCCCTGACTTGTAAGGCTTACGCCTTGTTGAGGTTGATGTGTAGCCCTGCTACTTTCAGAATAACTCATTCAGACGAATATTTTCCCCGGATTCATGATGTTCTTCGGATCAAGCGTTTTCTTGATACTGCTCATCAGCGCAATTTCATCCTCACTTCTTGACCAGGACAAGTAGTCCCTTTTCTGCAGGCCAATCCCATGTTCAGCTGAAATTGATCCACCACGGCTGGTGAGCCCCCTGTAGACTGTTTCTGCAACTGCTTTTCTTGCCTCAGTGGAGTCATCTCCCACACCAACGATAACATGCAGATTTCCATCACCCAGGTGGCCAAAGATCATGCAGGTATTATCAGCCCACTGGTTGTTCAGGTCTTTGCGCAATTCTTCAACGTAGGATTCCATCTTGTTCAGCGACACACTGATATCGAACGTAAATATGGGCCAGTTCTGTCCTGTCTGACCAACGTCATCGCGGATGGCCCACATGGCGTCCCTTTCGGCCTGACTCTGCGCGACAGCCGCATCGGCAATCACTTCATCCTCCAGAGATTTTGACAGAACCTCTACAAACTTGTTGGCATCTGCCTTTGGGTCACCACCCATCGCCTCAAGAAGAATGTAGTAATTGTAGCCATGGCCAATAGGTGGTGAAGCCTCCGCTGGCGGGCTGGTTACCAGCCTGTAGTAGTCCTTCCACAAGACTTCAAATGCGCTGAGGGTGCCGCCAAGGGCACTGTCAACATAATTCAGGAATGCCGTGACCTGGGAGAAATTATTTACGCCAATAAATGCCATGTCCTGGCTTACGGGCATTGGCCTGAGGCGCAGGACGAGACGGGTAACGATCCCCAGTGTGCCCTCTGCGCCTACAAACAACTGTTTGAGGTCATAACCGGTATTATTTTTTATAATTTTGTTCATCGAGGAAATGATAGTCCCGTCAGCAAGAACTACCTCCATACCAAGGACCTGGTCTCGCATCATGCCGTAGCGGATCACTCTGTTCCCGCCGGCATTAGTGGAGACATTTCCCCCAATAGTAGCAGTGCCTCTCGCCCCCAGGTCCAGCGGGAAGAAAAGGCCAAGGCTCTCTGCCTGCTCCTGTACCTGTTGCAGTGGTACGCCAGCCTGCACAATCATTGTTCTGCTTTCAGCGTCAATTTCCTCGATCTTATTCATCCGCTCAAGCGTAATGGCCACCTCTGTATTGTTGGAAGTTGTTCCATCTACCAGGCCAGTCAAGCCTCCATGGGGAACCACTGCCCGTCCTTCCGCATGACAGATCTTGAGAATCGCGGATACGTCTTCGGTTGATGCGGGTCTGACCAGCGCTAGTGGCTCAACGCCGGTCACTGCAAACGGTGGTGTAGAAGGGAAATGCCTTTCTTTCAGCCGTTCACCATGAAATACACCATTTTCACCCAGCAGGGCTACTAATTGGTCAATCAAATCTGTCATGTCGGTTCCTAGAAGCAGAGATCGGCAACCTCGCCGAATTCGGATACAAAATTTACTATGAGTCCTTTCTTGAGATAGTCAGGCATTTCATCAATATCCCGCTCAGTATCAGCTGGCAGAATGAGTTCTTTTACCCCGGCTCTGCGTGCAGCAATGACTTTCTCCCTGATTCCCCCTACGGGAAGCACTCTGCCGGTTAGAGTCAGTTCCCCCGTCATAGCGAGATCCCGTCCAACCTTTTTATTCTTTGCCAACGACAACAAGGCTGCTGCCATCGTTATTCCCGCACTTGGACCATCTTTTGGCGTGGCTCCTTCCGGTACATGCAGGTGGACAAAGGCATCATCAAAAAAGTTTTCCGCACCCCCCAGTTCCTCCAGGTGCGAAGCGACAAAACTGTATGCGATCTGCGCTGATTCGCGCATGACATCGCCAAGTTGCCCAGTCTGCTTAAAACCTCGACTACCATCGTGGATTCTGGATGCTTCGATGGCGAGAGTGGTCCCTCCCATGGCGGTCCAGGCCAGCCCATTTATTACACCAACGCCCCTGTGTGGCCGCTGTTTTTTGAATAGAGGTTCGCCGATGTATGTTTCCAGGTTTTTAACACTAACAGATATCTTCTGGTTGTTATCTTCAAGCAATGACACGACTGATTTGCGAACAATTCGACCTAATTGCTTATCCAGCGCCCGGACACCGGCTTCCCTTGCATAGCCTTCAACCACTTTTCGCAGGGCGCCGTCAGTAATCTTCAGCTTCGATGCTGGAATTCCAGCTTTTTTTAGCTGCCGCTTCCAGAGATGGTGTTTTGCGATCACGACCTTCTCTTCGGTCAGGTACCCGGCAAGTCGAATCACCTCCATACGGTCTAGAAGTGGATTGGGTATGGTATCCAACTGGTTTGCTGTACAGATGAAAAGAACCTTGGACAAGTCAACGCGAAGGTCAAGATAGTGATCCAGGAAAGCGTTGTTCTGCTCCGGGTCGAGTACCTCAAGTAGTGCCGAGGCTGGATCACCCTGATAGGAGACACCAACCTTGTCAACCTCGTCCAACATGATGACAGGGTTGTAAACTTCTACTTCCTTCAAAGCCTGGATCATTTTGCCGGGCATCGCGCCAACGTAGGTACGGCGATGGCCTTTGATTTCAGCCTCATCCCGCATACCGCCGAGACTGAAACGAAAGAATTTCCGCCCCAGCGCACTGGCAACAGATTTGCCGATACTGGTTTTGCCGACACCCGGTGGACCAACCAGTAACAGAATCGAACCCGCTATTTCACCTCTATAGGCACCAACAGCAAGAAACTCAATGATGCGCTGTTTAACATCATCAAGACCATCGTGATCCCTATCCAACACTTGCCTTGCATCGGCAAGATCTAACTTGTCGACGGATAAAACACCCCAGGGCACTGACGTTACCCAGTCAAGGTAATTGCGAGTGACGCCATATTCTGACGATGTTGGTTCAAGCACCTGCAGTTTCTGCAGTTCTTCTTCCACTCGGTTTGTGACATGATCCGGCGGATTCAGTTTTTTCAGGCGTGTACTGTATTTTTCAGCATCAGACTCACGATCATCCTTGGAAATCCCCAGTTCCTGTTGAATGACCTTGAGCTGCTGCCGCAGGAAAAACTCCTTTTGTTGCTCACTGACCTGTTCCTGCATCTGTTCAGTAATCTGGGCCTGGAGTCGGGCAACTTCAAGCTCCTTGCCAATCATCAGCAGTACTTTTGCCATACGGTCCAGTAACGGTATCGTTTCCAGTATGTCCTGCAGTTCCAGCGCATCTGCAGAGGTAATTGCGGCAGCAAAATCAGTGAGAGGAGAAGGTTCGTTGGGGTCAAAATAGTTCAGGTACTGCTTGAGCTCTTCGTTGTAGAGAGGGTTCAGGGTCATCAATTCCTTGATGATATTGATGATCGACATTGCATAAGCGCGCAGCTGGCTTTCGTCTTCCATGGGCAGCGAGTCGAAGTAATCGACCCGTACGACATAGGGTGGCTCCTTTTTCACCCATTCACGGATGCGAAATCTTCTAATCCCCTGGGCAATAAACTGCAGCTTCCCCTTGCTCTCATGGAGTCGATGTATGCGTGCTACACACCCTATCTTGCAAATATCATCGGGTGCCGGTATTCCTCCTCCTGTAGTCGGAGAGAAACTCATCGCGACAAGTTTATGAGCGCTTTCTGCAACCTTCCTGATACCCTTGCCCCAGGGATCCTGGTCAACAACTACGGGTTGAACAAGTACGGGGAAATAGGGACGAGTCACCAGGGGAATTAGTTGCAGCGTATCCGGTAGTATTTCATCAGGACGCGCAAGCTGTTGCTCGCCTTTGTGTGGAATGAACTCCGTATTGCCGTTGTTACTGTCGTCCATAACGTAGAATCTGCTCTTTGTTGGATATAGTGCGAATTGGGGGCTAATTACCCGAATTCAAGATAAGTGGTCTCTGCTACTCGTATTAAGTCCTATGGCTGCTGGTTGTCAAGTTCTTCCTTGGCAGGTGCAGTACCTTTGGATCTTCTAATACACTTTTCTTCCCTGTAGCCCTGGAAGCAGACCATCTTGTTCTGATCTTTCCAGGTAAAAGCTCCGCCCGTATACGGGTTATGGTACAGGTTTATGTTGTGCTCGCCAAAAGCTTCTAGCTCAGCATCGCTGATGCCTGCCCGCATGGCATGCAACAGTAGGTTTGAGAGTGCTATCTCACCATTTAGGTCATGAATATAGCCGAGGTAAGCACCATAATCGGGTATGGCAAGGGAGCCGTAAACGCTGCCTATAGGATCGGTAAAATAGTCAATGGGTGCGGGTTCCGCATATGAGATCTGGTCGTCCAGACTATAAAATTCTGCTGGTGTCAATTTACTCCATTGCGCAAATTGCTGGTATATCTCCGAAATCTTTCCCCGGGTCATATTTTTCTTGTATAGCAGTGGGTACAGAATACTCATCGTCCATTCGGCGGATTTGAAAGTCTCTGCAGAGTAGATCATGTATTTGGCTTCTCGCCGCATTATGGCGGCAAAGTTTGGACCTGCAACATCCAGACTGCCCAATTTCTCGAGACCTGCCTGTTGTGGATATGTCATTATCAAACTGTTTCTCACGGCGAGTGCGTTCCGGAAAAGAGCAAAGGCCTTGATCTGGTCAAGCAATGAGTCGCTTTGTTCAAAGATCATCCTTGAAAATTCCATATCTTCTTGCAGGAATTTCCCGGATGCGTCTGGTTGAATCGTGAACTGGCTACCGGCTTGTGCCAGAAGTAATAGCTGCGCCTGAATAATCATCCTGAAATAGTGAGGCTCGTGAAAATGACTTGGTGAGATATCGTTTTGATATTGGGAGAAATCGTGCAGCGCCAGGTACCGGGTTACATGGAATTCATATCGCAGTACCGCCTCGTCTATCTTGTCACGATTTTTCTGCCATGCCGGCAGGCAGTTCTTTTCCAATTCAGGTTTGCAAAACTGATCTATCAGAAGGTCTAGTGACTGATCCTCGGTTTCACCCCATATTTTGTCGATTTCTTCCTGTGCTTCCTCGAAAGAATTAAAAATGTCATTACGGGCGAATTTTTTGATTATATCGTTGTGTCGCCTGACGTACTCTATACCGGTTTTATGGGCGTCTTGTTGTTTCGATACGAACCCGGCTATTGAAAAGAATGCATTCTCCTGTTCCGGCACATCTGGAAGCTTGACAGATATCCAGTTTTCATGGTCTTGATCGGGCTTGCTGTCGGGCCAGAGGAGAAAGGCGAAAATAGTCAGCCACAACAGGCCGGCAATAGCCCGAAGAACATTCTGGATGAACTTGTTTTTCATATTTACAGCTGCCTTCTCATATCAACTTTCAAATGAATGTTTCCATTGCTGATACAGCAAGCCACAGACGATGAATATTAGCCCTATGTATGTTGTGCCAAAAATCTCTTCGCCAAGTATCAGGTTGATAAAGATCAGGGAAAGGAAAGGAGACAGAAAGACTAGGTTGCTGATGCGCGTCGTGTTAGATGACAGGCGAAGTGCCAGTGACCAGCAGAGAAATGCAAGGCTCATCTCAAACAGGCCCACATATACAGCGCCCGTTAACCCAGCCAGGGGAATGGAGAACCCGGAATATAACAGGCAAAGGCTGGTAGCAGCTGGCAGTGCGACAATAAAATTGAGGCACATACCAATGAGTGGATCTCGCGGGTCTTTTACGTTAAGTATCCAGTAGCTTGCCCAAAGGATTGTGGAAAAAAGCGCAAGGGCGACGCCCGTCAGATCGGATGACAGGAATCCGGTAAAGTCCCCCTGGGTTGCAATAACGACTACACCCGCGTAACAAACAAACGCTGCAGCAATATCAGCCACTAATATTTTCTGTTTGAGGAAAATGATAGACATGAAAGCCATTGCAATTGCCCAGGTATAGTTAATTGGTTGCGCGACCTGGGCAGGAAGTCGGTCATAGGCTTCAAATAGCACGAGGTAGTACAGGCATGGGTTTAGGAGCCCAGCAAGGATGGTCAGTCTCCAATGCTGTCTAAAGGCCAGGATAAGTTCAGCCACCTGCCGTTTTAAAATCGTGGCAATGACCAGAATTAAGGCCGAAGTAGCGCAGGCATAAAATAGAAGCTGAAAAACGTCCAGGTAGCGCAGTGTTAATTTGAATGCCGTGGCGACAGTCGACCAGGCCAATACAGTGGCAATAGCGAAAATATAGGCTCGTGTTTGCTTAGTCACGGGGACAGTTTACTGATTTCCCGCTGTAGATGGAGCGAAGAACCTGGTGCCCGGGGCCGGGGTCGAACCGGCACCGCCCTAAAGCGACGAGATTTTAAGTCTCGCGTGTCTACCAATTTCACCACCCGGGCAGAAAGGCGAAGGCGCGTAGTTTACAGAGTCACCAATGGTTGCTCAATCGCTCAATCGCCCTATCTGCTACCTAGGGGTGTTACCACCTCAGGTACTCATACCAGGCCGCATTTATACTGGCACAAAAAAGAATGGGGTAACCAATATAGTAAAGCGGGGGATCGAACAGTTCACGCAGTTCGTACTTCAGCGTAGCAAGATTCGCGTAAATGGCCGCCAGCGTGAGTAAGAATGATAAATATACAACTCTATCTTCGAGACTGTCAGAAACGGCGGACGAATAGCTGGTGAAGACCATTAGGGCAAAGCAACAAAACTTGCCCAGGCGCAGCGAGACTCTATCTTTCCACCCATTGGCACGAAACTCGTATTGACCTGTCCTGGTCGGATGATCATCCGTAAGAGCCATTTTTAAATTTCTAGTGAAAAAAATCATATATTGAGCTACCCAAGCTTCGCCCACTGAACGTCTGGTTGAAACTGTTTATTGCGGTCCCGGTACTCCAGCCAATCTGGGCAGCGAAAGCTATTCCACCCAGGATCCCGGGCATATTGGTCCCGCCGCTGACCAGGGCAATTTCCGCATGGTTTAGTTCTTTTGTAGACTTTTTTCTTTCATCTCTGGTTCCTCTTGGTTTCGTCGTTATTGACAGTGCCAGTTTCCGTGGGAACGGGATTGATTAATGTAGGTGCTCTCCCCTGCTTTCAGGGCGAAAAACCTGCGAACTATGTAAGCAATGTGATGTCCGTCCGACCAGTTATGTTCGGATCAAGCCTTCCTGCATGCAACTGGCAACCAATTGGCCTTCTGCGGTATAGATTGTCCCTCTGGTATATCCCCTGGCTGCGCATGCGGCAGGGCTATCCAGAGAGTAAAGTAGCCAATCGTTGAGGTTAATGGGTCGATGGAACCATATGCTATGGTCAAGACTGGCAATCTGAGTTCTCGAGCTGTCGTATTTTCCACGGTGAGGAAGGCGTGAAGTACCCAATAACGCTTCGTCGGACTGGTACGCCAGTAGCGCCATATTCAGTCGGGCATCAGTCGGTACAGGCCCATTGCTCTTTATCCAGATATGCTGGACAGGCGCCTGAGGTTCCCTGGTCAACAGTCGTTTATGATCTTCACGCCAACTCAGAAATGGGCGCTGTTTTAGCCCATCCACAAGTTTCGACTCATCCGGTGGAGAAAATGCCTGCATTTCCACCTGGTGTTCGAGTCCCGCTTCAGGCGCGTGAAACGACGCATCCATCGCGAAAATAGCCTTTCCATTTTGAACAACAAGGATTCGCCTGGTAGCAAATGATCTACCCTCACGTATGTGCTCGACCTCAAACAAGGCAGGGATGGATGGGTCGCCTGGTCTGAGAAAGTAAGCATGCAGGGAATGCGGGAGCCTATCTTCCGCTACGGTCCGGCACGCGGCGATGAGTGCCTGGGCAATAATCTGACCGCCAAACAGCCGCTTGGTCCTGGCTTTTGGGTGATAGCCTCGAAAGATATCCTGTTCTATAGTCTCAAGATCAAGCAGATCGAGCAGTTCGTCAAGTGGACTGGGTTTTGGCATTGCAGTTCTTTGCTAGATAGGGCCTGTAGGGTACCTTATTGCCTCTGGTCTAGATCAAAATTTTAGTTGGAGCTCGATCATTAGACATCCATCAACTAGGGGGCGATAATATATTGTGACACTTGGGGTGTCATAAAAATAAATAGTTGGCATCAGGCATGTCGAAATTGGAAACCTTGATCGATAAGACCGACGGCAGACGATTGCGCAGCCGGGACAGTAAACGGAAAATCGTTTCAGCAATGCTGGAGCTGGTCCGTGAGGGTAATATCGCGCCGACCGCAGAAGAGGTAGCTCAGCGGGCTAACGTAGGTCTAAGGACAGTGTTCAGGCGATTCAAGGATATGGAAAGCCTTTATGCGGAGATGTCTGTGGCCATTAGTGAACAGGTTGCTCCAATTGTTAACAAGGCGTTAGGTCACGAAGAGTGGTGGCGCAATTTTGCACAACTGGTGGAGCGCAGGTTGCGTGTGTACGAGGTTATCATGCCTTACCGCGTCGCAGCTGATGTTCTAAAATTTCGATCTGATATTTTGCAAACTCGTCATCTCGAAATTGTACACGACGAACGTGAGAGACTCATGTCAGTACTGCCGCCATTCCTGCTGGAGGACAGGCCTCTCATAGAAGCACTACAAGCAGTACTTAGTTTCGACATGTGGAATCAGCTCCGCAGCGATCAGGAACTTTCAGCCCAGCAGGCTGCTGATGTGGTTAATAGAATTATCTCACGCCTCCTGCCCGAAACATCACTTTCAGATTTTGGATCACTTTGATCCTATTGAAATGCTTTGCAGTCGTGTAAAAGTCGGGAAAATCCGATAGACTTCGCCCTTTCTTCAACTAGGCTGGGTGGCAGAGTGGTTATGCTGCGGTCTGCAACACCGTTTACGCCGGTTCAATTCCGACCCCAGCCTCCAATCACCTTCTCCAGCACCACGTGAACAGCTACTGAAGTCGTTCATATTCCCTATTATTTAAGCCTATTTCTTAACTTGTCGTCCAATTTCGGATAGAATTGTCCAGACTAATCCAGAGGTTTTTGGGGGCAGATATGGGGGTATATGGGTATGACCCTTACGGCCAGTGAGGCTAAGAAGAAAAAGGAACCTGGGAAATACTACGACGAGAAGGGGCTGTACCTTCTTGTAACTGATAAATCCAAGTACTGGCGGTGTTGATTTGCATCTTCGATTGACCCACTTTGAATAAGGTTTGTACCAAATAGTTGACCCACAATTTCGTATGTATACACCTGTGTCATCGGGTACTTTGCTGCCAAGGACGGTTCAAAATCAAATGCAAACGCTGGGTCAGAATTCAGTGCAAATCAACAGTTCATGGTTATAGTAACTGACAATACGTTGCAGATGTTTCTGCAACTCACTGTGTGACGTCAGCCATGTGATTAATTTGACCTGCCCCCTTTTCCCCTTTTCTCTACAGACGACCTCAATTTTGAGTATATCTATCCCTGCAGATTGTGTCTTATAGCTATTATGTGTGATCTGTCAGTGTGTTTCAGCCCGCTTAAAGTTCTCCTGTGACCAGCCTGCCCTGGAATATTGTAGCGACCACACGGGTGTCAGAAATTTCGCTAGCAGGGATTTCAAAAAGATTCTTATCCAGTACTATCAAATCAGCCTGTTTTCCCATTTCAATCGAGCCCGTGACCTTGTCAAGAAAATTCACATAAGCACTTTGAATGGTGTAAGCCTCAATGGCCTCAGCAAGAGTTATTTCTTCATTGTTACCAAGAGGTTGATCTGTTTCCCCGTGTGGTTCCAGACGTGTGATAGCAGCTTCTATCCCCAGCAGTGGATTGGCGGAGGTGACATACCAGTCACTGCCGAAAGCAACTCGCGCGCCGGATCGCAGCAGGGAGCCGATTGGATAAAGATACTTCGCGCGTTCGATCCCGATTCGCGGAATTGTTAGATCAGTGACGTAAGAATCTTTGATTGCCCACAAGGGTTGAAAGTTCGCGATTACATCAAGCTCTTTGAAGCGCGGGATATCATCCGGGTGAAAAAGTTCGATATGACTGATATGGTGTCTGGCGTCACGTATACCATTTGTATCTCTGGCATGCTCAACGGCATCAAGTCCGCTTCTAATTGCTGCATCACCGATTGCATGAAAGTGAACCTGAAATCCTGCCTTATCCAATTTTCTAACAGCTTCGTTAAGTCGTGACTGGTTGTTTAGCAGACTTCCGCGGAAACCGTTCTTCGAATCCAGATAAGGTGCTAGTAGTGCTGCTGTCTGTGTCTCTATAACGCCGTCCTGCCAGATCTTTATACTGTTTGCCTTGATATTGCCGCGATTGTGCAATTCACGTGCTTTGACAAATCGACTAACCTGGGGGTCAATGGGTCGCTCGTTTTCCCAGTACATTGCCGCGACTACATGCATATTGAGTTCGCCGGTATCGTTTAACTGATGGTATGCGGGGAAGCCTCTATAGGCATCTTTTCCATCCAGTTTTACGATGGCATCCTGTACAGCGGTAATCCCCAGGGAATTTAAATGAGATTGGGCATAGCGTAAACCTGACACCATTTCATCCTGTGTCAGCGCTGGTTCAACCGCATGTATCAGTTCCATGGCACTGTCCTCCTGCAGCCCACCTGAAGGTTCAGAAGTTCCTTGGTATCGGTCGATTCTGCCACCTTTCGGATCTGAAGAATTGCTGTCAATGCCCGCAAGCTCTAGCGCGAGCGAGTTCACCCACATGGAGTGGCCGTCAGAAGATTTGAGGGCAATGGGTCTGCTGGGAACGATTTTGTCTAAATGAACTTTATCTGGCACGCCACTCGGAGCAAAGGTGGGAACCTCCCAGCCCCCACCTCTGATCCACTCCCATTCCGGATGTTCTTTAGCGCAGTCAGCAATGGCTTGAAGGATGTTATCTAACCCCTTCAGATCAAAAAGGACACATTGTTGATAGCTGACTCCTGAGTGGACTGGATGGACATGAATATCCTGGAAACCGGGTAGGATCATTTTTCCCTTGAGGTCCAGCGTTAGTACCGCTTCATCTTCGAAGTTCTCAAACCCCCCAACATAACTGATGACTCCTCTCTTGATCGCGACGGTATTCGCCCAGGGTTGTTTTGGATTGACGGTATAGATCTTTGCGTTGGTTAGTAATAAGTCCACTTGTTGCGTATCCGCATGAATGGCAGTTGTTGCTATGCCTATGGTCATAAGGATGAGTGTTCGGCAAAAATTAAACTCGGGTCTCATATTCATAAAAATTTCCTAAATCACTCCGACTAGTGGCACCGTCAACTGTTTCCAATTGCGTTAGATATCAACTCATTACTGACAGCGGTTCAATTGTCTTCAGATAAAAACAAAAGTATATGAATTAGTGTCAGAAATAGAAATACTCATTTGTAGCAGTCGCGATTTCTAGGCAAACTTTATGCAATATATCCGTTACCGTTAATCAGAGGTGCACGCCATGTCTTGATAAGTCGGCGGTAGAAAGTCCTGTGTTGACATTCTACTTTGAGCCCATAGATTATGTGGCCCCTGTGAGTAACGGCTTTCGTCTGTGCATGTAGAACGACATGTTGATGTAGAGAACTAACGTGATAAGAGCCATGCTGCCGTAGCTAATATGGTCGAGTGACGTTGTGGACTGATAGCGAGTATCTCTTCCTTCGTGAGTGCAGCCTATGTCTTCAATGCTGCCTACAACGTAGGGAAGGCAGTAGTAAATCGGATGGCGAAAGACATGGCAGAGGTATTGTGCGAGTTCATTGTAGAAGTCGTTTCGCTTTGGCCCGGTTCGTGCGCACCGTGCACATGCTCAAGGCACGCTGTGTGGGTACGGTGTTGATTTACATCTTCGATTGATCCACTTTGAATAAGATTTGTACCAAATAGTTGACCCACAATTTCGTATGTATACACCTGTGTCATCGGGTACTTTGCTGCCAAGGACGGTTCAAAATCAAATGCAAACGCTGGGTCAGAATTCAGTGCAAATCAACAGCATGGTGGCCGGCGGCAGTCTGTCACCCATCCTAGGCGGGGCTTATCTCACATCTTTGGATCAGCAAATAGGTAAGGACAAACGGATAGTTTATGTGCGCTATATGGATGACTTTGTCATTCTGGCTCGCACCCGCTGGCATCTCAAAAAAGCCATAGCGCAGATACATCACATCACCGCTGATCTTAAAGTGCGCCTACACCGCAAAGATAAGTGTTTTATTGGCAGAACCGACAACGGTTTTGATTTCCTTGGTTACACCATTCACCCACAGCGCAGACTGAGACCCTCAGCGGTCAGCCTTGAGCGCCTCGTTAAACGTGCCCGCCGGCTTTATGAGCAAGGAGGTGATAAAAAGCGCCTCTGGGAGTACGTGATTCGATGGCACCGCTGGCTGCACGGAGGACTTAAAGGGTTAGTCAGTCGCAAAGGAGGAATACGACGTTACTACATTTACATCTTAAGACGACTGGGTATTCCCTGACCCCACCGGTTGATGATCGGCAGGAGTTCAGGTGAGTTGGCTTTACCGGTTAAGTGGCTGGGGCGATATGCCTTCCTTCAACCACCCAATGTCTGCTTGTTATCACGACACACTATTTTATCTCGCCTGGATACTCAGGTCTCACATTTTTTTTTGGCCCTGTAACCCCATTATCGCTGCCGGCGTATACCCCCACGTCGCCACAGTTACCGGGTATATCGGAAACAGTCAGATACGCCTGCATCGATTGCTGTACGCGGTTTGACCCACCCTCGGTCATAGCTGCTTGGGCGTCTCGTTGCTCGCATTCCTTCTCTTGTCCACCCATAACTGACTGCATGCTTTGTTGGACTTCGAACTCCTCACCGCCTCTTCCTTCCTCCAATTCCATGTGCTGGCTGTGTGCATCTGACCGCCCTATGTTACTGTCAATCGCGCCTCCGCGCTGACCTACTCCTGCCCTTTCCTGTGCATCGGCCGCGCCGACATTGACCTTCTGTGACGCTGCCATGGTTTCTGTATGGACACTGCAAGCCAACAACATCATGCAGAGGCCGGCGGCTGAATGTATTAGTCTCATTGCTTATACTCCGTTCAATAAATGTTTAGTCAGAATAGTCCGACATAGCTTAGCAAACAGGGCTAGGTGGTACCATATGGGCTGACGTCACACAGGCACGAGAAGACTATCCCTGTTGTACTTTCCAGGGCGCAATAGCATCACTGGATCTTAAAACGGGTGAAACAAACTGGCTTACCCATACCATTGAGGAAAAACCGAAGTTGCGGGGACTTTCCGCGGTGGGAACGGAGAAATACGGTTCTGCTGGGGCATCAGTCTGGAATTCACCTTCCATAGATCAGAGACGCAATCAGCTATATGTAGGTACAGGCGACAACTACGCAGGACCCGCAACAGCCACCAGTGATTCAGTCATCGCCATGGATCTTGATTCCGGAAAAATTAACTGGGTATTCCAGGCCACGGAAGGAGATCTGTGGAACACTGCCTGTATGGTTGATTTTCGAGGCCCTAACTGCCCGAAACCGGAAGGTCCTGACTATGATATTGGGGCTGGAATTGTCCTTGCCGCCGGAAGCAGCGGCAGGGATATGATAATTGCTGGACAGAAATCAGGTATCGCTTATGGAATTGATCCGGATAAGGGTGAGCTTGTCTGGAAAAATGAAATTGGTCGTGGCGGAATTCAGGGTGGAATCCACTTCGGTCTTGCTGCCACAGATGCTACTGTTTTTGTACCCGTGTCTGACATGGATTACTCGGGTGATGCCGCCGTCTACACTAAATCACCACGACCAGGTCTGTACGCGCTGGACGTCGATACTGGAAGAATTAAATGGGCATGGGAAGCTTCGAAAGACTTCTGCAATGGTCGCGATTTCTGCGATCCTGGTATCAGCGCACCACCCACAGTGATCGGTAATTACGTCATGGTTGGAGCTCTGGACGGGTGGCTGCGAGTGCACGACCGCAAGACTGGCAAAATAGTATGGTCTATGGATACGACACGCGACTTGACCGGTATCAATAATATCAAAGGCAATGGTGGCTCAATGAACGGGGTTGGCCCGGTCGCCTATGGCGGCCAGATTTATGTACCATCTGGGTATGCCTTTGCCGGTCATATGCCGGGTAACGTGCTAATTGTTTTGAAAGAGGCAGTCTCAAAAAAGGGTCTGCAACACTGACAAACTACTTTGAGAGTGTATCAATGTTGCTTTTGCAGCCGCCTCACCGCCCTATCCAGGGACAACCCAATTATGTGCGTTACGAAACGTGAGCAACAGATCTGCGGATGATTGCTGTTTTTCTGGACTGTTGTCACATACCCTCGATATGAACTCTTGCCAATCAAAATTACCAGTTATGCAAGTCACTGGTATATATTCGTCATACTTGTAAATTCTGGGATCTGGCGAGAAGAGGTTATGAAGTGATAAGGGTTGGAATAATGAGCGCTACAGGCTACATGGGTGGAGAAGTACTACGTGTTCTGTTGGATCATCCAGAGGTTGAAATTGCCTGGCTGACTGGCCGGTCAGGTGGTCAGTTAGCAGACTATCACCCCAATTTGTTTGGTTTGGATTTGCCGCTGATCCACCCATCTAAAGTAGTCCCTTGCGATGTCGTGTTTCTAACGGTTCCTACGAGACCCACACTCGATGTCATCGACACACTGCTTGAGCAGGGCGCACGAGTCATCGATTTAGGTTCCACATTTCGCTTGAAAGATCAGGCGGACTGGGAAAGGATCTATGATCTCAAACATACGCATTGGCACTTAGTCGAAGAAGCTGTTTACGGTATCACTGAATTGCATAGTCGTGAGGTTACGAACGCAAGAATAGTAGCAAATCCTGGCTGCTTTTCTTCCGCTACAATTCTTGGTTTAGCGCCGTTGGTTAACGCGAAGCTAATTCACCTTGAGCACATCATAGTTGATGCACTATCGGGAACGACGGGAGCGGGCGCAGAACTATCTAAGCCAACGCATCATCCAGAAATTGGGAACAATGTTGTGCCCTACAATGTCGTCGATCATCGTCACACATATGAGGTGGAACAGGAGCTTGGGCTTATAGCGGGACAGGCTGTGCAGATACATTTCTCTCCGGTTTACATACCAATTACACGGGGGATTCTCGATATTTGTCATACATTCCCAAAAGAGAAAGTAACACGTGAAGATGTTCTAGATATTTATCGAGAATATTACCGCAATCACGAGTTCGTCGTCGTATATGACCAACAGAGAGAAGAAGGGACGAGTTGGCAGTATCGTCCCTATCCATGGGTCAGCGCGATTAACGGGACCAACTACTGCCACATTGGCCTGGACTACGACGAAAGGCGAAACCGCCTGGTCGTTTACTCTGCCTTGGACAATGTCGGTAAAGGTGGTGCGCAGGTTGGTATTGAAAACATGAATCTTATGTTCGGATTGGATCGTGGCCAGGGGTTAAGGAGAAAAGGGCTACACCCGGGTTGAGCAATTATCTAGAAACTAAGCAGGATCATTAACCGACAATGCCTCAGAAGAACCTTTACGCAAGGATTACTCTAGAGACCCACTTGCCTCTGCGCGTAGCGGTTTGACTTCGAGCTCCCAGTCCGCGTGATCAGCGGGTCCAGTTGGCCCGATCTTTCCTTCAGAAGACAAAAGCAAGGTTTTCGGATCGTGAACAACACCTTCCTTGATCACAAATCGGATACTTCGCGCAACCTTAATGTCATCCAGGGGGTTCCCCCTGACCACAACCAGGTCGGCAAGCTTTCCAACTTCGACGGAGCCAAGCTTGTCGGCAACACCAAGCGCAGTAGCCCCGTTGATGGTCGCCGCTTTTAGAACGGTGACCGGGGGTAGCCCTGCATAAGTCATGGCGAGTAATTCTCGGTGATATGCAAAGCCTGGTAACAGGTTCGTGTAGACCGGCTCATCGGTGCCAACAATCAGAAGGTTTTCACCACCCGCCTCAAAAAGGGTCATGAGTTCAATAACCCGCTGGGCAAATTCCGGTTTATCCGATTCTGGGGGCGGCGGTCCGCGCAGTTCAAGCAGGGTCTGGGTGTAGGGTGTGAAATATTTTGCTTCCTCGGTCCAAATCATTTCAGCGGGATGATCCCGCCGCAGATTGATGCTACCGTACATTTGCAAATTAGCATCGTAATACACCTGATGCTTGATCATCAGATCGACCATTTCATGCATTTCCTTACTTCTTGGGTCGTCGCTTCCAAGGGCAAGTGTGAGCTGGTGCTCAATACGGTCCATACCCATCAGGATGGCATCACGTGTAGAGACATCATATTCGACGTTGTAATTTGCAAGATGCCCGGCCGTCGTCATGCCATTCTTATGCGCTTGTTCAATGAGGATCTCAGCCTCACCCGGTGTCGCCTGTTTTATTTTGATACTGACAACGCCTTGTTGAGCCCATTTGTCGACCTCGTTTCGGATCTCTTCTTCAGAGATATCATTTGGCCAGGCCACACACTCATCGCCGGCCACTTTGACTTGATACTCACAGCGAAAGGCACCGAAATAAGGGCCGGATACAAACAAACGTGGCCCGATCGCGTCGCCTGCATCAATCAGGTCCCGCTGGACAATGACACGCTCGGGGTAGAACTCTCCCGCTGACCAGGTAGAAGTCACGCCATTAGCCAGAAAGATGGTACCGTTATAGACAACTTCCTCTACGCGTCCTTCGTCCACGAGATCCAAGTTGTAATGGGCATGCATATCGATCAGGCCGGGTAGGATTGTTTCTGACTCGGCTAACTCTATGACGGTTGTGTGTGCGAGGTTCTGTTTTTCTGCAACAACATCAAGGCTGACGATTTTGCCTTCTCGAATAATGATGCCGCTATTGCGTCGACGGGTGTTGCTGACACCGTCAAACAACCAGCCGCCACGGATAACCAGCGAGCCTGCCTCCGCTTCAGTCCCTTGAGCCTGAACCAAGACAGGTGTGAGGCCAACTAGAAAGATGATTGCATAAATAGCAAGATGGATTGAATGTTGCATGCAGACTGGTCTCCCGATACTGAGTCCCCTTAAAGTGGGGAGTAGTATCACTATACATAGCCATCGAAGGAAGACAATCGCCTTGAGAGCTCAAAACCGTCCTTCGTTGGGTCTACTAGCGTTATCAAATCTCAAGGGTGCCTGAGAGATACGCTCTCGTGGCGTCCTCCAACTCAGCAGGCCACACACCACCTAGAGACTCGATCAACTTCCGTGCCCTGGGAAGGAATATGCAAGCGAGACTAGTACTAAAGGTATTTAGAATCTCCAAGTCATCGGCAACTGGCGGCAAACCCCTCAAGACTGCTGTCTGCTCATCGTTGAGTATGGGAAGGAGCTTCTTGGCACTGGGACGCGTGCGCCTGGGAGGTTCCATGAGCAGTAGCTCGATGAGCATGTTGCGAAGAAGATTCGCGCCTTCATGGCCGACGTGAACATCGCCACGACCATTGACAACTGAGGACAAGCCGAGAACCCGGAGGAACTCTGTTGCTAGCTTGATGACCTCGTCGGAAGAAACAGGCGAAGGATCTTCCTCGGAGAAAGTTCCGTCCCAAAGTCTCTCCGGATCGAATACTGGGATCAGAAGCTGGTTCAGGATGCCGGAATCGGAACCCCCGAAAACAAGATCAAGTCTATGCCATTTATCGGTGACGATACTTAAGACGCAAATACCTTCTAGAGGATGGAGGCGGTATTCTAGAACTACTGGTTCGACGGTGCCGATTACCTCCAGTACGTCATCCAATAGTGTGTTGACTTCCGTCTCCAGCACTACAATAACGAGATCTAGATCGCTATAAGCATCAGCCGTTCCTTTCGCCAACGATCCCGAAACGTACATCGCCTGGACGGAGTCTTGAGTCCTCCCCCAGTCCACCAGGGTGTGGAATAACCTAGCATATCCAGCTTCGAGTACATTGATATCAACCATGTGGTGAGTATATTCGTTCTAGGTCCCATTAGGGGAAAAGCTGACATTTTGGGTGTTCTCATTCAGCAGATATTCCTTCCCCTTCACTATTTCTTGGCAGTTTCCAGATTTTGGACTTATCCTTAGAACCTTGATGGCGACGTTAAACGCCGTCAGCCTAGGTCTGACCCAATTGCAATCCAGGAGCAAGGTTTTGTCCACATTCATCCCAGATCCAAAGGTGATTGCTGACCTCAGTGAACCACCTGAAGAACCGTTTCTAAAGCTGATGTCTAACCCATCTATCCGCAGAGCTTCGGCACAACAGAGACCGCTGATGATGGTGCTTGAGATCACAGACAAATGTGCGGGTGGCTGTAACTACTGTTTCAGTAATTCGACGCTTGCCTCAAATGTCGAAATGCCGAAGGAAAAAATTATCGAGCTTATCGATCAAGCCGTTGAGCTTAAGCTCAGGCATATCACCTGGCCCGGTGGAGATCCTCTACTGCATCACAATTTTATGGAAGTCATGACCTATTCAGGTCAAAAAGGACTGCACAACTACATCGTTCTGAGTGGTCTAATTTCAAAGAAAAACGCGTCCGACCTCTACGATCTCTACCAAAAAAACTATCTTCACATGCTGAGCGTTCATATCGACAGCACAGTACCAGAAAGCTACAACCGTCTTCACACTAGCCCTAAATCACTCGATGCCAAGAAACAGGGATATCAGAATCTCCTGGATGCGGGAATACCAGCTTCCGCGATCGGAGGTTGTATCTGCCTGACGAGCGAATCGCTAACAACCTTCGAAGAGACATTTGATTGGTTCGTTTCGATGGGTGCCAATTGGATCAACCTTCTGCCGTTCAAACCAACTGGGTTTGGCGATCTCAACCGGAACCTTGAGCCAAAAACTTCTGTACTGAAGAAAGCCTTTGAGTACCGAGCCAAGATTAAAGGGAAGGACTGGGAAAGGGTTGGTCCTATGGAATGCGGACAATTCCATTGTCGCACCCTCATCTATGTTACCTTTGACGGTAAAGTGGCCCCCTGTGCCTTCTTTAGAGAGAGTACAGTGGTCGGCAACATATTCGAAGAAAAACTCACCGACATACTGCAGGAAAAAAGCAAGAAACGCATTCTTCTATACGATCATGAGATCAAGGGTGCCTGTGCAACCTGTAAAAACAACGAAATCTGTTTTGGTTGCCGTTCGAACGCCGAAATGTACCTGAACGACCAGACCGCGTCAGACCCCAAATGCTGGCTCAATCCTGACGCCAAGGAACTGTATTTTGCCGAACAGGATAAGTCACTTCCTGTAAAGGAAATTTGACTGGGAATTGGATCATTTACTCGCCAGAGCCGACCTCGCCCATCTGTTGTGAGATCATCTCAAACAACAACTGAGGTGTGCTATGAGCTGGGAAGCGATTGGCACCATAGGAGAGATTGCCGATGCGGCTGTCGTTGTGGTAACTCTTTTCTATCTTGCTACATAAATTCTACAGTCGGCAAGGTTGGCTGAAGTTAATATATCCAAAGAACTCTATTTACCATCTTGAGCCGCAACATACGAAATAGCCTCGAATCCAGAAGTGGGAAGAATCATGGCGGAGGTACTCAGCCAAGATGTTGATTTAATTCACCGAGACATGTTCTATCAGTCTTTCTTTCGACTATATGAAATTGTAGTCACACTCTATAGCCACAGTTTTGTAAAGAAGTGTTACAGGCAGTAGTGCTCACTGGTACAAGCAAGTACTATCTAGGTGAAAGAACAAGTTGCCCTTCTCAAGCCGGGACGATGATGAGCCACTATAGTCTTGCTATGATAATAAAATGAATTCCGTGTTTTCACGTGGTTGGCTTGCTGGTGTCTTAATTGTTGCCTTTTGCTTGCTTGTACTACTGCTTGACCTGAACACATCGTTGGGTGTGGCCGTCGGCGTTGCCTATATTTTACCTGTGCTTGTTGCTTCGCAAGTGCCGGGTATCAAGACCACGATCATCATCGCCATATTATGTTCAGGACTAGCCGTTATTGGCCTTTTTGTTTCACCGGAGGGGGGCTCCACTGGCAGGCAGTGAGTAATCGTCTGTTGTCACTCTTCGTTATCTGGGTTGCGAGTTGGTTTATGGTTACGCGTAAACTGGCCGAGTACAACGTTTCACAGTCTGAAAAACAATATCGCTCATTGATCGAAGAAATGCAGGATCCGGTTCTCATCTACATTAATGAACACCTTCGCTTTGGAAATCAGGCCGCTGCCAAGGCTTTTGGCTATGAAAGTACAGACAACCTGATTGACGCTGATATGCTGAGCCACGTACACCCCGAAGATCACGTCATTATTGAACGAAGACAAGCAGCCATCGCCCAGGGTAAAACACTGCCGAGTGAAGATATACGTTACTTGAAACGCAACGGTGGCACTTTCCACGCCAACGCCTATGGTTTTAACACGACGTTTGAATCCAAGCCTGCAAGAATCGCAGTGCTCCGAGATGTGACAGATAGAAAAAAGGCAGAGGAGAAACTACAGCAGCTTAGCGACAACCTTGAGAATCTCGTTGAGGATCGTACTCGCGAACTGCAGGAAAGCGAGTCAAAATACCGCGATTTGGTGGAAACCTCTCACGACTTGATATGGCGGCTAGACGAACAAGGGCGTTTCACCTATGTCAATCCTGCCTGGGAGTCAACCTTTGGATACACGCCAAAGGAAATGATCGGTCGCCTGGTCACGGACTTCAAGAGTCCTTTGGAGATTGCCCGTACAAAGGAGGATTACAAAAAGATACTAGTGGGAGAGCGAGTCACTGACTTCGAGACAACCTACCTCACCAAACAGGGCCAAGAACTCACCTTGAACCTTAATACAACACCTATTCACGGTCGCGAAGGAAACTTCGTTGGAGTACAGGGTAATGCCCAGAACGTTACCGCGCGAATACTGGCAGATGCTGAGCTGAACCTCTTCCACGAAGTTATTAAGAACATGGCGGGTGGCGTCACGTTGGTGCGAGCCGAAGATAGTACCATCTTCTTCACAAATCCAACCTATGACGAAATGTTTGGCTATGAGCCTGGACAAATGCTTGGTAAAAACTCAATGGATTTGGTTGCTTCCGGAGGTGATAAAACAGCAGAGCAGTCTGCAGAAGAAATAGTCAAGGGTCTCTCAGAACAAGGCTGGTGGCGCGGTGAAGTTTATAATTTGAAAAAAGATGGTACCCGATTCTGGACTACGGCCTACGTCTCGGAAATGGAGCAACCTAAGTTTGGCAAGGTCTGGCTCACTGTTCAGCACGACATTACAGAACAAAAGCAGATTATGGAACAGCTCCGCCAATCACAAAAAATGGAAGCACTGGGTACGCTGGCAGGTGGTATCGCACATGATTTCAATAACGTCCTTACACCAATTATAGGCTATACCGAAATGCTGATGGATTCGCCTGATCAGGGTGAGGATCGTGAGTTATTAGAACCAATCATCAACAATGCGTTGCGAGCTAAAGAACTGGTTTCTCAAATTCTGTTATTCAGTCGGCCAGGACAAACAACTAAACAACTATCGGATCTGCGCCCTCTAGTGCAGGAATTAGTCAAGTTTACTCACTCAACAATACCGTCATCTGTCACTGTAAGTGATGTGGTATCAGTTGAATCTGCAGTCGTACTTTGCGATGTATCACAAATACACCAGGTATTGGTCAATCTCTGTATCAATGCAGGTCATGCCATCACCGGAATTGGTGAGATAAGAATAAGGCTCGATGTCGTCGAACTTGAGGATTTTTCGGATAGCGTTGGAAACACACATTCAGGGAACCACGTTAGGATTAGTGTCATTGATGACGGCGAAGGCATAGATGAAGAGACGCTTACCCACATCTTTGAGCCGTTCTATTCGACTAAAGGGGTCGGTGAAGGAAGCGGGCTTGGTCTATCCACGGTCTTCGGCATCGTCCAGGATCATGGTGGTGGGATCGCGGTATCAAGTGAACCGGGCAAAGGCACAACCTTTGAGATTTTCCTGCCACTTGCCAAAACGCCGATCAAACAACTACCCGCCACACCGGAGAAGCTTCAGAAAGGAGGCAGCGAACATATTCTGTTTGTCGATGATGAAGACACAATTACTTCTCTTGGCAGGCGGGCGCTGGAGCGATTGGGATACCAGGTAACTGTTGCCTCAGATGGTCAGGCCGCACTGGATGTCTTTTCTGAAAACCCTAAGATTTTTGACATGCTGGTCACTGACCAGACCATGCCTAGGCTGACCGGCAACCTGCTCACACATGAGGTGATGAAGATCAGCCCCAATCTTCCTGTCATGTTGTGTTCGGGACATAATACAATCGTTACGCCCGAAAACAGTAGATCCATGGGCATTCGCAGATTCATGTACAAACCCTATGGGCCGAAGGCGCTTGGGCAGTCAGTAAGAGAGGTCTTGGATGAGGCTGAGGAAGCCAAGCGCTGATAGCTTCGAGCTTCCATTAGGGTAGAGTCTTTGTGAAAAGTCGGCGCCAGGAAAAATTATGCAAATGAGAGGCTCCTCATTTGGTTTTCAATGTAGGAATATGGCTAACGAGAGTACTCTCGTGCGTATTTTTTCGGTTTATTTCTCCAATCAAATAGTTTTCACACGGCCTGGGTACAGAGCAGCCTAAAACGTGATTCAAAACCGACTTGTTCTCCTGCCCGATTTATTCCGGTAACCTGATATCAACTAGATGGGCTTAAGGCATTTCAGGTCCCGGGATTTACTTTTTGACGGATCTCACTAATGCCAGGGCGCCTAGCTACTGTGACCTCGGTCAATGCTCCGCAATCCAGGAAAGATAACACCCAATAGGAAAGTGCTTAGAGCCAGCAGTAGCGCACTGATCATAATTGCTACGTCAATGCCAATAAATTCCGCTGCAGCACTTACGGGGATAATACCAAGGGGCATCAAACCATGCGTCATCATCATTATGCTCATTACCCTCCCCCGAATCTCCGGCTTGATCGCCATCTGCAAAATACTCATGTTCATAGCACCAAAAACTGCGCCAAATAGCCCGGATATTGCGCCAACAACCATTGCCGTCCACACCTGATCCGTTAGGGAAAAGACGACAATTGAAATAGCCCAGCAATAAGCAGTTGTAAACAATAAGCGACCCTTGCTGCCGACATCGCCAAGGCGAGCAAGTAACAGTGAACCTATCAGTGCGCCTGCACCCATGCCTGCCATCAGCATCCCAAGATCATCAGGGCCACCATCTATTACATCCTGGTTAAAAGCAGGCAGAAGAAAGGATGGCGCAAATCCGAACATCAGGGGTATAAACCCCAATAGGAGAATGCCAACGATCAACTTTTCATCACGCATGTAGCGGAAGCCTTCCCTAATATCCTCGAAAGGAGAGCTAGCGTCTCGTTGTGCCGGCGTACCCTCATAATCGAGTGTGTAAACTGAAATTGCAGAAAGCGCGTAAAGTCCAGCAATGATATAAAACACCAAACCAATTCCTTGGCTTGATTCGGGCGCTACACTTGCTGTGAATGCGATCATCCCTCCAGCCAGTACGGGCCCCAATATTCTCGAAAGGTTCAAGGTAGCACTCTGAAGTGCCATGGCATTGACCAGCGAATCGGTACCGACAACTTCCGGCACCATTGAGCTTCTTGCAGGCCAACTGAAAGCCAGGACGGTACCATTGAATATTCCGAAAAATATGAAATGCCAGAAGGTTACGTCCCCCGAATAGATAATTTGAGCCAGAAACATAGTCGCAATCATGTTCAATATCTGGGAGTAGAGCATGATCGACTTTTTCTGCAGTCGATCCGCGATAACGCCACCCGCCAACGAGAATACAAAAAATGGCAACATAAAGGACAACATGACCCAAGTTAGCGCCAGAGCAGAACTGGTCATGTCATATATCAGCCACCCACGTGCTACCGCTTGCATTTGCATTGCAAACGAAGCCGCCAGGTTAGACAACCATAGTCGCCTGAAATCAGCAAATTGCAACGAGACAAACATGCCCGGTCTGTAAAATGGGATCTCATCACTAGCCGAAGACGGAGCTGGCTGGATGCCCTTTTTACGAATAATGTTCAAAAATCTAATCCTGGTGTGTATTCAGATGACCTAAGGTCCAATGACGTGAACGCGGTCATGTCCCCTTCCCTTTACTGAATAATATGGTAGACGGAACGACAACCGCCTTTCCTGCAAGTATTTGGGTCCATTTCCACATACCGATGTGAGTATAGCAAAACGTCGGCGTTTCGCTCCCGGCCGTACCAATGATGCCAATAGGAACCTGGGTCGAATCACCCTTATAGCTACTGAAATGGGCCGGGTGAGACATGAGCGTTCATCAGTCCTATACTCACATCCGCGTATGTATTTGAATAACTTATAGGCGGGGAGGTAAAGAATGGGAGAGCAAGGGTTGGTACAGAGCCTGAATGAGAAAAATTTGAAGATTGTTGAGCAGGCTGTTGAAGCCATCAATAGAGGAGATGGCGATGCATTGCTTGCCCTCTTTGCTGATGACATAAAGTTCTGGATGCCTGGTTCAACACCTGTGTCAAAACGAGTCCAGGGCAAAGACGAGTTCGTAAAGATATTTAATGCGGTTGCCGGGCAGCTTGAGGAGATGGTTGTGCTGAAGGTCACGAATATGATCCCGGCGGGTGACTGGGTGGTGATGGAAGCCCTTGGCGATTCGTTGACCAAGAATGGCGACCCTTATTGCAACACCTATTGCCATTTGTGGAAAATCATCGATGGCAAGATAACTGAATTCACCGAATACAACGATACGCAGTTGGTGATGGATGTCCTGTTTAAGGATTCTGTGTGATGTCTGTTTAGGTAGCAGGTCTGCCCAGTATCAGACTAACAGGTCTTCCTTAATCGGTTGAAAAAAACTGGCGGAATCGATTAGAGAATTTGCAGTTAGCCCAGGTACGCCATAAACTTCGGCTACAACCCCAAATCTGGATTTTACTTTTTCGAGCAGTAGATCAAAATCACCATCTCCAGACAATAAGACGATGGTGTCAAGGTTTCGAACAGATTCAAGCACATCAATTGTAATGCCGACGTCCCAATCCCCTTTTGAAGACCCGTCTCTGCGCTGAATGTAGGGTTTTAATTTCACGGTGAAGCCAATCGCCTTCAACGCATTTTGAAACTTGAGTTGTTGGTCGTCGCCGCGATGGATAGCGTAGGCGTTGGCTGTAACGATATTGAATTCATGATCAAGGCGACGCCATAGCTCGCGGTAGTTGAACTTGCGCTTGTAAGCCTGCCGCGTCGTGTAATATATATTTTGCACATCCACAAAAATGCCAGCGTCCTTTTTATTGTCATTCATATGGACGCCCTGACCTTTCGAGCTCTAAAAGACTTGCCTTTCAATTTACCTTCGCTAAGGATCGCCAATGCCTCCCTGGCAACCATACGTTCTACAGCGACAAAGGCAGATTGTTCAAAGATATTGATTTTACCGACTAGACTACCGGCAATACCCTTTTCGCCCGTGAGTGCGCCAAGAATATCACCAGGCCTGATTTTTTGTTTCTTTCCACCATCTATCTGCAGTGTCACCATAGGTGCCAGCACCGGTTTGTACATTGAAGAAAGCTGCGGCAGGTGCTGTCGTTCCAACACTTGACCGGTAAACCCCTCGATCAGTTCAAGTTTGTATGCCTCGCTTGAATGGTAGAGAGAACAGGCAATTCCCGTAGCACCTGCACGTCCTGTGCGCCCGATTCTGTGCGTATGAACCTCTGGATCTCTTGTTAGATGATAGTTGACCACCAGGTCAAGCGAATCGATATCAAGTCCACGCGCAGCAACGTCAGTTGCGACCAGCACGGTCAGACTTTTGTTGCTGAATTGAACCAGGCGGTATTCACGATCCCTTTGTTCCAGATCACCATGAATCGCAAGTGCCAGAAATCCGCTTTCACGAAGTATCGCCGCGATTTCTTCTGTCAATACTTTCGTGTTGCAGAACACCAGTGCTGACACCGGCTGATGGTGTTGCAGCACCGCTAAGAGTGCCTCGGATCTGGCGCTTTTTTCTTGGATCTCGTACAGAATTTGTTGAATGCTCGTTGTGTCATGGTGCGAATCTACTTCGATACGCTCTGGCTGTCTCATCAGGCGCTTTGACAGGCGTTCTATATCGCCGGGAAATGTGGCACTGAACAGTAAAGTCTGGCGCTTATTAGGCAGATAATTGCTGATCTTATCAATGACAGATTGAAAGCCCATATCCAACATACGATCAGCCTCATCGAGAATGAAGGTGGTCACGTGTTCAAGATTAAGATTCTCTTTTCTTAGGTGTTCTTCAATTCGGCCCGGGGTGCCGACCACAATATGTGCGCCATGCTCCAGCGAACCTTTTTGCGGTCCAAAGGCTACACCACCACAGAGTGTCAGCACCTTGATATTGTGAATCCTGCGAGCAAGTGATCTGATTTCTTTGGCCACCTGGTCTGCGAGTTCTCGGGTTGGGCATAGAATCAGTGACTGTACGCGAAACTGTTTGACGTTGAGTTTGTTTAGAAGTCCGAGTCCAAATGCTGCGGTTTTTCCCGATCCGGTTTTTGCCTGACCTATGACATCCTTGCCGGTAATAATCAGGGGTAAACAGCTCGCCTGTATTGGTGTCATGGTCTGGTAATTCAAAGAGGCAAGGTTATCCAGCAATGCTGGGTGCAATGCTAATGTGGAAAATTGTATTTGTTTCAAAACCCGACCCTTCTTCGCTGAGCCGCTATTCTGGCAGCTGTGGTATGGAAAGCCAGTCCGATTTCAATTAATTTGGCCCGAGTGCTGGCAGGTGCAGTGTGCTAGTTACACCCTGCTGATCTGAGAATAATTGTAGTGGCATGTCCTCTTGAGAACATCAATACCTGCCCTTGAGCGATAAGTCATGGCTAAGTCGCGTAACTAGGTACCGGTCTAAACTGCCGATGAGCGAACAGAATTTGCCCGTCTGGCGTTGCGGCGCAATATTGATGCGCGCATGCGGGCATGGCGTTCTTTTGTGATTGGATAATTCCAGACAATGGCTGCCGCAACGAAGAATAGGACTGAGGGAGGTACTGTAAACAAAATGCGCAGACCCATCATGTGCTCGTAGGAATTATCCGCGCCGAGTTGTGGCACGAACCCTATGATCCCCAGGACATTCAACGCAATCCAACCGCCAACCGCTGCTGACAATTTTGCTGTGAAAGACCAGGCGGCAAAGAATGAAGCGGCTCGATTATCGCCGCTTATCATAGTATCCAGGTCAATGACATCTGCCTTCATCGAATTGGGTAGGGCGGCAAAGGCACCCCCTGCAAAACCAGACACGATGGTTATTGGAATCATCCACCAAAAGTCGCCCCAACCATGGAATAGGTAAAGTGGATGGGCGATGCCAATAAGAATGAAGCTCACCGCATAGGCTCTATGCTTGCCGATTCGGTTAGACAGGCGAACCCAAAAAGGTACGCCGATCATATTGGATGTATAAAAAAATGCCAGCATGACAACCGTCATGGTGGGCGCCCCCAACACATAACCGACAAAGAAAGAATACAAAGGTGTCGTGATGTTGAAGGCAGTCGAGCCGATCATAAACGTCACAATCAGGCGTTTGAATGGCCCGTTCTTCCACATCAACTTCAGCCCCTTAAAAATAGGCGTTGTGGAATCGACATAGTCCCTGGTTTCAGGTACCTGCGTAACGGTCAGCAATACGCCGACCGGTAACGTGATGATCATCATGATGCCAAGGATTGTCATGACAGCCTTGTCGCCGCCATAGCCAAATAAAACCAGAAATATGATGGGCACACCCTGGGCTGCCATATTCCCAAAAATACCAATGGCTGAACGCCACCCAGTGATGCGGGAACGCTCGCTGTAGTCCTGAGAGAGCTCTGCAGCCCAGGAATAGTATGGAATCAATATCATTGTGAGAGCAAGATATAGCCCCATAATACAGGCGAACAAATGACCGGCGCCTGCATCGTCAGGCGGCAGAAACAGCAGGTAGAAACTCACCACCATGATCGGTGTACCCGCAACGATCCAGGGTCGCCGCCTTCCCCAGGGCGTGCGTGTGCGGTCGCTCCAATAACCAACCAGTGGATCCGTAAATACATCCATAACGCGGGCGAACAAAAACATGTTACCCACGAGAATCAAGCTGATGCCAAGTTCCGCCGTGTAGTACTTGGGCACAAAAATCAGTACTGGTGTCAAACAGAAATGCAACGGCATATCTGTAATGCCATAGCAAAACAACCTAAATCTGGATAATCGTTCCGGTTCTTGGGTCATATCTTAGTTTATCGCTCCTAAGGTCGTGTTTTTATGGTTGGAGTCAGCTTCAGAAAAGGTGCAGCCGGGCTACGTCAACTAATAATGGAATCGAATAGAGACCTATGATTACGGGTTAGGAACTAGCAGTGTGTATAGTACCGCCCGGACGCAGAACCACAATTTTGCAACCACTTCAGGGTTTTCAGTCGCGATTTCAAATTGCTCCCCATGATCCTCTCCGAGATGCAAGAGCAATGGGACCCCCTGGGTAGTGTAACCTTCCAGATCCTGGTGAACTAGACAAGGATACAGCTAAGAACTGAGGCCATACAATAATCCCTGAGGAATGACTATACTTATCAGTTCAGGGGGCTGGGAGCCAAAAAAAAATATACCGATGAAGTCTAGAGACAAACAGTTGGGGATGGGTCGCCCCATAAAGCGACGTGACTTTTTGAATGGCGTTGCGGTGGCTTCGTTAAGTTCAATGATGCCAGGGCAGGCTCA